>ERZ1740067.2921-NODE-2921-length-9955-cov-4.300000_pt1 | contig 9955 bp, 8 predicted proteins | sample MGYA00581736_ERZ1740067 | MGnify/ENA primary metagenome ERZ1740067 (study PRJEB43018, sample SAMN04849236) | marine metagenome | isolation source: floating plastic debris | place: Pacific Ocean | collected 2008-08-27 | study: EMG produced TPA metagenomics assembly... | reverse complement strand
CGGCGGCGGCTTCGTCTTCGAGGGTTGGTTCGCCGATCTGAGGCGCGTCCGAAATAACCTGCGGCGCAGCGTTAATTGGCGCCGAAGCTGCTTCAGAGTTTGAGTTGCCTGTCCCCAACAACCTGGCAACAGGGCTGTCGGGCAGGAACAAGGCCGACCAGACCGCCACGGCTGCCAACAGGACCAATAAGATCAGCGTTAGGATCAAACCGGTTTTGAAAGACCCGCCGCTGGTTTCAACCGGTTTGCGGGCCAATAAGCCTGAGGAAAAGGCGCCATCACCTTCCACCGGCTCGTCAACCGCACCATCTGCCGCTGGTGCAACCGCCGCCACCGCAGCAGCAACAGGCTCTGCAGGAGGCTTGCGAAACAGTCCTCCGGGTGCGCCGCCAGAGGCATCAGATTTGCGTTTGCGTTTTGATTTGGCCGACCGTTCAACGGGCGTCGTTTCGGGGTCGCGCTGCCCGCCCAAAAGTGCGCCACCCAATCGACGCTTTGGTGCGGTGTCAGCAGGTGGTGGACCGTCGAACGGGTTTGGCCGGGTTGGCGGTGGCGTGATGTTACGCTGGGGGATTTCAACCCGCGGCCTCGGAGGCTCGGCGGGTGGGACAATACCCGACGGCTTTGTGCGTGTTTTGCTGGCCGACCGCACACGTTCGAGACGTTCTGCCAATTTCGGATGGGGGGTATTGATAGGGCTTTCGGATTTTACCGCTGAATCGGGGTCCGCCGGTTGAGCGTTTTGGCGCGCACGCAAGGCGGCGAGCGACGGCATCGGAGGCAACGGGTCGTCGCCAGCCGTTGCATCCTCAATGGTCTCGACGGGCTCCGCTGCATCATCAGCGATCGGCTCAATCGGACCAGCAAGGCCCGGGTCTGCCATTGTCGGAAGGTCAGGCGCCTGTTCTACTGGATCATCATCTGTTTCGGCAGAATTTGCCTGGGCCGCTGCAAGCGCTTGTGCAAGCGCCGGGTTGTCATCTGCTACCGCTGCTGGAGCCGGTGTATCCTGTATCGCTTCACCAAGGGTGGCGTCGGTCCCTACCGGATCTGCGACCTGAGGTTCGCTCGACAATTCTGCTTCTGGCTCAGCAGCCTCCGGCGGCTCCGGATCCGGATGCGCGATCTCTTCAGCAGAGTCTTCTAAAGTGGTCTGTTCAGCGACAATCGGCGTTTCCGTTGCCGGTTCCGCGTCAGGCTCCGATGAAACCTCATCGGTCGCCTCGGGGGCGAATTCGGGAGCCTCGACAACCGGATCGTGCCCCTCTTCAACCATGTCTGGAGCAGGATCTGGTTCAGGAACCCCAAACATATCTGGTCCGAACGGAAAGCCGTCATTGGCCAATTCCGTTGGCTTCAAGCCTGAGCTGAAGCCGAATAATGGCGCGCCGGGGAAGCGTTCTGTCGGTGGCATCGCCGCAAAGCCCGCGGTCGTAAAGCCATATTGCGCCAGGAATCCGCGTGCTTCTTCCAATGTCTCGCGGGCCACGACCGCGATCTTGACCCGGTCTTCCTCCAAAACCCGCCAATCGTATTCCAATTCGGTCACGGAATAGGGGGTGAGGCCGTCCAATCCTTCTTCGATCCGAAACGTCGTAAGCTCTGGATCTGCAGTCGGTGCCGTCAGAGAGGTGTAAAGGATCTGATCATCGGGCAGCACCAAAAGGGCTTGGAAGCCTTCGCCTTCCCGTTCAGCCGCCTGCGCGCGCAGCCCGCCTAGGGCGCCATTCAAATCGTCAGAGTTCAATGACGCGTCACCAATCATGGCCCATTGGCCAGTTGGTTGGCGATGCGCCAAAGCGATCCCATCGGACGACAGAAGAAGAGCGATATTAACCGTCAAGTCGGACCTCAGTCATACTCCGCAAGCGTTGCCATCACGCCACAATCGCCCCCTCTTACAGGGAAATTTACCGGGCGCAAACTGCCCAAGCCTGCACGACTTCTTCATCGGCAAGAAATAGTCTAACCCTTTTGGCCGCTTGTCAAAAGGGGGCGTGGCAGATCAATCCGCCGCGCCCCTGCGTCCAGGTCCGTGTTATCGCCCAGATTGGTTAACAAATGTTGACTATCTGGCCGCCGCTGACAGCGCACGATCCAAGTCAGCGATAAGATCATCGGCGTCCTCGGTCCCAATGGAAACGCGTACAACGTTCGGCGCCGCACCCGCGGCCTCCTGTTGTTCGGGCGTCAATTGACGATGCGTGGTGGAGGCCGAATGGATGATCAAACTGCGCGTATCGCCCAGATTTGCCACATGACTGAAGATCTCCAACGAATCGACCAGCTTCACGCAAGCCTCGTACCCGCCCTTAACGGCAAAGGTAAACAACGCCCCAGCCCCGCGCGGGCAAACCGTCGACACGCGGCCAAAATACGGCGAACTCTCTAGCCCCGCATACGTCACAAAATCCACGCGCGGATCATTCTCAAGCCAATTCGCAATCTTCACCGCGTTTTCAATATGACGATCCATCCGAAGGCTCAGCGTCTCGATCCCCATCAATGTGTAATGCGCGGCCTGCGGGTTCATCGTCATCCCCAAATCCCGCAGCCCAATGGCGATCCCGTGGAACGTATAGGCCAAGGGGCCGAACGTTTCGTGGAACTTCAGGCCGTGATAGGCGGGCTCGGGCGCGCTCAGCGATGGGAATTTGTCCGAAGCCGACCAATCAAACTTCCCCGAATCGACTACGCAGCCGCCGGTCACGGTGCCGTTGCCCGTCAGGTATTTGGTTGTCGAATGCACCACCAAGGTGGCCCCATGCTCGATGGGGCGACACAGATAAGGCGTGGCCGTCGTATTATCGATGATCAGGGGGATCCCCGCCTCATCCGCAATATCGGCGACTGCCCGCACATCCATGATGTAGCCGCCGGGATTTGCAATTGCTTCACCAAAGATCGCGCGCGTATCGTCGTTGATCGCCGCCTTCACCGCATCGAGATCGTCGAAATCGACAAAAGTCGCGCTCCAACCGAAACGTTTAATCGTCTGGCTAAATTGGGTGACGGTGCCGCCGTAAAGGCGGGTGGAGGCGATGATGTTTTTGCCCGGCGACATGATCGGGAACAGCGCCATGATCTGCGCGGCATGGCCCGACGAACAGCAAACGGCGCCCACGCCACCCTCAAGCGTCGCGACGCGTTCTTGCAGAACGGCAACTGTGGGGTTGGTTAGCCGCGAATAGATGTAGCCCACTTCTTGAAGGTTGAACAAAGCGGCGGCGTGTTCAGCGTCGCGGAACACATAGGCTGTGGATTGATAAATGGGCGTCTGCCGCGCGCCAGTTGCGGGGTCAGGGCGCGCGCCCGCGTGGATTTGCAAGGTGTCAAAGCCGTAGCTCGGTCCGTCGGTGTCGCTCATAAGGTCTCTCCATGCGTTGTTCCCTGCGTCATAGAACAAACGCCCGGAGGCCCGCAATCACACGCGCCAAATCAAGGCCATGCGTTCCATGTACCCGTGCACTTGCAAAACGCCCGTCCCTTCTCTGTTTCAGAAATATCCCGAGGGAGCGCAGCGGGGGCAGAGCCGCCTCCGAATATCAATGCCAAGCGCGACCCCATGGCACTGGACGCCAGGTCTGTCTCAAGGCACAACCACACCCGACGACCCATAAGGACAAACTTAATGGCGAGCTTGATAACCCGCATTTTCACTTGGTGGAACGGCCAAACCATCGGAACGCAACTGTTTACTGCGCGGAACGGCGAAAAGGTTGGCGAAGACGGGCAGGGCAACGAATTCTATCGCAATGCCGACGATAGCAAGCGCTGGGTGATCTATAATGGCGAGGCCGAGGCAAGCCGGGTGGATGCCGATTGGCACGGCTGGCTGCACCGCACCTGGGACGAGCCGCCGACCGACAAACCTGTCGTCCACAAGGATTGGGAAAAGCCCCATCTTCCGAACTTGACGGGCACGTCCGCAGCTTATGCGCCGGCAGGCTCGCTCCGCCGAGCCGAACCTGCCGACCGGCAGGATTATGAAGCCTGGAGCCCGGAATAATCCGCCTCTTTCGTCGCCTCGACGCAGCCTGTATCGAAGGGCCATGGCGGAACGTGACTACACCCTGACTGAAGTTGCCACTGGCGGCGTTGTTCTTGCCGCTGCTGTGGCGTTCTTCTTTTACGCATCCGGCGCCGGCGGCACTAACAGTGAAGGATCCTATGATCTGACGGCCGCGTTCCGATCCGCTGAAGGGATCGGGATCGGGACCGAAGTACGCTTGGCTGGTGTCCGCATCGGGACCGTGACAGCGATGGAGTTAAACCCGCAAAGTTTCTTGGCCGAAACCACCTTCACTGTGTCTGACCTATACGAGATACCCGATGACAGCGCCGTCGCTGTGTCATCCGAAGGTCTTTTGGGCGGCAACTTCGTTGAAATTATCCCCGGCGGTTCGCCCTTCAATCTCGAAGCTGGAGGGGAGATCTTGGACACTCAATCCTCGGTCAGCCTCATCACGCTGCTGCTCCGATTTGTTGGGGGAGGCGAGGAATGAGATACCTTATCGCCGCGCTACTTCTTGGGCTTTCCACAACAGCCCACGCGCAGCAATTCGACAATTTCGATGGGGATAATCCGTTTGAAGGGTTTCAGTTGGATGGTGGCGAAGGCACATCGGACCTTACATTGTCGGAGGATGGCGGCCTGCTGACCGATGACGGGTCAGGCGATATCCAGCTGAACCTTGGCACTGGGCCACAGGGCACATTTCAGACCTTTCCCGGTGTGACGGGCCCCGTCACATCCGTCAGCCAACCGGCAACGGAACAGGGGCAGACCATGTCGTTGCGTGCTTTGGACCAAATGCTGGGGCAGCCAACAGATATTGAGCTTGGGGTCGGCCAAACCGTTGTTTTCGGTCGGGTCGCAATTCGCGCGGTGGAGTGTCGCTACCCATCTGGCGACCCCGACGGGGATGCTTTTGCGCATCTTGAGATCCTAAATCTCGACGGAGACACGATTTTTGACGGTTGGATGGTGGCGTCGAGCCCGGCACTTAATGCGCTGGAACATCCACGATATGACGTGTGGGTCTTACGGTGCGCCGCGTGACTCCTAAAGAAGCGGTGCATCCTCAGGCAACGCCATAAAATCAGCGGGCAACATCAAAGCGTGGCTCAATTCGGCCCGGTAGTCAGAGCGCGCGATTTCAATCGCGCCCATCGTCTGCAGATGGTCAGTGACAAACTGCGTATCAAAAAGCGTAAACCCACCCACTCTGAGTCGTTGGATCAGGTGCGCCAACGCCAGTTTGGACCCATCCGGTTTGCGCGAAAACATGCTTTCGCCGAAGAAGGCCGCGCCGATGGTCACGCCGAACACCCCGCCGATCAGGCCATCGTGGTCAAAAATCTCAACCGAATGGGCTAAACCTTGCGTGTGAAGCGCCAAGTAGCAGCGTTCGAGATCGCCGTTGATCCAAGTCGGTGCCCGATCGGCACATCCTTCGACCACGCCCATGAAGTCCCGATTGATGCCTACGCTGTACCCCCCCCTGCGGATGCGTTTGCGCAGCGAGCGTGACATGTGAAAACCGTCGAGCGGGAACACACCGCGCCGCTGCGGATCGACCCAAAAGACCGAAGGGTCATCGGCGCCTTCGGACATTGGGAAAATCCCCGCCGCGTAAGCCCGCACCATCAGCTCGGGGCTGAGAAAGGGTCTCTCTTGGGGATACATGTCGTGCGCCATAGAGTAGACCTAGGGCCGACGATTGGAAAATCCCATGAAAAGTTGGGCCAGATCGGCAAAAACCCTGCAAGGGAAGAAAATGCGCCCAGTTTCCGGGCGCGTGCCCGCGTTACCCCATGTTTTCTTCGAGCCAACCTTCCAACCAGTGGATGGTGTAGTCTCCGGTTTGCACGGCCTCGGTCTGCAAAAGCTCGTGGAAAAGTGGCACGGTCGTATCAATGCCATCCACAATCAGCTCGCCCAGGGCGCGATTCAGGCGAGCAAGCGCCTCGGGCCGGTCGCGGCCTTGGACGATGAGTTTGGCGATCAGGCTGTCATAGTAGGGTGGAATTCGGTAGCCGTCGTAAAGCGCGCTGTCCATGCGCACGCCCAAGCCACCGGGCGCGTGATATTGCGTAATTGTACCTGGGCAGGGTGCGAAATTTGGCAGTTTTTCGGCGTTAATACGCACTTCGATGGCGTGGCCGCTGATCGAAAGATCATCTTGCGTGAATGACATCGGCAAACCGGCCGCCACACGGATTTGTTCGCGCACCAAATCTACGCCGAAAACGGCTTCGGTCACCGGGTGTTCGACCTGCAGGCGCGTATTCATTTCGATGAAATAGAACTCACCGTCCTCATATAAGAACTCAACCGTGCCTGCGCCCTCATAGCCTAACTCGGCCACGGCATTCGCGCAGATCGCGCCGATCTCTGCCCGGGTTTCGGGATCAATTGCGGGGCCCGGTGCTTCCTCGAACACCTTTTGGTGGCGCCGCTGGAGCGAACAATCGCGTTCGCCAAGATGCACACCGCCGCCTTTTCCATCGCCGAACACCTGCACCTCGATATGGCGCGGGCGGCCTAAGTATTTCTCGATATAGACTTCGTCATTGCCGAAAGCGGCCTTCGCTTCGGACCGGGCTGACCCGAAGGCATTTGCAATCTCATCCGCCGACCGCGCCAACTTCATGCCACGACCGCCACCGCCGGCGGTCGCCTTTACGATCACGGGGTAGCCGAATTCTTCGCCGATCTTTTGTGCGGCGGCCAGATCCGGCACGCCGCCGTCCGAGCCCGGCACACATGGTACACCCAACTGTTTGGCGGTTTCTTTGGCGGTGATCTTGTCGCCCATCATGCGAATATGTTCAGCCGATGGCCCGATAAACTTGATCCCGTGATCTTCCACCGCCTGTACGAAATTCGCGTTTTCGCTTAGAAAACCATAGCCAGGGTGGATCGCCTCAGCCCCCGAAATCTCGGCGGCCGACAGGATCGCAGCCATGCTCAGATAGCTTTGGGGGCTGGGGGCGGGGCCAATACAAACGCTTTCGTCGGCCATGCGAACATGCATCGCATCGGCATCAGCGGTGGAGTGGACGGCAACCGTCTCAACCCCCATTTCGCGCGCGGCGCGGATGACGCGAAGGGCAATCTCGCCACGGTTGGCGACCAGGATTTTGCGGAACATAAGCGCGCCCGCCTTATTCGATGATCATCAAAGGGGCGCCGTACTCGACGGGCGCGCTGTCTTCGACGACGATCCGTTTGACCGTACCGGCACGAGGCGCCGGGATCTGGTTCATGGTCTTCATGGCTTCGATGATCAGAAGGGTTTGGCCTTCTGACACTTTATCGCCCACAGACACAAAAGCGGGCGCGCCGGGTTCTGATTGAAGATACACGGTTCCCACCATGGGCGAGGTTACTGCGCCCGGCGATTGCGCGGGATCCTCAACCTCTGCGGCAGGCGCGGCTGCGGCAGCGGGTGCAGGAGCAGCAGCAGGTGCCGCGACCTGAGCCGGAGCGGCCTGGACCATGGCCGGGGCGGCGGCGAGATGCTGACGGGCCACGCGGACGTTGAGCCAATCCTGTTCGCCGTATTCGCGTTTGACATGCAGCTCTGTCAGATCGTTTTCGCGCAAGAGCTCGGCCAAAGCCTTAATAAAGGCCACGTCGCTTTCGTTGGTCTTGTCGCTCATATCGCTCCTCGTTCTGCCGTTCTCTTGTGCTTGCGCGCTATAACGCGTCGGTGACGCAGGGAAAACCCACGCTCTGCCTGTCCCATATGGGAGCTTTGCCCGGAGTTCTATGGGCGAATTGCCCAAGTGTTGGGCAAAAAGCCGCAAAAACCAGCCAAAATGAGAGGGCCCCCACCGATCTCAGGGCGTCAAAAGGCGCGTGAAAAGGGTGGTCAAAAACACCTCTGCTTCAAGAAGGGGATCACGGGCGGGACCCAAGACCGCCCGCACCTGCACATCGAAATCTGCGTAATGCTGCGTCAGCGCCCAGATCGAAAAGATCAGGTGGTGGGGATCGACGGGCGCGATGCGCCCTGCATCGGCCCACGCCGCAATAACTACGGCTTTTTCGTCCACTAACGCCTTGAGATCGGTCGATAATCCATCAGCGATCCGAGGTGCGCCTTGCACGATTTCCTGGGCAAAGAGACGGCTTTCGCGTGGGAAATCGCGGCTCATCTGCAGTTTGCGTTGGACATATTTCAGAAGCTCAACTTGCGGCTCACCCCCAGGATTGAGATCGCGCAGCGGCGCCACCCAAGTGTCCACCAATCCTTCCAGGAGGGTGACGTGGATGTCTTCCTTGGAGGCGAAATAATATAAGAGATTAGGCTTCGACAGACCGGCGGCTTCGGCGATCTGATCAAGGGTCGCACCACGGAACCCGTGCTGTGAAAAGACCTCAAGCGCGGCCTCTTGAACGCGGGCGCGGTTCTTTTCCTGGATGCGGGTGCGGGGTTTGGCGGAGGTATTTTTCAAGCTGCTTAGACCTTAGGCAGATCGTTCCGTTTGGAACTATCTCGTTCCATTTGGAACTTTAACGCAAGGGGTACACGCGCCAAGCCATCCTTTCCGTTGACTGGCCACCGCCATTTGCTAGCGTGGTCTTGACCATCCGGTCAAAAACAATTTGCGCGTGTATTGCTGCGCGTCATCAGATGGCCACGCTCGGCGCGGCCAAGGGGGAGATACCGCTATGGCACTCGACCGTTCCAATCCCGTCCCGAATGACCTGTCTGCGTTTTGGATGCCGTTCACGGCGAACCGGCAGTTCAAGAAGGCGCCCCGGATGCTCGTCGGGGCCGACCGGATGCATTACAAAACCGCCGATGGGCGCGATGTGCTGGATGGGGCCGCCGGTCTTTGGTGCTGCAACGCAGGGCATAATCGCCCGAAGATCGTTGAGGCGATCCAGAAACAAGCGGCGGAGTTGGATTACGCGCCCGCGTTCCAGATGGGTCACCCCAAAGCGTTCGAGCTGGCCACCAAGGTTCGCGATATGGCGCCCGAGCCGTTCGAGCATGTCTTCTTCACCAATTCCGGGTCGGAGGCGGTTGAGACCGCGCTGAAGATCGCGATCGCCTACCAGCGCGCAATTGGCCAAGGCGCGCGGACACGTCTGATCGGGCGCGAGCGGGGGTATCACGGGGTGAACTTTGGCGGCATCTCCGTCGGGGGGATTGTGAACAACCGCAAGGTGTTCGGGACGCTTCTGAACGGGGTCGACCACCTGCCGCATACGCATCAGCATGACCTAAACGCGTTTTCAAAAGGCCAGCCTGAGCACGGCGCCAACCTAGCGGATGAGTTGGAGCGGATCGTGGCGCTCCACGGTGCTGAGACGGTAGCGGCCTGTATCGTGGAACCCGTTGCGGGGTCTACCGGCGTTTTGATCCCGCCGGTTGGGTATTTGCAGCGCCTGCGCGATATCTGCACCAAACACGGCATCCTGTTGATTTTCGATGAGGTGATCACGGGCTTTGGCCGCCTCGGCGCGCCGTTTGCCGCCGATTACTTCGGCGTGATGCCCGATCTTATCACCTGCGCGAAGGGGTTGACCAACGGCTCCGTCCCGATGGGCGCGGGTCTGGCCACGAAGGACGTGCACGACGCGTTTATGACGGGGCCTGAACACCTGATCGAGTTGTTCCACGGCTACACGTATTCCGGGTCGCCTTTGGCGTCCGCGGCCGGGTTGGCCACGCTGGAGACCTACCGCGAGGAGGGGCTGTTTGAACGCGCGGCCGAGATTGCCCCTTATTGGGAAGAGGCGCTGCATTCGCTCAAGGACATGCCGCATGTCATTGACGTGCGGAACCTGGGCCTGATCGGCGGAGTGGAGTTGGAGCCCATCGCGGGCGAGCCCACGAAACGCGCGTTTAGCGCGTTTCTGGATGCCTACGACAACGACGTGATGATCCGCACCACCGGCGACATCATCGCCATGTCGCCACCACTCATCATTGAG
>ERZ1740067.2920-NODE-2920-length-9956-cov-5.295223_pt1 | contig 9956 bp, 9 predicted proteins | sample MGYA00581736_ERZ1740067 | MGnify/ENA primary metagenome ERZ1740067 (study PRJEB43018, sample SAMN04849236) | marine metagenome | isolation source: floating plastic debris | place: Pacific Ocean | collected 2008-08-27 | study: EMG produced TPA metagenomics assembly... | reverse complement strand
CCTGCTGCGATCAGAGTCTGTCCTACAGAGCCTGTCTCCGCTATAGTTGTCAGCTATGGCGCAAATGCGCCGCCCGCTCTTTGAAAATGTGTGACTGCCCCTTTATAAACTAGGTGTGACTTTTGTGACTTTTGGGAACGCCATACCACGGCAATCCCGACCTGAGACGCCGCTTGATCCACATCATGGAAGGCATCCTCGCTTGGCGTCAGTCTTAACACACATCGACTAAAGACTGGTGGGGGAACCAACGGATGCCATACGAACTTGAGATCCTGCGATGGTTGCACATCATCGCCATGGTGTATTGGCTTGGCGGCGAGTGGGGCGTGTTTCAAACGTCCTATAAAGTGGTTGACCATCGCCTGCCTTATGAGGAGCGGATGCGCCATATGGATACGGCCTTCCGCATCGATATCTTAGCGCGCACTGGGATCATCACGCTGCTGCCGCTGGGCCTACACATGGGCTATCTATGGGGCTTGCAGCCGCTGGGATGGCCGTGGCTCGGCACCATGTGGGCGCTCTATTTTGCCTGGCTCACCCTGACCTATTTGGCATTTTTCAATCGCGAGAAACCAATCGCCAAGACGCTTTACAGAATAGAGGATTGGACGCGCTATCTGCTCATCCCGCTTCTCATCGGCACTGGCATATCCTCGCTTTTGGGCTATGGACCGTTTGAAGGCGGTGACGGCGACCGCTGGTATGCAGCGAAAATAACGACCTATGGGTCAATGCTCATCATTGGCGTCATCCTACGTCTCATCATGCACGAATGGCAGGCGAAATTCGCCATCATCGCGGAAGGCCCCAATCCAGCGATCGAAACCCAGCTTGAGAAATCCATCACACTCGGCCGATCGGTCGCGTACCTATATTGGATTGGCATTGCTGCGACGGCCTTCTTTGCCGCGGTGAAGCCGTTTTAGGCCCAAGACTAAAAATGGTTTGCCCCACCTAGTCCAGGCAAAGCGTCCGAAAATCGCGGCACGCCGCGCCAAATCCTCTTTCACAATCATAAAAGGCTTGGCGGCAGCTCGTTCGTGAAAAGCTTCTGTTGCAGCCATTGCCAAAATCGCGGCAAGAGCGAGACAAACCATCTTCACACTTCAGCGCCCATGACAGACATTGGGCCCGCGTGCCGTTTCGCACATAACCGTAATCAGGATAGGCCGGCGCTACTACGGGAGGGGGCGGTGGAGGCGGTGGTGGATATGGCAGAACCTTAGGCCGTTTAGCACGATAGGCTTTGTAGACAGGTCGCTTTGTGCGGTGAGGCTTGTAAATGCGGCCTCGGGGCGCCGCGCGCGGGCGCTTTGGTCCTGCCGCAGCGCGGGGCGGTGGTGGTGGCGCAGCATGAGCATGCGCTGGTCTTACGTCGATCCGTCTAAGCGCCGTTGAAACGTCAAGGCTGCCAATCTCAATCGGCGTCCCAAAAAGCAAGAGCGCGAAGACCCAGGTAAAGGTGTAGCGCAAGCGCCCAAACCATTTCCGCAAAAAAAACTTCAATGAGGATCCCCTTGCAATTCTGACACCGAGCGTTTGGCCCATCAAAACTTGCACGCATTTTTTCACTTACCGACGTGGTAGGACCATGCTACGCATCTCTGCGTTGCATGCAACACTTCATACACGTCATCAGCGTGCGCATTTGAGCACCAGATGCCAAACATAAGCCGTGAGGGTTCGATATGACAGGTCTTAAAACGATTGGCATTTCCATTTTGGCAGCGGCAGCGCTTACCGCAGCATCGCCGGTGCGCGCGCAAGACACTGCGAATGACGCAGATAGCCAATCGGAAACAATAGACATAAGCGCCGCGCTGTGCCGGGACATGCTGCTTATGTCCGGGTTAGACCGCGATGTCGGAATTGCGTTTATGCACGGCTACATTGTCGGTCAAATGGGCGACACGGTTATCTATCCTGAGAAGCTGACAGCCTCCGTGGGGGCGTTCCTCGACACATGCCTTGATGACCCAAATGCAAATGCCTTGGAAAAACTCAAGGCAGCCATGGACATGCAATAGCTTGGATCCTGCCGCTAGCTGATATCGACGCACATGTATTTGGTCTCCAAATACTCATCAATGCCGGAATAGCCGCCTTCTCGGCCGAGGCCGGATTGCTTGATGCCGCCAAAGGGGGCGACCTCGGTGGAGATAATGCCGGTATTGACCCCAATCATCCCCGCTTCGATGCCTTCGCTCAGCCGATACATCCGGCCCAAATTTTCGGTGAAGACATAGGCGGCTAGGCCAAATTCAGTGCTGTTGGCCAGCGTGATGGCCTCCTCTTCAGTGTCAAAGCGAATGAGCGGAGCAACGGGGCCAAAGGTTTCTTCATGAGCGATTTGCATCGCCTGCGTTGCACCGGACAGAATTGTTGGCTCAAAGAATAAACCACCGCGCTGGCTGGGCTTGCCACCCAGCGCAATTTTTGCGCCATGGTGCGTGGCATCGTCCAAATGTTCTTTGACTTTCTCAACGGCAGCGGTGTCGATAAGAGGCCCGATTTGGGCGCCAGCTTCAAAGCCGTCGCCAACTTGCAAGGCTGCTGTCCGCGCTCTAAAGGCCTCTAAAAACGCATCATAAGCGCCCGCTTGCACATAGATGCGGTTGGCGCAGACGCAGGTTTGGCCCGAATTCCTAAATTTGCAGAGAATGGCAGCATCAGCCGCCTTTTCAATATTAGCATCGTCCATCACCACGAACGGCGCATTACCGCCCAGCTCCAATGAGAGTTTCTTCACGGTGTCGGAGCATTGCCGCATGAGGAGACGGCCGATTGCTGTAGAGCCTGTGAAGCTGAGTTTACGAACGATATCGCTGCTGGTGAGGACACCGCCAATGGCAGCGGGCTCGCCGGTAATCACGTTAAACACGCCCGCCGGAATGCCGGCCTCTTCGGCCAGGGCCGCCACCGCCAAGGCGGAAAGCGGGGTTTGCTCGGCAGGTTTGACGATAAAGGTGCACCCTGCGGCAAGGGCCGCAGCAGCCTTGCGTGTGATCATGGCAATGGGGAAATTCCACGGCGTAATGGCCGCCGACACGCCAATGGGTTGCCGAATTGTCATGATCCGTGCGTCAGGCAAGTGGCCCGGGATGGTCTTGCCATAGCTGCGCTTGGCTTCTTCAGCAAACCACTCCAAGAAAGCCGCGCCATAGGCCACTTCCCCCTTAGCCTCAGCAAGCGGTTTACCTTGCTCAGTTGTAACGATTTTAGCCAAGTCATCGGCATTGGCAATCAGCAGCTCATACCAACGGCGCAGCAAAATAGAGCGGGCCTTTCCGGTGGTTTTTTTCCAGCTTTCAAAAGCTGCTTGTGCGGCTTTGACAGCCCTCTCCGTGTCGCTCGCATCCATATTGGGGACAGAGCTAATGACATCGCCCGTGGAGGGATTGGCCACATCAAATGTCGCCCCACTTGATGCAGCAACCCATTGGCCGTTCACATACGCGGCGTCTTTTAACAAGGTGAGATTAGACATAAGGCCCTCTGTACTTTGAGTATGTGGGCGGCTTTCTAGGCTGCTTCAGCGCGCGGGGCAATCAAGCAATTAAGCCTGTGCGTTCCGGCATCAGGACTGTATGACTGCACGCATGAGTGAGGCCAATCTAAAAGAGATAGCAGAGGCGCGTGAGGCCGAAGCGCCGAGCCAAAAAAGCGGGCGCAGCGTGATGCCGCTGGGGCGGCTGTTTAAAGCGCATCAAGACGAGCTTCGCCAAACCTTGCGTCGACTGTTTGGCGATGGGCCGCCAGAACCAGACGACATCGTGCAGTCCGCTTTCTCCGCCATGGCGAAGCTTAAAAACACTGCAGAGATTGAAAATCCAAAGGCCTATTTGTTCAAAGTCGCCATCAATCTCGCGCGCCGAGGCCTCAAGCGGGAGGCCACGCTGCGCAGCTATCTGGAAAGCCAGACCAATTTTTTTGGCCAGGACGTGGAAGAAATCTCGCCAGAACGCCTCTTAAGAGCGAGAGATGCATTGGCGCGCATTGATGCAGCTATTGCCGCACTGCCGCCACGGCAACGGGAAATCGTGGTGCGTAGCCGCCTCAAAGGGGAACCCTATGCCATGATCAGCGAGGCGACAGGCTGGAGCCGGGCTGTTGTCTCGCGCGAGCTTAACGCAGCGCTGACGGCGCTCTTGAAAGCCGCTGATTTAGGCGATGATGGGGTGTCGCCATGACGAATGCAGCAATCGAGGCAGCGCAAGACTGGCTCTTAGAACTCAACGAGAATGCATCTGACCCCAGGATTAAGGCAAGGTTTTCTGCATGGTACCAGGCCTCACCAGACCACGCCGCCGCATTTGGGAAAGTCTATGACACCTGGACACTCATCGGCGGCAGCGACGCTGCGCTAGCAGAACTGAATCGCATTTTGGATGTGGAGGCTGCACCAAAGGCAGAGCATTCCCGCTCTTGGCTAAAAGTCGCCGCCGGCATTGCTGCTTTCGCCGTGTTTGCTGGCGCCAGCGCCTGGCAGTTGATGCAAGATCGGCCCGAAACGCAGGTTTACCGCGCAAGCCATCAGTACATTGATCGCATCATGCTTGCGGATGGCAGCACGGTCACCCTACGCCCCAATTCATCATTGGAAGTCACACTGGCAAAAGATACGCGGCGCATCATGCTGCGGCGCGGCCGCGCTTTTTTTGACGTGGCCCCTGATGAAACGCGGCCCTTTGTAGTGACTGCAGGCAAAACCGCCATAAGCGTGCTTGGCACTGCCTTTGATGTGAAACAGAGCACCGACGGGGTGCTGGTCACAGTACAATCCGGCAAGGTGTCCGTCGCGGACCTCAAAGATGAGCTCTCAAGCACCGAAGTGGAAGACACGATTGAGCTTAGCGCCAATATGCAGGTCCGTGCTGGATCTACGGGAACGCTATCAGAGCGCATGATCGTCGACAGCAGCGCAGCCTTGGGGTGGATGGTTGGCCGACTGGTCTATGATGACGCCCGGCTTCCAGACATCATTAGTGATTTGAATGCCTATCGCAGCGACACCCTCAAGGTCGTCGACCCAGCCTTAGCGGATATCCGTATCACGACCTCTTTCACGATCGAGCAAGCCGACCAAGTCCTCAACACGCTAGCCGAAGCCTACGGCATTGCGTTTTTACCTATCGGTGATGAAATCCGGCTCTCGGCAAAGCCACGCTAAAACCAGCGGCGGCCTTTTTTTTAAAAAAATTTGGAAAAAGAGCGAAACAAATTCGCTGTCAGCACCTCTCTATTAGTGAGATGCATTCGCATTCTGATCTCATACAGGATTAGGAAAAGGGGGCGGGTGCCAAAAAAGAGTGTGGAGCTGACCGATGCAGCGCATTGGCACGGTTTCACGATGAGGAAAGCAGGGGCTGACTATGCTCAAATCAATCTTGTATGGCGGGTCACTGCTCGCCATGATCGCAGCGCTAAGCGCGACAAACGTAAGCGCGCAGGATGGCAACACCTATGACATTGCCATAGAACCTCAGCCACTTGGCGCAGCGCTGAACGAACTCTCCCGGCAAACCGGCGTCTTGATTGTTGCTCCAGCGACAGGGCTGGCAGACAAGACAGCGCCAGCTCTTGAAGGAACCTATCAAATCGAAACGGCCATGGCGGCACTTCTGGCCAGCTCTGACCTTGAAGTTCAGCGCACCGATACTGGGGCCTTCATCGTAGCCCCACAAGGCAGTGCGGCACCGATGCCAAAGCAAGGCCGAGTCCAAGTCGCCGCGGCTGAACTGCCAGTTGAAAACCTCATCATTACGGGGACCAAGCGGAATCTATCGCTGCAGCAAACGCAAACCTCTGTTGAGCTGTTTGACCCCAAGCGCATTGAGCGCGAAGTGCTGGTGACACTAGATGATATTCTACTGCGCACACCCAATGTCAGCGCCCTGAATGCGCAGACCAACTTTTCCATCCGAGGCATCGCTCAAGGGGGTGTTGGCGGCGCGGGGACAGGGCAGACGTCAAACATCTATGTGGACGGTGCGCCGCTAACCACCAATGGCCAGCAAGGGGCGCAATCCCTTTGGGACATCGCTCAGGTGGAAGTTCTGCGCGGCCCGCAATCCACCATCCAGGGCCGCAATGCGCTGGCTGGCGCGATTGTCATGCAGACAGCCGACCCGACTTACGAATGGGAAGTGCGCGGGCGTTTTCAAATTGCGACACAAGAGACCTATCGCGCCTCAGCCGTTGTTTCAGGTCCTATCTTGGCAGATCAATTGGCGTTCCGCCTCGCCTTTGATTGGCAGGATTATGATGCGGGCGTTACGGAAGTGACGACGGGTATCCCCCAGGAATTCCAGGAATCCTTCACCTATCGCGGTAAAATTCTCATAGAGCCTGCGGGGCTGCCCGGCTTTCGTGCTGAGTTCAAAGCCGAGCACATCAATACGGACTTTGGTGAATTTAATACGCGCTTTGCGCCAGTGCCCTTTGATGATCCAGAAATTGAGGATTTTGACGAATTCGGCAATGAGACCTTCACCAGGGTTCGCCTTGAGACGGCCAATACTGATCTCTACCTTCTGGATATCACGCAAGAGATTGGCGAGCATTGGACAGTCTACGGTATTGGTGCCTATGAAAATCAAGATCGGACGACGCAGTTTTGCGATACTCGCTTCACGGAGTGTAATCTCATCACCGCGCCAACGCGGACGGATCAATATTCAGGTGAACTGCGCGCACAGTTTGACTATGGCCGCTTTTCGGGCTGGTTCGGCGGATATTATTTCAACCAGGATATTGATCGCATCCAGGAATTCACGCTGCCTGTGATTGCCAGCGGGTTTGTGCCGACACCCCTGGATAGCACCGTCACAAGCACGAGCTTGGCTGGCGAAAAGATTGAGAACATTGCGATTTTCGCCGACTTTACTTTTAAGCTGAATGAAAAATGGTCATTCAACATCGGCGCGCGGTACGACTGGGAAGACTTTACCGATGAAGGCGTCCAAGGCGAGGTCACGGCTGATCCACAAGACTGTACGTTGGCGACGCCCTTTGGCGTTATCGCTTGCAGCGGGCTGTTACCAGTCCCAACCGGAGACCCACGCCCAGCGGACTTCAGTGCCTTTCTGCCGCGCGCTGGCATAACATATAGTTTCGATGAGCTGCGCTCACTCAGTCTTGTTATTCAGCGTGGCTACCGAGCGGGCGGTTCTGTTTTCCAGCAAATCGACGGCGTGGTAAATAACCGGCCATTTGATCCGGAATACATCTGGAATTATGAGCTGGCCTTCCGCTCGCAATGGCTTGATGAACGGCTGACGATCAACGCCAACGCGTTTTATACCGATTGGAACTCTCAACAAGTTTCTATACCCGGGCCATCAGGGCAAATTGGCGGCTTGGACGCCTTTATCGAAAACGCTGGCGAATCCCGATTGTTTGGTCTCGAGGTCAGTACCGCGTTTGAATATTCCAACGAATTGCAGGTGTTTGGCTCGCTTGGCCTGCTCGACACTGAATTCACCGATTTTCCATTCGGGCCGGAGGGAAGCACTTTTGCAAATCTGGCTGGTAATGAATTCCCCGCGGCGCCCACGCTAAGCGCGTCAGCCGGCTTTAATTATGAGCATCCGATTGGAGCCTACACAAGCTGGAACATTAGCTACCAAAGCGGGCGCGAATCTGAGGTTGCCAATGTGCCTGTGAACAGTGTCGGCGGCTACGTGCTGGTGAATGCGCGGCTTGGATACAGCTATGAGAATTTCAACGTGTTCTTGTTCGCCAACAACCTCTTCAACGACCGCTTTTCCACCTCGAAGAACTTCCAATTTGCAAGCCCGACAACAGGCGAACTGGCTGCGCCTCTGGGCAACGCCCGTTTTCAAACCAATGAGCCGCGGGTGGCAGGTATCTCTATCGAAGCATCTTTCTAAAGTGCGTATGGCGCATCCAGATCGTAAGTGGACTGGATGGCCTCTGGGGTGAGGACATCGTGCGGCATGCCGCTGTCAACGGTCTTGCCGCTCTTAAACAAAATGACGTGGTCTGCATACTCTAGCACCAGGCGTAGATCATGCAGCACTGCCACGACGCCCCAGCCTTGACGTGCAAGGTCAGCCAACAAGCGCATGAGGGCAATCTCATACTTTAAGTCCAAGGCGCTGGTGGGCTCATCCAATAGCAGCCAGCGGATGGTGCTTTTGTCCTGATCATGTGGCCAAATCTGCGCCAAGGCGCGGGCGATGTGCACGCGCTGGCGCTCACCACCGGATAAGGTCAGATAGTTGCGGTCGGCCAGATGCTCGAGTTCCAACGCCTTGAGCGCGTGTTCGATGATGTCCTGATCCGTTTTAAGGCTGGTTTTGCCTTCGTGCGGCGTGCGCCCCATAGCGATGACTTCATGGACCAGAAAGGGAAAGGTGAGAACAGGCTGTTGGGCAACAACCGCGCGCCTACGTGCCAAGGCATCCGCCCCGATGGCAGCCATAGGCTCCATACCGAGAAAAACGCCGCCTGCATCGGGCTTTATCGCCCCTGATAAGACGGAGAACGCAGTTGTTTTGCCTGCGCCATTTGGCCCGCAAAAGACGCTGAACTGACCTGGCTGGCAGACTAGGCTTGCCTGGTTCAGGATGGGCCGACGCGCCCGGATCACGCTGGCTTCACGCAGTTCTATAGCGGCTGTCATAGGGCCAAATCAATCAGCCCGCCTGAGTGCGGGATTTATCGCGCACCAGCAGCCAGAAGAAAAAGGGAGCGCCTATTGCAGCGGTCACGACACCCAACGGCAGCTCCGCAGGCGCCACGCTGAGCCGCGCCACCAGGTCAGCGCCCAGCACAAGCGCTGCGCCGAGCAAGGCCGAACCAGGCAACACATAACGATGATCGGGTCCTGCAATCAACCGAACGAGATGTGGTACGACAAGCCCAATGAAGCCAACGATACCGCAGGCCGCTGTGGCCGCCCCAACACCAAGAGCGGTGAGCAGGGCTGCCTTCAGTTTAACTGCTTCCACATTCACTCCCAACGCGAAGGCATCCCCCTCCCCTAATAGGAGACAGTTCATAGCGCGCTGTAGACTGAGAAGTCCTATGATGGACACAATCATGAACGCGCAGGCCGGCAGCGCCGTCGCCCACGTCGCGCCGCCAAGACTGCCCAAAGTCCAAAACGTCAAATCTCGCAGCTGCGTATCATCAGCCAGAAAGGTGAGATATCCAATACCAGCAGTTGCCAGTGCATTGGCGGCAACACCGGCCAATAACATCGTCGCCACAATGACACGGCGGTCTATCCTGGCCAGTTGGTAAATCAACGCGACCGCGACAAGCGAACCGAGAAAGGCAGCACTGGGCAAGGCAAAGGCACCAAGCAGCTGTCGCAGCTCAAAGAGCGTGGTGGTGCCAAGCACGATCATCGCAACCGCGGCCAAAGCACCGCCAGCGGAAATACCCACCAGACCTGGATCTGCCAACGTATTGCGGAAGAAACCCTGCAGCGTTGCGCCCGAAGCGCCCAAGGCGCCACCAACGCAGATGGCTAATACGACGCGCGGCATGCGGATGTTTTCGACAACGCCAATTTTAACTTTTGAGACGCCCTGCGCCTCACCCAAACCGACCGACTTCAAGAGAATGGCAAAGACATCACTGGGCGCAATGCCAAGTGGACCAACTGTGATGCCAAACAACGTGCCCAGCCCTGCCAAGACCGCACAAACGACAAGCAAAATGTGCCCACGCCGTCTGCGACCATGCCCAAGCGCCGCAATGGGCGCAGCGGCTGTCGATACCGCATGCTCCGCCATCGCAATAGACTGTCTAGTTTGCCACTTCAGCCGTTTGACCCGCTTTACCCTCTACGCGGGCTAAGCTCGTCTCAATGGCCGTTGCAAGCCGCGCCACCGCGCTTGGTGTACGCGGGCAGAACTGACTCGCCTGCACAGCATCAAAAAGCATAAGACGATCGTTCTTGGCCGCGGAGGAGAGTG
>ERZ1740067.2917-NODE-2917-length-9970-cov-5.579022_pt1 | contig 9970 bp, 11 predicted proteins | sample MGYA00581736_ERZ1740067 | MGnify/ENA primary metagenome ERZ1740067 (study PRJEB43018, sample SAMN04849236) | marine metagenome | isolation source: floating plastic debris | place: Pacific Ocean | collected 2008-08-27 | study: EMG produced TPA metagenomics assembly... | reverse complement strand
TTTGTGGCAGCAGTAGATTGTACTGGTCATGGCATACCTGGGGCCTTCATGAGCATGTTAGGATATTCGCTGCTCAATGAGATTGTAAATGAACAACAGGCACCTCAACCAGGAGAAATTCTGGACCAATTACACCAGCAAATTCGTAAAGTATTGCGCCAAGACCAAACCCGCAACAAAGACGGCATGGATATTTGTCTGTGTAGCATTCGCAAGACCCAGCACGCCATCACTTTGAAATTTGCGGGAGCCAATCGCTCCTTGTATTATGTAGCAAAGCACCAATTGCAAGAAGGGAAGGGAGATCGCCAAAACATTGGAGGCATCGAGGGACTCAACTACACCAATTTCAATACCGAAGAAGCTCAAATATCTCCCGGGACCATGCTTTATTTAAGCACGGATGGTTACAGTGACACTTCCAATGTGAAACGCAAAAGTTTTGGACGAAAACGCTTCAAACAGCTTTTGCAAGAAATAGCAACTGAATCGATTCAACACCAAAAACAATCTCTGGAAAAGACCTTGCGCGACTTTAAACAAGAGGTACAACAACGAGATGATATTTTGGTGATTGGGGTAAAGATATAGATTTTACTAATACGCTTGCTCTAATGGATGAATCATCAATTCATCTACCACTACGTGGGCAGGAGCATTGATGACATAACTGACCGACTGGGCAATGTCTTCGGGCTTGAGCCAACCTTGATTTACGGATGCTCCTGGCTGATTGCCATTAAAATGAGTATCTACCAAACCTGGATAAATGGTGCTTACTTTGATACCAAAACTACGCACTTCTTTGCGTAAAGCCGCCATCATAGCATCTTGTGCATACTTACTAGCACAATATATCGATCCATTAGGAAAGGTACGCTTTGCCACATCGGAGGCAATCGTTAGGAAATGGCCTTTTCGTTGCGCCTTGAAGTGGGTTACCAACGCCTTGGTAAGCAAAAAAGTCCCTTTGACATTGACATTCATGATCCGATCTAATTCAGCTTCGTCAAAAGCGTCAAATTCCTGGAAACTACCTACCCCCGCATTGTTAATCAAATAATCTACTTTCGAGTACTTATCCAAGATGTTTGCTATGGTTTTGGTTACTTCATCGGCTTTCGCAATATCTAAAGCATATGCATCGGCTTTTCCTCCCTTCTTCTGAATCTCAACTTGCAAGTCAGTCAGTTCTTGTTGATTACGCGCAATCAATATCATCTCTATATCTTGCTGGGCCAGTTCCAGCGCAATGGCCCGGCCAATTCCCCGAGAGGCTCCGGTAACTATAGCAACTCTTTGCATTTATTTATCCTGTTTTAAGTATTTTTGCTCAATATAGATAATTTATTACATATTCCAATGTTGTCAACGCATCAGCTCGCTTGACAATCCTCAACAAAAAAACTATTTTCATTCTATGAAACCATCACTTGAGGCATTGGCCCGTCAACATCTCAAAGAAGCCATTTTTTCAAAAGTGGGCTTTTCATCCCAAGAGTGGGATGACTTTATTCAGTATTGGGAATTGGTGAGCTATCCCAAAAACACTTACCTCACTCAACCGGGGCAAACTGAACACTATTTGTATTTTGTAGAAGAAGGAGTACAACGAGGGTTTCATTTGGTAGATGGTGAAGAAATTTGTGTAGCTTTTGCCTACGATCATAGCTATTCGGGCATCGTAGATTCGTTCATTACCCAAACCCCCGCCAAGTATTACCTCGAGACCATCAGCAATAGTGTGTTGCTGCGCCTTAGTTATCAAAATTTACAGCGTTTATATCAGCAATACAAAGTGGTAGAGCGTTGGGGCAGGCGCATTGCCGAAGAAATTCTGGTGGGTAAAGCCAATCGGGAAGTAGCTATTTTATCTTATACTGCAGAAGAGCGCTATCGTCGCCTGATGACCCAGAGCCCTCGATGTATTCAATTGATTCCACAAAAATATTTGGCTTCTTACCTCCGCATGACGCCTGAAACCTTTAGCAGGTTGCGCCGAAAAGTAAAGAACCTCTGACTTCTTGATCTAGATCAATTGAGGCATTTTTTTTTAATAATAACTTTGTGGCATACCATCTAAAAACTGATTATCAACAGTTTATCAATCATTCTTAATTACCTTACAACAAATGAAAATCAATGCACAGGAATTACTTCAACAAGCCAAAGCGGATGCCCTCAAAGACTTGGAAATGGTTCAAAAAAGTTTTGCCCACCTATCGGAAGACGAATTGTACCAAGCACCTGCTCCTGGCCAATGGAGTATAGGCGAGTGTTTGGAGCACTTGAATATTACTTTTCGTAGTTATTTACCCAAAATAGAAAAAGGCATCCAGCAAGGCATCGCCAAAGGCTACCAAGCCACCGAAATTTTTAAAACTGGATTTATTGGACAAAAATTCACCAATAGCTTTCGCCTGGATGAAAACAATCAACCGATACGCAAAGTAAAGACGCTGAAGAGTTTCGAACCGCGCGACTTGATCCAAAGAAACCTCAAAGTAAGGGAAGAATTTGCTAACTATATGACTAAGTTTATGGCTCAAACTGACCAAGCAGCCCAGGTAAACCTCAACCGAATCAAGGTGACCTCTGCCATTGGTCCACTTATCCGTTTTCGCCTGGGCGATGTGTTTCTTTTCATCAACCTACACAATTATCGTCATTTGGTACAAGCCCAACGGGTTAGTCAATTAAATGAAAAGCGAAAAATGTAGAATGTAAAATGATTGGTCTATGCCCATTTTCAATTGAAAGTCTTGAAAAAGATGCAAAGGAATTGATCGCAATGTTGGCAAGTACAATCAAAACCAGTAAAAGAAATCAAAATTTAAAAACGTAAAATGATTGGTCTATGCCCATTTTCAATTCATCGCTATCATCAACAAACAGGACAGAATAAGCCAAAACTACTTTATTCAATTTTTAATTTTAAGCTTTTCATTGTTCATCATCCCTATACAGTTAAAGCAATTAGTCTATGCCAAAAGAAAATCCTTTGAAAGATAAGAGCTACCGATTTGCTGTCAGAATCATTCGTTTAGCGCAACATTTACAAAAAGAACATAAAGAATTTGTCCTAAGTAAACAAATATTAAAAAGTGGAACTGCCATAGGCGCATTGATAAGAGAAGCAGAGTTTGCTCAGAGTAAGCCTGATTTTGTTAGCAAAATGAACATAAGTTTAAAAGAAGCTAGCGAAACCGAATATTGGGCTTCGTTGCTAAAGGACACCGATTATATAAATCAAAGGCTGTTTGAAAGTCTTGAAAAAGATGTAAAGGAATTGATCGCAATGTTGGTAAGTACAATCAAAACCAGTAAAATAAATCAAAATTTAAAAACGTAAAATGATTGGTCTATGCCCATTTTCAATTCATTGCTATTGTCAATAAACAGGACAGAATAAGTCAAAACTACTTTATCCAATTTTTCATTTTTCATTTAAGTACCGCTCCCCTCTGGTAATGCTCCGTAATTACTTTACCCAATTTTTAATTTTAAGCTTTTCATTGTTCATTTAAGTACCGCTTCCCCCATTGTTTCATGCTTTCGATAACAGGCAACAATGAGCGGCCGTAGTCGGTCATGTAGTACTCTACTCGAGGAGGAATTTCGGCAAATATTTTTCGTTCCAGAATGCCATCAGCTTCTAATTCACGCAATTGTTTGGTAAGCATCTGTTTGCTGATGCCTTCAATGCCTCTTTGCATCACTCCAAAACGATTCACGCCTTTTTCAATCAGAAAAATGATGATGGGCTTCCATTTGCCCCCAATTTTACTCATACAAAAGGTAACAGGGCAAGCTTCGGGTTCAACTGACTTGATTTCTGACATGGCACATATTTTATTTGATAAACAACTGATTATCAATATTGGTCTTTTTTTATTGACTACAAAATTTTATCTAAATTAGTGTGTAATTAGGAATTTAGGAAAGGAAATAGTGCATTGTGTCCTAGGCTGGCGCATGCGTCCTCGCCTGTATCTATTAGTTCGGCTAAATCACACGCGAGGACGCGTGCGCTAGCAGAGGAGATGAGATAACTTCAAGCAAATAAGAAGTGGGTTTTGAAGTCAATTGGTTGCAATGAAGTATTTGCGATCAACGTACCAGTTTCAACACCTCATCTACAATCTCTTGAGTAGCATTCGGTTTGCCCAATTGAGCAATATTGTGAGCAAGTTGGGTTTGTTGCGGATCATCTTGAATCAGCTCTAGGGCTACATCTATCAAACGGTCTTTCGCTTCGCTGTTTTTGATATGTATTGCTGCATTTTTAGCTTCCAACGCCTGTACGTTTTTGGTTTGATGGTCTTCAGCCGCAAACGGAAACGGAACAAAAATGGCCGGTTTGGCCACCAAACAAATTTCAGAAACCGCCAATGCTCCGGCTCGAGATACAATTACATCGGCCAATGCGTAAGCCAAGTCCATTTCGTAAATAAATTCAGTACGCTTTACGAGCGGATTGGTCAAATGAGCTGCATTGTCGGGATTTTCTTCAAAACTGTTCTTACCCGTTTGCCATAAGATTTGGGTATCAGCCCCTACGATTTTGTGAAGGTCTTTAGATATACTTTCGTTGATGCTTCTAGCTCCCAAACTACCACCTACGGCTAAAATCGTTTTCTTGTGGGGGTCTAACCCAAAATGGCGATAAGCTTCTTCCCGTTTGGCGGCCACCTCCAAATCCAAAATATCTTTACGAACGGGGTTGCCCGTATGTACCAATTTATCTTTCGGAAAATATTTTTCTAGCCCATCATAGGCCACACAAATGGTTTTTACCCGCTTAGAAAGCCACTTGTTGGTCAACCCAGCATAAGAGTTTTGTTCTTGAATAAGACAGGGGATTTTCATTTGAGAAGCCATATACAACAAAGGTCCGCTGGCAAAACCACCTACTCCGATGGCTACCTGAGGACGAAAACGCTTGATAATGCCTCGGGCTTTGAGTAAACTGGAAGTAAGCTTGATAGGAAAAGCCAAATTATCGGCCGAAAGGCTGCTTTGAATTCCACTAATCCAAAGCCCCTCGATGGGATAACCCGCCTTGGGCACCTTTTCCATTTCCATTTTGCCTTTGGCTCCTACAAACAAAATTTCGGCTTGTGCATCACGGGCTTTCAGTTCGTTGGCAATGGCGATGGCCGGATAAATGTGGCCTCCCGTGCCTCCTCCACTAATGATGGCTCGAATGGGTTGATTTTCCTTACCCGTTTTTTTTTTATGCAGGGTTTCTTTTGACATTTCCAGTTTTTGCTACTTTACCAATTTTATCAATATCTTCGTCTACTTCTCCCCTACTGATACTCAGTACAATACCTAGGGCAATTCCAGTAAATAGCAACGAGGTTCCCCCCATGCTCAGCAATGGCATAGGCATTCCCGTAATGGGTACCAGGCCTACCGAAACTGCCATATTGATCAGGGACTGAATTACAATACTAAATACGAGGCCTGCCGATAAAATCCCTCCAAAAGGCCTTCGACTATTGGCGGTTACCATCATGCCCCGGTAGAGCAATACCAGATACAGTACCAATACGACCAAACCTCCTAACAAACCATATTCCTCAATGATAATGGCAAAAATAAAATCAGAATAAGGATTGGGCAAAAAGTTTCGTTGGGTGCTGTTGCCCGCTCCTACCCCAGTGATGCCACCTTTGGCAATGGCTATATAAGATTGTTGAGCCTGAAACGGAATGTCACTAGAAGTATATTTTGCGGCAATCCGGCTGCGAAAAGTGCTCGCCCGCTGGCCCATGTACAAAGACGCTGAAATAGAAATAAACCCTACTACTACCAACAAAATCAGGTAGTTGACTGGTACCCTACCAATAAACATCAATACCAAACAAGTCATGAACAACAACAATGCACTAGAAATGTCGGTGAGGCCGATGAGGCCACAAATAAGTCCTACCCAAAATAAAATAGGCATGATGGCGTCTTTGAAATCGGCAATGCTACGTTGGCGCTTGGCCAACATACTGGCCAAGGTAGCCAACAATGCCAGTTTGGCTAAATCGGAGGGTTGAAACGATTGATTGATAATAGGAATGGAGATCCAACGGCTTGCTTCGTTTATTTTGGGTCCAAACTGCCAAGTAATGATTAACAGTGGTACTGAGAGTAACAGGGCTACCCGCGAAAGCCGAGAGTAATAACGATAATCGATGCGATGCGTAACCCAAATGGCAATCAAGCTGGTAAAGACCAGTATGGAATGTTTGACCAAATAATGGGTGCTTCCTTGTTGATTTTTGTAGGCAATGGTTCCGGTGGCACTATACACCACCAATACACTGATGGCCGCCAATGCCACAATGACCATCCAAATAAATTTATCGCCCTGGAGGTTGCGGTCAAACCAATTTTCCCGCGGCGGCTCCACGAAGAGTTCTTCTTCGGGCAACTCTTGAGGGGTATTTTCTATTGTGGTATCATCCATTGATTTGCTATTAATATCCCCAGCCCCAAAGGGGGAATCCAAGTCTGTAATTTGTATCCCCTTTGGGGTGAGGGGCCTTTATTTTTTCTTACGGCTCTTAAGCCTTACCAGCTTTTGCACTGCTTTTTTGAAATTATCGCCTCGTTCTTCATAGTTTTTGAAGAGGTCAAAACTAGCACAAGCTGGGGACAGCAACACGGTATCACCGGGCTTACATAGGTCATAAGCCTGCTCTACTGCCTCGTTCATTTGCTGGGTTTGAATGGTTACATGAACCTCATTATGAAAGTATTGATAAATCTTTTTATTATCCAATCCCAAACATATCAATATTTTCACTTTTTTGGTAACCAAATCTTTGATTTTTTCATAATCGTTGCCTTTATCCACTCCTCCGGCAATCCATACCAAACGGCGTTGGTCTTCGGGCATTTTGATACTATCTAGCGCATAAAATGCCGAATCGATGTTGGTAGACTTAGAGTCGTTGATAAATTTAACATTGTTGAGCTCAGATACTTCTTCCATCCGATGTGGTGCATTGCTGAAGTTTTTCAAGCCTTCTTGCAAAGCAGCCGTAGAAGCACCTAAAATCTGGCAAGCCTGCAAGGCCAGCATTACATTGAAAATATTGTGTTTGCCCGGCAAAGGCAAATCACTCACCGGAATACTCAGTCTTTTTTGTTCTCCATCCTCAGGTTTAAAATTCATCACAATTTCTCGCCCACTTTCGTTGTAGTAAGACAAGTTCATGGCTTGTGCTTTTTCCTGATCCATCATATTTAAACTTACCGGTAAGCATTTAGGTAAGTTGGCGGTCCCCCCAACAGTTTCTCCTTCTTCGCCTCTCTTCGATATTACCCCATTTTGTATTTTTTGCAGTCTTTCGCTGATGTTTTCATCATCATAATTGTAAATAAAATAATCTTCTGGGGTTTGTTTTTGGATAATCCTGAATTTGGACGCCACATATTTGTTAAAGTTATTTTCGTAGCGATCCAAATGATCCGGAGAGATATTGATCATCAGCGAAATCAAAGGACGTAAATCGTAAGTATTATCTAGTTGAAAACTACTTACCTCTACCACAAAATAGTCGTATTTGTCTTCTACTACTTGTTTGGCAAAGCTTTCCCCAATGTTTCCGGCCAATCCTACCTTAAAGCCTGCCTCTTGTAACAAGTGGTGCGTCAATAATGTAGTCGTTGATTTTCCATTGCTTCCGGTGATCCCAATAATCTTGGCTTGAGTATACCGGGCGGCAAACTCAATTTCTGAAATAATCGGAATTTGCTGACGAGACACTTTACGCACAATAGAAGCATTTTCGGGTATACCAGGGCTTTTGATCACTTCGTCGGCAATCAGTATAAACTCATCGGTATGCCCCTCTTCCTCATACTTTATCTCATTGTCTATCAATATTTTACGGTAGTTTTCTCGCAAAATGGAACTGTCTGATACAAATACATCGAAACCTTTAGCCTTGGCCAATAAGGCACTCCCTACGCCACTTTCGGCACCTCCTAAAATTACAATGCGTTTTTTACTGTTTTGCTCTTCGGTAATTGTTTCTTTATCTGTCATTTGTTCTTTTTTTTAATCGACAAGAGATCAGTTCAAAATAACAAAAGGTGATGCAGGCAAATTCGGACATTTTATGCATTACCAATACTTTGGAAATATCAAATACCTTACCACCTGTAACCAGTTCATTGGGCCGGTAGATAATGCTGTTTATTCAAGGTAATCCATTGAATTCATCAAGAAGCCATATGGATGGTATTTACTAAGTTTACACCAAATTTATCATATTATTTACCAATCCAACAACTATTTACGTTTTTTGAAAGTAAGGAACGGTACCAAAATAAATTTACATTTTTAACCTCATCTTCTGCTGATAGAATTCGTTAAAAAAACCTACCTTAGCGCTGCTATGACGCGTTTTTTTGCCTCTTCTGACAACAAAATATTTTGTTAAACTATAGAACTTTATTTTTTCCGTTTTACTAAGCCAATACGATGTACTTGTATAGTACTGTTTTTGCAGTTGTTGGCCGATATACAATTGTACCAAAACCATAAGTTAGCAACAACCTTATACATATGAAAATAAAAAGTTTTTACGCAATTCTGGTAGTTTTACTGGCGAGTACTTCTTTAGCAACTGCCAAAACCTTATCCAGTGGTGATACCACACTCATTGCCCAGAGCGAACGTCAGGCAAGGCAATTCCGATTTCAGTTGGAAATGCAGCATATTCTGAATCGAAAATTTGACCTCAACAGTCAAAAAAAACGCCAGGGTTGGCGCGATGGGGTCACTTTTCTTGAAATTGGAGGAGGAGCAGCCGTCATTTATCGTTCCAACGACCAAGCCTTCCAAAATGCCCGTCTGCCGCTTCATTTCTTTGCCGAATTTGGCAACACTGGGGTGCCTTTGAGCTTTGTATTGTCTTACAACGCCAATGTTCGCTTCAATGCCGATAGTCTGGCGATCAATCCTCGCCACATCAACCTGAGTTTGAAATACTCTTTGTTACGATACGCTTATTTTATTCCTGAGTGGATAGATGCTTACGCTTTTATGGGGGTGGGCTTGTGGACCAATGGCATTACTCGTCGCCCTGATCCGGGAAGTCCTGCTAACACCGGGGCCCCACTGCCCAACGAATCGGGATTTAGCTTTACCGCTGGGGTAGGTACTTCTTTCCGGATTATTGATCGCTTGGCCCTCAATGTACAATTGGCCTACTACAATGGCGGTTCCGATATTCCAGTAATTACCAACAACCCCAACCCCAATCCTCCACCTCCTAATCTTGTGATCCCACGACGCATAGATGCCGGATCGCTCCAAGTCCAACTTTTACTCAGTTACCGTTTTGGGTTTAGTGGTGGTCGCAAATACGTATGCCCTACCTTTTTGTAATACCCACATATTTTCACAAAGAAGCTGTAAACTTTAGGGTTTACGGCTTTTTTTGTATCAATGAATTTACCCTCTCCTCATATTTTTCAATTTTATGGGTAACCATGATATACTTTTTATATTATACCATAAGTAAAACTATATAAATAACCTAATCCATTTGGCTCACCTCTCATTGCTATACTTCTTCAAAAACTTGTCCTGTAAGGAACTTCAGGAGCTTTGGCTACGCAAAGATTTTTTTCATCGTCTAGCAACTAGATATTACACCAAATTTGGATTACTTTATTTTTTCCGTTTTACTAAGATAGCTGAAAGTGAACTAATTTTCTGATTATTGAAACTTGATTTGTTAAACAGTTGTTAAATAATTACAATGGTAAAAATTATTTTTCAGAAAAACATTGAGTACTCTGTAAACTAAATACCTTACGATTTTTTCGGTTTCATTTGCCCCCTGACTTCTCTTAAAAAATTTTATCCTGTAAGGAACTACGGGCTTGGGCTATGCTCAATTTTTGAAGATCGTCAGCGAACAAAATAACCTCGAGTAAATCAACAATTTACTTA
>ERZ1740067.2916-NODE-2916-length-9973-cov-6.489917_pt1 | contig 9973 bp, 8 predicted proteins | sample MGYA00581736_ERZ1740067 | MGnify/ENA primary metagenome ERZ1740067 (study PRJEB43018, sample SAMN04849236) | marine metagenome | isolation source: floating plastic debris | place: Pacific Ocean | collected 2008-08-27 | study: EMG produced TPA metagenomics assembly... | reverse complement strand
CCTTCCTCGAAGCCCCTTTCATAAACCAATGAAAGGGGCTTTTTTATTTACCGACACCTATGAAAAATGATAATGGGCTAATAGAAGAAAGATGGAATACCTATTCCCACGCATCGGGCATTCTTTTAGGTAGTATAGGCCTGTTTATTCTTTTAAAAGATGTTTCTAAGTCTGAATTAACGCTTCCCATCATTGTCTACAGTCTTTCCATAATTCTTCTATTTTCGGCCTCCACCGCGTATCACGCTGTGACAAATCCCAAAATTAAGAGACAGTTAAGGGTTTTAGACCATATTAGCATCTATTATTTGATAGCCGGCACGTATACTCCCGTTTGCTTGTGGATACTGGCCGATTCAAAAGGAATTTTATTGCTTTGGCTCGTTTGGGGAATCGCTTTTTTCGGAACTGTTCTAAAATTATTCTTTACAGGTAAGTTTGAGGTCTTCTCCTTACTGCTTTATGGGGTCATGGGGTGGTTAATAGTGATCGATGTATCATATCTCGTACAGCACATGAGTTCTGATAGTGTCTTCTATTTAGCTCTTGGTGGTGGTTTTTATACGGTTGGAATGGGCTTTTATGCCATCAAGAAAATTCGATTCAATCATTTTATATGGCATCTTTTTGTTTTAGGAGGGGCTTTAAGCCACTGGCTTATGATTTATAACCTAAGCTCAAAATAATCTTGCAAGTATTAAGTCAATAAGTAAAACTGAGAATTTAATCCAACGTCGATAAAGGCTTTAAATTGATTTATTTTTGACGTTCTGATCACAACGTAATATGGCATCTAATTTCAAACTACTGGCAAAGACCTTGTATGGGTTTGAGCCCTTATTGGCTAAGGAACTGAGAAATCTCGGCGCTGGTAATGTTCGAGAGGGAAATCGAATGGTCACCTTTGAAGGAGATAGTGGTTTTATGTACAAAGCCAATCTTTGCTTGAGAACGGCCCTAAAGGTATTTAAACCCATTCGCAGGTTTACAATTCAAAATGAAAAGCAATTTTACAGAGAATTATACGCCATAGACTGGCCTTCCATTTTTTCTTCGGATAAGACCTTTGCTTTTGATGCTACTGTTTATTCAGAGTTGTTCAAAAACTCAATGTTTGTTTCTTTAAAAGCCAAAGATGCCTTAGTCGATAAGTTTCGGGCGATGGGAGAAAAAAGGCCTAATGTTGATTCTAGAAATGCCGACATTCGTATCAATATTCATATTCAAGATACACTTTGTACCGTTTCTTTGGATAGTTCTGGAAGTTCCTTGCACCAACGTGGTTATAAGAAATCGGTTAATATTGCCCCTATTAATGAAGTATTGGCGGCAGGCCTTTTATTACTAAGTGGGTGGGACGGCCAAACGAACTTTTTGGATCCTATGTGCGGTAGCGGTACTTTTTTGATTGAAGCGGCTATGATGGCCTGTAATATTCCAGCGAATATTAATCGAGACGCCTATGCCTTTATGAATTGGAATGATTATGATGAAGAATTGCTCCAAAAGATAGTGGATTCGAGTTTAAAACGAACACGGGAGTTCAATAATAAGATATTAGGATACGATAAGGCACCATCAGCGGTTCGAAAAGCGTTTGAAAATGTAGAACACGCCAATCTAGAGGACTATATCTCAATTGAGAGGAAAGATTTTTTTAGAACGGAGAAATCTTTGGAAGGGCCTTTGCACTGTGTTTTCAATCCACCTTATGGCGAACGCTTGAATGTAGATGTTTCCTCATTTTATGGAAAAATTGGCGATACTTTGAAAAGAAGCTATCCCGGAACCAATGCATGGTTCATCACCTCTAATTTGGAAGCCTTAAAATTTGTTGGATTACGACCTTCCAGAAAAATAAAAGTATTTAATGGTAAGTTGGAATCAAGATTGCTGAACTACGAGATATACGAAGGAAGTAAAAAAAGTAAGAACATCTAAATATCACATCGTAAGAAGGCATCTTTGAGTGAAGCTATTTTATCATCCCAGGTAGTAATAAACTCTTGTGCCACATACCCTTTAAATCCGGTATCCAATATCGTTTTGATAATGGCTGGATAATATAATTCTTGCGTTTCGTCAATTTCATTCCGCCCGGGTACTCCTGCCGTATGATAGTGCCCAAAGTAGGGATGGTAGGTTTGAATGGTTTTAATAATATCTCCCTCTTGTATCTGCATATGGTAAATATCATAAAGCAACTTAAAGTTATCACTTCCCAATCGTTTGCAAAGTTCTACACCCCAAAGACTGCTGTCGCACATATAGTCAGGGTGGTTCTGTTGATTAAATAGCTCCATTTGAAGGACTACCCCATACTTTTCTGCAAGTGGCATGATTTGCGAGAGTCCATCCACACAATTTTGCAAACCAACATAATCGTTCATACCCCGTCGATTACCACTAAAACAAATAAGATTGGTGAATCCTACTTCGGCGACTTTAGGAATAACCTCATTATAATTTTTGATAAGCCGTTCGTGGTATTTTGGTTCGTTCCAGCCCTCGGTCAAACTGATTTCTGCGCCGTTGCACATTGAACAATGAATGTTATATTTTTTGAGAACATCGAAGTTATCTGGGCCAACGAGATCAATAGCTCCAACGCCCAAATCATTTAAAATCGACAAAAACTCTTCTAAAGGATAAGAATCAAAACACCATTGACAAACACTATGATTGATATTATTCTTTAGGTTAAAATCTTTTTGCCCCATTGCGTTTCCTGAAACACTGGTTGCAGCCAATCCTGCCGTGGCGAGAGAAGTATTTGAAATAAAGTTTCTTCGGTTCATTGATGGTCACATTATTTTAGAAAGATACTATTTTAGGTGAGGATATGGAAATGAAACCAAATCGTCAACAGCTTTTAGAACTAGCGCACTATAGAATGCCTTTTGGGAAATATAAAGGTCGCTACCTTGTCGATTTACCGATAGCCTATTTGGTTTGGTTCAAACAAAAGGGTTTCCCACCTGGAAAATTAGGCTTGCATATGCAGACGATGTTGGATGTCAAGTCCGATGGACTTGAATCATTGATTAAAAAGTTACAACGGGAATTTCCACTGGATTGATGCCCATTTCTTGTCAAACTTTGTACCTTTAAGCCCCGTAACAACGAAATTTCATTATGTCACAGACCAAGTACATTTTTGTTACGGGAGGGGTAACATCATCCTTAGGAAAAGGTATTATCGCTGCCTCTTTAGCCAAATTATTGCAGGCCAGGGGCTATAAAACCACGATTCAGAAATTAGACCCCTACATCAATGTTGACCCCGGAACCTTAAACCCATATGAACATGGAGAATGTTACGTTACCGATGATGGGGCCGAGACCGATTTGGATTTAGGGCATTATGAGCGTTTTTTAAATGTTAAGACCTCTCAGGCCAACAATGTGACAACGGGCCGAATTTACCAAAGTGTCATTGAGAAAGAACGACGTGGTGAATTTTTGGGAAAGACGGTTCAAGTCGTACCACACATTACCAATGAAATCAAAGAGCGTATTCAACTGTTGGGAAAGACAGGGGAATACGATATTGTCATTACCGAAATAGGGGGCACCGTAGGTGATATTGAATCATTACCTTATATCGAAGCCGTGCGTCAACTGTTATGGGAATTGGGTGACAATAACGGTATAGTCATTCATTTGACCTTGGTTCCTTTTTTGTCGGCAGCAGGTGAATTGAAGACCAAGCCTACACAGCATTCCGTTAAGACTTTGATGGAGAGTGGTATCAAAGCAGATATTCTGGTATGTCGAACGGAGCACAATATATCTGAAGAGAAAAGGGAAAAATTGGCGTTGTTTTGCAATGTCAAAAAAGAAGCCGTTATTCAATCTATTGATGCTTCAACCATATACGATGTACCACTTTTAATGCAGCATGAAGGTTTGGATACCGTAACGTTAGAAAAGTTGGGACTTTCAGCAGACGCTCTTGAACCGAACTTGACCCAATGGAAGGGGTTTTTGAATCGACATAAGAATCCTAAAAGTGATGTAACCATTGGTCTTATCGGTAAATATGTAGAGTTGCAAGACTCTTATAAGTCGATTTTGGAATCATTCATTCATGCGGGTGCTGCCAATGAGGTTAAGGTAAATGTGAGGTCAATACATTCGGAACATCTTTCTGTTGAGAACGTAGCTCAAAAAATGAAAGGGTTAGATGGCATATTGGTTGCCCCTGGTTTTGGAGAACGCGGTATCGAGGGAAAGATAAAGGCCGTTCAGTATGCACGGGAAAATGATATCCCTTTTTTAGGAATTTGCCTGGGAATGCAAATGGCCGTAATCGAATATTCCCGAAATGTTTTAGGGCTCGACGGCGCCAATTCCACAGAGATGAAACAGAATACACCGCATCCGGTGATTAACTTGATGGAAGAACAAAAGACCATTGTAAACAAAGGTGGAACCATGCGTTTGGGGGCCTGGGACTGTGAACTCAAAGAGAACAGTTTGGTTCGAGAAGTATATGGAGGTCAATCCCATATTGCCGAACGTCATAGACACCGTTTCGAGTTCAACAATGCCTATTTGGGCCAGTTAGAAGAAGCGGGTCTCTCTGCCTCGGGCTTCAATTCGAAGACGAATTTGGTGGAAATTGTAGAACTACCATCCCATCCTTGGTTTATTGGTGTGCAGTATCATCCTGAATACAAAAGTACCGTCGCCAATCCTCATCCACTATTTGTGGGGTTTGTGAAAGCAGTTCTCGTTCAAAAAGAGAAACAAACGAATGCCAGTTTGGCATAAACCATAATTTTGGGCATATATTTGCGAGTTAGCTAAAGCATAGATTTACGAGATATTTTCATGGAAGAAAAGAAGTTGGACATCAACTCCATTATTGGCTTTGTATTGATTTTTGGAATTTTATTGGGATGGATGTATTTAAGACAGCCAACCCCCGAAGAGCTAGCAGCACAAAAAGAACAGCAAGAACTCCTTGAAGCCCAAGAAGAAGAGGCTCAAAAGACGGAGGAAGATTCACGGGTAGTTGAGCAACCTACCATAAATTTGAATGATTCAACTGCCGTAGCCAACTATAAATCTGCAGTTGGGGCTTTTGGATTTACCCAGGCCACGGAAGGGACAACTGTGATTGAGAATGATGTTCTTTATCTTGAAGTGTCCAATAAAGGAGGGCAAATCGTTGAGGCAAAAATGAAAAGTTTTGTGACCCATGACTCCATTCCGGTGCATTTGGTGAAAGAGGGTAATGCGGATTTTGGACTCACCTTTTCAACATCTGATAATCGTGTTCTAGAGACCCAAGACCTTTATTTTGAGCCCAACCTTACCAATAATGGTGAAAACAAGGTGCTTTCCATGAGGGCCAAGGTTTCAGAAAATCAGTTTTTGGAGTATCGCTATGAAATGAAGCCCAATGATTATTTAGTTGACTTCACCATACGTTCACAGGGTTTGGGCACTATTTTGAATAGTTCAAAGCCTGTTGATTTAATATGGAAGCTCAAAGGGATACGACATAACAAAAGTGTTCAATATGAGAATCGGTACACTCGCCTTACCTACAATCATGATGGCGATAAAATCAGCAAATTGTCTGAAAGTAGTGAGTTTGATGAAGAGACTGAGGTCGATGTGAAATGGCTTTCATATCGCCAACACTTTTTTAGTTCTATTCTGGCAACAGAAAATCACTTTGAAAGTGCTCTACTTCAATCAGCAAATTTAGTAGAGGAAGAAAGTAGGGAAGAACTTTTTACAAAGGCTTACGAAACCAAAACCTCGTTGAAGTTGTCGGGAGGAGAACTCTCTCAAAACATGTATTGGTATTATGGACCCACTGACGCAAAAGTTCTAAAACAGTACGATGACTTGGGCTTAGTGGAATCCATTCCCTTCGGATGGGGAATTTTTGGTTGGATAAACCGCCATGTTTTTACACCATTTTATGCATTTCTAAGTTCTTTTCTGCCCTATGGGATAGCAATTATTATAATGACCATTATCGTTAGAATTGCATTGTCGCCCGTGACCTACAAATCTTATTTGTCTCAAGCAAAGATGAAGGTATTGAAGCCAGAGATTACAGAGCTAAACGAAAAGTTCAAGGACAATGCCATGAAGAAGCAGCAAGAAACCATGAAGTTGTACAATAAGGCTGGGGTAAGTCCGATGAGCGGATGTGTTCCCGCACTATTGCAACTCCCCATTTTTTATGCTCTATTTATGTTTTTCCCGACGTCTTTTGAACTTCGTCAAAAATCCTTTTTATGGGCTGAAGATTTGAGTTCATACGATACTATTTTTAATTTACCATTTAGTATTCCATTTTATGGAGACCACGTGAGCTTGTTCCCTATATTGGCGTCGATAGCGATATTCTTCTATATGACCCTAACGACGGGGCAGACCATGCAGATGCAGCAGCAGCCTGGTATGCCGAATATGAAATTTATCATGTATCTATCTCCCTTATTAATGTTGTTCTTTTTCAACAATTACGCGAGTGGGTTGAGTTTGTACTATTTCATTTCCAATCTGATTACCATTGGTATCATGTTGGTCATTAAAAATTATATTTTGGATGAGAACAAAATCCATGCGCAGATAGAGCAGAACAAAAAGAAACCAAAAAAAGAAAACCGGTTCCAGAAAAAAATGCGTGAGATGATGGAAGAGGCCGAGAGCCAAAAGCGCAGTGGTCGACGAAAATAAAATGGCGATTAAACCTTTTTTTGGTTTTAAGGTCCTATTACTAAAACCAAACTATGAAATCGTTTCATTTAATTTGTGCGCTTTTTTTCGTTACATTTTTTATCCCGACCAGTGAAGTAGAGGCCCAGGTAAGAAGAAATCGAACGGTAGTTGTTGCTCGTAGGGCGAACAAGCGCCAAGTACGACGAACCACGAGACGTCAAATAAGGCGAGTACGTTGACGTAACCGTTTTCGAACGTTAAGAAGACTTCCCGCTGGGACAAGGGTTGTTTCCTTTAGAAATATAAATTATTACCCCGTAAGAGGTGTTTATTATGTAAACCAAAATGGTGCTTACGTCAGGCGGTTACCTCCTGTAGGTTTTCGAGTGGTTCGATTAACTGGTCGAATAGTGAGACTTTCTGTTGCTGGAACACCTTTTGTGTATTCCGAAGGCATCTTTTACTCAGAAAATGAAAATGAATTTGAAGTAATTACTCCACCAAAAAATGCTGTGATTGATGAACTTCCCGAAGAGATTGAAGAGGTTATTCTAGGTGATATGACAGTCTATGAATTGTATGAAACCCTATATGCGGAAACAGAAGAGGGCTATAAGGTACTTGGTACTTTAGATGAACTTAAAGGAACAATGGGGGAACCTTAAAAAAACTTCCCCCTTTCGGGGGAAGATTCTACCATCAATAGGTATAGTTTGGAAAGATTCGGGACTCCAAAGATGGTATCTAATTCACTCAAAAAAAATTAATAGTTGTCAAGTGATACTATTTATGATGTAAAATAGAGTCTTTTTGATGTAGCATCGATGAACTGCAAACCCCATTAAATACAAGGGTTTTTAAGAATATCGACGAACGGCATATTTATCAGATAAAGACTACATTTTTGTAGGAATAAAACAAAAAAGGGAGCTTTCTGGGCTCCCTTTTTTTAGAATGAAACTCTAATTAATTGTTTGTATCTGGAATCATGACCTTGTTCAAAACATGAATAACGCCGTTGTTGGCTTGAACGTCCACAACAATGATTCCTATATCATCACTACCAGAACCGTCGGTGACATCTGCAATGTTGCCATCAGTACCTGGTAATGTTATGGTGATGTCATCACCTTCCAATGTCGTGGCAGGGTTATTCCCTTCTGTTAAATCTCCTGACCTTACATTTGCACCGCCTACTACATGATGAAGCAAGACTTGAGTTAGTACATCTTCTTCAGGAATAGCGTCCAACGCAGCGAAAGCATCATTTGTTGGTGCGAATACTGTGAATGGAGGATCTATATTATCCATATTACCACCTGAAGTTCTTGAAAGTATTCCTGCAAAATCAGTTGCAGGTGTCAAAGTGGTAAGCGCACTTACCAAAGTTGAAAAAGTTGGGTCCGCTACAGCGAAGGTGGTAACAGTTGGTAAATCGATTACCGTATCTACAGCATGGATAATACCGTTGGAGGCAACAACATCTGCAACAGCAACTGTACTTACTCCGTTAAGCGTCACACCATCGTCAGTATTAATATAAATACTTAAATTTTCATTTTCGGCATAAGATGCTAAAGTATTTGCATAGCTGTTGGACAAGCTTCCAGAAGTGGCTACAGTTCCGCCAATGACATGATTTAAGAGAATATCCTGTATGGCATTCTCATCAGGATTGGTAAATGCCGTGAAAGCATCGTTTACGGGAGCAAATACGGTATATACTTCTTCTGTGCTTGAAAGTACAGAAACGAAGTCAACGGTATTTCCATCATCGGTCAGTAAGCCTACCAAGCTTGAGAACTGACCATTCGCTAAAGCGTGGTCCACGATATTTGGTAAATCTATAACCGCGTCAACAACATGAATAATACCGTTGGTTGCCATCACATCGGCACCGCCATCGACAACGGAACTCACTCCGTTGAATTCTACACCGTCTGCAGTATTGTAATAAATACTCAAATTGGTTCCATCAATCGGACCATCGGCCAAGGTGCTCGCATAGCCTGAACCTTCCATAACCAAATCAGCGGCGGCAATTTCCGTACCGATGACATGGTTCAATAAAATTTGTGTTAAGGCGGCAATTTCTTCATCCGTATCGAAATCATCTAAAGGTGTACCATCCAAAAAGGCTGCAAAAGCATCGTTGGTTGGGGCGAATACAGTGAATGTTCCCGCAGCATCCAGAGTGGCATCTAAACCTGTGAGTTGTAGTGCAGCTACTAAGCTGGTTAAATTTTCATTATCCACTGCAGTATCTGTGATGCTGAACAATAATACTCCATTAAGGGCATCAATAGCTGCTTGTGGTAACAATACTTTATCAATTACATGAACAACTCCGTTAGATGTGCTTACATCGGGTGTGGTAACCTGAGCGGACTCACCTGCTGCATCAATAAAGAAAACCCCGCCATCGGTAGATACCGTCAAGGATTCCGTTTGCAAAGTGGGAACAGTTTGACCGTCGCTCAATTGATCTGAAGTAACGGCAGAACCCGCCACTACATGATACGATAGAATGGCCGCGAGCAAATCTTGTTCACCTTCCGTATCGAAATCATCAAGTGAGCTAAAACCATTTAATCTACTAAAAAGGTCTGCAAAAGCTGCATCGGTAGGGGCCAAGACGGTGAAGGTAGCCGTTGTATCACTTAAAGCGGTAACTAAATCGTTATTGGCACTTTCATCTGCCTTTTGTAATGCGGCCACCAAGTTATCCAGATTACTTGCGATTGCAGTTTCTACGATATTCTGTTCCTCATCTGGTGGAGTAGGGGTCATGGGGTCACTTCCATTGTCATCGTCATCTGAGCATGACCATGCCAATAGTATAGCACAAACTAAAGTAAGGGATGTTTTAAAAAAATGTTTCATGGTATTATAATTGTTTAATAGTTAAAAAAGAAAGAAGCCCGTGATGTAATATCACGGGCTTTATTTGTTTAATGAAGAGCATCGATGATTTCTTGAGGTAATAATACTTTATTAACAACATGAACTACCCCATTACTGGCACTTACATCTTCAATAGTCACTTGCGTATGGTCATTTGAACTATCTTCCAGATTAATGACTCCGTTGCGTCTTATATTGACACCTATTTCTTCTCCTTGCACAGTACTGACCGAATGTATGGTGCTCAAGTCACTTTTAAAAAGAGCTTCATTCTCGACAACATGGTATGTCAAAATCTTAGCTAACAGGACTTTTTCTTCTGCAGTATCAAAATCGGCCAAGCTGTTGTAATCGTCACCCAAAATACCAAGCAGTTCCA
>ERZ1740067.2915-NODE-2915-length-9981-cov-6.556115_pt1 | contig 9981 bp, 10 predicted proteins | sample MGYA00581736_ERZ1740067 | MGnify/ENA primary metagenome ERZ1740067 (study PRJEB43018, sample SAMN04849236) | marine metagenome | isolation source: floating plastic debris | place: Pacific Ocean | collected 2008-08-27 | study: EMG produced TPA metagenomics assembly... | reverse complement strand
ATTGTATGGTGTGGCCTGTCGTCACGTTTAGTTGTAATGACCAGAACTCAGAGTTTTTTTTGATTGTGAATTTACTCGATGATTGGGCTTAAAAGGGATGAAGTTGGCTCTGATGAGTGTTGTTTTTTTGGGGATTTTCGTAATTAGGTGTTTGATTTTCAGGTGCTTATACCCCTTTTGCTAATGAAATTACCAAGCCAATACTTATTTAAAAAAACAACTTAAACTTTATATCGCAAAATGATTGCATTCCCCTGATGGTCTGTTTACTTTTGTGTCACCATGGAGTTGGAAATACAACTCTAAAACTAATCAAATTAATAACACATAAAATTTACAAAAATATTATGAAAATTTTATTGATGTAGTAGCTGTCATTGCATTACTTGTTGGAATTGTAGGCAGTGGCCTGATGGTGACTCGTACCGAAAAAGGAGCAAAAGAGATGGAGAAGATAGAGAAAACCTATGGCAAGGACTCTGCATTGGGTAAGACCATCGATGGGGCGTTCAAAAAAGCAGGGTTGGCTTCAGCTAGTACTTACAAAATGATAGGGAATGTGAGTATTTTGGCATTGGTTGCTTTTTTGTTTTTTACGGTGGTGATGTTTACCAAAAAACAAAAGTTAAAATTAATTGGGGCCGCTTTAGCCGTTATCATGGGCATTACTATGATCGCATTATCGCCTAGCACCGATGGCAGCAAGTCTAAATACAGCAGCAAACCCAGTACTCAAAAGGTTGCGCTCATTATTGCCGGAATTGGCATTGCTGGAGTAGCCGCTGGGATGGCTAGAGATGCCGTTGGAGGTAAAAAAGATGCTGCGAATGGGTAAGTACTTTGAAATACTTGACTACAGTAAAATTAACCTGACTTACAGTTTGTAAGTCAGTGTTTTAACTGAGTATTAGTCATCATTTGATACAAAAAAGCGGTTGTTATAAATCATCATAACAATCGCTTTTTTGCTTTATATACACTGACAATTACTTTGAATAAAATCAGCGAATGGCCTGTAGCTTCTCTAGCAATGCCACATCTTCATTCCACCTAGTAAGCTGCCTTTGGTATTCGGCTTGCGTTTTGGTAAGCACAAGTGTTATGGATATTGCCATTGTTCACGGCTAAATACAAGCAATTGATGAATCATGGTGGGAATGATGTTTTTCCGAAATAAGGGGAAATATGGAGAGAGTTGCATTATAAATTTAGGCCCACCACAGGTATCAGTGGGCCTCTTTTATCTTCATTTACTTACCCACTCGAGCAAATACCAACTCTCCGGGCTTGGTGCTATGTTGTTCGCTGAAACTGTAGCCTTCATAATCAAAGCCTTTCAAATCTTCTATAGTTTCCGCGCCTGTATCTATAATATAGCGTACCATCATTCCCCGGGCTTTCTTGGCAAAAAAACTCACAATTTTGAGTTTTTCTCCTTTCCATTCTTTGAACTGAGGCGTGATCACAGGTACCTTAAGGGCCTTGGCATCTACTGCGCTGAAATATTCGTTGCTGGCCAAATTTACAAACAATTCATCATCGGCTAATTCTTCGTTGAGTTGTTTGGTAATTTCCTTTTTCCAAAACTCATACAAGTTTTTCTTGGCCCCTATTTTTAGTTGCGTGCCCATTTCCAGGCGGTAGGGTTGGATCAAATCCAGTGGCTTGAGCAAACCGTACAAACCCGATAGAATACGGAGCTTGTCTTCCAAAGCGGGGAGTTTGGTTTCAGAAATGGTGTAAGCATCCAATCCAGTGTACACATCACCATTGAAAGCATATACCGCTGGGCGTGCATTTTCCTGAGTAAAAGGCGTTTGCCAATCCTGATTGCGTTGCCAGTTGAGTTGCGCCAGGTTATCGCTGATACTCATGAGTTCCGAAAGTTTTTGAGGGGTTTTCTTTCGCAGCGCCTCGTTCAACTTTTCGGCTTTGGTGATAAAAGCAGGTTCAGTATATTTTTCGGTAGGTAATGCCGTGTCAAAATCCAACGATTTGGCCGGCGATATAACTATTTTCATAAACTTTGATTCTTTTCTTGTAAAGGCTTCAAAATTAAGGTTGCTCGGTGACAAATAGAATAATGCGCTATTTTTCTTATTGATACCTGATTGAGAAATCCTATAGAAGGGAGCATTTGTTCCTGAAAATTGACTGAATACATGTTATTTTGCCAGAGAAATTTTAGTAAATGTTTATGAGTAGGTTTAGCCGATACGACAGAAAGCCGGAAAAAATCAAATTTTGTTTCAAGTGTTTTGAGAAACAACCTCATCAGTTTCATCATAAAAACATAGAATGGAAAGTGTACGAAGATCAGAGTGCAGAAGAAGTAGTGGTGAGATGGTACAAGTGCAAGACGTGCGGAGAACTGGCGGTAGAGTCGAATCATCGTTACAAGTAACAACTCGTGAGGTTAGGAGAAATCTATTCCAGAAGCGTCCGTTATTGATGACTTTTTGCAATTCATTGTAAAGGAAAATGAAGCGAAACTGTCCAGTTTTCCCAAAAAAAATTAAAGTCTGGTGTACCTCTCAGAGTAGTTTGGGGGATACCAGACTCGATGATATTCAGACTATTGGTACTAATGATCTCTCAACAAATTATTCTGATTGAGTACTTTCAGCACCACGTTTTTGTAGTTGCGCCCAATGGGAATCTCTTTCTTATTGATTTCGATGATGGTGGCCGAAAAAGCTTCCACTTTGTCGATGGCCACAATAAAAGAACGGTGTACCCTTAGAAATTTGTTTTCGGGTAACTTTTCCTCCAAATAACTGATTTTTTGATAAGCCACTACTTCTTTGTGAGCCGTTTTTACCCTTACATAGTCTTTGAGACTCTCAATGTAAAGAATATCCTTGAGCAAAAACTTGATCATTTTCTTATCGGCCTTCAGGTAGATAAACGCTTGATCATATCCCGAACTAGATGATTCCGGTACCGATATGGGCGTTACTGGAGCCGGATTATTCATTTGTGATACTTTATTGACTGCTCGTAGAAAGCGCTCAAACGAAATGGGCTTCAGTAAGTAATCTACCGCATCTAACTCGTAGCCTTCCAAGGCATAATCGCGATAAGCAGTAGTGAATACCACTCGGGGAGGATTATTGATATTTTTCAAAAAATCAATCCCAGTGAGTTTAGGCATTTGAATATCCAGAAACAGTAAATCTATGTCTTTTTGTTGGATAAGATTAAATGCCTCGATGGCATTATTGCATCGGGCTACCAAATCCAGACTATCTATTCTAGCAATATAGGTTTCCAGAATGTCTAATGCCAGTGGTTCATCGTCCACAATTAAACATTTCAAATTAGGCATGTTGTTCTTTTTTTACCAATACCCAGTTTTTGAGTTTGAAAACTTGTCAGGTGTATTGGGATATGTTATTAGATTGAAATTATTTTAATCGTACTGTCAGTTGTTGATGATGCTTTCTTGTTTGGGTTTGATCGTTTCAGTAAGCTGGATATTTTCCAAGATCTGATTTGAAGAAGCAAGGGTTAATTTAAGCACTACCAGATAACTAGAGGGCTCATCATCAAATATTTTTAGCTCGTATTGATCTTTGTATAGTAGATCTAACCGTCTTCTTACATTGACCAACCCAATGCCACTGGCGTATTCTCGTTGCGTACGTTTTACATATTCTAAGCTCTTGCTATTTTCTACCTTTAAGGTCATGGCGTTGCCCTGAATCAACAAATCAATGGTAATCCAGGCATTGTCTATTTCACCACTCACCCCGTGTTTGAAGCTATTTTCTACAAAAGGTAAAATGAGCATGGGGGCGATTTTATTTCCGGCAATTTGTCCGGCAATGTTGAACGAAATATCTACCCGGTTGCCGTAGCGAATTTTTTCTAGTGCAATGTAATTTTTGATATAGTTGATTTCCTTTTCAATATCTATGTATGGGGTATTGGTATCATACAACATATAATTCATCAGATCGGAAAGCTTGAGTACAATCTCGGGGGCATGCTCGTCTTTTTTTAGGGTGAGGGCGTACAAATTATTCAAGGTATTGAATAAAAAGTGAGGGTGGATCTGTCCCTTCAAAAATTTGAGTTCTGCTTCTAGTTTTTCTTTCTCGAGTTGCTTGGTAGCTTGTTTGTCTCGATACCATATCTTGAGTAGTTTCAAACCAGTAGTGAGTAAGATCACCGTGTTGAGACTGATGGCATATTTGATGATTTTGTGAAACAGCCAAGGGTTAGAAACATATTCAGGAATTTCGTAAGTAACCAGCGTTTCGGTCGTTTGAGATATCACTTTTACAAAGTCAGGGTCGTAGATGGGGAAATAAAAATAAAAAGTGAGCAAACGGAACTGTATGCCAATCAGCACCGAGATAGGAATAAGCCACAGGACATACAACACGTACTTTTTTTGTAACAAATATCGAGGAATCAAAAAATAAAGCCCCAGGTACACAATCATCATTCTACCAGGCAAAAACATCAATTGAATTTTGAGTTCAGGCCAGTATTCATCGTCGTAGCTTCCCCACAATATGGTAAAGAATAAGATATAACTTACCCAAAACAAGGCGTGTAACCCGATGCGATGCGATTTTGACTGATATTGTTTTAATAAGTGAATGGGCATAGATTAAATCTGATTCCACCGAAAATTTGGAATATGTATACGAAACGAAAAAAGAAAATAGAAACGATTATGCGAGATATTTTGCAATTATTCAATTTTATGCAAATCAAAAATAATTGTAGACTTGCCTCGCTTTATAATACAATGATTACTAACAAAATTAATCGTTTTTTAAGAAAAAGGTTCCTGGATAAGTTCTTTTTTAGACCAACTGTTAAAAATCAGTTCTTACCAACCTTTTGGGCACTATCAAAGGTAAAACCTGGCAAATTGAAGTTATTGGAGCGCATAATCATACTTGTAGTTTTGCCCAAAGATCATAGATTTGTAAAATGCAGTGGGTTTATAAAAATACTAGGTTTTTTTTCCTGATAGGAGTAGGGTGTTTATTGATGGGCTGTGGTATGCGTGCGTCTTCTCCTGAACATCAAAACTTGGCTAAGACTTATCAAGGCTTGAAAAAGATGGTGCTGATCCCTTCAGCAGACGAGCAGCCTGCTTTTTATGTAGATGTAGATCCGGTAACTTATCGGGATTTTAAAGTCTATGTAGAGGCAGGAGGAACCATTGGCGCTTATTGGGATGAGGCCAGTTATAATATAGACGATCAACCAGTGACGGGCATCAACTGGTACCACGCCATTGACTATTGTAATTGGCGTAGCAAAAAAGAAGGTTTCACTCCCGCATATGCAGTAACTACCAAGCTGGATAGTTGGGGGTACCCTGGTTGGACGCTCAACCCCGAGGCCAATGGCTATCGGTTGCCATCGGAAGCTCAGTTTATAAAGGCAGCCCGAGCTGGAAAACAAAATATTCGATACCCTTGGGGAGATCAGTTTGACCCTAAACTGGCCAATTATGACAATGAAAGAGGAGTAAAAGAGGGCAAGTGGTGGCGTTTGGCCAAAGTACAAGTATTACCCATCAATGGTTGGGGGGTAAGGGGAATGAGCGGTAATATTTGGCATTGGTGTAATGACTGGCTACAGCCCAACCGTACCAAAAAACTGAAAGGAGGCGGCTGGGGAAGTATTGATCCCACATTTTTGCAAATTGATTACAAAACATTTTCGGCGCCCAGTAACTATAACTTTGACATTGGTTTTCGTTGTGTACTCCCAGCACCTGCGGTTGTTACTCGAGATACCACTGCTCAAAAAAGCAAAAAGCATGTCTTCTACCAATACCAAACTTCCAATTACCAAGCATCTACTGATATCGATTATCACAGCAATGCTTTCGCCCAACGTTTGGCCGCATTTTTAGGGGATTACTTCCCTCAGTCGCTGTATTTTTTGACCCAAGTAGATCAACAACCCAAGATCAACCCGAATCAAATGGCCCAAGAGATCATTGCAGTTTCCAAAACTTACCACATCAATCCTTTGTTTTTGACCGCCATTATGGTCAGTGAAAGTGGTTTGGGGAGCTGTTCTTTTCCTCGTTGGTACAATAATCCAATGGCTTTTCATTGGCAAAATAAGTTGATGCCCAAGGGATTGCCAGTATACGACGCCCGACCTGGTTGGCGCAACCGCAAATACAAAAACCTTCGGGAGGCTTACCGTGCTTTTTGCCAGGGTATTCGAAGAGATTTATATTTTCGGGCGGCACGCGAAAACTTGTACGATTTTCACATCATTTACGTAGGATACGAAAGTGATACTTGGCTTTATACCATTGCCAGAGTATTCAAGGATGTTGCAGGTGTTCGCTTTGAGGCGGACGAACCCATTCAGAATGCGGGTAAATTTATTTACTTGGATTGGGAACAAATCAAGCGAGGGGATTCGGCGAATTCGCCTGATTCACCAAAGGTATCCAAACGAAAGACCACGACATTCAGGAAAAGAAAAACCGCGCCTCGCTACTTTCTTATTGCGGGAAGTTACACCAGCCAGACCGTAGCCCAGCGCAAGCTACAACTGTTGCAAAAGAAAGGCTTTGCCAGAGCTCAAATACTGCACAGTGCCAAACGTTTCCGAGTAGCATTCGGACGGGGTTATCAAGCTCCAGAGTCAGCCGAGGTGGCCAAGCAAGCATTAGAAGGAGCTTATCCGGATATATGGATTTGGAGAAGGAGGTGACGCTAAAACCTCCACTTCGGTTTTTTGAGTTTGGAATTTGGTTTTACAGGAAAAATAGGATCATTGAGTGTTAATTGTTTTAAAGCCAGGTTTCGGTTATATTTTATAATATCTTCACCTATGCTACCTTCTGTGGTGAACTTGAGGCATTCGTCATATTGGGTTACTGCTTCTTGTATAAAGACAGGGCGTTGTTGAGTCATTCCTAAGATCATATTAATGAGCGCTAAACCACTCCATTTTTGTATAGGTTGGGTAGTTTTTAAAAATAACGCTTTGCTTTTTTGTAATAACTCAAGGTCGTTTTGGTCAAGTTCCAGGGGTAGATCAAATATGTCACCAATATCAAGAAAAAAGTTTTGATACCTTAATGAAATACCTCGAGCTTTATCCATACCCATTTTTACCTACAAACAAATGGCTTTACTGTAAATTAAATTAGTTTTTTGTTCATTAGTTTCACACAAATCTATTCCCAAATCGAGTGTATTTAATGCTCCTTCTATGTATTTCCTGCCATCTGAGGCAAACCGATAACTCTTTTGCAATAAAGCATAAGCGTGTAATAAGCGAGCTGCTGCGTATTTTTCTTCACTACCTGATAATTGTGTAATATCTATTTCGTAAGTAAAGAGGGTTTGAAAAAATGAAATAGTGTGCCTTTTCTCAGCAGCAATAATCATTGCTTCTATGTTCTTTACTGAGGGGCGTTTATTTACAGCACCTGGGTTTTGTTCAGGAAAATCCAAATCTCTCAGCATTTGCATTTTGCTTTCGAGTGCACCCCTTTCTTGTTGGATTGCTTGAACTATTGAGGTGTAATCGGCTTGGGAAAGTTGATTGATGAGTATGACAGGATCCTGATTTAAGTAAACATTTATAAATGGAGATACTAAACTATCCAGTGTGTAGTTATCCTCACGTTCGCAAAATGTTTGTAATAATGCGACGAATAAATCTCTGGTAGTGATGAAAACAAGTGTAGCATCAAAGAATGATAAGGGGATCACCAACAAATCGGGTAACCAGGTAAGATCAAGTTCAGGGGGACCACTATCTTCTGCCATCCAGTCACAAGTGGTTATAAAGCGAGTTCTGGGTATATCATATCTTTCAGCAGCTATTGTAGCAATTGATAGAAAATCTACATCAGTAAACTGAGCCGTTTTGGTAAGCAAGCCTTGAGCCGTTTTATGATCCATTGCGCTATACAACTCATCCATAACAAATGGAAGAACCAGACTAAAACTATTGACGTTGATCCAGCGATTATTTACTTGATCAATCTGGACAAAATGACTACTTAATCCTTCACAACGATCAAATAACACCTTTTCTTCTGAGTTGCCCTGATAACTGTATAAATCATTGGAAGGAAATACAGCTAAATATGTGGTATCGGTAAAAAAAAGTGTTTCACTTAAAATTGTCCAATTCATGTTTGGTTATTTTTGATACTTATTCTATTTGTGCCTTCTAAAATAGTTGAAACATTTTTTTAATGCAAGGATTTAAATGGGGCATTAAAAAAGCCCTCTTGAGTCATCAAAAGGGCGAAACAGGAAAAGAATCACAAATGAATCGTGAATTATTTATTGGCATTGGTGAACACTCGAGAAACACTGAGTCTTCTTGCCCAAGATTTTAAGGCCTGGCCAATTTCGTGAGGAACATCTTCCTGAATGTAGTGCTTGCCTTTGCCTACATACACTGCTTCAAGGTTTTTGTAGCTGTTTTTGATTCTGGCTACCTCTTTTTTCTTCAATATCATTCCAGGCTTTGCATACAATAGCAATTTAGGAAGCGTTGTTTTTTCCAGCCATTGAGCGTAATTGTTAATTGCCTTCCAGTTACTTGCCGAAGGGCCATCAAAAGGGATTTCTTTTGGCCATACCCTGATCGGTTTGCGGCTTTCTACCGTGGGGTAAGGGGCTGCATAATGTGCTTTTTCTTCCTCGGTAAGTTTTCGTTTGGTACCCAGCTTGAAAAGGAATTGCTTGATGAAAAAGTTATTCACAGCAATCATTTTATGCCCTTTCTTTTCGTTTCTAAATCTCCTGAATAGAATACGTTCTACAAAACTGGCATCTTTCCAGGAAAGCGCCTTGGTAACCGCCTCCATAAAGGCAATTCCTACGATATTTTCTTCGTTTTGGGCGGCATAGTTAAAACCCAAACCAGAACCCCAGTCATGAATGACCAATACGATATTTTTGAGTTGCTTTTGCTTGATAAACTCATTGAGGTAGCGATAATGATCCTTATAAGTATAATCAATGTCTGGTTTATCCGATTTGCCCATGCCAATCAAGTCGGGTGCTACTGCTCTTCCTAAACCCTCTACATAAGGTATAATATTGCGCCAAAGGTAAGAAGAGGTAGGGTTGCCGTGAATAAAAAGAAAAGTCAGTTGGTCTGGATTGGATTCGTCGGCGTACTCTTCTACATAGTGCATGTTGGATCCAAAAATATTTAGATACTTAGGTTCGTAAGGAAAGTCAGATGAAATTTTCATAATACTGTTGATTTATAAAGTTTAAAAGCAAGCCAACCAAGTATCTTTAGTTGATTATGCCTATTGTGAATTGTTTAGCTTATGGTACAAATGTAGGGGGTTGTGGGGACTTGGATTTTACAGTTTAGGCCAAAGACTGTGCAATTTGGCTCAACTCGTAGTGACAGCGGTATGAGTTAGCTTATATTGAAGCCTTTTTAGGACAAACATTGGAATTAATGCATACCCATTGCATTCTTTGGAGGAGTGTGTTGGTAGGTAGTATATAAGAAACATAGTTAGATCCCTATAAGATACATTTGTTGAAGCGCATTAACCAACAAAACTTGCCAGGTAAGTATCTCACAAATGACAGTGTACCAAAAAAGCCCCCTTGAAATTTCAAGAAGGCTTTGGTAAAGCAACAAAACTGATATTGAAAACTCTAAACTGGGATCAAAGTAAACGATAAATTCACTTGCCCATTTTTTCCGGTTTCGGCGGCCGTATATTTGAGCTCATTGGCACTGATGCTTACTCCAGTGAGTGTGATGGAGGTTCCCCCAGTTGCGTTCAACGTAATGGTCGTTTCATCAGTACTTATGCTCCAGGTTCCGGTAGTACTGGTACCTTGGCGATCTATCAGGGTAAAGGTTTTATTATTACCTGACTCGGTCAAGGTCAAACGGTAATTACCAAACTCACTGGTAATATCTAGAGTCCCTTCCAATACCGAGGAAGCCTTCCAAGTCTTGAGCAAATTAGGATTGGTCGTTGTT
>ERZ1740067.2914-NODE-2914-length-9982-cov-7.845673_pt1 | contig 9982 bp, 10 predicted proteins | sample MGYA00581736_ERZ1740067 | MGnify/ENA primary metagenome ERZ1740067 (study PRJEB43018, sample SAMN04849236) | marine metagenome | isolation source: floating plastic debris | place: Pacific Ocean | collected 2008-08-27 | study: EMG produced TPA metagenomics assembly... | reverse complement strand
ACGAAACGAGCCGCGAACAAGACCCGCAGCTGCACACCCATTGCGTGGTGATCAATGCGACCCAGATGGAGGACGGCAAGTGGCAAAGTCTGAGCAACGAAGAAGTGCTGAACAATCAGAAGTTCTTGGGCGAGATCTATCAGAACGAACTGGCTCACCAGCTGCGCGGCTATGGCTATGAAATAGAACCGAACGGCAGTGGCCAGTTTGAAGTCAAAGGCTACGAGCAACCACTACTCGATTTATTCAGCACGAGAACGCAGCAGATAGAGCAGTACATCGAGCGGTGGGAGGAGGTGATCAAAGAGACTGGAGGGAAGCCACTAAATGCGACCCAGAAGAAACAGGCAACCTTGGCTACCCGACTACGAAAAAAGAGCGTTCCGAGAGAGGTGCTTTTAGACGGCTGGCATCGGGCGATTGCGTCCGGTGAAGTGACGCTACCGGCGACACCAGAAGCCGCACCCAAAGAACATAACAGCCAAGCGCCAACAGCTGCCGTCGAAGGGGTGAATCATGTCAGCGAACGAGAGAGCGTTTTTAAGCGAGAAAAAGCCGAACGTTTTGCCCTAGAACATCACCTGGGCGAGCAGTCATTTTTGGAGCTGCAAACGGCGATGACAGACGCCGGATTGCTGAGTGCAAATAATCGCTACACGACCCAGACGGCTATCGAGCGTGAACTGGACACGATAGCGATTATGGAGAGCGGCCAGGGCCAGGTCGAAGCAATCTCAGATGACAGCAAAGTATGGCAGCTGCTGAGACAAGAACTATCGCTCACGGAAGGGCAGCGGCAGGCGATAGAAACGACGGCGACAACGACCGATCAGTTCATTGCTTGGCAGGGGGTAGCCGGAGCCGGTAAAACCTACAGCCTGAAGCTGGTTGCACAGCTCGCTAGAGAACAGGGGTATGAGGTCACCGGCTACGCACCGAGTGCCCAGGCTGCGAACACCCTCAGCGAAGAAGCAAACATTGAAAGTAATACCGTCGCCAGGTTGCTACACAGTGACCGCAATCGTGACAGCAAAAGCAGCCCACAAAATCAGGTGATATGGATAGTCGATGAGGCCGGATTACTGAGTGCAAAGGATGCCCGTCAGCTACTACAAAAAGCGCAGGCGCAGAACGCGAGAGTAATTCTCGTGGGCGACATCCGTCAGCTCTCAGCGGTCGAAGCCGGTAACCCGTTCAAATCACTTCAGAGTGCAGGTATTCAGACTGCCTATTTGGAAGAGTCGCGCAGGCAGAAAACGGATGCTCTCCGCGCCGCCGTGGTGTGTCTGAATGCAGGCGAGCAGCGCGAAGGATTAGACCGGCTAGATAAGGCTGGAATGGTGAATGAGGTCGTTGATGGTCAGGAGCGTCACCGCTGCATCGTAAATGACTACATGCGGCTATCACCTGACGCCAGGAAGAAGACGCTGATACTGAGTGGGACGAATGCAGAGCGGTTAGAGCTGACAGCAGATCTCAGAGCCGCGCTACAGGCTGAGGGGAATCTAGGGGCTGATACCTTTACGATGCGATCACTGCGATCGCTTGACCGAACGGAGGCGCAGCTGAAGTATGCCTGCGCCTACGCGGAGGGTGACGTGGTGGTGCCGGTGCGCGACTATCGGCGCTATGGATTGAAGAAAAAGGCGCAGTACACCGTCACCAGCAGAGATATTGAGAACAATCGGGTAACGGTCAGAGGGCCAGACGGCAGCGCGATCTCATTTGACCCGTCGCGGTGTGCGGACAAGAAAACCTATGCAGTGCAGGAGATTGCGATCTCGCAGGGTGATCAGCTGAGGTGGACACGCAACGACACAGCGCGAGGTGTGAGGAATGGTCAGCTCGTCACCGTCGAAGCTGTAGACGCCAAAGGCACAGCCACGCTGAGAGATGCCAGCGGCAAAACCACAACGGTAGACCTGAGTGGCCAGCAGTACCTGGACTATGCGCTGGTGAGTACGACCTACGGCAGCCAGGGCAAGACTGCTGACCAGGTGCTTGTCGCTGTAGATCGCACGATTAGCAAGGAGGGCTTGTATGTCGCCGTATCGAGAGCGAAGCAGAAGCTGAATTTGTACACCGCCGATAAAGCGCAGCTATTCAAACACGCGGAGCGTTCGAGTGCTAAAGAAAATCCGAGTGACTACCTGACGTTATTTAACCTAGTGAACCCCAATGCCCAGAACCCGAAAGCCGCCGACTCCACCAGAGACCTACGAAGTGCAGATCAATCCGAATACCTTGGCGATAGCTCTGGAGAGCGCGTTGCAGTTGGCCACCGCGCCGCTGTACGAAGAGATTCGAGAATTGAAGCAGGAAGTGAGCCAGCTGCGGAGCGAGCAGGCGGAGTCACACCGGAGTATGTCTCAGATGTTAGGGGTGTGGTCGCAGGAATTGAGGAACGCCGTCAAGCCGCAGAACTCGCACAGCAAGCCGAGTGCCTTGGAGAAGCAGCTGAAGCGATTGTCAGCGGCGCTGGGCAGCTGGAGCTTACAGCAGCAGCGGTTAGTAGACTCGATGAACAGCTTGAGCGAAAGGCTCAAAGACTAAGCAAACGTAGGCTACCGTCAAAGCAAACGAACGTAGGTGGAGTCGCAGAAGCTGTGCTTAAGGGTATTGATCCCGAGTTAGTCGCGGGAGCCAGAGACTGCGTTGCCGAGAGTAAGATAGCTCCGCTACCGAAGTATAAAGAGCGGCCAAAGCAGCGACAGAAGACGCGAGTTGGGGAACGTGATCAGGGAATGGAGTTATAAACGGCGTCTGTAGAGATGCTGCGGATGCCCGCAACAGTAGGCCAGAGCAAGAGACCCCAGTTGAATACAGAGAAGACTATCTGTTCGGACTAAGGGTGAAGTGTTTCCGGGATGGTCAGTCGGTTAGTGAAATGGATAAATGTGTTGATGAGTGGAAGACGCTATAAAAATCTTATTTGAAGAAGCATGGCATAAAATCTTTCTAGAAGCTGACCATTTTCCTCATTATTGAGTGCAAAACCCCAATATTCAGTCGATTAAGTGGCACAGCCCGCGTCCTGATGCTTCAATTCAAAATCATGATTTGAACGCATAAGAGTTGCATATACATATATTCAGTATACGAGTTGATATGAACGATCAAGAGCAGCACAATCTTATTGAGAGCCTGAAAACGAAGCTTGTAGCAGCGAGCCGTCAGAATTTTGTTTTCCTCCTAATTGGGAGAACTGGAGTTGGTAAATCCAGTACAGTGAATAGTCTGATGGGAAAGGAAGTTGCTCCAGTAGGTGACTATGAAGCAACGACAATGGAAGTTAAGGAATATCCTTCAGAGCTTAGTGGTATTCAATTCAAGGTTATAGATACGCCTGGGCTTTGCGACGATTTTGAAGAAGAGGGCAACGATTATGTGTACCTTCAGAAGATACGCTCTCATTCCAAACAAGTAGATTCAATGTGGTTTGTGAGTAGACTTGACGAAACGCGGGTAACGACCGACGAAAGAAGAGGCATAAAGTTAATTTCTGAGGCCTTCGGAGCAGAAGTCTGGAAACACGCGATAATTGTCTTTACTTTTGCAAACAAAGTGGATGCAGAAAAATATCCAGTTGCTCTAGAAAAAAGAACACAATTGATTAAGAATGTAATTACGAAATATGCAGGAGACGAAGTTGCCTCTGAAATTCCCTCCATTGCAGTGGATAACCTGAGTGAGACTCTGCCAAATGGCGAAAAGTGGATGGGTGAACTTTACACTAAGGTTTTCACTCGTATATCAAAACGTGGTCTAGCTCCTTTTTGGGTTGCGACAGCAGACTTTATCACTCCTAAAGAGTATATTCCCGCTAAAAACTCTGGATACGATATGAACGGCTCTTCGTATGTTGGACAGTCGTACTCGCAGCGTGAGGAACAACCTAGAATTGAGCTAAATAAAAGCCAGAAGGATGAAATCAAAAGGACAATCGATGCAAGTATTATTCCATGGATGACCACAATAGGTAGCGGTACAGGATTTGCTGTCGCTGGCCCTGCTGGAGCTGCTGTTGGAGCTGTTGCTGGAGCTGCTGTTGGACTTGTTGCGTGGTTATTTAACAAAGATTAGAGATGAGAAAGATTCTCCTTGTTGGAAGAACGGGTGTAGGCAAATCTAGCTTTATCAACACTGCTTTCGGCAAGCATGTAGCTAGAGTGTCTGAATACGAAGCTTGTACAAAAATCGTTAGTTACTACGCTTACAAGACTGATATGGGAGATATTCATCTGATTGATACTCCCGGTTTAGCGGAGGATGACCTTGTCTGTGACAAAAAATATTTGTCTTTGATAAAAGATAACGTTGATTTTGAGGATATTGACGTGATGGTCTACGTCAGCCGCTTGGATGAGACCAGGTTTCGTCCAGATGAGAAACGTACACTGAAGCTGCTGACTGAATACCTAGATGTGTCTCTCTGGCAAAGGGCCGCTCTCTTACTAACATTCTCTTCTTTTGTCAGAACACATGAACGCGATAACGTAGCTTCAGTTAGAGCTAACCATATAGAAGGTTTTTTGCGTTCTGTGACGAAAGAGAATTCTTTAGAAGGTCAGTTTAGAAACTTTAGGAGCTACTGGCTAGTTGACAATATTTTAGGTAGTAGTACGTTGCAGCAGACTCCCATTATAGATGTGGGCTTCTTTACGTAGTCAGGGGTTGTCTATGTGGAATCGGAAATTCTTTGGCTTTCTGAAGCCTATAAATTTCTGTCTGTAGTGGATAGAGGATGAGTGCGATTCACCCCTAGAGGGTGCTCCTGAAGTTAATTAGCACCTGAAAACTCAGCGCGTGATGCGACCAGACGACTCTAGGGGGCCGTTTTGTCCCGAACGCCAGATATAGGCGAAAAATTTCTGCGAAGCATTTTTATCTGCCTTTCTACATAGCTGGCGTAGCTTTCTGTATCAATAAAGTTGTCAGCGTGAATCGCTTGATAGACTGAGGTTTGGAGTTATTCTGTACAGTCCAATTTTCCCTATAGCAACTCGACTTATAAGCGCCTTTTCAACCGTTCCTGGCCGAAGTGATTGGATCTGGACGCTAATTTTACTCGCTATCTTTTGCTTATGTGCTATTCCGCTAGGTTTTACATTCAATCTCCTGAAAATTGAGTTTCCTCGTATCTCTTCATGGAGGGTTGTCCGTATAGTGCTAGTGACGCTAATTTTTCCCTCAATGGCTGAGGAGATTTTCTTTCGCGTTTTGCCTTTGCCTCATCCACCTAGTCAGGGGACGTCAATATACACAGGTTTAGCAGTTTGTATTAGTCTAGCTCTGTTTGTTCTCTATCATCCATTTAATGCTGCAATTTTCATGAAGAGTGCAAGACCTACGTTCTATAGTTTTTCTTTCTTGTCCCTAGCATTACTACTAGGGATAGTTTGTACTGTTGCGTATCTAAAAAGTGGTTCCATATACCCTCCTACTTTCTTACATTGGGTAATTGTCGTATTCTGGCTATTTTGTTTTGGCGGTTATCGAAGGCTCTATCCGTTGTAGAATCTAGTTTCCAATAAAAGTTCTGATAAATCTGTTTGTGTTTGAAGAGCTTGTTATTTTTGTGGTTTTATCCGATGGATGAGAGAGAAATTTAACCTCTACGAAAGTGTGAATAGATTTGGAAATTTCCTCTGACAATTTGATACGATACAGCCCTCCAAAAGCTGTCACAAGCTCATGGTTTGTATAGCCTTCTATTGACAAGCTCTCTAGCTTAACCTCTATGACTTGTGCCCCTAACAGTCTCAGTGTTTCGCGACATTTGTCTGTGGTTTCCGTTACGTCGGCTTCGACTACTAAAAGTGCCTTTTCAAATAAGAAGTGTCGTGCTTGATACGCTTTATTACCCATACGCTTATAAGCCTTTCTGAAAGCAATAGCGTAGTAGCATCCAAACAGAAAATTCAGCAGGACAAAAACATTTATTTCAAATCCAAGAACAGGTTTACCTACTATCCCGAACCTACTGAGTGTGAAATATCCATAATCAAAACGGTATAAAAGTGTGTTAACTGCAATAAACAGAGCAAGTCCTACTGGAACAATACTTCCAATAAGAAAGTTTCTTTTGACTTTTTGCCAGTTTTCTTGGCTGGCAGGCGTCCTCGTGATACTTAAGACTTTTAAACCTGCAGTTCGACGCTTTTGAGTTCGTTCCCTGATTTGTATTGCGATGTTTGTAGTAGCTGTCAGGATAGGAGGAGTTGCGGCAATGCAAGCTACGATAATACTGGCTACAGCCTGAAAATTTATATTGGGAGCAGCTGACATAGATAAACATTTCTGTGACTTTTCCTAATTTACCGCCATCTTTGCAGCCTTTGGTGAAGAAAGTTCAGGACCTTTCAGCGCTAACCCATAGTGAAGACATCAGGACAGGTGTTGCTAGGATAGTTCTCCACTCTAAATTTGGCGGTTGCCTTCTTGTTACACTCAAATTACCTACATCGCACTGCTTGCAGTACCCCACTAATGTGAGCAAAATGAGATTGCTGAGCAAAGTTCTTGCTGTTTTGCTAATAAAGCAGCAAGACAGAATGGTAAATAATCAAAAGAATGAGGAGACTGATAAGCTCCTTGTTGGCAATAGGGACAATTGATTTTATGAGTACTATTCGAGATAGGGCGTGATAAGAAAATTAAGGAAATTTAACTTTCAAAAAGTTAGATCTTAAATCTAACAAAATGTCAACAAGGGAGAGAATATGCAAGTTCGCTACCGTTAAAAATCCATCCTGACAATACGAAAAATTTGCATTGTAGTCTACAACTCGAGACTTTGCTAAAAGAAAGCTGTCTGCGCAGTGGCCTCTCATGATTAGCTACCTAAGATAAAAGGCTAATTGTTTAAATAGTAAAGACCACCTGGAATCTATATTATCAAATGAAACTAATATAAAGCAGCGATTACAACGCTGGAAATTGCTTCTAGTATGGATATTGCTAATGCCATATTTCTTGGAGCACCATTAAAAATGTTCGATTTAGGCGATCACCTTCGCGTTCCAGCTCCTTTAGGCGTGTTCTATCATCATGGTATTGTTGTAGAGAACACTGATGTAATTCACTTTATCAAAAAGCAAAAAGGGAGCCTTCCTATTATAGATCAGACATCTTGGAGCGTTTTCTCTGAGAGGTTTAGCAAGAAAGTATTTGAGGTCCAGCATTCCCGTCCTCTCCCGCCTATGCAAGTTGTAGTGAGAGCTAAGGCGCTTCTAAAGCTCCACGAAGCAGGTATGCTTCCATATAAACTATCTAAGTTCAATTGTGAGCACTTAGCTAACTGGTGCAAGATCGGGATATCTTACAGTCAGCAAGTTGAAGACAACCCTGAACTTGCAGCCACTATCGAATTTGTAGAAGAGCTGTATCTAGATGTTAAAAGAGACGTATTTAAAAAGGCGATGTAATCGACTAGAAAGCAATAAGGATAAAGGTTGCTAGCTGTCGAAGGACGATAGCATTGATATTATAATTATCTACAGTGTGGAATTACATATTCTTAGATAAGTGTTCCTCTTTTGAATCTCGTTTGGGTCTAATTCCCCGCCGCTCTGCGGCGTCCGAGAAAAGCAGTATCCGAAGGGCTCTGCTGAGCGACGACGAGCCGCGCAGCGTGTGAGCGTCGAGAAGTGATACTCCGTCCGCTTGCGGCGGAGATGTTCATTTCTGCAAATGTATGTTCGTAATTTTTGTGAGGTAAAAATATGGCAAAAGGTGATCATTTGAGTGTTTGCTTAGGTCAATACGCCGGATTGATTTCTCATCATGGGATCGATATGGGCGATGGTAGCGTAGTTCACTTTTATAAGAGAAACTTAGGCGAGGCTCCCGTAATAGACAGAACATCATGGAAAGAATTCACAAAAGGTGGAGTTGGTAATATAGATGTTATTCGCCACGGACAATCTATGCACCCAAACGACGTTGTGAAAGCGGCTGAATTATGTCTTCAGTACAGCGGTGATCTTCCTTATGAGTTATTTGATGCGAATTGCGAACACATAGCTACTTGGTGCAAGACTGGAAGGTTTTATAGCAAGCAAGCCGCAAGGACTGAAGAGGGAAAGGACTGGTTGGGGCTAGCAGCTGAGATAGGTCTTGGTTTTCTATAATGGGCGCTCTACTATTTATGAATACCCCAAATCTCTAAGATGTAAGATACGGTTCTAGCTACTAACTCGTAACTTTCTCGTGTATATCCACCGCTCAGAACCATTGCACATGGAATGTTTGCTTTGACGCAACTGTTTAGTACAAGCTTGTCACGCTCTAGTATGCCCTGTGCGGATATCCTTAGTTTCCCCAGAGGGTCTTTGTCATAAATATCTGTACCTGCGTTGTAGAAGACAACTTTAGCGTCTTGAACCTGTTCAATAAGTCTTTCTAGTCCTTTCTCTAGTTCGTTTAGGTAGGTGACATCATCTGTTTTTGAATCCAACGGAAAATCGTAATCTATGCGCTTACGTGCCCATCTATCTTGGGGGTAGATATCCTTATTGTACATATCAAATATGTATACGTTTCTATCTTTATAGAAAACTCTTTCCGTCCCATTCCCTTGATGAGCATCGAGGTCAATAACGATAACTTTATCATCTACCTCTAGCACTTTTTCCTGTCTGAGTTTTTGAATTGCAACGGCAATATCTGAGTATATACAAAACCCCTCAGCCGAGTCTCTACTTGCGTGATGATAGCCCCCTGACAGGTTAACTGCAACTCCACATTCCAAAGCTTGTTTTGCAGCTATGATGGTACCTTTTGTCGCCAATCTCATCGGTCTAAGCACGGACCAATCGATCAGTTTACTAGGAATGATTGCGAGAGGTAAGACTTCTAGCGCTTTTGCAAGAAATTGAGAATCTTTCAGAAGTGTCAACAAGTAGTCTGTACTATGAACTAGTTCCAGTTCTGATGTGGAGGCTTCTTCTTCTGGAACCACTGTGATCTTTCTCAAGTCACCACCAAACTGGTGGAGAAGTTTATTCCACGCACGACTATACTTACAGCTATCAAATGGATGAAGCTTTTCAACCCCGAAGAACTTAATATCGTACTCGGGTGAGAAAACAATTCTAGGCCTAACTTGATTCATGGAAATAATATCCAAAAAATATTTGATTTCTCTAGCATAGAATTTATCCGTATTTCTGCTTCAAAGATCTAGAAAAGCGAATGATATCTGTCGGGTCTGGACAGCCATGCCATGTTTGGGCAGAGTACTTTACACCTGCCATTATAGCTAAACTAATACCAACGGCAGTGCAACAATTCATTCGTTGTAGTGCCCACTTTTGTGTTTTCCAATGTGTGCGGAAAAAAGAGAGTGGAGAATTCGTTGGATGAGGTAGGTTGTGAATAGCAATGACTGTATCAGCTTCTCTTTCTATCATCTCACAGTCTTCTCCGTAGCTTTCTGGCATGTAAGAATTAAAAGAACCCCAAATACGTTTCTTTTTCTTGGCAGACGCCTGATTTATAGGCCATAAGCTGACGTAAACAACGTTTCTTTCATCATCAATGATGTCCATGGACGCATGTCCCAGTCCTCCGGCTTTTTTATGCCAAACGTTTACTTCTGCTCTGTAAATCTTTGCCATTTTCTTGATTTGACACTACTAAGAACAAACAACTATCGTAGATAGATAAGTAAGAGAATGCACAAGAGTGCTCTTCTAAGACAAAATCTTTGCATAATCTTGAAATAGCTGTAATTTTGTTATGAGATCACAGCTATGTAGATCAAAGATGATTGGAGACACCAATCATCTTTCCTAATAGATGGGGGAACGGAGGCTGTACAAAAACTGACTGTGACTGCTGCCTAAAGGTGTCTTTCAAACGACCCTTTGTAAGACGCTTTCTAGAAACTAGGGCAGTCAACGAGTTTATTGCGTTTGATGTGTCTTACAACTTGTTTTATTTTCTACGTGTCATTATTAAATTATGTAGACGAGTTTTG
>ERZ1740067.2913-NODE-2913-length-9984-cov-7.400846_pt1 | contig 9984 bp, 6 predicted proteins | sample MGYA00581736_ERZ1740067 | MGnify/ENA primary metagenome ERZ1740067 (study PRJEB43018, sample SAMN04849236) | marine metagenome | isolation source: floating plastic debris | place: Pacific Ocean | collected 2008-08-27 | study: EMG produced TPA metagenomics assembly... | reverse complement strand
GACTTATTTTGGTTCAGTTTGAACAGCATTATTGGTAAATGAATTATAGAAAACTGGACACAATATATGGCAGTATATGGCATTTATAAACACAAGAAATAATATTCCGCAACATAGCGACTGTAAGACAAATCAATAAAAACATTCATCTCTTGACCGATCATATGTTCAACCCACAGTAATTTTTAGCATTTTCAAATAAAAATAAAAGGCTCTCGCCCTCATTGCAAGAATTTCCTTACCCTAACGCAGAGTCAAGTATTGATTGAGTGTGGCCTTAGTCAAAATTTGCATAACTATAGCACAGCAACCTTTACCACATCGTATCAACTGTAGATCAACTGTGCAATTTGAAACAAGACCCTGGTATAGTCCAGTGATTTCCAGAAGGCATAAAATAAAAATATGAAATCAGCCTGCATCCAGTGAGATTTTGTTAAAAATTGGCTAAAAATCAGTGATAAAATAAGAAAAAACAGCCTCCCTCTTTTTCAAACTTGTAAATAAAATTATTTTCTTCTAAAACATGGACTAAAACTATAAAATAATAACCCTTCAGCCTCCTAGTTTTTCTCTAGTAAATTTCACCAAGATCAAGTAATTAATATGGTGCAGCCTAAGTCCGATTGAAATCTCACTAATATCAGTCCCTAAATTTGAGAGCTCAAGTGACCATGGTGGGGTAGTTTTGGGAGAGTACTACCCCTGAGAAAATGACATAGCCTACCAAACAGCAAGAAGATTATACAGATAAGCTCAACAAGCAAAAACATGTAGGCCTTCAGAATGTTTTCCAATAAATTTACTAAAGAACACCCTGTACAAAATTGTACCCAATTACAGAGACGCTGGTTTAACTGAACGACACAATTTCCCTCATAATACAAAATACCTGCTTAAAATTTACCTTCTATCGCTGCCTGTTTCCTGTAATGTCTGTGAGATGGATAGATCATCTTCTTCACTGTCAAACTTGAAAGGAACCGGAGCGACACGACTGAAATAAAGCCACATACAAGTAAGCTTCCTAAAAGTGGGGAATATTCTTTGATAAAATTTTGTCAAGTTGGACAACAGCAAAGAAAACAAGGATCTTCCCTTTCCAAAATACAGCCAATTACCTCATTGCCACCGACTATAAGGTAATGCTTTACGAACATTTACTATCTCTCATAGATAGATACTAAAACAAGGACCATTACCATTACCTCTTCGCACAAATTCAGTGGGGAAACATTGTCAGTGTTGAACAGTGACAAAAGGGCAGACAACTCTTAGTAAGTTCTGACAGGGTTGATATTCTTTATGTGGGCCAATTTTAGCAAGACCGATTTGACATCGAGCCATTTATTTACAGAAATCGGTCCAGTTTCCATGGTCCAAGCCTGGAAGTATGATTTAAAAATTTGGGAGTAAGTGTTGGAATTCAATAATTAAAACACAATGGCTAACAAAACTCACAATGTGACATACAAGAATTATATGTGATATGCATTTGGTTAAATGATGAAGCAGGAGCATTGAGAAGACAACAATGTATACTGATGATCAAACTACTACTACGCCTCTAGACTCACCGCTTTTTCTGAGGCTGGTCACTTTTGGCAGGTGATGTCGTAAGGTCAATCACACTCTGACCTGTGGAGTAAATAATCAGATCATCACATATGCATGTAGCATGTTGTTAGCAAGTATAGGGCAAATTATGGTACTGATCATCTACAGAAAAAAAGTGTTAAGACTAACATAACTATTACTTTTGATCTGCATCAGTTCAATCTTTTCTAAATTTGTTACCGTTCTACACAGGAGGAACATCGCTAGAGCTACCGAGCACTATCATAACGTAACCAACCATGATGTATTGTAGGCAAAGCTACATGCACGTCCATGTGCATGTAAGACTTGGGTTAGTAGAACCTCTCCACTGACTTCAGTCAAATGTTGCAAAATATGGTGAAAGTTCAGTAACATAAACCAAAAGACCTTCAGATATGAAGTCATAGCTTACCTGACTTCGCAGGTGAAGCTGTCAGATCAATAACTTCATCTGCACTACAAAACACAACAAAAAACAAATATTGACGTTGTTTTCCTGTGCCTGTAGGAGAAATGTATGTACACATCAATCATGGCGCGGTATTATAACTACGTATGTGGTACAGTATAATGGAAAAATTTAGCGTTGTATTTTTTAACTAATGAAACTATTGCTTTTGAAACGTTAAAATAAATACATGTACGATATTTTCAACCTATATGTACTGAATGCATATCCCAGCAAAAAGGTTATACGTATATGCATGTAAACATTTAAATATTGAGATTTTGACTGAAACGTTAAAATTTTAGACGTAAATAATACCCATTCTACAGTATACGGTGTCATTTATGTTGATGCATGTATTTTGACTGTCCATCATCAAGTTTTCCTTGACAATTAAGAAAATGTAAATATTTGATATGAAAGTTTTAGTAAATGAAGGTGTGTTCTATTTAGTACTGTATTGAGCCAGCAAAATACCAAGCCGAGCCGGGTAAAGGGTAATGGGAAGAATATAGGGCCGAGCCAGGCCGATTCCGAGCCTCGCGCCACTGTGACGTTACATGATTTTCTAACTAAACCAACCTAGTAAAACTTGGTTCTTCTTTCCAGTGTTGTATGTTACAGAAAATTGACTGCCGAGTTTTTGCGTCCAAAGCTGGTTTCCGCGGGGAAACGTTGCCTCATCAGACCCTAAAGTACTCAAAACACATTGAAAGAGTGGAGCTAGCTCAAAATAGATGCCAAATTTTGATTCAGCATGTCCAAAAACCCCTATATCAACTCTTTGTTAAACCATATTAACATACTTTGACCGTTTTTGATTTTCTTGGACATGTTATGAATTGTCTGCCCTTTTTCTCCCAGATCCGGTTCAGCTCGGAATCGGCTCGATTATGTCAGACCCGGGTACAGCAAGTCTGGCCCTGGCTCAATACAGCTCTAGTTCATTTGTTTCAAAGTTTAACTGATGCCTTTTGGGACGTAGTTTGCGCTATGCAAATTATTTTCACCCATCCAAATTTTCATAGTAGGTATTTACGGCAAATTACACAAGAAACCACTATCCATGATGAGTTTGAAACACTGATAATGCAGTTTAGAAAGCAGCTGTACAGTAAAAATAAAATTTATAAGTGCAGGTACATGATACCAACTATATAGGACTTGCCAATATTCTTTCATATATATGTAGTTGGGAAAATGGAGCAATTTTCTCAAAACTTTCACATTTTATTTTTGATAAGCTTAATATTGTACAGAAAAAAATTGGGGGCTGCAGCTGAAGAGATAATGGAGCTCAAAGTATTTTCTGTCTACCAAAAACACAGTTTATATTCCATCAATTTCTAACAAGCAATCCATTGTGCTATAAATTATCACTGTGCGAGTGCGTGGCAGCGTTAGGCAGCGCGTTGTGTAATACACAGTTTTGTTCTGTTGCCAAGGTGTCAGTAGATGTGGTAAAAGCAGCCATGATGCAGTTTAAATGTTTTTGGATGAGAAAAATGGGCCTGTTTTTGGTCCCGTAAGGCTGATAAACCACCTTTTTGATCTAAAATTGACAAAATACTGTTCAACGAAATTGCTTGAAAAGTTATGTAAAATATACCTGTAGGTTCATTGACAAATTCAGAAAGTGAAAACTTCCAAAAGTCTGTTTGTTTTCTGAAAATACAAGCGGTTAAGTCATTAAGTCCAGAAAAAAATGCAAAGTTCTAAGCCCCGCCCACTTGACCTTGATCATGCTACAGTGTTGAAAGTTGGAATTGGGACCCTTCAGTGGTGACCACCCTGAAACGTAGCTGTATTGGGTATCTGGTTCAATGCCCAATCCGATACTTATACAGCATTGCTGTACCCTGACCAAAGCATTGGTAACCCTAGCAATTACATGGCTCACATTGTGGCTCCTGGCTCCAAGTCCAAAGCTGAGCTATGTTATGGCTATGGTAGCTCAAGAAATAATTCCTAGGCCAATTGACTGCTGATTGCAGATGCAAACAATTTATTGTCAAAACACGGTAGTGGTAGCAATATAGACTATGGCCTGTAAGGACTACGAAAAAAACATCAATAATGAATTAGCGAACAACTCCCAAACAATTAACTATAAACAATCAAGAGAGAAGAACAAGATCTGATTAGCCTTACCCAACGGATGAGTCTTCATTGTATCCCTGTTGGCAACATGGATAAAACCAATTTCATTTCGTGATTTTCACTGAAATGCTAAATGCGTTTATAACAAGAGAAGTATGAAGGTAAAATGGGGGAAGTGTATAAAAATGACAAAAAGTTCGAAATAATGGGGCATGTTAAAGAGTATCCCATAATACTTCATTGAGGAACTCCATGGAACACTCAGTCAATGATATCATATAAGAGTTTGACTGAGTAATCCTGGGAATTCCAGTCATAAATTGCATTGTGGGAAGGTTGCTAACATGCCCTACTATCAATTTATGGCCCAATGCACCTGTAATATATAATGGTAGAATGCTAAAAACCAGCCTGCCCATTTCACTATATGCGTCATTACTTCTCCTACGAAGTGCAACAACAAAGGAACATGCAAAATGATAGTGATAATGACAATCTGTTCCCTGGGGGTTTGTCAGTAAATTATGACACGAACTGCAGACTGATTGGGAAGTCTACCCTACATGCTACCTGTAATTGTCTTTGTACCCCTATTCCGGCCCTAGAGAATTTCACCCAATGAGTGATGTGCACATAGACAAATCCGTATTATTATAACTTTTAGATATTACTGTATGAAGTGCCGCACAGAAATCTCTCCTTGGGCCATATATATCCTAGGTATATGGTAACCATCATTATGGTGTTGAGAAAACAACTCTGGATCTTCTGCCCGAGCTTGGTTATGAATGCAATATGAGTGTTTATCACATCCCTCTGGCTCTGGCTGGTTGATAGGGCATGTTAACAACATTCCTGCAATGCAACTTTTGACTGGAGCTCCCAGGCTTTATCAGTCAAACTGTTACATTATGATATTGTTGACTGAACATTCCTGGGAATTCCAAAATGATGCATTGTGGAAACTCTTTAACATGTTACCTATTTGTATGTCCGTAGGCCACACCAAATTAATTTCTGGATCTTGGTGAAAGTTATTAGGAAGAGACTAGGAGGCTGGAGGGTTATTATTATATAATTTTAGTACATTGTTTAGAATGAGAACATTTCATTAATAATTTTGAAGAGGAGGGTGGCTGTTTTAATATTTATCACTGATTCACAGCCAAATTTGAACTAAGCAAATCTCACTGAATGCGGGCTGATTTAAAAGTTTATACCTCCTGGAAGTCGGGCTGATGATAAATTTTCACCTCATGGGGCACTGGAGGGCTGGTCGCCTAGATCAAAAAATGAATTTGGTGTGGCCTTATCCAACTAACACAAATTTAATGGACATTACATTTGATCTGCAGTGGAGAGGAGTCAAAGTTGAACTTAGGGCAGAAAATGACCTCATTACAAGCCAATTATATTGCAAACTAAGCTATCAAATTATTATTATATACGTATGTGCAAATCTCAACTTGGGGGAGGGGGTAGTCTAAGTGCTCAGACTACAAATTCGGATGGAGTTCAGCCATACTTATCAACTCCTCTCCTCTTTTCCACTTAGACCACTTAGACTTTCTTTTCATTGCATGTTTTTCTCATGTCAGAGGTAGCAGGGTTCTCCCTAGAGGGGTAACTCAGGTTCCTCCCAGTTGTTTTCAAACCAATGATAACCCCTTTTCAAAAATTGCAAGTCATGTCTTGTTCCCATGCCAATGTTGTACAAGAACAGCAGTTGGAGATTGTATGTATTCAAAATACCAACAGTGTATAGACTATAGAGTGAACTGGCTTTTGGATGTCCACTATTCCACACCAACAGGAAATAGATCATTCTCAACCTCTTTGGCCTGCACTTTACTGGGCCTGCCAGAGCAGCTAGATGCAAGAGAAAGTGATCAAGCTTGATAGAAAGACAAAAGGGGAATAAAGCCCTAGAAAGCTATGTTGTGTGGCAAAACAAAAGATACCAGCATATGTTTTGTTTTTCACGAATGAAAGGCTCAAACTTGGGGTCAGTTCCAAAATATTTAACACTAGTGTTGTATTACCAAGAGGCGCTGAGTAGAAGAATACCATTATTTTGGTGACAAAATGAGATTGGACACATGTGGTTATTGTGACAGGCCTATGTATCCAGCACATTAGTGCGTGTTGGTCTTGCGTTTGCCGAACTAAATTTAGTTTCAATCGCACACCCTTCCTGAAAAGATTTCGCCTGCGGCAGATATTTCATGACTTATGAAGATGAAACTTGATATTCATGGTGCATTTTCAAAGAGCAGACTATTCATCACATTTTTAACATACTGTACCATGGTACAGTTTAGTATACTTTTGGCAAGTTTTTCGGTGGCAAAATTGATGTTTCCCTCCCCCAGTGCAAGCAAATCCTAGGGAGAACCCTGGGTAGGCCTAAGTATCCTGGGGCAAAAAAGCGCATTTGAATGTGCTGAAACTGAATCAGGAATTGCAATCATGTGCACCAGTCACACACAGCCGACCCGGTAGGTAAAATCTTGAAGTCTACGGTTGGTTTTCCTATTTACATGTACCCGTAATTGTATAACATAGCAGGAAGGCTAATGGCATGGAAAACCACTGAAATACCTGCATAATATTCCAGCAGCATTCTTTTAAACTAGTTTTTGAAGCACAGTTCCAAGCAATTCAGAATACAAGCTTGCTTGGCCAAAATTATTATTGATATACTTGACATAACGGAGGCAAAGGGGGCCCACGTAAATTAAGGACTTACCCTTATGCAAGTCTCAGCTGCAGAGTGGTCACGCTGACAAAGCTGGCAGTACTTTCTACAAAATTAAAGTCAGTGAATGTAATAATCATACATCATTGGTAACAATTAAACATACACATAACTGATTGGTATTAATTTGTGCTACGGCAACAGCAGCTGCAATGGAACCAATGGAACGAAAAACTATCACTACCAATGCAAAAATCTTAAGTGGGTGATGGTTACACAATTGTCCCAAGATAAGGCACTCAGACTACATAACCAAGAAAACAATGATGACATCAAGGTATGGAGCCAGCCGTAGCCTATCAAATTTGTTTACACTGTGGTGAGAATTTTGCAAACATAGAAACACTGAACCGAACTGCAGAAAAAACATTGAGTCTGAATTATGGTGGCTAGGTTTATAAGTGACAAGTGACGATGACATGACAAGGTATTGGAAACCCAGAATGTGTGTTGTTATGTTATGGTGTAAACAGTACTCCTGGGATGTATAGGTAGGGATATACATGCGCATACTGGTAAACAATACAAGTATACATGGTTTCAGGTGATGCAATGCATTAGCATAGGTAAGTGAATCGTGGGACCAACCCTGGTTAATATTCATGGTATGGAACTGCCACACAAATACTTTGCTGTACATGTATACAGTGGACTCTGGATACTGGAATCCAACCCAGGACCGGGGCTTTTCGATTCCATAAACGAGAGTGGCCCCATAAACAGAAGCAGCCTCGTACAGGCCTGAGAACTTCAATTTGTGGAGTTTTGATACATTTTTCATGCTATTGCTAGCCTACTTGTAGTGTGATATACATGTAGTATATTTTGTGCCATGGTGCAGAGAAGCTTAGGTAGGGTCAGAAAATTTTGGGTGTAAAGATTTACCAAGCGCTGGCATTTTTATTTCAATTGGACCACTTTGTCAGTTTTAATCCAAATTACTGCTTTGAAGTTAGTCACGATTGCAAGTGAATTGCCCAGTGTTGCTTTCTATCTCACTAACTGCAGTGTTTGGCACAACTGCATCTCAAGTAGGCCTACTATGAAAGACAATGAAAGCAAATCAAATTATGGGCAAAAAGTGAGGTTTGGCAACAATTGACTGGCACATGACATACTATAATAATGATCATGTCCACAACATTGATCATCTGCATTCAATTACCCTAGAGGAGTGAATATCAGCTACAGTTTAATTTCACCACTTTTGGGTGGACTCGATGTTAACAGGAGTTTATGTTAGCTTCTTGGCTATTTCTCAATGATAACATATACGAGGGCACAAAAGGTAGCTAGGCATTAATATTAACTACTTGCTGCTGTGAAAACGCTAATACTTCCTCCCACTATATTTTATTCCTCTAGGGGAGTAGTCTGTGCATTATATAATAATAGTGCATGGAAAGTTGAATGTCAATAATGGTCATAAAACAAAAAGTAATTCACTACCTACAAGTATATGTACATGAGATGAAGTCTCTCCAGAATAGACCAAACTAATAATAAGGTTGAGTAATTGCATAGTTCTCAACCTATATTGATGTAGGATTGCTATTGCATGTATAAAACCCTGCCAGCAGCCGCGGTAATTCCAGCTGCAGCAGCATATATTTATATTGCTGCGTTTAAAAAGCTCGTAGTTGCAGCGTCAGATGCGGGAGGGGGTATAAAACTTTGGAAATTGGTTGTTAGGCCAAGACAACTGACACCCTAGATCTGTATCAGGTTTCAGGCTCAAGAGGGACCAGGCCGGCAGGGGTTTAATTTTTTATTTTATAATTTATTGCCTAGAAATCAGAGACCAGGCAGGATTTTATTTCTTGCCCTCAAATTTGTATTTTTCTATATTTTACAAATAAGACCAGGCCTACCCATTCTTTATTTTATCCACATGTTTTCGGACCATTTTATTGGCTCTTTTTAAGGATCAGGCTTGAATATTTTACGATTTATGGAACTCCATCAAAATGATCACCAGGCAGGCACTTAGAATTTTTTAAAGTAGATTTTATTTCCTCTGAAAATTACCATGACCCGGCAGGCTTTTGATTTTTCTGGCTCCATTTTGAGGGACCAGACAGGTGATACAGATCTAAGGTGTCAGTTGTATTGGCCTTAACCATCTAAAGTTGCTGAAATTTTTGGTTCACAACCTTCTGAAGTTCGATTTAATTGCTGACCGGTCTTTGACATAGAATTTTGGCCTAAGTCAAGAACAAATATATAACTAGAGTGATGATGTCAATCATAGATAATAATAACAATAATAAGTTCTTTTGTATACCGCTTAGTAGGGTTATGCTGACAGTGACAACTTCTAAGCGGTTGACACCTCAGGTCACAAGCGGTCACAGTAGCAGCCATTTAAACATAACTCAATGGGCACCCACATCACATGAAGCGCTGGTAGCTATCTAAACACCCTACCAGACTCGGCTTCTGAGACTGATTGTCGGATCGGCGCGCTCGACCTATTGGCCAACCTTGTGTGCACTGGATGGGGTTTTCAAGAGTAAAAGTTGTCATATACTCGCTCTTACCTTTTCAGCCTAGCAGGTACTAGTGTGAACTTTTTGTGCTCCATATTTTCTGATTCCTACAACAGACATTTAGGACTACATTATTACAATTTATAACGATTCTACAGAGCATACCATAATAGGATTTAGTTTTAATTGTGTACATGTATTTATAGAATAATAAACCAAACCAGGGACATATTTGAAGGCACCTCTGAATGGACATGAGTCAACTTTCCAGGGTTTGTGATGAAAGTACGATGAAAGGTAATTGATAACATATACTTTCACGTCTTTCTCGCTTTCACCGCAAGGGTTTTTGAGATCCAGAGTTTCATCATTCAAACACCTTTATCCTCGCAGTGAAAGGTGTATGAATGATGAAACTTCTCTCATTATTCTACCTGTCGCTTCTCTCTTAGGTTCCAGACCTTTCATCACATGAGGTGGAAGTGATCAAAGTGATGAAACTTAATAATACTGGGTCTCATTACCTTTCTCCGCATGGTATGTTTGGTAGAAAGCCTTTCATCGCATGTGATGAATGTTCCGGAAGCATC
>ERZ1740067.2912-NODE-2912-length-9985-cov-4.203625_pt1 | contig 9985 bp, 10 predicted proteins | sample MGYA00581736_ERZ1740067 | MGnify/ENA primary metagenome ERZ1740067 (study PRJEB43018, sample SAMN04849236) | marine metagenome | isolation source: floating plastic debris | place: Pacific Ocean | collected 2008-08-27 | study: EMG produced TPA metagenomics assembly... | reverse complement strand
GCCCCCCCCCCGCTGATCCGTTGATGCAGGACGAGATTTTTGGCCCTGTTTTGGTCTCCACCACTTTCCGCACTCCGGCCGAGGCAGTCGAGATTGCCAACAACACGCGCTACGGGCTCGCCGCAACACTCTGGACCGAAAACGTGAACCTCGCACTCGACATTGCCCCGAAACTTGCGGCGGGCGTCGTTTGGGTAAATGCCACCAATCTTTTTGACGCTGCGGCCCCGTTTGGCGGGATCCGTGAAAGCGGTTACGGCCGCGAAGGCGGATGGGAAGGTCTTGGCGCCTATCTTCAACCGCCCATGTTGCTTCGACCCGCCAAGGTCGTCGCTCCTACGCCCGCCCCCGATGCGCCCGTCGCCGACGCCCTCGACCGAACGGCGAAACTGTACATCGGCGGTAAGCAGGCGCGACCCGACAGTGGTTACTCCCGCCCCCATTTTGGGGCGCGGGGTAAGCTTTTGGGCCATACCGGTTTGGGCAATCGCAAAGATATTCGGAACGCTGTTGAGGCCGCAAATGCCGCAGCCAAATGGTCTAGGAGCACGGGGCACCTGAGGGCTCAAATCCTGTACTACTTGGCCGAAAACCTATCCGCACGAGCAGCAGAATTTGCAGCCCGCCTGTGCGACACGACCGGTGTTGCGGTTGCAAAAGCGACGGCCGAGGTTGCCGCCACGCTCAACCGTCTGTTTACCTATGGTGCCCTGGCAGACAAACATGAAGGTCGCGCCAAAGGTGTGCCGTTCCGAGGCTTGGCCCTAGCACTTCCCGAACCCATTGGCACAATTGGGGCGCTTGCACCCGACGACTCGCCGCTTTTGTCAGCGATTTCACTGATTGCGCCGGCAATCGCGATGGGCAACCGTATCATCCTGGCCCCTAGCCAAGTCGCCCCGCTGGTCTCGACCGACCTTTACCAAATCCTGGACACCTCCGATGTCCCCGCCGGGGTGGTAAATATAGTCACCGGCCTGCACACGGATATTGCAACAACCCTCGGTTCACATACCGATATCGGCGCACTTTGGTCCTTTTCACCCCATGTCGAAACTGCGGCTTTGGAACAGGCCAGCGCTGGAAACCTCAAACGGACATGGCTCAATCACGCCGGGAACCCTGATTGGGTTTCCGACGACCACATCCAATTGGCCCTCAGCCAAGCGACGGAAACCAAAACCGTGTGGGTACCATATGGCGAATGACCCAGTCACGCACGCGACGCCCGATAACACGGGCTGACGCCAGCCAACGTGTTTAGAAGAATTGCCGCGGCAGCGGCGCTATTTGGTTGGGTCCCGTCACACCGGAGGCTAGCCGCGGCCGCCCAACCGGTCCTTGAGTTTTGACCAGCGAACCGAGACCCCGTCAGCGAAAGGTGCGATGACACGGTCCTCAAACCGCTCCCAAATGCGCCATGCCATGAACAGAACAACTGCCAACACGGCCAAAACCGCAAACGGCATCCAGGGGATCAACCGCACATCGGGCCCCTCGACCTGTACAATCGATAAGGCGTTTGGAAAGGATGAGAACAGGTTCGTCCGCCAACCGTAATGCGTGACGGCAACCCAAATCGGCTCAGCGGAATCCGAGCGCAAATCTTGCGCGACTGTCTGCAAATCTTGACTGTTAATTTTGAAGTAGGGCGGCCAGCCAAACAGACCGGTATCCTCGTTTCGGTAGTCTATCGGTTCCCCGTTCAGCCGGACGGCGGAAATGATCCGTACATCACGTTGGATCACCTCTCCCGTCGCACCGCTATCAGATTGCGCGTAGAACCAGCGGCTGATCCCTGAAATTTCCGTCAATATCGGCTGCGCATCCACGATCCGCACCACATCCCTTTGTGGCAGCGTGTAATGGAAAAACGCCCCCAACATCGTCGCAATGATCAAAAGGATAATTATCCGAGGCCAGCGCATCGCGGCATTCCCCAATCTTCAGTTCGTAAACCAGACCCAGGTCACTAGGCCCAGAACAGGAACAATATAGACAAATATCACCAAAGCGATGCGGATACGTTGGACGGCGGGTCCTTCCCTGTCCGAAACCCAATCGCCCATTTCACCCGGGCGCCCGGATTTTGCCCATTCTTCCTCCAACCGCATTCGCGCCCCGGCACGAAGGTAGAAGAACATGCAAAGATAGACGACTGTCAGGCCGACCAACATGAAGATCAAAGTGCGACCTGCGGCCAGCATAGCGTGCTCTCCTATCTCTTGCGTTCGATATAGGGGAGTTTTTCCGTAAATGTCAGGGGTTGAGATGTGATTGCGATGGGCGCATCGTCACGCCATCCCGGCTGACTGCTTGAGTCCTCAAATCGAGGCATGCCGACACGATAAACCCAACACACGCGTTGATCCACATCACGTCTCCGATCCCCCAGGCCAAGTTCATCGGGTGTTCCGCGAATTTGCAGCAGATCGATTTCGCGCCGGGGGTCAGGAAATCGAAAACATCCGCCCCAAAGCCTCGGCAGGGGCTTCAAAAGCTTGCCCGCGTGGTAAGGTCCTCGCCCGCCACGACATCGCGCGCCAGAGTGAAAGTGCACACTTCAATTCTCACCAAAACGCGGAGGCGCTGCGCTATGACTCGACGAAGGACCCAATCAGTGGGCAACATTGGAACAGCAAGATCTGCGGCCTAGGCCCCTGCAGTATACTTGGCCGGCATCCTACCAGTATTATCGCAGCTGATACGATCACTGAACCCTACCCTGACTTTCCCGGTCCCATCGAAATCTGCGCCTCCGGTTACGAAGAACCAGCGCGCTTAGGCGACGGCGTATGTACGGCAGAGCAGGGATATTTCAATCAAGCGCATTTTCTGCACGTGATTATTCCCGAATCCTGAACAAGGACCGTATCCCCAACCAGTAAGGACCGCCGCGCAACGGTGGTCAAAATCATTAAAGCAACGATTTCAAAGGCCTTGGACGCATCGGCAAGCTCAACAATTGTATAGGGCTTGGCCCGTAGTCCTCGACCATAAACGTCAACCCGATAACTGGGTCGGGGCGTACGATGTAATCAACAGCGCCAAGGTGATTGCGCTGACACTCCCTGAACTGCTTCCGACCGATTAGGCGTTCTCGACAAATCCGAGATGGTGGAGAGCACGCGCCGCAATTTCAGACGCGTTTTGATCGCCTTGGATCAGGTCATCATTGAGCCGTTTCACCATATCACTCATCGTCTTTGCGCTGGCGTGAGATTGGAGGAAATCCGCGATACCTTCCGGTGCAACAGAAAGGATATCTTGAGGTGAAGGTGTCCGCATATCGCCCCCATAACGCTGGTTTGTCCGTCATCCCACATTTTAGGTACTGCGATTCTTGTGTCCGCGTTTACTTTTTTGTCACAAAACTGAAACTATCCACAGATTTCGCCTAAATGGCGGGCAACTAACGTTGCGTGCAACCAAATGCTGCAGGTGCGCCAAAAGCGCTTTTGGGGTGGGCACAGGCGCCCCTCTTCCGGCATGATGAGGAAAATAACGACCACCAGGGAGAGACCCATGAAGCATTTGTCGTTTTCTGCCGCCATCCTGGCGCTCAGCGCTGGCGCGGCATTGGCACAACAAACTGACATCACCATCGGCATGCAGCTTGAGCCGCCCATGCTTGACCCGACCGGTGGCGCCGCCGCCGCGATTGCCGAGGTGGTCTATGCCAACGTCTTCGAGGGGCTGACGCGCTTTGCCGCTGATGGATCCATCATTCCTGGCCTCGCGTCCGAGTGGGACATTTCCGAAGATGGTGCTAACTACACCTTCACCCTGCGCAGCGGCGTCACTTTCCATGATGGTGAGGCAATGACCGCCGATGATGTTGTGTTCAGCATCACCCGCGCCCAGGCAGAAGGGTCCACCAACGCGCAGACGGGCCTGTTCGCGAATATCGTCAGCGTCGAGGCTGTGGATGACACCACAGTCGTCATCACGCTTGATGGCCCCGATGGCGCGTTTCTATTCGACATGGCCTGGGGCGATGCGGTGATCGTTGACCCGGCCTCAGCAGACGGAAACGCCACCAACCCAGTCGGCACTGGCCCCTTCAGGTTCGAAGAATGGCGCCAGGGTGACAGCGTAACCTTGGTTCGCAACGATGCTTATTGGGGTGACGCCGCGGCCCTGGAACAGGCCACGTTCCGTTTCATCTCGGACCCCAACGCCGCCTTCGCCGCAATGATGGCCGGCGATATCGATGCCTTCCCGAACTTCCCTGCGCCCGAGACACTGGCGCAGTTTGACGGCGATCCTCGGTTCAACGTCATCGTCGGCTCGACAGAAGGCGAAACGATCCTATCGATGAACCACGGCTCCGATGCGCTGCAAGACGTGCGCGTCCGCCAAGCCATCGCCCACGCCATCAACCGCCAGGACATCATTGACGGTGCGATGTTTGGCTATGGCACGCCCATCGGCACCCATTTCGCACCCCACAATCCCGACTACGTCGACCTAACCGGCAACTCGGCTTACGATCCTGACCTCGCTCGGTCACTACTAGCCGAGGCGGGTGCCGAGGATCTGACCCTGCGGCTCATGCTGCCGCCCCCCGTCTACGCCCGCCGCGGTGGCGAAATCATCGCAAGCCAATTGCGCGAGGTCGGGATCGAGACAGAGATCACCAACCTTGAATGGGCGCTATGGTTGGAACAGGTTTTCCGCGGCTATGACTTTGATCTGACCATCGTCAGCCATACGGAACCCGCAGACATCGGGATCTACGCGAACCCAGAATACTACTTCCAATACGACAACGCGGGCTTCCAGGCCCTGATGGAAGAGCTATCGGTGACAGCAGACCCTGAACAACGCTCGGCCCTCCTCCGCTCCGCGCAGGAAACGATCGCCAACGATTTCGTCAACGGCTATCTCTTCCAGCTGGCCAAACCCGGCGTTGCCAATGCCAACATCGTGGGCCTGTGGGAAAACTCCCCCACGCAAGCCAATGACCTGACGGGCGTTAGCTGGACGGAATGATCCGGCGCGCCGTTGCATCTGTGGTCCTCGCCGTTGCGGGGGCCACGCTATTGTGCGCGGATACTTTGCCGGACGGCGAATACATGTTTGGTGGCTATCTTTGGCCGCAGTCACACCTGCCCCATTATGTAACCGTCATCACACAAGCCGGGACGTCTCGTCTGGAATTCTCAAGCACACTGCCGATAAATCTCGGCGAGTGCGTTGAAGGCGGTCTGTGTCTCTACCAACACGCACCGGTCACATTCAGGGCCGATGTGTCAAATGGAACTGTTCAGCTTTTTGACGTCGCCATCGAGCCCGACGCGGACGCCACCTTGGATTACCGCGATCTTTCATTGAGATATATCGGACCGTTCCTTGCATATCTTCAAAACGCCGACGTAGGTTTCTTCGACACCGGATTTACGGTCACAAACCTTGGTCTTACACATAGCTTTTTCGCAACGAGTGCCATCGGACGCTCGGCAATCCGCGCTTATCCACCGCTCGTTGGAAGAACCGCATACGATCTTCGAGGGTGTGCAGTCCATGCGCTCGCCCCATCGCTTCAAGAGCCAGATTTAACTGACCCATTCGTCAGGACACTGTTTGCGCAAGGATGGGCCAGTCGCCTGAACGCACCATACCGTTTTGCGGTATCGGGCGACGGGCGCCCGGAAGACCCAGAATTGCAGGATTTCGAGTTTTGGAGTGGCATCCGCATGTTCATTGGAGTTAGTCGGCACTTCGACACCTCTCAGATTGAACAAGAGATCGAAGGTTTTTGGTCAAGACGAGGGGAAACCATTCTCGGCGGTGATCGTGCTGCATTTGAAGCGATCCTTGGGGGCTTCGGCACTGGCTTGGCGGATTGGATTCGCTTCGGCCAACATGTCTTCGACGATGCAACTGAAACAAGTGCGCAGGCCGTTTGTGCTGACCCAACTCTCGGCTTTCGCTACGAATGATCGGCGCGAAAAGCGACTCTTCCCGCGCCGATCCCCAACCCTACTCCGGATAAACCGCGCCAACGGCCATCTGGACGGCAAAGGCGAGGCCCAGATCCTCACGTCCGTCCATCATCCGCGCCGTTAGCGCCTCGGCGCTGTCTGTCTCAGCAAGCGCCTGCTGCCACACGTCTAAATACGCACGGGTAAAGGCAAAGACACTTGCGTCATTCGCCGATGTGTCCAGTCGGTGGCCTGGGATCACCGTACCAGCCGCCATGGCTTCCAACGTATCAAGGTTCGCGCGCCACAGGTCTAAACGTTCAGTCGAAGTATTCTCGGCCACCCAAACGTGGCAATCGACATAGGCCATATCCGCCGCAATCAGGGTATCGAGCGACGGCACATAAAGGGGCGTGATGACGTCTGTGTCGCCATGCATCGGCCCCAACACCTGAACCTCTTCACCCTCCAACATCAACGGCCCGTCCAAAGCCTCAACCGCGCCGATATCGGCCACCGGCAACAGCGCCAGAACCTCAGGGTGCGCCACAGCGCGGACATCGGGGAACCGCTCGCGGATCACCGGAAGGCCAGAGTAGTGATCTGGGTGGGCGTGGGTGATGAACACGGTCCCAAGGCTCCGCCCCGTCGCCGCAATAACGTCCGCCAAACGCACCGCGTTTTCGGGTGAGAATTGCGTGTCGACCAACAATGCCGTCTCGGATCCCATCAGGATCACGGAATCCACATTGCCCCCTGCGGCGTCGCCTGTGAACACCTCCGCGCTTTGCGGTGCTGCCATGGCGCTTGCGGGCCAAAGGGCCGTGGCCGCCGCCGTGGCGCCAGTGATCTGAAGGAAGGATCGGCGGTCAAGAATGAACATCAGAAGTCTCCTTGTGAAGTCGGTATAGAATCAGTACCAACACTCAATACGGAACCAATCCCATCCGTGAAGGAGGCACTTTTTGGTAACCAAACCCACCACGCACAACTCCGCCGGTGAAACGATCGAATACGATCCGCAAATATGCCCCGTCCGCCACGTGCTGGACGGGATCGGCGACAAATGGACGATCCTGGTGCTCACAGGGCTGAAAACCGGCTCCATGCGATTTTCGGAATTACGCCGGGCGATCCCCGATGTGTCGCAACGCATGCTGACCGTGACCTTGCGCAAATTGGAGCGAGACGGGTTTCTGACCCGAACGGTCACGCCCACTGTCCCCGCCCGTGTTGATTACGCGCTAACCGATCTGGGCGGGTCCCTGGTGGAACACCTCGCCCCCTTAGCCGCCTGGGCCCTGGACCACCGCGACCCAATTGCCAAGGCCCGCGCGCTTTATGACGATGAAAACGCCGGCTAGGCCAACAGGACGCAGGGTTGTCATGGAACTGTGACTATGGCCCCTTACACCCACGCTCGAACGCGACAACGCAGCGACGGGGGACGTCTTATGAACTTGAAACCACGCCTTTTGGCAAGCGCCGCCTTGGTGGGCTCACTGGCGGCGGCACCTGCCGTGGCCGACACCATTCTGGTCACCACATTGGCCGCTGAGGGCGAAGGATCGCTCGCCGCGGCGCTGGACGCCGCCGCAACCAGCAACGAGCCAAGCATCGTAATGATCACCGAAGGGTCCGGCGAAATCGCCTTGACCGAAGGGCTGGTCTATACCGGCGCAGCACCCCTCACGATCATCGGCAATGGCACCATCGTTAGTTCGGCAGAGGATCTGACCCTTCTAACCACCACCGCCACGCAAGAGCTGAATATTCTGGGCCTGGCCTTCACCGGCCCTGGCGGTTGGTCCATCGAAAACCGCGCCGATGGCGACGGCACAGCCGGTAAGGGCATCTTCATGGACGTGCCCGACGACGCGGACGGCACCGTGATCCTGCGCCTGACCGAGGTTTTGGTGCGCGGTGTGGCCAGCCACGGTATCCACATCTCCGATTGCACGCTTGCCGATGAATGCGGCGGTGGGTCGGGCGGCGCGGGCGAAGGCTCGGCTGCATCCATCGCGCTGGATCTCAACGAAGTGGTGATCGAAGATGTCGGCTTTGGCCGCTTCGACAGCGATGGCCTGCGGGTGGACGAACGCGGCGAAGGGTCAATCCAGTTCCGCGGCGTCTCTGTCACCGTCCGCAACGTCGGCGCCGACGGGATCGAATTGGACGAAGGCCAAGCCGGCAATGTGGAGGCTGATATCCTCCACAGCACCTTCCTCGAAAACGGCGCCTACTGCCTGCCCGAGCTTCTGGAAGCCTTCATGCCCGAAGTGGATGAAGCCGAGTTTGACGAAGGCACCACCGCCGCCGACGCGATCCCCGGCCCCGTCACCGGCTCGCCCGATGATGCGTGTTTTGAGCGTGAAGTTGACCTTTACGACGACGGCACGGTCGAGGCCTATGAATTCGGTATCGACGTCGATGACGGCTTTGACATTGACGAGGCCGGGCCGGGTTCCCTGCTCGGGTCCTTCACCGTGGCCGAGATGTCCGGCAACCTCGATGAAGGCTTCGACTTCGACGAAGAGGGCCCGGGCGATATCGACGTTGTCTTCACTGGCATCAGTGGAGCGGAAAACACGGACGACGCCATCAAGCTGAGCGAGGAAGACCAAGGCGACGTCTATCTGGTCGCTACGGGGGTCGAGGCGATTTCGAACGGTGGTGTCGGCATCGTCGCCGAAGAGGCTGACGATGGCAGCATCTCGGTCGCTCTTCTCGGTGTAGCCACCGTCGGCAACGATGACGGCGAGTTGGGCGTTGAAGTCGTTCAAGAGGATGCGGGCGAAGGCATCGTCTACGTCATCGACAGCGAGATCGCCGATGGTATCGACACTGACGGCGCCGCCATCGACGTCGACTGACCCTCAAGGTCTGTTCATTCGGGGCGGCGTTTTCTAACGTCGCCCCATGGCCCGTTACCTCCTCACCCGCGCACTGTCGCTCACGCTTAGCCTGATCGTGGCCAGCGTCGTGATCTTTGCGGTGATCGAGGTGATCCCCGGCGACCCTGCCGCCTTTATGTTGGGCCTGAATGCGACGGATGAGGCCATCGCCGCCCTGCGCGCCGAATTGGGCCTCGGCGGTGGCCTCGTGGAACGGTATTGGGCTTGGGTCACGGGCATGTTGCGGGGGGATTTCGGCACCTCTTACACGTACCGCGTGCCGGTGTCCGAGCTGATCTTGGACCGCATCTGGATCTCCCTGCCGCTCGCCATTTATGCCCTGATCCTGTCGACCCTCATTGCAATCCCCGTGGGCCTCATCGCCGCCGCAACACGGGGCGGGGCGGGCGATGTGTCGATTATGGGCGTCACGCAATTAGGCATCGCCGTCCCGAATTTCTGGTTCGCGATGCTGTTGGTTCTTCTCTTTGCGGTCACACTCCAATGGTTCTCAGCGGGCGGCTTCCCCGGTTGGAACCAACCGGGCGCTGCGTTCAAATCCCTCACCCTGCCCGCCATCGCACTAGCGCTGCCACAAGCGTCCATCCTCGCGCGCGTTATGCGCTCCGCCCTGATCGAAACGCTAGACCAAGACTACATCCGCACCGCCCGCGCCAAGGGGCTCACGCGTGGCCAAGCGCTCCGCCGTCACGCGCTCAAAAACGCGCTCATCCCGGTACTTACAATCATCGGCCTGCAGTTTTCGTTCCTGTTGGCGGGTGCGATCATCATTGAAAACGTCTTCTTCCTGCCCGGCCTCGGGCGTCTGATTTTCCAGGGCATCACCCAACGCGACCTAGTCGTGGTGGAATCCGTCACCATGCTTCTGGTCTTTGCGGTCATCGTCGTCACGTTCCTGGTGGACATCGCCTACGCCATTGTGGACCCGAGGTTGCGGCGGCGATGAAACTCCCCCTCTCCCTCCTCATCGGCGCGGGCATCACCGCGATCTTCATCACTCTCGCGCTGCTTTCGCTCGTGTGGACCCCCCACGACATCACCGAACTAACGATTTCCAACCGCCTGCAACCGGCCTCAGCCGAGTTCTGGCTGGGAACCGATCAATTCGGGCGAGACATGGTATCCATGCTTATGGAGGGCAGC
>ERZ1740067.2911-NODE-2911-length-9985-cov-5.784592_pt1 | contig 9985 bp, 10 predicted proteins | sample MGYA00581736_ERZ1740067 | MGnify/ENA primary metagenome ERZ1740067 (study PRJEB43018, sample SAMN04849236) | marine metagenome | isolation source: floating plastic debris | place: Pacific Ocean | collected 2008-08-27 | study: EMG produced TPA metagenomics assembly... | reverse complement strand
ATTGGGTATGTTATTTTTTGGATACTCCCTTAATATAAATCAGGTCTTTTATTCTAATATTCACGATAATTCACGAACTTATTATGGAATAGTCCAGCAAAGAGATCGCCTAACTACTGATTTTTATGAAAACAATGATATATAACAGCTCCTATATTGAAATTTCCTTTTGCAAGGATCTCAATACGATGGTTCATGTTTGGAAACCAGCCACCACACAATTCAATGATGAGGAATACAAAGTCGAATATCGAAAAATCACCAAAGCCTTATTAAGTCTTCCCTCCATACCCCAAAAAATAATCATAGATTTACGGGAATTTTACTTTACCCTTAGCCCTGAAACCCAAGATTGGCACGAAGAAAATGTGTTTTCAATTTTATATAATTTAGGCGAATTTTACCTTGCAGTCATCAATTCTCCCGACTTTATTGTGAGCGTTTATGTAGAACAAACTTTTGAAGAGTTTAATGAAAAAAAAGTAAAAATCATCCGCAAACATTTTGAAAACCTAGAGGAGGCAAAAAGATGGCTCTCTGGGATAAAATAACCTCCTTCTATGGAAAACAAAACAACCCAAGAAAGCACCTTACATCCAGATTTAGTTTCTTTTGTCGTAAACATCGTCAAATCGTTTGACCTCATACCAAACGATCGAAAAGCAAAATTGGAGGGCATTAGCCAGTATATCACAAAAAAAATAGCCGCACAAGATCCCGTCAAGATGGTGGTCATTTGCACCCACAACGCTCGCCGAAGTCACTTGGGGCAAGCCTGGTTGCAAGTTGCTGCCCAGTGGTATCAAGTCGGGTCGCTAATCGCCTATTCGGGTGGTACTGAAGCTACTGCATTTCACCCCAATGCTATCCAAGCCCTTCGTGAGGTTGGTTGGAAGATCGAGCCACAAACCAATACTCAAAACCCCGTCTATGAAGCAAGCTACGGTGCAACATCCTCCCTGCAAATGTTTTCCAAGGCTTATGACCACGAGGCCAATCCAGCGGGTCAATTTGCGGCCCTCATGGTATGTACCCAGGCCGATCAGGGATGCCCAATTGTAACCGGTGCTGAAGCCCGCTTCTCTATTCCCTATGAAGACCCCAAAGCTTTTGATAATACCGAATTTACTGCGGCAAAATATGCGGAAAGAAGCCAGGAAATTGCACGAGAAATGTTTTATATCCTAAGCAAAGTCAGTTGATGTTAGAAGAGGTCCTGCTGATACCCGAAAAGGCGGATATAGAAAGAGACGCTGTAGCCACTGCTTGGAAAAAACAGGGTGGTATTGTCCAAGCAATTGGTAAATTCTGGCAAAAACCTCACCTTGCTACCAACCAAGTCTGCATCTATGGCAACGATACTTTTGCGCTGGTGTTGGCCCAGGTATTGGGCAAACGGCTCTTGTCACCTCAAGACGAAATGATTGCCGAGATTTCAATGGATTGGGTAAAAAGAAGGGTTAAAATTGTTTCATCAGACCAAGTCACTCAGCTCCATTTTCCTTGTTTTGTAAAGCCAGTCCAGCCCAAGTTATTTGCGGCCCAGGTCCATCATACGATACAAAGTTTACAAACTATTCTCCAAGGCCTCTCAAATCCCTTACTCATTTGCTCCGAAGTAATTGACATAGAAAAAGAAGTGAGGGCTTTTGTATTGAATGGCGCCCTGATGGATTTGGCCTATTATAAGGGAGAAGGAGACCTCAACATTCCTCGTCAATTTATACAGGATTTTTTACCGCAATACTCCCTGAGCTTGCCCAAGGCTTTTGTGGTGGATGCCGGATTTAATCCTACCCTAGGTTGGTTTGTGATAGAATTCAATGCTGCCTGGGGAGCCGGACTCAACGGTTGCAACCCCACCAAAGTTTTGCCTTGTATCAAGGCAGCCACTATAGATTAATAATAGTTCATAATCGATTCGTACGTATGTGTACGAGGTTCATCATTGTAAGCCAGTTATTTTTAGAAACCAAAACTTTATATATTTGATGCCAAGCAATAATTGATAAACCTAAACCAACTGACATGATTATTAGTGAGACTTTGATTTATACTGATGCCAATGGAAACGAATTCGAAGGAACCATTAGCTGGGACGACAGTTCAGAGAAACTACGCCCTGGGGTATTGGTAGTGCATACTTTTAAAGGGCAAGGAGAATTTGAAAACAACAAGGCAATGGAAATAGCCAAGTTAGGTTATGTAGGCTTGGCAGTAGATATGTACGGTAAAGGTCGAAGAGCCACTGTAAAAGAGGAAGCAGACGCGCTGATGCACGAATTGACCCGCGATCGTCCTCTATTATTAAAGAGAATTCTACTTGCACTCGAGCAACTCCAGAAACACCCTCTAGTCAATACCGCCAATACAGGAGCCATTGGTTTTTGCTTTGGTGGAAAAACGGTACTCGATTTGGCCCGTTCCAGTACCGATGTCAAGGGAGTGGTGAGTTTTCACGGAGTATACGATCAGCCTGATATATTGTATAGCGAACCCATCAGAGCATCTGTTTTGGTATTGCACGGCTGGGAAGATCCCCTCGCTACCCCAGAACAAACCGTAGCCTTGGCTCAAGAACTGACCGATCGCCGAGCCGATTGGCAAATTCTGGCTTTTGGCAATACTGGCCATGCTTTTACCAATCCAATGGCCAAAATGCACGAAGAAGGCATGTTTTATCAGTCTGATGCTGATCGGAGAGCCTGGAAAGCAATGGCGAACTTTTTTGAAGAAAAATTTAATTCCTAAAACCATTGCAAATCATCAGTTACATTGGAATTGGCATTTTGGGCATGTTTGTGTTTTTTATCATCAATAAAAAACACAAACAGCTCAATGATTATATTTTGATATTATTGAATGGTTGTTTGGCATTCCTGTTATTTTCCAATGTATGGATGGCCCAGTCTATCAATACAGTCAGTTTTATTTCACAAAACATCGTAAACTTTACCCTCATCCCTACTTTTTTGTTGTATGGGTTGCTCTCGGTATCCCGCACCCAAGTCATTCGTAAACAATGGTGGTGGATCATAGCCGATACGATTGCATTTGTCCTCTTCATTACCCTAGACTTTACCGTTTTTAGCCAATATAGCACACCGGACCTGGAAACACTTTACCGTACTCCCCCTTTGGTCTATCACCTTTTTTACAAAGGGCATTTTCTATTTGTAATCATATCCTTGATTTGGTTTTTAAAAAAGATAAGCCGCTATCAACAGCAAATCAAAAATCAATATTCGTTCATAGACCCTATTCAGTTGGATTGGCTCAAATGGGTAGCCCGGATTTACTTGGTAAACCATGCCCTTTTTTTGGTCATATTTCTGTTATATAATTTCAACATTTTGTTTATCAACAATATAGAAATCATCTACCAACTCCTCAATGGTTTCATTGCAATTGCTACGTTTTACACCAGTTATCGTGGTATCAAGCACTATAATGCGACCGAATTTTATCAGTTGCAACAAAAATTTCCGCCACCCACCCACACCAATGCAGTAGTACCTCAACAAACGACTCCCCCAGAAGATACCCTCACTAAAAAATACCAGACCTCTTCGCTCACTGAACAAGAAATGCAACCGCTCTACCAAGCCTTGATTCAATTGCTAGAGGAAGAACAAATATATCTGGAACCTAAACTACAACTCCTGGAAGTTGCGCAACAACTCGAGGTTACTACCCATATTTTGTCTCAAACCATCAATACCCAGACTCAAAAAACCTTTTACCATTTGATCAATGGGTACCGGGTAACCCACCTCAAAAAATTATTGCAAGACAAAACTCAGGAGAAATTCACCATATTGGCCCTGGGTCTGGAAAGCGGCTTTAATTCCAAGGCTTCTCTGAATCGTATCTTTAAACAACACACTGGACAAACTCCTCGTGAGTATCAAAAAACGCATACCCAAGAAAAGCTCAACTCCTAAAAAAGGGCTCACTTGATCATTTGAGGCGCTTGATTGCTCCAAGTCTCCCACCTTTGCCTCATCAATCATCAAAAAAAAATGCAGACACGATGCAAAAAACGCTTTTATCAATTTTCGCTTTGATTATCTTTCTAAATCAGGTTGGACAAGCTCAGTCTCACCCCTTGACCAATCGAGTAAACGTACTCTTTGGACTCAACCAACCTTTGGCCAATGGCTTCAATGTGGAAGGCAATCTATTTTATAAAAGGTTTGTCTTTGATTATTCTCACGGGGTATCACTGAATTTTTCCAATCAAATGTTGGTGGGTCAAGAAAAAACTCAGCAATTGGCTGTTCATATTCCTTATACTACTGGATTTGGAGTGGGATATCGTTTCAACGAATGGTTTAACTTGAGAGCCGAACCCAAGTGGCACCGCTTTGAGCTTTACTATGAGGGGGATGCACAAACGATTGACAATCGAATTGTGGCCTACAATACTTTTTCTTTAGGCATTGGAGCCTACTTCAATTGGCAGCCTTTCAAAAAACGGCGTAATTTTTTGAAGGGAATCATGGTAGCCCCCAGCCTACGTTATTGGCCTCGTTTGTCTACCAATCTACCAGATGATTTTACCTATCAGAACCGGATAACTGGCCAAACTGAAGCCCTCAACGCAATGCAGGTGGGCATTGCCAATACACCTTGGATTTTTAATGTAAGCGTTGGATATACCTTTGGTTTTTAGTAACAGTTGCGCAATAATTGTCAGTTTTCATTTTAATTTTGCTCTTCATGCTTCCTTAAAAAACCAAAGCTACAACTCAATGTCATTTAGTTAAGGGAAAAATGTTGATTAACGTACCGTTTTCTGTGGTAAGACCACCGAATGGGACGCGCGTGTATATCAGGTCTTCATGATCATCAACTACCTCCCCTCATTTGGTCTTACTGGTAAGAAGACCAAATGAAACGAATCCCGAACAGGAAGTTGAAATTACTAAGGCAGTCATTCTAAAGATCATTTCCTTCATTATTCGACATTCGATGATCGATATTCGAAATTCATTTTTGTCGTAATAGTTCTTAACTTAATGGCATTAAGTGCTGAGGTCTACCAAAGGCCTAATAACCGCTTTTTGGGTATTTGTTTGTATACCTTCATCTAAAATACATACCTTGCCGGGTATTTTTTAAACCAAGAAATCAAATGCCCAAGCTATTCATTGTTTTTATTATAACCAGCCTTAGTATGACCTCAGTTTATGGACAAAATGACTTTCGTTTCCAAAATAAAAATGTAAAACCAGGAAGCAAAGCCCATTTTAAGGTACCCATTACTGATGGGCAGCATACTACTTTTATTCCTATTACAGTGTTTCAAGGAGCACAAAATGGCCCTGTACTAGGCATTACGGCAGGAGTACACGGCTACGAATACCCACCCATCGTGGCTAGCCAACAATTGATTCAAGCCATCGACTTACAAAAACTAAAAGGTACTGTCATACTGGTACAATTGGCCAATGTGGCGGGTTTTTTGGGTAGAAGTCCCTTTTTGAACCCTTTAGACGGTAAAAATCTCAATCGTTCGTTTCCTGGTAGCCTGCAAGGTTCCATTACTGAGCGTATCGCGGCATTCATTAGCAATGAGGTCATTGGTCAGTCTGATTTTTTTCTGGATATGCACGCAGGTGATGCTCCCGAAGATTTGATGTCTTATTCGGCTTACTACAGTCATCAACAAAAACCCACCATCTCTGAAAAAGGCAAAAAAATGGCCATTGCCTTGGGTTTTGACCACGTCATTGTATTTGATGCCACCTCAAAAAAATATATGAAAGCAGATAAGCCTAGTCTCTATTGTTCGGCCGAAGCTTTCAAACGAGGAATTCCCTCCGTCGATATTGAGTGCGGTAAATTGGGGCAATCGCCTCAGTTTTTGGCTCAAAAAATTGTTACTGGAGTAATGCAATTATTGGGTTACTTAGAGATGTATCAAGACCAAGTAAGCCTTCCCAAAACAACTTTGTTCATCAAGCAAAGGGTGTATCAAAGCAGTGAGTTTGAGGGTATTTTTTACCCCAATAAGTCGGCAGGAGACTACGTAAGCCAAGGCATGAAAATTGGCCATATCACCGACTTTTTTGGAAAACAGCTTACTACAGTGTACGCCAAGGAGTCAGGGGTAATTTTGATTATATTGGGTACCCCTCCGGTCAATAAAGGGGAAACCTTGGTGGTAATTGGTAAAGTAAATGGCCAGCGGAATCAGGATCGAAAACGTGACGGACCTTCAAGCTCCTCACCGAGCTCTGTGTAAAGTTAAACAACCTTGTGAGTTTAAGTATGTCAATAAATCGGCTTAATTCAATTTGTCTGGTCTAACTGAGGGTTGGAGGGTCTATTTTGGATGACAATCTAACTCGCTAGTTACTTGGAGTACTCTAAAAATATACTCAACCAAATCAGTAAAGTAAATGAATGACGATGGCTTATAACTTGTTTTTGGATGATGTGCGCACCGTTGAAATGGTATATGAGTCGCCAACCGATTATGACTTTGTGATTGTACGTACTTACAACGCTTTTGTGGCTTATGTTCAATCCCATGGCCTCCCCGACTTTATCAGCTTTGACAACGATCTGGGATTGGATGACCAAGGGCAGGTGGCCCCCGATGGCTATGCCGCAGCCAAATGGTTGGTGTATGAGTCTGGGTTGGATTTGTCAAAGCTTCGTTATTATGTTCATTCGGCCAATCCCGTGGCTGCTGAGCAAATTCGTGGTTTGCTGGATAATTATTTACGTCATTTGCGAAACTCTTGATTTTTATTGGGAGTTTTTGCAGGCATTTGTTATTTAATATATATTATGTTAAGTAATAAATATTCAAAACGTACTCCTCTGAAATGATTTTTGGGTCAAAATCCTCTTTTTTGCTTTATTTATCTCGTTTTTATCGTTTATCCATTTCATTTTGTAGCGTTTACGCCCAAAACCCTGAATTGAGTAATATAAACATTTATAAAAATCATCTCCTGGTTCCTAATACCTAACAGCCGGGAGTGAGTGTATTTCTCTCAATTCAAATAATGGATCATGCGCAAATCATTTTTTCTCTTGCTATCATTCGTAATCATCAATCAGTTTCCAGGATTCAGTCAATCCGCTAAATTGATAAAAAAAGCTCGCAAAGGAAACTCTAAAGCTCAGCTCGATTTAGGGTTGTTACACATTTCAAGGCATCGCCTCACTAAAGGGTTCAAATGGGTCCGAAGAAGTGCCCGTAATGGCCGTAGTGATGCCCAGTATCACTTGGCTATCATGTATCAAAATGGCAAAGGGGTGGAAAAAGATGCCAATAAATCATTGAAATGGATGAAAAAAAGCATCCGACAAAATTACCCACAAGCCCAATTGGGTCTGGGGATTTTATATCTTACTGGTAGTGAAGCCATTCCTGAAAATAAATTCAAAGCATTTGAATGGATACAAAAAAGTGCCCAACAAGGGTTACCCAAAGCAATCTACTGGCTCGGCAAGATGTATGATATTGGAGCTGGAATCAGACAAGACTCCATTCAAGCCTTTCAATGGATGCAAAAAAGTGCCCAAAAGGGTTACTCAGGAGCTCAACTCGCCTTGGGAATGGCGTATCTAAAAGGCCATCGAGTTTCCTTAAATGTCAAACAGGGAATAGAATGGATACAAAGAAGCGCCCAACAAGGTAATGCAGAGGCTCAGTGTCTTTTAGGAAGTTTTTACTTGGAGGGCAAATATGTACCATTGGATAAAACCAAATCTTTTGAATGGATCAAAAAAAGCGCGCGACAAGGGTATGTCAAGGCCCAATATCAGCTCGGGCTCCGGTATTACGATGGTCAAAGGACCAAGTCTAATCTAAAAAAAGTACTCAGATGGATGAGAAAAAGTGCTTCAGAAGGGTATGCCAAGGCTCAGTATTTTTTTGGGGTAATGTATCTGCAAGGCATTGGGGTAAAAGCAGATACCACGTTCGCTTTTCGTTGGATAGAAAAAAGTGCATTCAAAAACCACCCAGAGGCTCAGAAATTGATGGTCAATATGTACCAAAATGGCATCGGCACCGTAAAAAACCCAATCCTGGCAAAAATGTGGAACAAAAGGCTAACAGAGACTAGAGCATTTCATCAAATAAATCAAGCGGCCCAACAAGGCGACTCGGTAACACAATATCAACTGGCACTTTGTTATCATGAAGGAAGAGGAACCTCACGCGACGACCTACTGGCAATTCGCTGGGCAAAAAGAAGCGCCCGACAAGGAAGTATAAAAGCACAGGGATTGTTATTCGACATCTATTCCAGTGGTGTATACCGAAGTCTAAAGCCCGCCCAGGCAATCCACCGCTATGCGCTGATCACTGATTGGACGGGTTCTGCCAAACAAATGCAATTGCAGGCTGCCAAAGGGCACCCAGAAGCCCAATTTTTGTTGGCCACTTCGTACCTAAGTGGCATTGGCGCCCCGCGAGATTATGCCAAAGCACTCAAGTGGATGAGAAAAAGCGCCCTACAAGACTACCCAGATGCACAATATTTTTTAGCATTGATCAGTTCGGCAGGCATTGGAGTACGTAAAAGCCCTAGATACGCCAGGTATTGGTTTAGCAAAGTGGAGAAGTTTAGGTAATGGATGTCTTGAGTGTGGTAACATAGGTAGCATACCCTATTATTATTCTATGAATAATTTTCTTGAAGCAGTTTTAATTTTAAATTTGCCTGTACTTCAAAAAAAATAATATTTATGCTCAAAAGACCTCGTCGCAATCGTAAGTCGTCGGTAATCCGCAAAATGGTACAGGAAAACCGAGTGCTTTTAGAAGACCTTATTTTCCCTTTGTTTGTAATAGAAGGAGACAACCAAAAGAGTGAAGTGAGCTCTATGCCTGGTATTTATCGCTATTCGCCCGATTTGCTCAAGGACGAAATTGATGAATGCATCAACTTGGGTATCAAGTCTTTTGCCATTTTTCCGAGTTTGCCCGAAAGCAAAAAAGACAAAATGGCCACGGAGTCTACCAATCCTGAAGGATTGTACTTGCAAACCATTCGGGACATCAAAGAAAGTTTCGAGGATACTTGTATCATTACCGATATTGCCATGGATCCTTACAGTTCGGATGGCCACGATGGCATTGTACAAAATGGTAAAATCCTGAACGATGAAACATTAGAAGTATTGGGCGAAATGGCAGTGGCCCAAGCCGAAGCCGGCGCTGACATTGTAGCTCCTTCGGACATGATGGATGGCCGGGTAGAGTTTATCCGTGAGGCGCTGGATGAGGCCAACTTTGAGGATGTATCTATTATGGCTTATACTGCCAAGTACGCCAGTGCATTTTATGGACCATTTCGAGATGCACTAGATTCGGCTCCTAAATTTGGAGACAAAAAAACCTATCAGATGAATCCGGCCAACCGCAGAGAAGCTTTGATTGAGGCAGAACTGGACGAATCGGAAGGGGCTGATTTTTTGATGGTCAAACCCGCCCTTCCCTATCTAGATGTCATTCGTACCCTTAAGCAGGATTTTGATTTGCCCATTGCGGCTTACAATGTAAGCGGAGAATATGCCATGATCAAAGCAGCGGCTCAAAAAGGCTGGCTCGATGGCCTGGATACCATGCAAGAAACCTTGCTGAGTATCAAGAGAGCCGGGGCGGATGTTATCTTGACTTATTTTGCCAAAGAGTTTGCCGAATTGCGTAACTGTTAGGTATATTTTGATACCAATCTACAAGACGCTTTCCGTTTCTGGAGACATCTTAGCCTGATAGCTATGATCTTCTCCTCTTATTGTAAGATTAAATCTTTCAAAAAACAATGTCATCGACTAGCTTATGTAATACAAGCTAGTCGATACCTCGAATAAACGAAGAGGGCTTACAGTTTTCGGCTTGATACTCTGTTAATTTTTTGCCCGTAACCCTACAACAAAAAAATGATGACAACATCATTACGGTATCGAGCCTTACCAATTGCTAAAAACCGACAATTAATGATTGAGAAAACGT
>ERZ1740067.2910-NODE-2910-length-9987-cov-6.352094_pt1 | contig 9987 bp, 8 predicted proteins | sample MGYA00581736_ERZ1740067 | MGnify/ENA primary metagenome ERZ1740067 (study PRJEB43018, sample SAMN04849236) | marine metagenome | isolation source: floating plastic debris | place: Pacific Ocean | collected 2008-08-27 | study: EMG produced TPA metagenomics assembly... | reverse complement strand
CCATTCGACATTCGCGATCAGAAGCTTGAAGAACAAGCTACGGTATTCCTCAATAGGCAGCGATACATCGACACCGGTGCGCGACCCTTCCGCGTCAGCAGCTGTCCGCGGCAGGGGAATGGACTGCGCGAGTTCGGGCCAGAGTTTGGCCAGCATGTAAGGATTGTCGCAGGTGATGATGCGGCTTTGCGCGCGAACCGTCCCCGTCTCATCAATGCCGACGAGATACCGGGCCGTCATGGCATCGAACTCGTCGTACTCCATTCCAAGATGTTCGGGCACGGACCACTTTGCGCCTTCGCGATACAGCGCGTGGCGAAGCCGGTGCATGGAGGCATGAATGTCTTCGTGTGGGAAAGGGGCGGCGCAACGCTGGGCCAGGGCAAACTCATAGATCATGATTACGCTCCTACTAAGGAGCCTAATCATCCCTATTCATGCAATCCTTGAGACCTACCAGAACCGGTAGTTGACCTCAGCGATGCCGGTCTTATGAGCTACGGCGGCCACCGCGACACGACTGCTGAGTTGCAGCTTCCGAAAGATATTCTTCTTGTGGAAACGCACCCCATTCTCGCTGATGCCAAGAATACAGCCGATGGACCAGTCATCCTTGCCTGCCGCGATCCAGCGCATCACCTCTTTCTCGCGCGCCGTGAGCTTAAAGGCCTTGAGCGTATCCTGTGACCAGTTTTTTACCCGCAAGACGTGCATTGCGTTGGTCATGGCGTAAATTGCCATGAGATGCTCTTGCAGGTCAGGGTTGCTGTCGCCACTCACAGATACCGCGCCTTCATAGCCGGAACCGACGATCAGCGGTGCGCTTATGCCATGCCTCAGGCCTGCGTCAGCCGCGTCGCTCATGAACGCATGCTGCTCCGGCGTTTCAATAGGACAGTCGGTCCATACAAACGGCATTGAGTGGACGATGGAATGGGCCACAACAGGGTCGTTTTCATGCAGACCACCGTAGTATGCGCCCAGCCAGTCTTCAGTGAATGTTGTGCTTTCGACCAGATGCTCGCCGACTCCACCAGCGGCCTGAGCGCGGATGCCATACATGTGTTTCTCAAAGCCCATGTCAGCCATGGCCTCAGACCAGATGCGAATCTCCTGATTCTCATCCGCTGCGTCACCAAGTCTCTCAAGGTAATCCGCAAACATAAGATCAGCCTACCAACCTTTTGGGGATTCTCCAACATTCCCAATAGGTTGCACTTGATAACCGTTCACTGGTTCAACGCTTGCCGACGATCACCGCATCAACCCCGTGGCCCTAAAGGCCATGGGGGCGAGGCCGGTCATGTAGACCCCCAGTATCAATGCGCCGATGAAGGCTGTGGCAATGTCGCCCAGGCCGATGAATGCACCCGCCGCCTCAATGCCCGTGCGCAGGGCAAACAGCACGACGATGCCACCCACCGCCATGATGATCATCTGCCACCAGGCAGGCCGGGGCCCACGATCCGGTGCAAGGCGTTTGTCCAGAGCCATGCCGATCAACCAGCCGGCCAGCAGGAAAAGAACCGTGAGTGTGGGGCCTGACCCAGAGTGGATGGCCGCGCCCGCAGCTTGCGACGCTGCCGGCCAAACGGCCGCGATGATAGGCACCAACATGGCCACCAATACGAGCTGGACGACGACGGACTCGCGCAGAGCTTCGGTCAACGCGTTGTCCGGGCGGGTCAGCCAAAAGAAGACAGCAAGCGTGGCAAGGCCGAACGCGGTGCCGGTCAGCACGTCGTCCACGTCATGCACACCCAGATACAGGCGCGAAAAGCTGACGCCGACGGCGAGGATGATGCAGACACCCCACGCCCAGGGTCGGCTGATCTCATAGGCAAGCCACAGCCACATGGCGACGGCGACCTGTGTATGGCCGGACGGGCGGCCAGGTGAGCCGGTGACGCGGCCATCCAGCTGAATATCCGCGCCGGGACGCGGGTCCTGCCAGAAGTCCTTGAACCAGCCATTGATCACCGCGGTGATGGCCACGAGCACGGTGAGCCTTGTGAAGATATTGCGGTCCCATAGCCAGTAGCCGATGGGCAGGAACATCAGGAAGAACGGCGTGTAGCCCATCCAGGTGAAGCCCTGGGCAATCGGCGTGGCCCAGTCGCTGCGCAGTGGCAGCACCCAGTCCATTGAAAATAGAAAGCTGTCCATGGTGGTTGTGCCCTCCCCTCAAGGCGCGGGGCACATGATCGAGGATGGCGTCGACGATGGCCCGGGCGCTGTTATTGCTCTTGTTGGTGCCCGGCGTGTTGCAACGCCTCAACCAATGCCGATGATGTCTTTCATCTTGGCCCGGTCGATTGTCAGGACGTCCCCACCCTTCTTGAGATAGCGCCGCCATGCAACCGCAATCTTGTTTTGCTTGGTTGTGGCCAGCGGGTGGACGCGGGGGTGGTAGCGGCTCGAGAAGGTCGGCAGGGAGTGCCAGACCATCTGGCCGAAAGTGGCAAACACGAACCAGGTTGCCTTGACCGCAGAGACAGGATTTTTGAAATACCCCTCAACCCTGGCCATGTGGAAATAGGCCGCCAGCGCTTCCTTGCCGATATGGGTCAGCGCCGCGAGGATCATGTATTTGCGGTACCATTCGTCGTCGCCAAACAAGTCCTTGTAGACTTCGAAGGCGACCGCGCCATGCTCGACTTCTTCCACCTGGTGCCAGACCCACAGCGCCTTGATGGCCGGGTCTGAGTCCTTCATCCACTTCTCATAGTTGGCGAGGATGATCATGCCCGCCAGGAAGGTGAAGGTCTCATAGCCGGCGGTGAAGCCGACAAGCCGCTTCAGGGAATCCGTCTTGGCGTGTTCTGTAAAATAGAGACGGGCACGCGCATCCAGCTCCGCCACACGCGGATAGCGGTCGGCCAGCACCTTGTTGAACTCGAGAAAGTTCTTGGCGTGATGCGCTTCCTGGCCGGTGATGGCACTCATGTCCGCGCGCAGTCTTTCGTTAGACACGTGCTTCTTGGCCGTAGACATGGAGCGAATGAGGTAGCGCTCGAAATACGGCACATGGACGCCAAACGCGTTCAGGTAGATCGCGAATTCTGGTGACGTGTCGCTCCAGACAACGCGATGGGGCTCGAGTTTCTCCACTTCGAAATCCAATGGACGGACAATGATGTGGTCCATTGGATGCTCGAAGGGGTGCTCAGCGTCATTCATCGTGTCGGTTTGATGCGCAGACATGATGTGTCTCCAAATAAAAGGACGTCGAAACGCGTTACCCAAATACGCTACTTGGTGTCGTCAGCGACAGGCAGGTTGCGCAGCATCACGACGACGATCACCATCAGCACGAAGGCGACGATGAAAGCAGGCATGAACGCGACGGGTGCTGCCCAGCTGGCTTCCCCCACCGGATTGTCGCCCAGCGACAAGCCCCTATTGGGCGTCAGGATGCCGAAAATGTAAAACAGGGCATTGCCCCAGATGGTGCAGACAAGCCCGATCGCGATCAGGCGCGTTGTCTTGGCGCTCAGGGTCAGCATCGGAATGAGCAGGGCAAAGATGATCGCCATCAGCCCGTTCATGATGTTGCCCACATGCACCGCGCGCCACTGAGCCGAATCGCCTGGAATCACGTAGTCAAAAGCCAATGGCAGCGGCGACAGGGATATCTGGCCGAGGGCTGCGAACAGCAGAAAGAAGCCGCCGATCAGGCCGAGCAGCATGATGACGAGGCCGTGCTGCACGAGCAGGCGCTGATTGAAAGTCATATGGTCGTGTCCCCCGACAATCGTTCCGGTGTTCTGTGCACCGGCTCATGATCTCAATCCCTCAAAACGCGGATTAGAACTACGCGCTTTATACATCAACCGGTGCTTCCTTCATAGGCCCTTGATTTTGTTAGCATCAGGCCTTCCCGGCAGCACTGACACGCCGATGTTTGCTTTGTGTCCTATTTGTAACACGCAGCTGCCACAACACCACGAGTAAATGCAATCTACTCTCACTCTTGTTGCAAATAACTCGCAACTGTGGGACACCCCGACCCAGTACCGGAAGGCGTAGGCGCCGTCCGGCCAAACCACGTCCGCAAAGGTCAGTTGCGGACCGTCTACAGGGGATTTCCCAACATGACTTCCATCACCAAACTTACTGCATTGGGTGCCGTGCTTGCTGCTGCAAGTGTCGCATCTGCGCCAGCCTTGGCCGATGAAGAGCTCTTTCCGCGGATCGAGGGGGAAATCCCCATCGAGATCCAGAACGACAACACATTCGATTCTGACAACCCGGATGAGGAACTCAACGACCTCTACACCACCATTGAGCCGGCCATCAGCATCCGTTTCACGGAACTGTTCTCTCTTGAAGCGGGCCTAGTGCTGGAGCCAGTTCTTGATCCCGACCCAGGCGATGATCGCTTCTTTGAAGATGAAGGCCTCTATGTCGAGACACTGTTCCTGCAGTTTGCGACAGACGATTTCTCGATCTTCGCCGGTAAGATCAACCCGACATTCGGTGTTGCCTGGGACATTGCGCCGGGCCTCTATGGCACAGACCTTGCCGAAGACTATGAGCTGGCTGAACGGATCGGCTTTGGCGGCAGCGTCACGCTCGGCAGCGAAGAAGCCGGGTCTCACACGCTGACGGCGAATACGTTCTTTGCCGACACGAGCTTCCTGTCTGAATCCATCATCACCGAGCGGCCCCGCAACCGGAAATCCTCCGGCGGTGTCAGCAACACGGAGGATTTCTCATCTTTCTCCGTCACTCTGGACGGTGAGCTGCCCTTCATTTCTGATGCGGTGGGCTATCATCTGGGCGTCGTGACCCAGGAAGGTGGCGTCGGCGACCCGGAAGATGAACTGGGTATTGCGGTTGCGCTGTTCGGCGAGTTTGCGCTCGGCGAAGAAACAGCCATCGCGCCGATTGTTGAATATGTGAACCAGTCCGATGCAGGCGGTGCCGACGAAGACCGCGACTACATCACCCTTGGTTTTGGTGTGACGCACGGGCCATGGAACTTTGCGGTGTCGGACACGATCCGCAACATCGATCCGGCCGGCGGTGCCGACTCGGACGACAATCAGATTCAGGTCTCAGGTGGCTATGAGTTTGAAAACGGCCTGACATTTGATGTGGGCTACAAACATCTGGACGCCGGTGGCAGCGAAGCGAACACCATTGGTGCTCTGCTGACCTACACCATCCCGTTCTCAGCCCCGTAACCGACATTTATCAGGAGTGATTTCAATGAAGACGACTCTTATGAGTGTTGCTGCGGGCGTTGCCGCACTCGGTTTTGCAGCTGCGGCACATGCGGCACCCTCCAAGGACGCCATCCTCAAGACCTACGCCGACATCGCGCAGGCTGGGTATGAGGATTCGGTTACACTTGCCAAGGACCTGAAGACAGCGGTTGATGCCCTGGTGGCTAACCCGTCTGAAGACACCATGGCTGCGGCCCGGACTGCATGGATTGCATCCCGGGTGCCTTACATGCAGACGGAAGTGTACCGCTTCGGCAACCCAATCGTTGATGACTGGGAAGGCAAGGTGAATGCCTGGCCACTGGACGAAGGTCTCATCGACTATGTGGATGCGTCCTACGGCACGGCGTCGGAAGACAATGCGGCGTATGTGGCCGATGTCATCGCCAACCCGTCAATGACCATCGGCGCGGACACGATTGATGCCTCAACCATCGACGCAACCCTGATTGCAGAAACCCTGCATGAAGTGGGCGGCGTTGAAGCCAATGTGGCTACCGGTTACCACGCAGTTGAGTTTCTGCTGTGGGGTCAGGACCTCAATGGTACCGATGCTGGCGCCGGCGAGCGCCCTTGGACGGACTTTGCTTCCGGCGATGCCTGCACCAATGGCAATTGTGACCGCCGCGCAGAATTCCTCACAACGGCAACCAACCTCCTGATCAGTGATCTTGAATGGATGGCAGCACAGTGGGGCACAGATGGAGATGCCCGCACAGACCTTGTGTCTGACGGCGTGGACGGCGGCATTGCCCGCATCCTGACCGGCATGGGCAGTCTTTCATACGGCGAGCTGGCCGGGGAACGGATGCAGCTTGGTCTGCTGCTGCACGACCCTGAAGAAGAGCATGACTGCTTTGCGGACAACACGCATAACAGCCACTTCTACGACGCACAGGGCATCCTGAATGCGTATGCGGGCAGCTATACTCGGATTGACGGCTCCAAGGTCGAAGGCGCGTCCTTGTCTGACCTCGTTGCCGACAAGGACGAGGCTGCCAATACGTCTCTTCTGGCAAGTCTCGACGCCACCATGGTTGCCATGGGTGCGATGAAAGACCGCGCTGACAATGGCGAGGCATATGATCAAATGATTGGTGAAGGCAATGCCGAAGGTAACGCCGTCGTCCAGGCTGCTATCGATGGCCTGACGGGTCAGACCAAGGGCATTGAAGCGGCGGTTGCCGTACTTGGCCTTGAGCCGATCGCATTCGAAGGATCAGACAGTCTCGATAGTCCTGAGGCTGTATTTGAGTAGACCCAAACACAGGAAGTTGCTTCACGGGACAAGGGTGTGAAGCATTGTAAAATGCAATGACAGCAAGACTGCTCTTCACACCCTCCTTAGCAACCACTGGCTTCTTCGCACTGACCGGTCTCGCCCTTCTGGGCGGGGCCGGTTTTGTGTGCGTGCCCGACGCAATGGCCTATGGCGAGGAAGACCGCGCCAAGGTTGAAGAGGTCACAGCGCAGACGACCGATTTTTCAAAACCCGAAGCGTTCGAGCGCCGTCCGGGCGGCAAGACCACCACGTTCAAGTTTCCCAATCGCGATGCGTTCTCGCAGCCTTCTGACAACATGGCGTTTGAACGGCAGCTGGATTTTCGCATCGGCAACGGCATTTTCAAGAAAGTCTGGGTCTCATCGCCCAGTTCAACCCAGTCGTCAGACGGGCTTGGCCCCTTGTTCAATGCGCGCTCTTGCCAGCGTTGCCATTTGAAGGATGGACGCGGCCACCCGCCCGAGGGCGATGAAGCCGCCGTCTCCATGTTCCTGCGTCTATCCATCCCGCCGCAGACGGACGAAGACCGCGCGGCGCTGACAAGCTATCTCACAACTGTCATTCCCGACCCCAGCTATGGCGGGCAGTTACAGAACTTTTCCATTCAGGGACATCCATCCGAAGGCGAGATGGTGATCTCCTACGCGCCCAAGCCTGTGACCCTGGCAGACGGGACTGTCGTGACGCTTCGCGAGCCGACCTATACAGCCGCTAACCTCAACTACGGCCCGATGCATCCTGATGTCATGATGTCGCCACGCGTCGCGCCGCCGATGATTGGTCTTGGATTGCTGGAAGCCATTAAGGATGAAGACATTCTTGCCAACGCGGATCCGGACGATGCGGATGGCGACGGCATTTCAGGTCGGGCTAATCGGGTGTTCAGTGTGGAGCGCCAGGACGTGGCCCTTGGCCGTTTTGGCTGGAAGGCCGGTGAACCGACGGTGGCACAGCAGTCAGCGGGAGCCTTCAATGGCGACATCGGTATTTCAACGCCGCTTGTCACGACACATTTCGGCGACTGCCAGCCGGGTACACAGGATAGATGCCGCGAAGCACCTCATGGCGGCACGGCGGACGGCTCTGTCACGGAAGCAACGCCGGAGATGTTTGACCGGGTGGTGTTCTACAGCCGCAATCTGGCAGTTCCGGCACGGCGCGGCATTGATGACCCGCAGGTGCTGGCCGGCAAGGAACAGTTTTACAATGCCGGATGCACTGCGTGTCATACGCCGAAATTCGTGACACGCCGGGACTCGATCAGCGAAGAACAGTCGTTTCAGCTGATCTGGCCCTATACGGACCTTCTGCTGCATGACATGGGGGAAGGGCTTGCGGACAATCGGCCCGAGGGCGCCGCGACGGGAACCGAGTGGCGCACACCGCCGCTGTGGGGCATTGGCCTTACGGAAGCTGTGAACGGGCATACCCAGTTCCTGCATGACGGCCGCGCGCGCAATCTGCTTGAGGCGATCCTCTGGCATGGCGGTGAGGCGCAGGCGTCCCGCGACACAGTGGTGGAGATGAGTGCTGACGAAAGAGAGGCCCTGCTTGCTTTCCTCAATTCGCTTTAATCGTCGCCGTTCAGCACCGGCCCTTCTGGTTGCCTGCGTGCTATGGGCCGCAGGTGCTCCGGCCGTACCCGCTCAGGCTGAGGACCTCACAGATGATGCCTATGCGCAGGTCAATGCGGCTCTGATCAACGGTCATATTGTGCCGGCCTATCGGCGTCTGGCATCTGCCACCGATGCATTGGCGGTCGCCACAACCTCCTATTGCGCAGGCGACACCTCACACTCCCTGGAGACGGTGCAGGCCGTATTCAAAGACGCGAACACGGCATGGATGGGTGCGGAGCATCTGGGCTTTGGGCCCGCTGAGTTCTTCATGCGAAATTTGCGGATGAATTTCTGGCCGCAGGCGCGGGGCAAAGTGTCGGACGCCATTGACGCTGCTCTTGCGCCGGACGCAGATGCCAAGCCGGTCAATGAGCGCTCCTTTGCCCTTCAGGGTCTGCCGGCCATGGAACATCTGGTGTTTGCGTCGCCGCAGCCGGAAGCGAAGACAGCCCGCTGCGACCTGGCCGTTGCTGTCAGCGCAAACATGCAGGCGATTGCATCAGATGTGTTGGCGGAGTGGGGCGAAAGCGATGCGTCATACTCTCAAACCACCTCGTCCGCCGGGCCTAACAATGCCACCTATCCAAAAGCCTCTGACGTCACCCTTGATCTGTTTCGCAGCCTGCATGACGGGCTCCAGCGCATCTCGACCCTCAAGCTTGACCCGGCATTGGGGAAGGACGCTGACACCGCCCGTCCCCCGCTGGCGGAGGCACGGCTGAGCGATGGCGGCATGGACAACATCCGGCAGAATCTTGTGGCGCTGGAGCAGCTCTATCTGGGACCCAGTGATGACGGTCTGACATGGCTGACACAGAAGACTGCCGACGACCCCAAGCTGGACGCACTCATGCGCAAGGCCTTCCAGAAGACGCGAGAGACGGCGGACAGCGTGACGCTCGCTCTGCCGCTTGCTGTTTCCGATGCGCAAGAGCGGCCAAAGCTTGAAATGCTCTCCAAACAGGTCCGGGCGTTGCGGCAGATCTGTGCCGACAGGCTGGCGCCCGCCCTCAACCTTAGTGTCGGGTTCAATTCACTTGATGGCGATTGACAGGCGACACTGTCTGGCAGGGCTTGGATCCGCCGCCCTGCTGGGTGCAGGTGGCGCACCTGCTGGTTTAACTCTCGGCACTGACCCGTTCTTTCTTAGTGCTGCGCGTGGGACAGACGGTCGGTTCCGGCTCGTGACCCTTGATGCCAATGGGCGCCGGGCGGAGGCTGCCGCTTTGCCGGCACGCGGCCACTCGGCAGCCATTTCGCCCGACCGGCGTGCCGCTGTCGTGTTCGCGCGCAGGCCGGGGACCTTCGCCCTTGTGACCGACATGCCTGGCGGAGACCCCATTCGTCAGATCAATGCACCATCTGGTCGTCACTTTTATGGTCATGGCGTCTTCAGCGCGGACGGCACTCTTCTTTACGCCACAGAAAACGACTTCGAAGCGGCGCGGGGCGTAATCGGTGTGTATGACGTACAAGATGGATATACGCGGCTTGGCGAACTGCCGTCGCATGGTGTCGGGCCGCACGACATTGGGCTGAGCGCGGACGGCAAGATGCTGATCGTTGCCAATGGCGGAATCGAGACCCATCCGGATGCGCCACGGGTCAAGCTCAACCTAGACAGCATGCGCCCATCGCTCGCCTTCATCCGCCGGTCTGATGGCAGCCTGATTGAAAAACAGGTGCTGGCAGATGACCTGCACCAGCTCAGCATCCGGCACCTGGCCTGTGGCACGGAAGGGCGGATTGCGGTTGGCCTTCAGGCTCAGATCCAGTCCGACAGCCGCCCTCCTCTTGGAGCACTGTCTCACGGCCCGCGGTCCGGCCGGAAGTTTCTGGACTTGCCTAGGGATGC
>ERZ1740067.2909-NODE-2909-length-9990-cov-7.029693_pt1 | contig 9990 bp, 7 predicted proteins | sample MGYA00581736_ERZ1740067 | MGnify/ENA primary metagenome ERZ1740067 (study PRJEB43018, sample SAMN04849236) | marine metagenome | isolation source: floating plastic debris | place: Pacific Ocean | collected 2008-08-27 | study: EMG produced TPA metagenomics assembly... | reverse complement strand
AAACGCCGTTCCATGTGTCAAAGCTGGCAATCGCTTGGCATCTAGGAATTCGTGTCTAATATCAATGGGCTCTTGTTGATGCTGAAATCCCTGGTCAATACCTTCCATCAGGTGCTGGCTCCAGGGCAATTGGGAATGGTAAGAATGTATGACTAAAATTCGGGGGACAGCAGGCGCTATATGATTAGCCTGTGCCCGGCGCGTATTTGGAACGAAGCCGCCAGATCCGCTAACAATAGTGATTAGAAAAAGACGAGTAGCCCTACGGCAGGCATCTGGCCACAAAAATATCGATCGGTTGCGCTTTTGTAGAAACACCTCAAATCACCCAAAAACACGTGATCTACTACATATAGCACTCCAGCACGGCTGCAGCCTGTAATAGTGAGAACAGGCAAGAAGCAGAAAAGTGATGATAACTTAGGGCTGCTCTCATATGGGTAAGAGCACTCATAATGCCAAACATCAGTAGGGCAAAGCCGTCCTCCTTCAAAGAGGGTTCGCCAAGGATCACAAATAAAATAAACTGCGTTTTCCTTGAATTTGAGTATCTTTAGAAAAGTATGCAAATACCTCGCAGATTCATTCCCAATTCAACGACAGCATTACGATGCACTTGAGTATGGTGGCGTAATGCTGTCATTGGACTATTTAGTTTCGTTTATTTGACAACTTCACTCTCGATTTCAATGACAACAGATGGCTCGGTGTCAGAAATATCCTGCATTACTGCATCTGTCTGCGCAGTTTCATCAACCTTGACCCAGTTGCGAACACTCTCGAATCGGCCCTTTAAAGTAGCGTACTGATCGCCATAGCGACGCTCCAAAACGTTATCTAGCTGACTGAGCTGCTGCTTAACTTGCTTTTCCAGTGTAGGGAAAAGGTGCACTTTTGTCGTCTTGGATAACGTTTTTAGAAAGGCCAGTGCTCGCTCTGCGACGTCTGGGGCATCAGATTCGTCTTTCCAAGCCTTGTTGACAGCTTTCGCTGCCTGCTGACTTTTTTCTTTGACGGTGGACACAACTTCGGTGGTGACTTCTTGAGCCAAAGGGCTGATAACTGTACGACCAGCTTGAAACTCTTCGCGTGTCTCTAGAAAAGCGCTGCGAAGGATTTGAAAGATTCGTTTGCTGCGATCGCTGCCCTCTTGTGCCAAAATCTTAAGTTTTTCACGGCTGGAAGCTTCAGCTTCTGTTTTACCGGGAGATGTTGTTTCAGATAGGTGAGATTCAGGCATATAAGTCATAATGGAGTCCTCCATGAATGAAATGAGAGTGGTATTCGTGTTCAGTCAGCTTTCGGCAATGAGAAAAACAGTCAGTCTATTTTTTTAATTGCATTTGTCCAAACAGTTTTTAGCTAATCGTGACAGCTTCGACGTTGATAGTTTTGATGTTGTCAGCTTCGACGACAGTTTCTACTTCGGCGAGAGTTGCGCCGTATTCAGGAGAGCTATCGCTGCGGCGACGTTTAAGCGCTTCGGTCATCAGTGAGCTAACTTCAGTGACAAGTAGGCTAGCAACAAGACCATCATCGATCCATCCCAAAACAGGGAAGACATCTGGAGAGATATCGATGGGGCTAAGCAAATACAGCAGTGTTCCTAAAATGACAATCCAGCGATACTTGCTGTGATTGAGCGCCTGACGGGACCAGCTGTGAAATAGCGCGGAAACGCTGTTACTATTCTGTTGCTTATTTTGTTGCCTTTTCATTAGCAGGGGCCTTGTACCAACAAATCTATCATCGCAGTTTGATTTGTTGATGTCAGGTGTTGAAAGTACACCGAACCCTGATGTTACGGTCGGTTCGGGTGTTTACGGGTTTCCCTATCTATCGGCTTCTACGTTTTCCAAGCAACTCTTTCCGATCTACTGTTTTCTGATGCCTGTTCAGTGTCTCAATTCACGAAGAATAAGTGATTCCAGGGCGAGTTTTACCGCGTTGCTGGAGTCAGGAATGGGAAAGACGATGGTGCTGTTGTGGATGCCAGTTAGTGCTTTGGAGAGGAGAACTGTGAGCGCATCGTAGGTCTCGTAGGTCTTATTACGCGGAGCAATCTCAGTCCTACCGTTAAGCAAAATCACCTAGACATTTGAGTGGCTAGCAGATGCTGCTACCAGTGAAGAGATTTTCGAGGAGTCATCTTTGACAATTTATTAGTCAATAATTCTATGACCTGTGGCAGTCAGCTGAAACGGCATCAGCTGACTGCTGGTATCGTTTTTGGTGCATGCGTATCGCTGACGGTAATAATGGGCGCAAATGACTGCTCGCAGGTGGGTATCCGCATGAGGATCCTTTGCCGCTGGCCGCTCAGAACTATCTGAAGAGGTATGAATAGCCGTAGAAGCTGAACCAGCAATCTGAAACAACGATAGCAGGGGTGAAAATTAGTCGTTTTTCGTCAAGCCTAGCCCGTTGGCCTCGGCGTAGCGACTCATAAAGCGCATAAACCTGTCCCATTCATCCTGGCCACGCATGACATACACAGCCTCGATGCCCGCAGGCTCGCCGTTGACGAATTTTCCATTGACATCGCGGGTGCTCAGTTCGCCTTCTTCATCCACCATGTACAGGCCAGTGACTTCTCCGCCCTCTTCAATCAATGCTTTGGGCTTATCGAAGTAGAAAGTTGCTGTGCCGTCGGAGAGATCCTTGGCACGGGTCAAGCGAACGTCGGGGACAACGTCTTCTTTGACACCACGCGAGAATTGCATTTCAGCCATAGTGATTTTTTATTACATAAGTTAATAATTCAGTGTCTCATTTTATTGAGGCATAAGTCGAGGGAAGTTTAGATTTTGCTAGAGGGTGACCTGGTAGCGGGAGGGAACCCGGGGCATGCGTTTGTCGATGACAAGAGCCTGGTAAACCATCGCAGAGACTTCGGCACGGGTGACGGTGCGGTTTGGCCGCAGTTCGGCGGTGATGGGATGGTTAAAGACAAGGGCGAGTTGGGTGGCAGAGGCGATCGCATTTTGGGCATAGCCAGGTATGGTGGCGCGATCACTGTAGGTCTTTAGTGATTCCAGGTTCGGGGGAGACACAGCTTGCAAATTGAGCCCGCTGACAAGGGCCAGCAGCGCCTGTAACTTGGTGAGAGGAAAGTTAGGGTCGAAGGTGAGATCTGGGAAACCAGAGATAAATTCGGCCTGATAGGCTTGCTGGATCACCGCTGCGCCCCAGAAGCTGTTGGGAACGTCACGGAAGCTGACCGCAGGGCGCTTGGGCTGTGGGTTAAACGCACCGACGAGAAGAACCGCAAACTGGGCGCGGGTCATCGGGTCATCGGGGCGGAAGGAGCCATCACGAAAGCCACTGAGCCAGCCCTGCTGAACAAGCGGCTCAATATGGTTCGCAGCCCAATGACGTTCGGAGAGATCGGTAAAGCTAGCGGTGTCGATATCAGGGATAAAGGGAGAAACAATGCGCGGTGTTTTATTAATGGCGACGAGGGCCTGATGAACCAAAGCAGTGGTTTCGGCGCGGGTGATGGGCTCAAGCGGTCGTAGCGTATGAGGGTCGGGGTGGTTAACAACGATCTGCCGTTCTGTAGCAGCAGCGACAGGCTCTACAGCATAGCTGGGAACTTGGGCTCTATCGGTGTAAGTCAGCAGCGATTCTGAACGGCCATCGCCAAGCTTGAGGCCACTGACCAGCGCAACAATAGCCTGAACTCGAGTCAGTGGAGCGTTGGGACGAAAAGAACCGTCAGGGAAACCAGAAATAAAGCCTTGGGTTTGAGCTTGGCGGATAGCGGCACTAGCCCAGAAGTCGGTGGGAACATCGGGGAAGCGCTGGCTGGCACGGATAGATTCGACATCGGGGAAGGCGGCGGCGATTAGGGCAGCAAACTGAGCGCGGGTAACCTGACTATCAGGATTGAAGGTCCCATTGAGGAAGCCTTTGACAAGCTCCTTTTCAGCAAGCGCTTCGACGAAGGGGGCAGACCAGTGACCGACAAGATCGTTAAAGCGGCTGTCTAAGCTGGGGGAATCTTCTGGCGTGGGCGGCAAGGTAGGCGTAGGAAGCTCAGCCGGCGCTACATTGCCAAGAAGAACGGCAGGAACGGCGGCTTCGTCTGGGATTTCACTGGGGAGATAGGCAATAGAACCCTTTATACGATTGGGATTTAGCTGGTTTCCGGCAGTGACAATCGGCGTGATGGCATCGTTACGAATATCGTAGATTTTGCCTTCAAACCAGTTGCCACCCAGATCCTGTGGCTGGCCAATGTCTGGCTGGGCACGATTCTGGGTCCAGAGACCGGTTTCTTGACTATTTTTGGCTTGGTTTTGTCGCAAGACGGGCCTGGCAGTGTCGGTGACCAAAATAGCGCAGCGATTATCTGTGAACTGATTGTTGATCACCAAAGGTGCGGCATTTGAACGGAGCGCAATGGCATCGCCAGTGCGTTTGAATTGGTTTTGTCTGATTTCGCCTTTGGCGCTGTCGACTATGGCTAGGCCGGTAAGGCCGTTGTCGGCAAATTCGTTTTCGGATAGAAAGGGTTGGGCGCTGCCCATAACAAGGGTGCCGTGCTCTTGGCATCCAATCAGGCGGTTGCGGACAACGAGGGCAGCCCCTTCTGTGGTGACAATGCCAATGCCTCCGGGGTTGGTAATGGTGACCTCGCGCACTTGGGCCCTGTCGCTCAGCACAACGGCTGCCTGACGGCCTTGGACTTCACCACTGCCCTGGATGGTGGCTGAGCGAGTCGCATCACCAGCGATAGTGACGCCTGCAGGAACTTGCAGCGGAAACTGCTCGCCTGCTTGGTAGAGCCCTGGGGCAAGCTGGATTACATTACCAGGGCGAGCCTGCTGTAGGGCCCTGGTGATGGTCTCGAAGGGAAACTTGGCAGTCCCCTCATTGTCATCTTGGCCGACAGGGCTCACGTATAAAACAGACATAGCTACAACAGACGTAGTGACGCTCTCCTCTGGCCAGTGAAAGTGGCCTTTTCATATATTTAGCACTGTTCGCTAACTATGCCAGTAAAATATGTGTAGCGCCTCTGGTCGCCTTGTTCCCCGATCGTTTCCTTTTTTGAATCATTTTTATCCCAGTTTCCTATGGCAGAGTGGCTAGAGCATACGGTTCATGTAGATGTAGATACGCCAGTGGAGGACGTTTGGGCGCTGTGGTCTGATATTTCCCAGATGCCAAACTGGATGAAGTGGATTGATTCAGTAGAGATTCTAGAAGATAACCCAGACCTATCTCGGTGGAAGTTAGAAACGGCAGGATTGTCTTTTTCTTGGCTGTCGCGGATTGTAAAAGTAGTACCGCAGCAAATCATTCGGTGGGAGTCGGTAGATGGCTTGCCGAATCGTGGTGCGATTCGTTTTTATGGGCATAAAAGCGGGGGCAGCACGGTAAAGATGAGTATTTCGTATGCGTTGCCATCCATTTTGGCGCGGCTGATGATGAGCAGCTCTTTTGTCGACCGGGTGGTGACATCGACCCTACAGGCGGATTTGGATCGGTTTCGGGAATATGCGATCGCCCAAAGCGAAAAAGCAGCACAAAAGGTGAGCGCAGAGCCTTAAACAATGTCCCTAAAGTCGGCGATAGATTTGGGGGTGGCGACCCGGCAGCTGCGATCGCACGAACTCAGTGAGCTATTTACTCAAACACTAGGGTGGGACGTAGCAGAGGAGTCAGAGCCGATTCACCATTTAAGCCAGCAGTGTGTGCCGATTGCCCAGCGAGATGGCATCGTAGTGTGGCGGGTGGCACTGACTGCCAAGACTCATTTTTCGACCCATCTACGGCAGCAGGTCTATCAGACGTTGCAGGGTGGGGGAAAGACATCACCACTGGTAATTTTTGTAGCGCCAGATCAGCGACGTAGTCTCTGGTGTCAGTCAGCCAATGAGAGTGCACTTCACGTCGTGGATGGGCCCACGACGCTATGGCAATATCGCCTGCGGCGGCTGGCAAGGGGAACTCAAGGGCTATTCCCTACACTATCAGGGTGTGAGTATGGTACGTTTTCCGAGTTGGTCGAGAAATTGTGCAGAGGAACAACAGGAATAGAGAGTATCTCACACAGGCAACTGTATAGCGTTTTGACCTTGCAGCGACTGATGTTTATTCAGCAGATTCAGCAGAAAGGCTGGTTAGATGGCGATACCTGGTATTTGCAAGTGCGCTTTGAAGCAGCACAGCAAAGCGGGAAGGATCTCTTTTTCTCAACGTGTTTGTGCCCCTTGTATCGATGCCTATCTTTGCCAGCGGTGGAGCGGCCTCTGAGCTTGCAAACAAAGATTGGCGCAGTGCCGTTTTTGGGGCAGCTATTTCACACGCACTGGCTGGAAGAGAAGCACGAGGCCATTGCGATTGAGGATGCGGCGTTTGAGTCGGTGCTGGGTTGGCTGAGTGAGCAGGCGAGTGCGGATGCGTTTAATCCCTGGATGGCAGGGGATAGTGGGTATTGGCTGGCACGGTATTGGGCGGAAAAAAGGGGAATAGGGAATGGGGGAATGGGGAATGGGGAAGTGTGCTTACCAAATCAGGCGAGGAAGATTTGCGATTATACGTTGGATCGACTATTGCTTCGCCGATTGAATGTAGCGACACAGACTCCAAAACGGGCTTCAAAGAGCGCTGTGAATGTCTCTACTCAGGGTTCTTCTCGCAAGAGAGGGGGAACAGAAAGCGACGCGTTTTCTGCTTCGTCACAGCCATCTGATGAAATTACACTCAACGATATTCTCTTTACAGCGGACTCACGGATTTGTCGTCGCTTGATTCAAGAGATTTTGCCGGAGCTACGAATCCTTGACCCTTACTGCGGTAGCGGTCAGCTGTTAGCAGCATTTCATCAGCGGCTAACCGATATTTTTAGCATTCTGACAGGTTATATTCAACAAACCAAAAATGCGCAGCTGAAGATATGGCGTTCAGCTCTCTCTCCATCCAATACCCTACCCAATGGGAGAGGCGCTGAGTCATCGGATGATGACTTAGAATCGGCTATGGTTTTGAAGAGTCTTCAAGAACGTGTCCTTAAGAACAATATACATGGTGTGGCAGAAACGTCTGAGGTAGCTGATTCTGCCCACTTTCAGCTGTTGTTACATTTGGCCGCAACAGCGCCCAACCCAACATCCATAGAGCCGCTAATAAATCTGGAATTTAATGTGATGTCAGGCAATGCGCTGGTGGGCTTTATCACGGTGGATGAGGAGCGCTTTGATCAGGTGAATAAGGCGGGGGCAGATAGTGTTCTGCAAGGGAACTTGCTTCAGCCGCTGGCAGCGGATAGCTATCAAACCATTTTGAGTGAGAAGAACATTGCGCTAGAACACTATCGAACGCGATCACAGATAATGGCCACGACACACAGCGTGCCGTCCTACGCGAGAGCTGCCCTACTGCGAGAGGAAATTTTGTCTCTGGGCAGTCGAGCACAGCACAAGCTAGATACGCTGTTGCTAAATTATATGAGTCAACAGCTGGGAATACGCTATCGGGAAACACAGCTGACAAATAAGCCACGGCGGCGACCGATGAGGCTAAGTGATGTGGAGCAGCTTTCTCCGTTTCACTGGGGGTATCACTTTAGTAAAATTGTAAAACGAGGTGGATTTGATGTGGTGGCTTGCGTACCGATGTCGGGCTCGTTTAAGCCAACAGCAAATGAGTTTTTGCGACAATTTGAAGACATAGCTACGCAGGCAGGCGTGAGTAGGAAAACATTTAAGACGTCTAAACAAGCATTAGCGAAGAGCGATTCAACCCTGGCAAAGGCATGGTTTGCCTATCAAGACCGTTATGTTTGTGTGCTCGATTATTTTGGTCGGAATGAGCTATATGAGCATCAGCCTAAAGCTTCACGGGGGCGTCAGTTTCTGCGGGAACAGCTGTTTTTGGAACGTTGTTTTAATCTGCTGAACTCTAGTGGAATAGGTGCGGTGTTTATTCCAATGGAGAAGGTAAAAAGTGATGGCAAAGCCCTTCTCAATGAAGATTGCACTCAAATGTTAACGAATCTTCTAGATGGGTCAGCACACATGTTCAAAGAAAGTTTCTCTGGAGAGAATGATCCGGAGTCTGCGATTGTTGTTTGGGAGAAATCTCAGGGGTGTTTGACGAAGAGACTGTCGATCTGCTTGTACAGTTGCTCCCTAGATCCTGAGTTATCTAGAACATAGTCAGCCCTAGTGCATTTCTCTGAAAGCGGCATTTGAGCGTCTATACGGGAATGGGCCTGGTCAAGCGTGAGGTTATTGCGTGCCATGAGGCGTTGACACTGTTGCTCAGGGGAGCAGGCGACGACCCAGATTTCGGTAGCGAGGTGGGTGAGGTTAGCTTCAAAGAGAAGCGGAATGGCATAGATGAGGGGTTGAGTCGGCGGGTAGGCAGCAGAAACCTGGGAGAATTGGGTCTGGACGTAGGGATGAATTTGTTGTTCTACCCATTGTTTTTCGCCTAGGTTGGTGAAAATAATGTTGCCAAGGGCAGGGCGATTGAGAGTGCCATCAGAGTTGAGGATTGACGGACCGTAGCGGTGGGCGATCACACCCAATATCTCCCTACCCTTCCCAACAGCCTGCCGCGAGTAAACATCGGCATCTAACACCGGCAGATTGTACTGACTCGCAAGGTAATCAGACACTGTACTTTTACCCGTCGCAATGCCGCCAGTTAAGCCGATGATACGGCGTTGGCTATTTACTCGTTTACTATCTATTGCTTCGCCCATTGTTCCAATCCTGCTGTGAGCCCCCCCAGCGTATATTCTTCAGCTTCAAAGGTAATACGTCCTAAACGCTCTCGGCAGTCGCGTGAGGTTTGAGGCCCGATGGAGGCGATCGCAACCCCTTCCAGTAGCGATAACCACTGCGCACCAAAGGTTTTCTCCATAATCTGCACAAAGTGCCTCACCGTTTTGGAACTGGCAAACGTAATAGCATCTACCTCATGACTGGCTAATGCGTTTTCAGCCGCTGATGGCAAGCTACTGGGACAGGCTGATTCGTAGGCGGCGACTTCAGTAACCTCTGCGCCCTTTTCTCTCATCGCTTTTACAAGAACTTCGCGACCGCCTCTTTCTACGCGAGGAAACAACAGCTTTTTGCCAGCTGGATCTTCTGGAAAATGCTCAATGAGCGCATCGGCGACAAAGGTCGGTGGGATAAAATCGGCAATGAGGCCGCGCTGGGTAAGAAATCGGTTAGTCTTTTTGCCAACGACGGCGATTTTGAGATGGGAAAGGGCCCGAAAGTCTTTGCCTTGGGCAAGTAGTCGATCGAGGAAGTAGTTAACGGCGTTGGGCGAGGTGAGAATCAACCAGTCGAAGGTAGAGAGATTTGCGATCGCACTATCCACGCCCTCCCAGCTTTCCGGCTCGCGAATCTCTAGCGCTGGAAAGTCAACCACCCTCGCCTCGCGCGCCATCAGCATTTTGCTAAATTCACCTGCCTGGCTAGCGGCTCTGGTCACCATGATGGTTTTACCGGCAAGACTGGGGCGCGCTGTTAATGGTGGCGTGAGATACTGCCGCAGGGCAACGACTTCTCCGATGATAATGACGCAGGGGGAGAGGGTCTCGTTCTTGACAATCTGTGGCAGACTCAGCAACGTGCCCTGCCAGATTTGCTGCTGAGGTTGACCGGCCCAGCGAACAATAAGGGCTGGCGTGTCGCCGCGCTTTTGGTGGGCAAGGATGCGACCGCAAATGCCTTGTAGCTGACGCCCTCCCATCAGGAACACGATCGTCTGAAGCCGAGAAATGGCCTCCCAATCCAGCGCATCCAAATCGTGCGCGGTGAAGACGCCAAAGCCCCGGCTAAGCACTGGGGCGGTGAGGGGAACCCCCGCTAATAGAGGTGCGACGAGAGCAGAAGAAAGGCCAGGGATGACTTCAAATGCACAGTTTTCGGCTTTCAGCGCCTGAATTTCGGCGGCAGCTCTGCCAAAGATGAACGGATCGCCTGCCTTTAGCCGGACGACCTGTTTGCCTTCCTGGCAGAG
>ERZ1740067.2908-NODE-2908-length-9996-cov-6.148375_pt1 | contig 9996 bp, 8 predicted proteins | sample MGYA00581736_ERZ1740067 | MGnify/ENA primary metagenome ERZ1740067 (study PRJEB43018, sample SAMN04849236) | marine metagenome | isolation source: floating plastic debris | place: Pacific Ocean | collected 2008-08-27 | study: EMG produced TPA metagenomics assembly... | reverse complement strand
GCGCAATCAAATGCAGCCCCGAATGGCTGTCCCGCCCGTCGCCGAACAGCGCCAGTTTGTCTGGGTCGCCGGGCAGATACCCGCGGGAGGTCGGAAACGCCCAGGCGTTCTCTTCCATCCCCAGCATCGCCGCATAAAACGCCGCCGTCTTGCGGACGTTACTCGCCTCCAAATTCACGTGATGTATCGACCAGCTCATCATGTCCTCCCCAGCTTCATTGTATGTACAGGTGCCATACACCAGCCATACGCGAACCATACTCAAACCAGACCGTTTGTCTTGCATCAAAGACAGGGGCGGCAGAACGCATAAGGTGCCTCTGAAACCTTAATGGAGGACCAAATGCTTCGTCTCGCCCTAACCATTTCATCCATGGCTGCGCCGTCCCTTGCCGGGGTTGGTGTCATCATCGTTTTGGTTGCCGGATACACGTCCGCAATGCCGATTATTGCGGCGGCCGTGGCAGGCGCTTTGCTAGGAATTCCAGTGTCTTACCTGATCGCCAAGGCGCTTTACACCTGATCCAGATAGGCGCGCACGGCGGCCTCGAACTCTCGCGGTTTCTCCGCGTGGAGCCAGTGTCCCGCGCCCGGGATCTTGGCGAATTTCGCGTTCGGAAAGGTTAATTTGATCGCCGGTCTGTGCTCTGGCAGCACGTAATCCGATGTGCCACCGGACAGGAACAGCGTCGGCCCCTCAAAGCTGCCGCTAACCTTTGGAAATCCAATGATTTTTTCCATCTCGTTGGCAAGGACGTCGAGGTTCAGCCGCCAACGCTTCTGAGCGACGTCCAATGACTGCAACAAGAACGCCCTAATCCCTTGATCTTCCACGTCTTTCGCCAGCTGAACATCCGTGTCGGAGCGTTTCTTGACCTCGCTCAGGTCGACGCCCCGCATCGCGTCGATCATGCCCATCTGCGTGTGCGTATACCCCACTGGCGCAATGTCCGCGACGACCAGCTTGCGCACCAGCTCAGGCCGTGACAGCGCCAGAACCATCGCCGCTTTCCCACCCATCGAGTGCCCCAGAAGGTCGACAGATTCGCCAAGTGTTTCAATGACTTCGGCCAGATCACTGGCCATGTCCGCGTAGCTGTGAGTGGGGTGCCAGTCGCTGCCGCCATGATTGCGCATATCCACTGCAATCACCGGCCCACGGTCGGACAATCGCTTTGCAATCACCCCCCAATTCCGCGCCGAGCCGTACAGCCCATGCGCGATCAGCAAAGGTGTTCCATCCGGGCCATCGTGTAGAATTTGGTTCAACATAACAATGCTCTAGTCGTCATTGCTCCACCGGGCAACCCACGCTACGGTCCGCCCATGGGGCATGCCGGGGATAAAGCGGACGAAGTGCAAGCGCTGCTGCAAGAGCGGTTTCGCTTCAAATCGCGCGATCTGCATCATGCGCTGCGCAAAGCGGGGCGTCGTATTCCGCGTCGGTTGCGAGTTGAAGGGGAGTATATTGCCCTTGCCAAGCATATGGAAACAAACCCGAAACTTGCCCGACAGATCCACATGGCGCGTGTTGATGCGGGACATCGCGAGTTGATGGAATTTGTTGGTGCGGTCAATCCTCAAGACCGTATCGTGGATGGCATCCTTAGCGTGCTGGGGCCATTGGCCTTCGGTTTGATCGTGCTTTTCGCGCTTTCGATCGTTGTGTTGCGGTGGCGCGGATTGGTCTAGCCGGGCGCCAAGATGAAGAGGCTGACGAGTGGGATCCTCGGCGGCGGTCAAGGTTAATGGCTGATGCGCGAGGGAGGGACAACAAATAGGGTTTTAGGGTAGGCAAACGAAAAAACGGCCCGCGCAAGGCAGGCCGTTTCAATCAACGTATCAAAGACTTAGAGATTTGGATAAATCGGAAACGCGCCGCAGAGTTTGGCGACTTTTTCCTTCACGGCTTCTTCAACCGCGCCATTGCCGTCTTCCCCGTTGGCAGCCAGACCGTCTACAACCTCAACAATCAGACGGCCGATTTCGCGGAACTCGGGCTCACCGAAGCCGCGTGTTGTTCCAGCTGGGGAGCCAAGGCGGATACCGCTTGTGATCATCGGCTTTTCGGTATCAAACGGGATGCCGTTTTTATTGCAGGTGATATGCGCGCGTCCCAAGGCCTTTTCGGTCGCGTTGCCTTTCACGCCTTTGGGGCGCAGATCGACCAGCAGAACATGCGTATCGGTGCCCCCCGTGACAAGGTTCAGGCCGCCTTCCATAAGGGCTTCGCCCATGGCTTGCGCGTTCTTGATAACCTGCTCTTGGTAGGTCTTGAACTCGGGCCGCAGCGCCTCACCAAAGGCGACCGCTTTACCTGCGATCACGTGCATCAGGGGGCCGCCCTGAATGCCGGGGAAGATGGCCGAGTTGAACTTCTTCGCCAGCGCCTCGTCATCCGTCAGGATCATACCGCCGCGCGGGCCGCGCAGGGTTTTATGGGTCGTTGTCGTGGCTGCATGGGCATGGGGGAAGGGCGAGGGGTAAAGGCCCGTTGCCACCAGACCTGCAAAATGCGCCATATCCACAAGCAGATATGCCCCGACGCTGTCCGCAATCTCGCGGAACTTGGCAAGGTCAAGCTGGCGCGGGATGGCAGAGCCACCGGCGATGATCATCTGCGGTTTATGCTCGGCGTCCAAAGCGGCGACCTGATCATAATCCACGTCCAGCGTGTCTTCGCGCACGCCGTATTGCACTGCGTTGAACCACTTGCCCGACTGGTTAGGCTTGGCGCCATGGGTCAGGTGACCCCCTGCATCAAGGCTCATACCAAGGATCGTATCGCCGGGCTGCAACAGCGCCTGGAAGACACCTTGGTTCGCTTGCGAGCCGGAGTTGGGCTGCACATTGGCAAAGCCACAGCCAAACAGCTGCTTGGCGCGGTCAATCGCCAGTTCTTCGGCCACGTCGACATACTGGCAGCCGCCATAATAGCGACGGCCCGGATAACCTTCGGCGTATTTGTTGGTCATCACGCCGCCTTGGGCTTCCATCACGGCAGCGGACACAATGTTCTCAGAGGCGATCAATTCGATCTCGTCGCGCTGGCGGCCCAGCTCTTGCTGCATGGCTTTGTGCAATTCTGGGTCGCGGGTCGCCAGCGTTTCGCTGAAAAATCCGTCGTCGCGGTGGGGGGCGTTCATGGGCTGTGCTCCTGAGCAAAAAGGGCAGTCATCTGGGTTGCCAACGCGTTTACCGCATTCACCACAGTCAAAAAACCCTTTTTCTGCGTGCGATGCGTGCTAGCAGCGACCGGTTGCTGCCGATAGGCGACTTGTGTTTCCGGTGCTGACGCGCAATGTTTTTCCAGAACTTCAAAGGCTTCGCCCCATGAGCACCCTTTCTCCTTCGCGCAAGATAGCCTTTCATGCCAGTGATGCGGATATTGCTGTTGTCGCCCGCAAAGCCCTGATCGAGCGCTACGGCGACACACCGGCCGATCAGGCTGACGTTATTGTGGCACTGGGTGGCGACGGCTTTATGCTGCAAACGCTGCACGGCACGCAATCGCTTGATCTGCCGGTGTACGGCATGAATTGTGGCACGATCGGCTTTTTGATGAACGAATACGGCGAGGGCGCCTTGTTGGAGCGGTTGGCCGCCGCCGAGGAAGAGGTGATCAACCCGCTTGTTATGAAAGCCGTTACCGCAGACGGCACCGTGCATGATGGGTTGGCGATCAACGAGGTTTCGCTGCTGCGCGCGGGTCCACAAGCGGCAAAGCTGCGCATTTCAGTGGATGGCCAAGTGCGTATGGACGAGTTGGTGTGTGACGGCGCGCTGCTCAGCACGCCCGCAGGTTCGACAGCTTACAACTACTCGGCTCACGGGCCGATCTTGCCCATCGGTGCCGATGTGCTTGCCCTCACGGCCATGTCGGCTTTCCGGCCCCGGCGCTGGCGCGGGGCGCTTCTGTCAAAGACGGCGCATGTGCGGTTTGACGTGATCCAGCCCAAAAAACGGCCCGTCATGGCCGAGGCGGACAGCCGCGCTGTAAAAAACGTGCTTTCGGTCGAGATTCGAAGCGAGCCCGCGATTTCGCACCGGATCCTGTTTGATCCCGGTCACGGCCTTGAAGAGCGCCTTATTCAAGAGCAGTTTGCCTAGGCGTCCACGCCCCAGCTGTCGCGTTTGCGATATAGCGTCGAGGGCGATACCCCCAGTGATTTTGCGGCTTTCGGTACTGATCCGTCATGGTGCTGGATCGCCTGTTCAATCACCGTGCGTTCGATATCAGCAAGGGTTTGCCCGATCAGTGCCGGGGCATTGATATCTGTGTTTGCCGTGGGTGCATCAATCACCTGATCCAACATTTCAACCGTGATCACAGGGTTGGGGAACAGCACCAGAACCTGACGTAAGACATTGATAAGTTGCGGTATATTTCCGGGCCACTCATGGCGCAGCAAATGATCGGCGGCTTTGGGAGACAGCTCCATCTGCCCGCGGCCTTCGACGGCGCAAAGCTCGGGCAGGGTGGCTTCTGCGATCTGGCACAAATCCGTCTGCCGCTGCGCGAGTGTGGGCAGGTTCAAGGGCAGGGTGTTCAGCCGATGGATCAGTTCTTTGCTTTGATCGGGCCGCGCGAGCATCTCGACCACAGTCCCTTCGAGGGTCGACAGAAGGGCCTGGCCGGTCAGGGCTCCGGATTTGATCCGGTCCAGCAGGGTTTGTGCCACGGCGGGTGGCAAAAGATCGACCTTGTGCAACAGCAGTGCGTCTGTGTCCGCAAGGGCGTCCAGCTTGTTGGCCAGACTTTCGGGGGTTGCTGTTCTGCATGCCAGTTCGTGCAACGTGCCGCGTGACGCATCATTGCGTTGGCTGTGAAGATACCGCGCGCAGTCGGATTTGCCTGTCCCTGCGGCACCGGTCACCATGACGGGCGCAGTTGATTGTGCAAACGCCGTGATCCGTTCGCGCAACTTCACAATTGCGGGGCTGTCGCCGATCAGGGACATCGGAAGCTGATCCGGTGCTGCGCCGGATTTCAGCAACCTTTGACGCAGGATTTCAGCGCGGGCATCGCTCACGGTTGAGAGTAGGCGCATCTCGTCAAAGGGTTTGACAAGGACGTCAAAAATATCGCTTGCAACGGCATCTGACCGCTGTGCCAGCATGGTCTGCGGTAATGTCAGAATGACCTTGGTTGCCGGATGCGCAGCTTGAAAACTGCGTAAGGTCAGGTCGTGGTTCGCACCTGACAAGGTGCCATCCAGAATGACGACACCAGGGGGCGTATTGTCGAACGCCAACAGCCCGTCAGCCAGCGTTTCAGCCCAATGAACGGAGTTTCCCGCGCGCTCAAGGATGGCGCGATAGACGATCGCAAGGCTGCTCACGCCTTCGATCAGCAGGATTGGCGTGGTCATTCGGCGGGCTGCGCGTTGGCGGCCGGGCTTAGATCGCTCAGAAAGTCGATCAGTTCGGCCAGATCGGCCCGCAGCATGTCCGAGACAACACCGCATTTGCGGGTGTCGGTCTGGGCAATGCCGTCCAGCAGATCTTGCGCAAGACGTGCCGCGCGCTGTGCACCGATTGCTTCGGCCACCGACATCGCTTTGCAGGCGGCCGCTTGTGTGTCGGCGTTCACATCGGCAGACGCTAAGACATCGCGGGCCGCACTTAGGTCAATGGCCAGTTGGCGCAGGACACGGTCGCGCCGCGCGGGGCCCGCCATCGCCAAAAGAGTGTCCAGCAATGCGATATCAATCAACGCCGGCTGGCTGGTGCGCCGGACCCGCGCTGTGGGGCGTGTTTGGGCGCTGCTATTCAGCATTTCGCCGGTGATCGTTGCGGCCAGATCAAGGGCGGCGGTCCGAACACGTTCCAGTTGCATCTTGCAATGCGCGTCCTCGGACTGACCTGCAAGATGGCGGGCATATCCTTCAAGCTGGGCAAAGGCGGCTTCCATGGGGAAGCCGAAATTCGGGGTCAGGTCCTGACCGTCAAGCCTGTCAGATTGGGCATCAATTGCGGTGGGCCGCTCTGGTTCACGATAGTCCTCGATAATCTGGCGCATCACATCCTCAGTTCACTGGCGTTCGCCTCACACGTTTGAGTTGAACTCCCTAGTGATAGCTCAGGACATACGACCCCGCCAACCTGTCTAAAAGTCAGTCTGTGGCGGAACGGCTACTTTGCATAGCCCATTGTTTCCAATGCAGAGCGAATCTCGTCCAAAATGGCCGGATCATCTATGGTTGCGGGTATTCTGAACGTGTCATTGTCTGCAATTTTTACCATCGTGCCGCGCAGAATTTTGCCGGAGCGGGTTTTTGGCAGCCGGTCCACCACGCAGGCCAGCTTGAAAGCGGCCACTGGCCCGATCTTGTCGCGCACCATTTTCACCACCTCCGAGGCGACATCGGCATGGGGTTTCTCGCACCCGCTGTTGAGGCACAAAAACCCCATCGGCAGTTGTCCTTTCAGCTGATCTGTCACCCCGATGCCCGCACATTCGGCAACATCCAGGTGTGCGGCCAGCACTTCCTCCATCGCGCCGGTCGACAGGCGGTGCCCCGCGACGTTGATCACGTCATCGGTGCGCGCCATGATGTAAAGGTAGCCGTCCTCGTCGATCATGCCCGCGTCACCGGTCTCGTAGTAACCGGGAAACTGTTGAAGGTAACTTTTCTTGAAACGCTCTTCCGCGTTCCAAAGGGTTGGTAGCGTGCCGGGGGGCAGGGGCAGCTTGATTGCAATCGCGCCCAACTCGTTTGGCCCCATTTGGTGACCCGCCTCGTCGAGGATTTGCACATCAAAGCCGGGCATCGGCACAGCGGGGGAGCCGAGCTTGATCGGCAGCGCCTCGATCCCCAGCGGGTTCGCGGCGATGGCATAGCCGGTCTCGGTCTGCCACCAGTGGTCGATCACGGGCACGCCCAGTTGGTCCTGCGCCCATTCGATGGTGTCAGGGTCAGCGCGTTCACCGGCCAGATAGACCTGCTCAAGGCAGCTTAGATCGTATTTTGTGACAAACGCCCCCTTGGGGTCTTCGCGTTTCACAGCGCGGAACGCGGTGGGTGCGGTAAAGAACGATTTTACCTTATGCTCTGAAATCACGCGCCAGAATGTTCCGGCGTCCGGTGTGCCGACGGGCTTGCCTTCGAACACAATCGTGGTGTTGCCGGCGATCAGTGGTGCGTAGCAGATATAGGAATGTCCGACGACCCAGCCCACATCTGACGCGGCCCAGAATACATCGCCCGGATCGACATTATAGACGTTCTTCATCGTCCAGTTCAGCGCAACCAGATGGCCTGCGGTCGGGCGCACGACGCCTTTGGGCGCGCCTGTCGTACCGGATGTGTAAAGAATATAGGCGGGGTGGTTGCCCTCGACAGGGACGCATTCGGCAGGCTCAATACCGTATTGAAAGCCGTGCCAGTCAAAGTCGCGGCCCTCTTCGAGCTTGGCAACTTCTTGTTCACGCTGGAAAATAACGCAAAACTCAACAGGATGGGTCGCTTGGTCAATCGCGCCGTCCAGCAGGGGTTTGTAATGCACCACGCGCCCCGGCTCGAGCCCGCAGGACGCCGCAATGATGCATTTGGGCTGCGCGTCGTTGATCCGCACGGCCAGCTCGTTCGCGGCAAACCCGCCGAAGACGACAGAATGGATCGCACCCAGACGCGCGCAGGCCAACATCGCTTCCAACGCTTCCGGTACCATCGGCATATAAATCAGAACGCGGTCGCCCTTCTCAATACCTTTCGCGCGAAGTGCGCCCGCCAAAGATGCCACACGCGCCTGTAATTCCGCGTACGTGATCTCGTGCTTGGTGTGTGTGATCGGGCTGTCATAGATGATCGCCGTCTGTTCCCCGCGCCCCGCCGCCACATGGCGGTCCACGGCGTTCCAACAGGTGTTCACCTTGCCGTCCACATACCATTCATACAGCGGCGCGTTGGCGTCAAAGAGCGCCTTTGAGGGCATCTGCTCCCAGTCGATCGCCTCCGCCGCGGTCATCCAGAAGGCTTCGGGATCGTCTTTCCAGCTCTGGTAAACGGATGCGTATGTCATAATGCGGCTCTCCTCCAACTCGCTGCGCATTTAGCGTCACGCGCGCGGGTTGGACAAGACAGCGTGTTGCGACTGATTGCGCTAAACCTAGCCGTAATGGGCCACAGGTGTGCCTGCCAGCGCTGTCATGTTCAGCACTCCCCGCGCCGTGATCGACGGTGTGACGATATGTGCGCGGTTGCCCATGCCCATAAGGATCGGCCCCACCTCAAGCCCGCCAGCGCGCATTTTCAGGATGTTGCGGACCGCAGAAGCTGCATCGGCATTGGCAAAGATCAGCACATTTGCCGCCCCTTGCATCCGTGAACACGGCAGAATGCGCGCGCGCAATTCGGCGTCCAGCGCGGCGTCGGTGAGCATCTCGCCTTCATAGGAGAAGTCGCGCGGTTCGCTATCAAGGATCGCAAGGGCCGTGCGCCTCCGCCGCCCGGTGTCGCAATCCAGATTGCCGAATTGCGAGTGCGAACACAGGGCAATGTTCGGCTCCAACCCGAAGCGGCGCACATGGCGCGCGGCCCCGATCACCGCTTGCGCGATTTGCGCAGGCGTGGGTTCGGGATGCACATGGGTATCGGCGATGAACAAAGGCCCGTCCTCAAGGATCATCAGGCTCAGCGCACCATCCGGATGCAGATTTTCAGTGCCCAGAACCTGTTCAATGTAGTTGAGGTGCCACAGGAATTGCCCGAACGTACCGCAGATCAGGCTGTCGGCCTGACCCAGATGCACCATCACCGCGCCGATGGCCGTTGTGTTGGTGCGCATGATGGCACGGGCCAGATCGGGTGTGCCGCCTTTGCGGGCCATTAGGTTATGATATGTCTCCCAATACTGCCTGTAACGCGGATCGTTTTCGGGGTTCACCACCTCGAAATCATCACCCACATGGATCGACAGGCCCAGCTTTTCGCAGCGCGCTTCGATTACCTCGGGACGCCCGATCAGGATCGGCAGATCGGTGGTTTCCTCAAGGATGGCTTGGCTTGCGCGCAGCACGCGCTCATCCTCGCCCTCAGCAAAGACGATCTTGCGTTTTGCGGTGCGGGCAGCCTGGAAAATCGGGCGCATCAGCAGCGCAGATTTGAAAACCGACCCGTCAAGTGCAGCCTTGTAGGCCGTGAAATCCTCAATCGGGCGCGCCGCTACACCGCTTTCGCAAGCGGCCTTGGCCACGGCACCTGCCACAACCCCCATCAAGCGCGGGTCGAAGGGTTTCGGGATCAGGTAGTCCGCGCCGAAGGTCAGTTCCTCACCTTGATAGGCGGCCGCCGCTTCAGCGCTTGTGGTCGCGCGGGCCAGTTCGGCGATACCGTCGATGCAGGCGATCTGCATGGCGTCGTTGATCTCAGAGGCGCCAACATCCAGCGCACCGCGGAAAATAAACGGAAAACACAACACGTTATTGACCTGATTGGGAAAATCCGACCGCCCCGTGGCGATAATCGCATCGGGAGACACGATGCGCGCTTCGTCCGGTGTGATCTCTGGGTTCGGATTGGCCAGCGCAAAGATGATCGGGCGATCCGCCATCTTCGCGACCATCTCGGGCTTCAGAACATTGGGCCCTGACAGTCCCAGAAACAGATCTGCGCCGTCTATCACGTCATCAAGTGTGGCTGGGCTGTCGCCTTGCGCATACTCGGCCTTTTGATCCGTCATCTGACTTTCGCGGTCTTGATAAACCAAACCATCGATATCGCAGAGCCAGACATTGCGTCGCTGTACGCCCAGCTTGAGCAGCATGTTCAGGCACGCGATGCCTGCAGCCCCTCCGCCGGTCGAGACGATCTTGATGTCTTCAAACTTTTTGCCCGCGATCCGTAGCGCGTTGGTGGCAGCGGCGCCCACGACAATGGCCGTGCCGTGCTGGTCGTCGTGGAAAACGGGGATATTCATCCGCTCGCGGCACAGTTTTTCGACGATGAAGCAATCGGGGGCCTTGATATCCTCAAGGTTAATCGCGCCAAAGGT
>ERZ1740067.2907-NODE-2907-length-10002-cov-6.899568_pt1 | contig 10002 bp, 9 predicted proteins | sample MGYA00581736_ERZ1740067 | MGnify/ENA primary metagenome ERZ1740067 (study PRJEB43018, sample SAMN04849236) | marine metagenome | isolation source: floating plastic debris | place: Pacific Ocean | collected 2008-08-27 | study: EMG produced TPA metagenomics... | reverse complement strand
AACACCGCGCTGATGATGGTGATGAAGGGGCTGCCGCTGGCCTATTCCAAGGACATGCAGGAAGACAAGGAACAGGTCTTTGACGCCGCCGACAACTGGATGCTGGCGCTGGCGGCGATGGACGGGATGGTGCGCGACATGACCGCCAACCGCGATAGCCTCGCGGCCGCCGCAGGCTCCGGGTTTTCCACCGCCACGGACCTTGCCGACTGGCTGGTGCGGGTGCTCGGCCTGCCGTTTCGCGACGCCCACCACATCACTGGCGCACTCGTTGCGCTGGCCGAAGCGGAGGGCAAAGACCTGCCCGACCTCACGCTGGAGCAGATGAAATCCGCCCATGACGGCATCACCGCAGACGTGTTTGACGTTTTGGGCGTGGAAAACTCGGTAAACTCGCGTACATCTTACGGAGGCACAGCGCCCGCGCAGGTGCGCGCGCAAGTCGCCCGCTGGAAAGAGGTTCTGTCATGATCATTCGTGCTTTCGCCGTACTGTCCCTGCTCGCGTTGGCCGCCTGCGGTGCGGATGGCGAGCCTGTCCAGCCGGATGCGTCCATCGGGATCGGCATCGGGTCGGGTGGCGTGCATGCCGGCGGCAGCGTCGGGATCAGCCGCGGCCCCCTGCGCGTGGGCGTGAGCCTGTTCTGAAGGTATGAGCCCGCTGCGCGCACTTTATCTCGGCCTCGCCATCTGGGGCACGATCCACCCGATGTATTACTTCATCTCGTGGTTCAGCGAGAACAGCTGGAGCATCATGGCCATGGTCGACGCCTGGCATGTGAACAACGCGACCAGCGGGCTGGTCTGGGACCTGACCGTTGCCGCCGTCGCGCTGACCGTGTTCATCATCGCCGAGGTCGCAACCCGCCGGAACTGGATCGCCCTGATCGCCATTCCGGCGACGTTCTGCATCGGTGTGAGCTGCGGCCTGCCGCTGTATCTGTTTCTGCGATCGCGCCCGGTGACCTGATCGGTTTACCGAAAATCGGAAACAATCACGCCCCATTGTTGCCAAAATCGCCTCGTATCCATGTGCCAACGTGAAAACACGAGGTTAGGGCAATGACCGATACGAGCATGAACGCGCCAAAAGGCGCATTGCTGGACGGGCCAGAGGCGGCCAAGTCGGCACAGGCACCGGTGATCGTGCAGGTGGCAAAGACACACGGGGTCAGCCCGTTGCGCCAGCTGCGCGAAAGCTGGTCGATGCGCGGCGGCGCGCAGAAACTGGGCTCCAACGAATATTACAACCTCGGGCTGTTCGATCCGGCGATGCCGCGCGCAGCCAAACGCGCCTTTGTCGGCCAAAAGGGGATCAACGCGCTGAACGCGCGCATGAACCCGCCGGCGGCAGTGCCCACGCGCGCTTTTGTCGGCAACAAGCTGCTTTATACGCAGTTGCTGGCGCAGTTGGGCATCGGCACGGCCGAGACGCAGGCGCTGGTCAGCACGCACCGCAATGCAGGCCAAATGCGTGTGCTGCGAGACGCAGACGCGCTGGCGGCATTTCTACAGAATGACGCCCGCTACCCGCTCTTTGGCAAGCCGCATCACGGCTCGCTCTCCGAAGGGTCGGTGCGCCTGACAGGCTGCGAGAGCGGCACGCTGCACATCGCCAATGGCGACAGCCAGCCTGCGGCGGATTTCGCGGCGGAGGTCATGGCGCGTTATCCCGGTGGCTTCATCCTGCAAACGGCCCTTGATCCTCACCCTGACATGGCGGCGATTGCGGGCCCGGCGATTGGCTGCATCCGCGTGGTCACGGTGAACGACGGCACCGGGCCCGCGCCAGCCTATGCGGTGTGGAAACTGCCCGCACCCCGCGCGATGTCCGACAATTTCTGGCAGGCGGGCAGCCTGCTGGCCCATCTGGACCTGAGCACCGGCAGTGTGACCCGCTGCGTCATCGGCACAGGGCTGGACCAGCAGGAAGCCGCAACGCACCCCGTGTCCGGCGCGCCCATCGTTGGTGCCACCATGCCGCACTGGGACGACACGCTGCGCATCGCTTGCGACGCGCATGCCGTTTTCCCCGAATTCGGCATTTGCGGCTTTGACATCGCCGTGACAGAAGACGGCCCCAAGGTGCTGGAATGCAATGACAATCCGTCACACAACCTTTACCAAATCGGGGCGGGACAGGGCCTTTTGTCGCCCGACCTTGCACCTGTTTGGGACCATGTGACGGAACGGCAGGCCAAGCAGCTCAAACGCTTGCAGGGCAAGTGACCAATTGATCCTTCGCCTGCGCGGCTATATGCGCAGGTGATGGATCATTTTCTGTATCAGAACGGCGTGTTGCACGCCGAAGATGTCCCACTGCCCGAGATCGCGGCGGCAGTGGGCACGCCGTTTTACGTCTATTCGACGGCGACCCTGCTGCGCCACTTCACCCTCTTTGACGAGGCACTCGCCTGGGGCGATCACCTGGTCTGCTACGCGATGAAGGCGGCGAGCAATCAGGCCATCCTCAAGACGCTGGCGCAGGCCGGTGCGGGGATGGATGTGGAGTCGGGCGGCGAATATGCGCGGGCCAAGGCCGCCGGTGTGCCCGGTGACCGCATCGTGTTTTCCGGCGTGGGCAAGACGGCCGAAGAGATCCACGCAGCCCTGACCGGCGGCATCAGACAATTCAACGTGGAATCCGAGCCCGAAATGGCTGTGCTGAACCGCGTGGCAGGCGAGGTGGGCGTGACCGCTCCGATCACCATCCGGGTCAACCCGGATGTCGACGCCAAGACCCACGCCAAGATCGCTACGGGCAAGTCCGAGAACAAGTTCGGCATCCCCATTGCCCGCGCCCGCGAAGTCTATGCGATGGCCGGGGCGATGGAACATCTGGATGTGATCGGCATTGACGTGCATATCGGCAGCCAGTTGACAGAGCTTGGCCCGTTCGAGCTGGCCTACCAGAAGGTCGCCGAACTGACCGAGCAGTTGCGCGCCGACGGGCATGACATCCGCCGCCTCGATCTGGGCGGCGGCCTTGGCATCCCCTACACCCGGTCGAACGAGGCGCCGCCGCTGCCGATGGAATTCGGGGCGCTGATCCAGCGCACCGTGGGGCATCTGGGCTGCGAGATCGAGATTGAACCGGGCCGCCTGATCGCGGGCAATGCCGGGCTGATGGTGTCGGGTGTCATCTACGTCAAATCGGGCGAGGGGCGCGACTTTCTCATCCTCGACGGTGCAATGAACGATCTGATCCGTCCCGCGATGTACGACGCGCACCACGATATTATCCCTGTGGTTGAGCCCGCCCCGGGCACGGAACAGGCCCCGATCGACATTGTCGGGCCAGTTTGCGAATCGGGCGACACCTTTGCCAAGCAGCGCATGATGCCGCCGGTCGCCGCGGGTGAGCTGGTCGCATTCCGCTCAGCCGGCGCTTATGGCGCAGTAATGAGCAGTGAATACAACACAAGGCCTCTTATTCCGGAGGTTCTTGTGAAAGGTGATCAATACGCGGTGATCCGCCCGCGCCCGACCTTTGACGAAATCATAAATCGAGATACCATCCCCTCATGGCTCTAGGCGCTATGGTGCGTCTCGCCGTGCGAGGATGCCGATGGCAAACCAGACACCGACCGATCTGCGCAACCACCTGAAGGGCGCGCGGCTCGCGCTGAACCTGACCTGGGCGGGGCTTTTGTCCGAACGTCTGACGCTGTCGCTGTGGCCGCTGATTGCGGTGGTTCTGGCGGTGCTGGGCGTGCTGATGCTCGGCCTGCAGGACCTTGTGGGCGTCGAGCTTGTCTGGGGTTTTGCGGTGGTGTCGGGCCTGTCGGCGTTGGCCGCCCTTGGCTACGGATTGCGCACCTTCCGCCTGCCCACGCGGGCCGAAGCGATGGTGCGGCTGGACGAGAGCTTGCCGGGCCGCCCGCTGCAAGCGCTGATCGACACTCAGGCCACGGGCGACAACGACCCCGCCTCCATGGCGGTCTGGAAGGCGCACAAGGCGCGGATGCTGGAACGCGCCGCGCAAGCCAAGCCCGTGGGCGGTGATTTGCGCGTGTCGCGCCGCGATCCTTACGCGCTGCGCTATTTGGCGGCGCTGGTCTTTGGCGTGGCGCTGATCTTTGGCTCCATCTGGCGCGTCGGGTCGGTGACCGACATGGCGCCGGGCGCGGGCGGTGGCCTCGCCACCGGTCCTGTTTGGGAAGGTTGGGCTGAAAGCCCGCGCTACACGGGACGGCCCACGATCTATCTCAACGACATCACGGGCGACACGCTGTCGGTTCCCGTGGGCAGCCTGATCACCCTGCGCATGTATGGTGAGGTCGGCGCGCTGACCGTGGCCGAAACCGTCTCGGGCCGCACGGGCGAAGTGCCTGCGGCCTCCGACCCGGAACAGGACTTTACCGTCATCCAGTCGGGCGAGATCACGATCAACGGCCCCGGTGGCCGCAGCTGGGATGTTGCGGTGATCCCCGACACGGCACCGCAAGTCAGTATCCTCAATGCGCCCGAGGCCTCCGCTCTGGGCGAGATGACCCTGCCGTTTCAGGCCATGGACGACTACGGGGTCGAGGCGGGCGAGGCCCGATTTGCGCTGGACGTGACAGCGGTGGACCGCCGCCATGGCCTCAGCGTCGAACCCGATCCGCGCCCCGAACTTGTCGTTGCGCTGCCCATGCCCATCGCCGGCAACCGCGCCCAGTTCGAAGAAAGCCTGATCGACGATTTTTCCGAACACCCCTGGGCCAACCTGCCCGTCGCCATGACGCTCAGCGTGCTGGATGCTGCCGAACAACAGGGCGAGAGCGAAGCGCAGACATTCACGCTGCCCGGGCGGCGGTTCTTTGACCCGTTGGCAGCGGCGATCATCGAACAGCGGCGCGATCTGCTGTGGGCGCGCGAAAACGGGACGCGCGTGGCGCAGATGTTGCGCTCTGTAGCCTACAAACCGGACGACATCTTTCGCAAGGAGGTAGACCAACTGCGCCTGCGCCGCGCGATCAACCGCCTCGAGACGCTGGCCAGCTACGGCCTGACGGATGAACAGCAGGAAGACATTGCGCGCGACCTTTGGGACCTCGCGCTTGGCATCGAAGAGGGCGATCTGACCAGCGCGCTGGAGCGGTTGCGCCGCGCCCGCGAGCGCCTGGAACAGGCGATGCGCGACGGTGCCAGCCAGGCCGAGATCGAAGAGCTGATGCGCGAGCTGCGCCGTGCCACTGACGACTACATGCGCCAGCTGTCGCGGCAGGCGCAGCTGGACGACGAGGCCAACGAAGAGAACCAGCGCGGCCAGAGCAACTCCGAAACCATGCAGATGAACCAGGACGATCTGCAGCGCATGATGGACCGCATCCAGGAGCTGATGGAGCAGGGCCGGATGGCCGAGGCCGAACAGGCGCTGCGCGAATTGCAGGAAATGCTCGAGAACATGCGCGTCACCCAAGGTGAAGGCGGCGAAGGCCAGCAAAGCCCGGGCGAACAGGCGATGGAAGGCCTCGCCGAGACGCTGCGCGAACAGCAGGGGCTGAGCGACGAGGCGTTCCGCGACTTGCAGGAACAGTTCAACCCGAACGCACAGGCGGGTGAGAGCCAGAACAATCAGGGCCGCAATGGCGGTCAGGGCCAGGGTCAAGAGCACAGCCAGCAAGGCGGCCAGCAGGGCCAGGGCGAACAGAACGACGGCCAGCAGGGCGGCGAGGGTCAGGAACAGGCTGAAGGCGAGGGGGGCGGCGACGGCGCGCTGGCCGACCGCCAGCAGACGCTCCGCGATGAGCTGCGCCGCCAGCAGGGCAACCTGCCCGGTGCCGGCACGCCCGAAGGTGACGCTGCCCGCGACGCGCTGGACCGCGCCGGCCGCGCCATGGACGGAGCCGAAGAAGCGCTGCGCAATCAGGACTATGCAGAGGCGATCGACAACCAGAGCCAGGCGATGGAAGCCCTGCGCGAGGGCATGCGCGCCTTGGGCGAACAGATGCAGCAGCAGGCGCAGAACGGCGAACAGGGTCAGGGTACCAGCGAGGCTGACCGCCGCGCCGAGGCACAGGATCCGCTGGGCCGCGAGCCGGGATCAAACGGCAGCACCGGCACCGAGGAAAGCCTGTTGCAGGGCGAGGATGTGTACCGCCGGGCGCGCGATCTGCTCGACGAGATCCGCCGCCGTGCCGGGGATGGCGAACGCCCGGACGAGGAACTGAGCTACCTCAAGCGGCTGCTCGACCGGTTCTGATAACGGCAGGTGCCGGTTACTCGCTTTGCGATGCGGCTGCGGCGTCCAGCATTTGCAGCAGGTTCGACACCTGACCATCCAGCCAGCTGCGCAGCACATCCACCTGCGCCACATAAGCGCTGAGATACGGATCGGCCTGCGGCACAGCCTGCGCGATCTGCGGGGCGAACACGTAGATGGCCCCTAGGATCAGGCCAAGCACGACCATCATCAGGAACCCCCGCCGGAAGCCGCCCCGTTTGGGCGGCGTTTCGACCATGTCAGGGCTGGGGTCGGCCACGGTGGGCTCGCGGTCGCCCGAGGACCGCAGGGTCGAGTTTATCTCTTCGATATCCGGCAGCAGATCGCGCCGTGACCCGATGGCGGCGGCAGTGGCCGCGGCCTCTGTCGCGTCCGCGGCCGTGGGCTCTTCGCCGCGCAGGCGGGCCATGCGTTCACGGGCCTGCTGGGCGCGGCGTTCACTTTCGCTGTCGGCGGCAGCAAGTCCCAGATCGGGCTGTGTTTCGATCGGGTCTGCGGCGCGGGCCTGCGCCTCGCGCTCCGCCTCCTCGCGCAGGATGTCGGCCACTTCGGGATCGACCCGGCGCTGTTGCAGGGCCGGCTCCGACGCAGGCTCCGGCTGTGGCTCGGGTTCGGGCTCCGGTTCCGGGTCCAGGTCGGGGGCCGGCGGCGTGGGCGGCACCGGCTCTGTCCGCTCCTCGTCGGCGACGGGCGCGTCGTCGGGCTCTGCCAGATCAGGCGGCAGGTCCGCCGGGTCATCCTCCTCGACCTCGGGGGCGTGATCGGGGTGGTGCTGGAACCACGTCTGGCCGCAATTGGAGCATTGGACGTCGCGACCTTCGGCCGGGATGACGTCGTCGACCACCTCGTATTGCGCATCGCAATTTGGACAGATTAACCGCATCGCTCGCCCCAACCCTCTTTTTCGGCAAGCATATGGGTCATTGGGCGAACAGAAAAGTGTGAACTGCCGCGACCCCCCCGCAGGCAATCAGATTGAAACGCGCCTGATGCTGGGGCACAACAGGGTCAAGAACGAGGGGGCAGGCGTGATCGAGCTGGACAATGTGGCCTACAGCTACGGCGGGGGTGAGCTTTTGTCGGATATTTCCGTCAAACTTGCGCCGGGGTCATTTCACTTTCTGACCGGCCCGTCGGGCGCGGGCAAGACGACGCTGCTCAAGCTGTGCTACGGCGCTTTGCTGCCGACATCGGGCCATGTGCGGCTCTTTGATGCGGATGTGCGGGGGCTGGACCGGGACGAAGTGGCGCTGATCCGGCGGCGCATCGGCGTGGTCCATCAGGATGTGCAATTCCTCGACCATTTGCCGGTGGCGGATAATGTGGCGCTGCCACTGACGGTGTCGGGCCGGCATGCGGAGGCTGCGGGCAGCGATCTGGGCGAGCTGATGGGCTGGGTGGGGCTGAATGAACGCGCCGCCGCGCTGCCGCCCGAGCTGTCGGGCGGTGAGCGTCAGCGGGCAGCGCTGGCGCGGGCCATCATCATGTCGCCCGAGGTGGTGCTGGCGGACGAGCCGACGGGCAACGTCGACTGGGACATGTCGCAGCGGCTGCTGACCCTGCTGGTGGAACTGAACCGGATGGGCAAAACGGTGCTGATCGCGACCCATGACCTGAGCCTGATCCGCGCCGCCAAGGCGCAGGTGCAGGCCCGTGTTCTGCGCATCGCGAACCGGCGCGTGCAACTGGCGGGGGCGGATCTGTGACGGCTGTTGCGCGGCTCCGGGCCCTGATGGCGGGTGACCGGCAGGCGGACCGTGTGGTGCCGCCCTCGGGCTTTACCGCAGAACTGACCTTGTTTGCGGCCGGCGCCATGGCGTTTCTCGCCGTCTTTGCGCTGGCCCTGTCGCTGGCGGCAGGACGGCTGGCGGACCGGTGGGGCGCAGAGCTGGCGCAGACCGCGACACTGCGCATTGTGGCCCCTGCAGATCAGCGCGCCGAACAGACGCGCGCTGCCCTCGCGGTCTTGCAGACGACACCCGGCGTCGCGGAGGCGCGCGCGCTGAGCGATGCGGAACAGGCGGCGCTTCTGGCCCCGTGGTTCGGGGCGGACCTGCCGCTTGCCACGCTGCCTGTGCCGCGGTTGATCGAGATGACGACCGACCGTGGCTTCGATCCGACCGGTCTCAGTCTGCGGCTTGCCGCCGAAGTGCCGGGGGCTGTGCTGGACGATCACGGGCGCTGGCGCGCACCGCTGGTGTCGGCCGCCAATCGCCTGCGCGTGCTCGGCTGGGTGGTGGCGCTGTTGATCGTGGCAGCCGTGGCCGCCATGGTGACGCTTGCCGCCAATGCTGCACTTGCGGCCAATGCGCAGGTGATTGCGGTGCTGCGCCTTGTCGGCGCGACCGACAGCTACATCGCCAACGCCTTTGTCCGCCGGTTCACGTTGCGCGCCCTGTCGGGTGCCGCGGTGGGGGTGATTGCGGGCCTCCTGGCCGTCTGGCTGATGCCCGCCGGCAGCGCAGATGCGCCGGGCCTGCTGACCGGCATCGGCTTTGAGGGGGCAGGCTGGCTTGTGCCGTTGCTCATTCCGCCGGTATCCGGGGCAGTGGCCCTGCTGGCCACGAACACCGCCGCACGGCGGGCCCTGGGAGGGCTGAGCTGATGCTGCAAGCGATCCGATCCGCAACCTTTGTCGGGCACATCTACTTGATGATGCTGGTCATCGGGCTGGCCTACGCACCCTATGCCATCGTCAGCCGACACGGCGCGCGCGCAGCCTGCAAGGGCTACAGCCGCTACGTGTTCTGGTCGATGCGCTGGTGGGTGGGCATCCGCGCGGAGGTGCGCGGCGATGTGCCCGAGGGCGAGGTGCTGATCGCGGCCAAGCACCAGTCCTTTCTCGACATCATGATGATCTTCACCGCGCTGCCCTCGGCCAAATTCATCATGAAACGCTCGATCCTGTGGACACCGATCATCGGACTATATGCCAAGCGACTTGAATGCGTGCCGGTGGAGCGGGGCAAACGTGGGGCGGCCATTGCCAAGATGGTGGCGGACGTGGAGGCGGGCCGGGTCAACCCGGGCCAGCTGATCATCTACAGCCAGGGCACGCGTGTGGCCCCCGGGGTCAAGAAGCCCTACAAGGTGGGTACAGGTGTGCTCTATGAACAGTTGGGCCAGCCTTGTGTGCCGGTGGCCACGAATGTCGGTGTGCTCTGGCCCCGGACGGGGCTGCGGCGCACGCCGGGGCTGGCAGTGGTGGAGTTCTTGCCGCCCATCGCACCTGGTATGGAGCGCGATGAATTCATGGCCACGCTGGAAGAAACCGTCGAAGCGCGCTCGGGCGCGCTGATGCGCGAATTGGGGTATGATCCGGATGCAGTACATTGACGATATCGCGGCGCTCGAAGCGCTGTATGGCACGCCGGGCCAGCCGTCCCTGCGCAAGGTGGCGGATCATCTGACACCGCTTTATCGGACGTGGATCATGGCCTCGCGCTTTGCCGTGCTGACGACCGTGGGCGCGGACGGCACCGATGGCAGCCCGCGGGGCGATGATGGTCCGGTGGTGACTGAACTGGACCCGCACACGCTGGCCATGCCGGACTGGCGCGGCAACAACCGGCTGGATTCGCTGCGCAATATCGTGAGCGATGGACGCGTGTCGCTGATGTTCATGGTGCCGGGGTCGAACACCGTGGTGCGTGTGAACGGACGGGCCCGGCTGACTGCGGACGCCGATCTGCGCGCCCGGTTCGAGCGCAAGGGGCGTCAACCCGCAACGGTGATCGTGATCCGCATCTCGGAGGTCTATACCCAATGCGCGCGCGCGGTGATGCGCGCGGGGCT
>ERZ1740067.2906-NODE-2906-length-10002-cov-7.384136_pt1 | contig 10002 bp, 7 predicted proteins | sample MGYA00581736_ERZ1740067 | MGnify/ENA primary metagenome ERZ1740067 (study PRJEB43018, sample SAMN04849236) | marine metagenome | isolation source: floating plastic debris | place: Pacific Ocean | collected 2008-08-27 | study: EMG produced TPA metagenomics... | reverse complement strand
CCCGCATAGAATTCGTGGCCCAAGCATTTTCAAATGATCCCTCTGAAGCGCAGGCTCAAATGGCTCGCCAAAAGCAAACTAGCGAAACTAGTGAACCGCTTAATGTTTCTCGCCGACCCCGAGCTGCCCAGATCCAAGACGCTGGCCTAACGTCTGTAGTTTCTCACTCGCCACTAAAGCTGGAAGCGAATGTCTCTATTATTCAGATCATGATGGAGATTTGATGGAGACTTTATCATGCCTGTTGGGCTAGTTCGCCTGTAAAAAGCACGTTGGTAGGAATTTTCCTCTCTCTAGAGGCTCATTCCACATGCAAGCCTGCCAGTATAATGCAACTGTCAAGGCCCATAGACCCGAGCGTTTGTAATTGCCAATGGATGAAAAGGATTCGGTCGCAGAAGAAACACCTTGGCAAAATTCAGCCGATAGTCCTACGGGCACTCCTACAGCAACCACTCCTACAACGAGTTCTACGGCAGGTCGGTCTCCAGCCGAGTGGATCACGCTGGCCCTATCCACCTTTGTGCTCTTGGCCATTGTTGCTCTAGTGCTCTACGACTGGCAGCTCACCAGAAATATTCCCCCGGCTTTCCGCGTAGAAATCACCGAAGCTACTCGCCTCACAGAAGGTCGCTACTACGTCCCTTTTACGCTTAAAAATACAGGCGGCCGCATTGCTAGAACCGTTCAAGTCATAGCCGAACTACATCTGCCCGATGGCAACGATGAAACGGGTGAACAGCAGTTTGATTTTCTCTCAGGGAACGAACGCAAAAAGGGCGGTTTTGTATTTGAGCACAACCCTAAATCCGGTGATCTTATCGTCAGGGTCGCAAGCTTTGGGTTGCCTTGAATGTTGGTATGGCTTTTGCTGAAGCGCAATCAGCACAGAGGAATATTCAGCTGGGAGGCATCCAGCTAAGAGGTATTCAAGTAATATTCATTCAAGCTACATCAAACTTGAGAAGCCATATCGCCATCCATTTCTGCTGCTAGATCTGTTTCTAGTAGATAGTCTTCTAGTAGTCGATCGACCTCTTCCACTTGGGCAATTGGAATGCTCATCGTTAGATACTTTCGAGAAAGAAAGGTACGGGGTTTTGCCTTCAAAATCAACGTCGTTGGCTGGTCATCATCCCAACCGAAGGCAACAATTCTCTCCCAGGGTTGCCATGAAAATAAATAGGTCAGCCCATGCTCATGTAGTTCCAAATTACTTTGACCAATGGCCAGAAACAGCAGCGCCAGTGTCCACCAAAAGGCAAGCTTCGCGATTCCAGAAATAATGCCGCCTGTTGTCACAAGGCTGCCCGTGAAGAGATCTAGCTGACTGAACGTCATGGCGATCGCACCCCCCACTAACAGCAGCCCAAAAACAAACAGAATCCGATTTTGAAGCGTTGTCCCTACCCGAATCAATAGCTCACCTGCCTGCTTTTTTCGCAGTGGCCAGCTCAGTATCCACAGCAGCACGCCAACGGCATACAGCCCATACAAAATCACGAAAGCGTAGCGTCCAAACGGGGAAAGGACGAGTGGCAGCAACGCACCTGCTAACAGCCAGGGAACAGCGTAAACCATGTTGCGATTCGCCGCCTGAGAGCCCAACGATTTTCGAGTAAGGCCGTAGGCACAGCCAATAGCAATCAAAACGCCTAGCAGAAATAGCCATACCGTCGTTGTCATTTGCGAGCGTTCTCCCGTGCAGTCTCCAGATTGCAAGCTACCGAAAGCCTATCACGCCCTGCTGTCTCAGCGCTCAATCGTATGTTCGAGCGCCTGTCGAATGTCTTCACTCAATGCCGCGACCGCCTCACGCCCTGCTCTTCGATTTTGCTGATAGGCTGCCAGTCGCGGTGAGACAGCAATCGGTGACTGCACGGTTACTTTTACCCAGCGCTGCCCCAGCCGTGGGCGACCTGGCAGCTTTGTGCCCTTCACTCGCTCTAACATGTCGAACATTAGCAGCGTCATCTCCGCGCATCGCTCAAAAGAGGGCTTTTCACTGAGATAAGTGGCGTCTACCGCAACAAAACTTTCAACTATGCGCATGTGCAGCGATCGCAAACTGGCCTCCTCAGCAGCCCAGTCTGCAAGTCCCTTTTCTAGCTGAGAGAGGGCCGAAAGCTCAGGTAAATCTTCGCGATAAATCGCCTGCCAACTGGCTTCTTCTAGCCGACGGCAGCGATCGACTAAAGTGCCTTTCCCAGGTAAGTGAAAAAAGCTTTCAGCGACTTGCAAAGCTCGATCTAGTAATTGATGTAAGCGCCTAGAGCAGGCCACGTCAGATTCATTAGAGAGCAGCTTGTCAGTGGGTTGCTGCTGGCTATCGGGTGAGCGCTGTTTCGTATCAGGCTTTGGAGAGAGATTATCTTTTGATGAGCGTGGATAAAAGCGATCGTAAAAAGCCTCCATTACCGTCATTAAGTGCTCGCCGAGTCTCAAGATACGCAAGTAGGCATTTTTATCGGCGGTCGGTGCGAGGACAGCGGTTGCGTCTAGTCCACTCTTCGCCTCTAGTTGAGACAGCAGATCCTCTAGCTTCTGCCATTGAGGCTGTTCGTAGTGATACTGAATACCAATCGGCAACACAAATACAGTCTCTGGATTCGATAATGTGCCGTCTGCTGCTGCTGCTTGCTCAGCCCGTTTAGCGACATCCTCTGCGCACCAAAATCCTAGCTGTGCCACCCCAGGTTCCAGTGGGCCGATGCGTTCACTGTGGCCATTGGTTGCCCCCTCAGGTGCAACTACCATTGGCATATCCCCTTCACTCAGCAGAGATCGCGCGGCCTTCAGCCCCACCCAATCAGGCCGACGCCCTCTGCGAATGGGAACACCGCCGATGCGCGAGAGCAGCCATCCCACAAACTGCCCCGCCCAAATCGTCATCCCCCGCTCATACAGAAAATGCGTATGAATCGGCTGCTTTAGCTTGATGCCCTGCTTTTTGGCTGCTTTCGCGACTGCCCGTGAGCATAGATACAGCCCGCTAAGCGGATCATCGACTTCTACGTGACGCACTGCCATCAAAAACCGAGCCTTGCCGGCTTCCATCTGTGCGTAGAGATCCACCAGCCACTCTACATTTTCAACTTCGATGCGGCTGATACCGGCCGGGAGCCAAGGTCGCAGACGAACTTTGAGGAAAATCGGCAGCAGCCAATGAACGATGCGCATTACCCACGGATTGTAGGCCGTAGGGATGAACTCCAGCGGTGGATGAACCTCGCGGACAGAAAAGGGCATGGCGACGAATGAGGGAATGGGAAAACACACTTTGCTGCCGGTGGACAGTGTCGTGCTGAATCTATGAGGGAAAGTTCGGCTGAAGAGAAGTTCGGTGAGGGAAAGGTAAACAAAAAGCCAAGACGACTTTAGAAAACGCCTTGGCCTTTTGTAACTGTGTAATGTCGATTGCGGGTTAGTTTGGAATAACCTGAACCATAAGGGAGCGCCGATCAAAAGTTTGCACCTTACTCACTTTTGAAAGGTCTTCGACAACTCTATTGAGTAGGTCAGTGGCGCGATCACGATGCTGATGTTCACGCCCTCTCAAGCGAACCTGAAACTTCACCGAGTCTCCTTTCTCTAGCCAGGCAATTGCTTTGTCTATCCGCACCTGATAGTCAGAATCGCCAACATTGGGCCGCAGTCTGACTTCTTTCACTTGAGAGCGGGCGCTTTGCTTCTGGCGTTTTCGGCTTTGATACTGGTGCTTACCATAGTCTAAGATTTTCGCCACCGGCACATCTTGGTCGGGTGAGACCACCACAAGGTCAAGCTTGGCTGCTTTGGCCAAGGACAAGGCCTCGGGCGTATCGGTTAAGCCGCGATTATTACCTTCATTGTCAATCAGAAGAACCTGCGGTGAACGGATCTGTTGATTGATGAGTGGTTTCTTAGCGATTGTATTTTCCTCTTAAGTTAGAACGCAACAGGGGTGTTATCGAAATAATGTTTTTAATCGATTCCTATGTATATGACATTTTACGCCAAGTTACTAGGGTGACATCCCACCCTAGCAACTTGTCTTTACATTAGACGCCCTACATGCAGGACGCCTTACAGGCAGCGCCTAGATGCGAACGCAGCCGCCATCAAACAAAGGGACCGTCATGCTGAAGTTTTCACCGTAGGTGAGCTTTTGCTCTTCCAAAATACCAATGGCGATCTGCTCACCCATTCTGGCGGACTCATAGTAGTCGGTGAAGTAGTGAACGCCTGCCCAGTCACGGCCAATGGAAATATTGGACGCGAGCTTGTTGAGTTCACCCTCTACAGTGAGAGAAAGTGACTGAGTTTGAATGGAGGTCAGCTCACTGCCGTCGTTGGAGACAACATAGGGTTCGGGAAGCACATAGCCATGGTCAAAGAAGGCTTTGAGAATGGTGACACAAGCACCGGCGACGGTGGCATGCCCCGCACCGTAAGAGGGGTGCATGGGTGAGCCTTCGGCAAAGGCCATGGGCAGCAGGTATACGTTGTCCCGATCGAATTCGTAGCAGCTGGGGCCGAGTTCCTCACGGTACTTTTCGTTTTGCGCTTTGTTGTGTAGGGCAACTTTGTGGAGGGTATCGCTAATGCGATCACTCAAATCTGCCACAGGGGCCAGCGCGGGCAACTGCGTATTGCGCCACTGGTGGATGCGGCCTGCGATCGCCTCAGGTCGCAGACGACGGTGCACATTGAACTTCTGGTAACGCACGGCTTTGAGAGCCCTAGTAGCCACCTCTGTCACCAGAGACAAAATGTGAGGCCCGCCGAAGTGGGCAAACCCCTGCTGGTGATCGAGCAGATCGCGCTCCTGGAAAGGTAGGCCCGGATCAAACGGCACACCCATCGCCAGCATCGATAGGCAAGCATTCAAATACGCCTGGTAAAGTGCATCGTAGTGAACGTAGGTGGCAAGATCACGCGGAGTAGCGATAAAGCGATACTTATCACCACTATTTTCGTAGGTTTCTCTGCCACGTAGGTCAGCGCCGTTCTGCACATCGAGCCACCATTCCCAGGTGGTCATGTAGTCTCGGTGAGGCGTTGCGACTCGCACTTTATTGTCGAAGACCATCGCGCCATAGGCTACCAACCCATCGAGCACACCGTCTCTGTCGTTGCCTAGCTCAGGCGTCCCTCGGGTGAGAAACTGAGAGATGTAGGGGCCCTCTGTATCGCCGAAGGCAGTACCTCGAAAGGCTGTTTGTGTGGTCAGCGGCTGACGGCGTCGAGCCCTGGCTTCGTCACTTAAAGGTTCATCTGTAAGCGGCGTGTTTTGGAACCAGTCGAGATTGTTTAGCCGTTCGATAGCGGCGGCTACATCAGGATTGGTCTCAAATTCTGTGAAGGGCACATCTCTTAGCAGCGCCATTTCATAGACTTCAGCAACTTCAGCCACAAACTCCGCACTATTGGTTGTAGGGGCGGGTGGCATAGCCAAAGCTTGGGCATCGGGCCCTTCCAGGTCAAACGTAAGACCTGCGCCTGCACTTTCCCAAGCACGCACGTCCGTATTGCCCTGCTGTGTAAATTGAGACTTCCACTCGATGGGCGAGTTTGGCTGTGAGCCCTTTGGCCCTAGGGGCGTATCCCGAAAGTCTCGGACGTCACCTGAGTCAATGCCACGAACAAACTTTTGGTAGTCGTCAGGATTGCAGATCAGGCCGTCTTTTTCGTGGTGAGGTAAACCTTTGGTGTAGTTAGCTAAGTGAGATGCCTTTCCACCACGCTCGGTGTCGGGCTCATCGAAGCGATACTTGAGCTCTTCTCCATTGGCCTGTTGCCGTGGGTGGGGGCGATCGTATGCCAACTTAGCGGCAGCGATCCGGCGCTCGAGTGCTTCTTGCTTACGGGCATTCATAAGGGGTTGTCCTTCAGTGCGATTTGCTTGATAGGACTAATCTATGAAATGCAAAGAGGGAACGGCAGTACCCGCCAGGGTGATAAAAACGGGGGTTAAAACTGCGCTATATCGACACAGCTGTCACGCTCACCGAAAATAAGTTGGCCGCAAAAGCGTTCCAAGTCCCTACACCAGCTGCAATCCCTAACCCCAAAATTAAGGGTGACAGCCAGGCAGCTGTTCGCCCAGAAAGTCGATGAATGTGACGTAGACCGTTGTACAAAGCAATCACTGCCTGAGAAAACGCCCACAGAACAGAACCCAATAGCATCGCGACCGTAACTGCATTTCCCCACGGTCCAGAGAGTGGCTCGGTTAGCGTTAGCAGCACTCCGGCGGCGATCGTCAACAATCCCAGGGGTAACATCGCTGTACCCATCATGAAAATGTTGGCAGTCCATGGAACCTGAGAGCGCATCCAAACGCGAACCACAGAAACCATTAACACCATGGCAACAAACATTAGCCCGCCAGCAGCCCACAGGCACGAGGCTAAAAGCCAGCTGCTACTGGTAAAGTACTGCGTTGCCCCAAACATAAAGCACAGATTTGCCAAGACGGCGAGGGCGTAGCCCACGATCCCTCGCTTTCCCCACGGCAGCTGTTCATATACTGGCAACAGTTCACCCGCTGGATTGCTTAGCAGTTTGATCAATGTCATCACGCCTGACGCACGACGCCCATCCATATCGTCTTGAGCTTCTAGGCGCGAGCTGACTCCCGGCGCCCAGTAGACTCGTTCTTGAGAAGCCCCCCGAAAGGATTGCTGAAAGGGCTTTGGGTAGTCGGGAGGAAAGGGATTTTGTAAGGGATCTGAAACAGAGGGATGTCGCCTTGAGTGCGCCGGATTTCGATGGTCTTTGGGATAGGCCGTGCCCCCGAGCTTCGGACGGGGTGTACCATCGCTAACATCTGATGGGCGAGCAGAAGACGTATCCGATGATGATGAGACGCCAGGGTGCCCACGCTTGGCCTCAGATCGCGCCGCCCCTACTTTCCGAGACGAGCGCCACGACAAACCTGAGAAACGGGCAAAAACAATGGAGAACGGTTTTAAGATGACACGCAACAGCCAGCTGAGCAGCTTGTAAGGCCAATTTCGACCGGCGCTGCCCAGTTCTTTTAGCGTTTGCTTCACGTCTCGATAGTTAGCAATATCGCCCTGTTGACGGTACAGCTGAGCCGCTCGCCGGAAATCTGGGGCCGCGTCGTCAATGTCACCCAAATCTTGAGCAGCAATGGCTCGCCAGTTGTAGGCGCGGGCGTCTTCAGGATCACGGGTGATCGCATCGCTAAATGCCGAAATCGAACTCTGCACGTACCCAAGTCGATAGCGAGCCAAGCCCTGATACAAATAGATCTTTGACTCTGTTGGATCAAGTTCAATTGCCCGCTGACAGTCGGCCAAAACAGCTGAATCGTCTTCTAAAAGTGCATGAATTTCTGCCCGGCGCAAATAGGCTTCAGCAAAGTTAGGATCGAGTGTGATCGCCTCAGAATAGTCCTTGAGCGCAGCGGCGTAGCAATGGGCTAGCGCTTGCCGAATGCCACGGATATAAAAATCGGTTGCACTTTTGGGATCGTGATTGCGCTGGTAGCTCTTGCCAGACTCTAGAAATGAGTCTGAAAAGGATTGAGCAAAATAGTCGGCTCTGGCAGTGCGTTCATCGTACTGCGCCCGGCGGATGCGATCACTTAGCACCTCATAGGCTTCGCGCAGAGCCTGAAACCTAGCTGCTGCACCGGGTTGATTGGGATGCAAATCAGGGTGGTACTGCCTGGCCAATCGCCGAAAAGCTGCTTTGATCTCTTTGGGGCTGGCCGTGCGAGGTAGTCGCAGACGACGATAATAGTCACCGGAAGAAACATCCATAGCCGGAAAGGTGGGAGCAAAAAATGGAAGGAAAAAATCAAAAAGCGAAGAGCTTGGGATGGGAAAACAAGAGGCCCAAAAACCGCGCTAAAAAATGGCACATAAAGCAAGGTCTCACACTCAAGGAAACCGAAAGTATCCACACTTATCTTAACGAGTTTTGAACCCAGAAACTCAAGATGTACAGCGACTTTCAGCCGCCTTCTCTCGATTTTTCATATCTGCTGTACTGAACTTTTTGAGATGGCAAAGTAAGGATGCAGGCTTACTCTTTTTGCCAGACATTTTGTCGAACCCTCTGGTAGACACTTGGCCCAACAAATTTTCAGGAAGTTTGCTCTATCAAAGCACTCATTTCTGAAAGTGGATCACTTATCAGATTTACTTAAGGTATCTTAACCCAGAAAACTCAGGCGAAGAAAGGGTTACGGCGCTACGCAGGTCCATAAGTGAGGCGGCTGAAAACCTTGACAGAAGGAACATTGGAATCATCTCAGCCCTCTTTATTGTTTAATAAGAATGTAATAAACAGCACATGACTCATACTTAATCATCGTTTTAGCTTTATAAACGCTTTAACCGATAGATACACGACGCCCCTATGAATAATCGCATTTGGCCTAAGAGACTATTCGCACTGGATGTTTCGAGAGGCTTAGCTGCTTTGGGCGTTGTCCTGTGGCACTGGCAGCATTTCGCGTACAACACTGGTATTGGTGCGATCGACAGCAGCTTTGATCGTACTCAGCAACCGCTCTACGCAATCTTTAGACTCTTCTACGAAGAAGGAGAAAAGGGTGTAGGTTATTTTTTTGTTCTCTCCGGATTTATTTTCTTTTGGCTCTATAAAGATGCAATCAAAAGCAAACGGGTTAACCTCGGCCGCTTTTGGGTGCAGCGTTTTTCGCGCCTCTATCCTTTACACTTTCTCACCCTGCTGCTGGTGGCGTTGCTGCAGCTAATCTACATCGCCAATAGTGGAGATTCCTGGGTCTATCCTCTTAACGACACCTATCACTTTTTCCTAAACCTTTTTTCTGTGCATGCTTGGGGGTTGTCAAGAGACTGGTCATTCAACGGTCCTACTTGGACGGTCTCAGCGGAAATCTTCCTGTATATTGTGTTTTTCTGGGTGGCCCGTGTTCGGCTGGGCAATGTGATGTTTTGCCTATTAGTGTCTTTCCTGGCAGCGGTAGGATCCTTGATTTCGGAAGGAGATTTCATCACAGGGCCCACGCCTATTCTCCAAGGGCTATCTGCCTTTTTCCTGGGGGGGGTTGTGTATTACATCACGGATTATATCTCTCAAAAGTCTGTGTCACTCAAGCCAGCTGTTCATTCAGTGGCGATTGCAACTATCGTGCTGACGCTGATTAACTTCTACATTTTTGATATTGGCGCGGTGTTATTGAGTACCTTTGGCCCTCTGGGAGATATCTTTCTCACGGTTTTTCCCAACTACATTCTTTTTCCTAGTCTGATTGCTAGCCTAACGCTGGCAGAAATTGACAGTAGCCCGAAGATTAAGCAATGGCTGAGTGAAATCTCATGGATTGGAGATATTACTTACTCGTCTTATCTATTGCACTTTCCCCTACAGATGCTCTGTGCGTTGGCAGTTAGCTATGGGGTGCTGAATGCAGATTTTTATTTAAGTGCGATCGCACTCATTGCCTTTTTCACGGTGCTTGTTCCCCTGAGCTATGCAACCTTTATACGCTTTGAGCGTCCGGCACAGAAGCTGATTCGAAATCAATTAAAAACCTATGTAGGGTGAGGGGTTTGGAGACCTTTTTGAACAGGCTTTAGTTTGCACGGATTTAGGAAACATCGCTTAAAAGTCAACGCCACGCTTGAGTTCAACGCCGCGCTCGGCGTAGTGCTTATGGCAAAACACTTCTGAATGAACACTGGCAAGCTGAAAGTAAGCGGGCTGATTTTTGCAGCGACCTGTGATGATCACTTCAGTTCCTTTGGGTTTGCGTAGCAGGGTTTGAATAATGGGTTCTTCCGGCAGCAGCTCTAGGTCTACCGTGGGATTGAGTTCATCGAGGATCACGGTTTTGTACAGGCCAGATGCGATCGCGGTACTCGCCAGCTCCCATCCCCGCTCTGCCTCAATGTAGTCAATTGGCTGCTGCTGCCCGCGCCACACAATGGCATCCCGCCCGCAGCGCTGATGGTCTACCAGGTGAGGATAGCTTTTGCGCAGCGCTGCGATCGCCGCATC
>ERZ1740067.2905-NODE-2905-length-10003-cov-5.918677_pt1 | contig 10003 bp, 8 predicted proteins | sample MGYA00581736_ERZ1740067 | MGnify/ENA primary metagenome ERZ1740067 (study PRJEB43018, sample SAMN04849236) | marine metagenome | isolation source: floating plastic debris | place: Pacific Ocean | collected 2008-08-27 | study: EMG produced TPA metagenomics... | reverse complement strand
AATCTCATCCCGCACGAATTCCGCGGTGATGAATTCCGGAATGTCCGCCCCAAAGCTTTCCCCCAGCGCGACGTCCTGTGCCGCATCTTCAAGCGCCTTCTTGCGCCCGATGTTCTCGCGCAGCGCCACATATTCCATTTCCTTGGTGACGATGCCCGCCTTCGCGCATTCATACTGCGTCAGCGGCCGCGACCGGTCGCCTGCCAGCGGCCGGTTCACAATCGGGAAGGCCCGCGCCAGCGCACCGTCGGATACATTGCCGTTGTCCTCCGGCTTCACCTCGCGGCCTTCATATTCTTCAACACCGCCCAGCGCCTTCGACCAGGCCGTACGCGTGCGCGGCAGGCCGGCTTCAATGTCGATGGTTACATCCGGGTCGGAGTAGACGCCCGATGTGTCATAGACCCGCACCGGCGGCTCCATGGCGGAGGCTTCAAGCTCGATTTCGCGCAACGGCACGCGTACATCCAGGTGCCCCTCCGGAGACACATAAATCTTCGTCGACGCGGGCAGCGGCCCCGTCGTCACATCATCCGTTGTCGGAGCATTGGGAGTAGAATGAATGTTCATGGGTCCAGATCCTCTACGCGCTAAGGGGATGTCTGGCGGCAATACTGCCGACCAGCCCGATAAGCGATGACACAAAAGCCGCGCCGATCAGCGCGGTCAGAAAACCGATTTCGATATTGGTGGTGGCCGCTGCCGCGTCGGTATCGTCAAGCAGCTTGCCGAAGAACGAGCCATAGAGCATGCCCGCCGTCGCCGCCCAGGCCGCAGAAAAGGCACACCGGCGCGCAACTGTCTGCTGGGACAGCAACAGCGCCGTCACCACGAGCGGGATGCCGATAAAGAAGTCGTCCAGCACAAATAGTGGATGCCTGTCCTGCCCCCAGGAGCGGATCGTCTCACCGATCATCAGCGACAAGCCCAGCCCAATCGCCCAGATACGCCTGAATAGCTCTGCGCAGCCTCCTCAAAATCGAAGGGCCGATACGCAGCGCGACGCCCAACAAGGGCCGTCATGTCCTGGAGATACGCCACGTCCCAGTCCCTTCGCCGGCATGACCCGGATCAGGTTCAAAGGGTTCGGCCCCCTTTGCAGGAGAAATGTGCCATCTCAGCCCCTACACGCTGTAGGGACACCCCTTGGAACTAAGCGCAGTGTGACTCCAAATGGGCGCGAGGGAAAGCTTTGACTGCTCCCTCGGACCCATTTGGCAAGTGTCAGTTCCTGTCGCTGATCTTGCAGCGATTGTTGTTCTGCGAGGTACCGCCGGAGCGATAGACAACCCGGGTGATGCTGTCGGGATCGTAGATGAAGGTGGTGCCATCTTTGCGACAGCTTCTATCCCGGCCACCGACAACCATGACCTTGCCCCACACTTCCTTGCCCGGCGGGATCGGGCCACCGCAGTTTTTGATGTCGCCCTGGTAGACGCCAAACGACTCGTCAGTCAGGTCCATCTGCTGCTTGGCGCCTGTCTTTTCGGTCCCCCAACTGTAGACGCCGCAAGGCCACCCATTGTTGTTGTAGCGGATCATCAGATACGCATTGTAAGCCCCATTATTCTTGTAGTTCATCTTGCTGATTCGGTACTCGTCGGCTTGGGCCGCCCCTGCCATCAAGACGAACCCGATGAGCCCGGCAGCCGCCGAACTCAGCCGCACGGCGTTGGTCGTGAAGAAACGCATTTCCCTCTCCCGGAAGTGGCAAATTCAAAAACAAAAGGCACCCGCTGTGACCCTACAAACAATGAGCGAGCACATCCGCGCCTATTTGCAGTGTTTGTTGCATCAGCGTCTCAAACAGCGCCTTCCACGCAGCCAGGACGTATGGCTTCCTCGCGCAAGCGTTATTTGACCCGTCGCTGTATCCCGCCACAATCTTGGGAAAGCTTGGGTCAAACGCGGGAAATCCAAATGGAATCCGTCTACTGGGTCCTCAACTGGGCCTGCCACCGTAAATGCACGCACTGCTACGAAGACCGCTTCCGCCCGTATGTGCGCGATGCGCTGGAAGAGGTCGTGCGTCAGTCGGAGGCCGCCTTCCCGAAAATCATCGCCAATCTGCCCGAGAGGATGACCTATCTGGACCTGGCGTCCCCCGACGATAGCCCGGCGGGATACACGGAGAAACGCGGCCGCATCATCATGGCCGGCGGCGAAGTGCTGGTGGACCCGGTACGTGAGCGGGTGCTCTACCCGGTGCTGGAGGCCTTGAATGCCAAATACCGCAACGCGGGCGGCGTCGACATTTCCATCCAGACCACCGGCGATCTTGTCACCGAAAAAATCCTCGAAGAACTGCGCGAGCGCGGCATCCGCATGATCGCCATTTCCGGCATGGATGATTTCCACGTCGGCATGGAAGGCGACAAGCGCAAGCCGCTGATCGAGAAGCTGCACGAGATGTTCGCCAGAACGGGCTACGCGGAACACTCCACCCGGCGCGGCTTCGGCGAATGGCAGAAGAACGACGGCCCCACCTATCTCTTCTTCGGCGCCACGGAAGATGAGTGGATCGGCAAGATCTGGCCGCGCGGCCGCGCCTGGGAGAACGGCCTTTCCCGCGCCACCATCAAGGACAATTTCTGCAACGCCTGGTCCGGTGGGCTCAACTTCCTGAACCACAAATATTCCGGCTCGGAAGTTTCCATCGACCCGACCGGCGATGTCTTCCCCTGCTGCCTCAAGACCAAGGCCCCCATCGGCAATGTAACGGAAGAAAAACTGACAGACATCCTCGACAGCCTCGTCGGCAACCCCGCCTTCGAGGCCCTCAACATGGGCCACCCGGAGCGCATGGGCCTCAGCCATGGCTGGGACATCGACACGTTCTATGAGAAGTCGAAGACCAAAGACCCGAAAGGCAACGCCTACCGCAACCTCTGCATCGGTTGCGACAAGTTCCACGAGGAAGTGCTGGCGCCCGTGATAGAGGATATCCGACAGGAACGGCTGCGGGCCATCGGCGTGACGTCAGGGCCATTAGTCGCGGCGGAATGACTGGTTCAGGTTTCAGACCTGAGCTCTTCGAGACTTGAGATGACTGCAAGCGCCACAGGCTCCAATGCCGGTAGACCCAAATCCTTTGTCTCGTTGGGATACTCAAAGCGGAGCGCCTCATCAAGAAGTGCTCCTCGTTCACCAAGTAATTTGACGCTTCTTATCATCAGCAACAACTTGTCTTCCGCCGACTTCCGGTCGTCAGCGGCCAGATCGTTAATTCTACTTACAACAGTTTCATGCAAGAACATGAATGCTGAAACATCGTGGGCGAACTGGTCCAGCAGCCCAATCTGACTAGCCCAAACCTTTACACTGGGAATATCGCGCACTTGCATTAGCCGTTGGAAACCGGCGTCCCTTGGACGGACGCCTTCCTCCCGAACTCGTCTATACAACTCGGATGCGTGATTGATTTTCAACGTGGCGTCGGCGGCGCATAGCTGAATATCGACTTGGATGGCAGTGACCATTGTTCGGCGAGTGCGCTGTTCCTCCCGCCGGTGTTCAACTGCTTGCTGATTTCGATGAAATAGAAGACTTGCCCAAACGCCAGCAACAGCTAACACACCAGCGAGCAGCGTTTGAAATCTTTCAATGTAATCGAGCAAGAAATCATACTCCTGAAAGAGCTCAACGATCAGAAGTAAGTAGACAGAACCTGCAATCGCCAAAAGCAATCGGGGGAACCAGTCTCTGACCCAGTCTTCCCTCATCAATCCGCAAACGGATCATGCACCAGAATGGTGTCTTCACGCTCCGGGCTCGTTGACAGCAGCGCCACCGGTGCCTCGATCAACTCCTCCACCAGCCGTACATATTTGACGGCCTGTGCCGGAAGGTCGGCCCAGCTGCGCGCGCCTTCCGTGCTGTCGTGCCAGCCTTCGAGCGTCACATACTCGCACTCGACGCGGGCCTGACTTGGCGCGTCTGCCGGCAAATGGTCCAGCGCCTTGCCGTCGAGCTTGTAGCCGGTGCAGACCTTGATCTCGTCAAAGCCGTCCAGCACGTCGAGCTTTGTCAGCGCGATGCCTTCGATGCCGCCGGTCTTGATGGCCTGGCGCACCAGCACCGCGTCAAACCAGCCGCAGCGGCGCTTGCGGCCTGTGACCGTGCCGAACTCATGGCCCCGCTCACCGAGCTTCTGGCCAACGTCATTGTCCTGTTCGGTCGGGAACGGACCTTCACCCACGCGTGTTGTGTATGCCTTGGTTATGCCCAGCACATAGCCGATGGCGCCGGGACCAACGCCCGTGCCGCCCGCTGCCTGACCGGCAATGGTGTTGGAGGACGTCACGAATGGATAAGTGCCGTGGTCGATGTCCAGCAGCGTGCCCTGCGCGCCTTCAAACAGGATGCGCTTGCCCGCCTTCTTGGCTTCATCCAGCACCAGCCACACAGGCTTGGCGAAGGGCAGAATCCGCGGCGCGATTTCCTTGAGCGCCTCGACAATCGGCGCGGCCTTGAGTTCGTCCAGATTGTTGCCCCGGCGCAGCGCATTGTGATGCACCAGCAGATTGTCCACCTTGGCTTCCAGCGTCGAGAAATCCGCAAGGTCAATCACCCGCAGGCCCCGGCGCGCCACTTTATCCTCGTAAGCCGGGCCGATGCCCCGCTTGGTGGTGCCTATCTTGGTACCTGAGTTGGAGCTCTCCCGCATCACATCCAGTTCCTGATGCACAGAGAGAATGAGCGTCGCGTTTTCGGCAATCATCAGATTGTCCGGCGTCACGGCCACACCCTGACCGGCAATCTGGTCTACTTCCTTGGCAAACGCCCAGGGGTCCAGCACCACGCCATTGCCCAGGATGGACAGCTTGTTGGGCCGCACGATGCCTGAGGGCAGCAGCGACAGCTTGAAGACCTTGCCGTCAATCACCAGCGTATGGCCGGCATTGTGCCCGCCCTGAAAGCGCACGACCACATCGGCGCGTTCTGACAGCCAGTCCACAATCTTGCCCTTGCCTTCGTCACCCCACTGGGAGCCGACGACCGCTACATTTGCCATCGCGAGAGATTCCTTGTTTGTCCGGAAAAACGGCGGGACTATACCGACATCGGGGTCAAACTCCAATGCGCAGTGGGCACAGCTGACGCCCGCCAGAAAACGGGGCGGACGCTACTGCATCCGCCCCGTTTTCATGTCGTTTCACGTTTGAAAGACCTAGAATTGAAGCGCCTTGGCCTGCTTAACATTCGGCAGCGCCATGACCTTTTCCAGCACGTCAGCACCCGCCGCCTGGTCCACATCGATCAGCGCAATGGCATCGCCACCTTCAGCGACGCGGCCAAGGTTGAACGAGGCAATGTTGATGCCCGCGTCCCCCAGCACCGTGCCGAGGCCACCAATAAAGCCCGGCTTGTCGTCATTGGTGACATACAGCATGTCGTGTGCAAGGGAGGCTTCCATGCCGATGCCCTTCACCTGAATGATGCGCGGTGTGCCATCTCCAAAGACCGTACCGCCGACGCTGCGCGACTGACGTTCCGTCTTCACGGTGAGCATGACATAGCCTTCATAGGCGCCATGCTGGCTCTTCTTGGTTTCGTTCACCGCAATGCCGCGGTCTTTCACGATGGCGGGAGCCGACACCATATTGACGTCCGTCAGCATCGGCTTCAGCAGACCCATCAGCATGGCGTTGACCAGCGGCTTGGTGTTGAGGTCAGCCGCATCACCCACAAACTCGATGGTGACTTCTTCAATGCCCGTTTCCGTGAGTTGACCCGCGAAAAGACCCAGCTGTTCAGACAGCGTGATCCACGGCCCCAGCTTCTGCGCGTCTTCCGCAGAGACCGACGGCACGTTGATGGCATTGGTGATGGCCCCATCCAGCAGATAGTCCGCCATCTGTTCAGCCACCTGCAGCGCCACATTTTCCTGCGCTTCAGAAGTCGATGCCCCCAGATGCGGTGTCGCGATCAAATTGTCCGTGCCGAAAAGCGCGTTTTCCTTGGCAGGCTCTTCCTCAAAAACGTCGAGCGCCGCCCCGGCCACCTTGCCGCTTTCAAGCGCTGTCTTGAGGTCCGCTTCAACAATGAGACCGCCGCGCGCGCAGTTCACGATGCGCACGCCGTCTTTCATTTTGGCAAAGGCATCAGCATTGATGATGCCGCGCGTTGAATCGGTCATCGGCGTGTGCAGCGTGATCACGTCAGCACGCTTCAGCAGCTCATCCAGCTCGACCTTTTCAATGCCCATGTCCTTGGCGCGTTCCGGCGTCAGGAACGGGTCAAAGCCTACGACTTTCATCTTCAGACCCAGGGCCCGGTCGCAGACGATCGAGCCAATGTTGCCGCAGCCGATAACACCCAGCGTCTTGGCGGTGAGCTCAACGCCCATGAACTTGGACTTTTCCCACTTGCCGGCATGAGTGGATTCGTTTGCCTGCGGAATCTGCCGTGCCAGCGCCATCATCATGGAAATGGCGTGCTCGGCGGTCGTGATGGAGTTGCCGAACGGCGTGTTCATCACGATCACGCCCTTGGACGTGGCCTGCGGGATGTCCACATTGTCGACGCCGATGCCGGCACGTCCCACAACCTTGAGGTTGTCTGCCTTCTCCAGCACATCCGCCGTCACCTTGGTGGCGGAGCGGATGGCAAGGCCGTCATACTGGCCGATGATCTCCAGCAGTTCTTCTTTGGGAAGACCCGGCTTGAAGTCCACATCGAGACCACGGTTCTTGAAAATCTCCACAGCAGCGGGAGAGAGTTTGTCGGAAATCAGCACCTTGGGCATAGGTCGCTCCTGAAAGGTGAATTTTAGGGAGTGGGGTGAAGGACGCGCGGCAGGTCTGAGCCCGCCGCGCGCCAAATCAGGTGGCCGTCAGGCCGCGTCCGCCTTGGTCGCTTCCGCATAGGCCCAGTCGAGCCATGGCAGCAGCGCCTGCATGTCGGATTGTTCGATGGTGGCACCGGCCCAGATACGAAGACCCGCAGGGGCATCGCGATAGGCACCGATGTCGTACGCCACGCCTTCCGCATCCAGCAGGCTTGCCAGCTTCTTGGAAGCCGCAGCCTGCTGCTCGGCAGTGAGCGACGGATCAACAATCGTCAGACATACCGATGTGTTGGAGCGGTTCGCCACATCCTTGCACAGGAAGTCGACCCAAGGCGTGTCATCCACCCACTTGGTCAGCGCTTCGAGGTTCGAGTCTGCCCGCGCCATCAGGCCCTTGAGGCCGCCGATGGACTGCGCCCATTCCAGCGCGTCGATGTAATCTTCGACGCAGAGCATGGACGGCGTGTTGATCGTTTCACCCTTGAAGATACCTTCGATGAGCTTGCCGCCCTTGGTCAGACGGAAAATCTTCGGCAGCGGCCAGGCTGGGGTGTAGCTCTCGAGCCGTTCGACAGCCCGCGGGCTGAGAATGAGCATGCCGTGGGCAGCTTCACCGCCCAGCACCTTCTGCCAGGAGTACGTGGTGACATCGAGCTTCGCCCAGTCGAGATCCTGCGCAAAGGCAGCGGACGTGGCGTCACAGATCGTCAGACCTTCCCGGTCTGCTGCAATCCAGTCCGCATTCGGCACACGCACGCCGGACGTTGTGCCGTTCCAGGTGAAGACGACATCATGCGCCGGGTTGACCGTGGACAGATCCGGCAGGTCGCCGTAATCGGCTTCGATCTTGCGGGCAGTGTCGAGCTTCAGTTGCTTGATGACATCCGTCACCCAGCCGGAGCCGAAGCTTTCCCATGCCATCATGTCCACCGGGCGCTCGCCCAGCAAAGACCACATGGCCATTTCCACAGCGCCTGTGTCAGACGCTGGAACGATGCCGATCTTGTAATCGTCGGGGATACCCAAAACGGACCGCGTCAGGTCAATCGCCTGTGCCAGCTTCGCCTTGCCCGGTTTCGAGCGGTGCGAGCGGCCAAGACACGCGTCTTCCAGTTTGGATAGGGACCATCCCGGCCGCTTTGCGCAAGGCCCGGATGAAAAATTAGGATTCGCCGGACGGATGCCCGGAGTCGTAACGTCTGCCATGGTTTGTCTCCCTCCTCGCAGAGGGTCGCGCTTCGTTGGGGAAGCGTGGCCCGCGCCGTAGATAGGGGAGCGGCGACCAAAGGTCAAATGACTGTTTCGCGGCACTGCCATGCAGACTACACTTGAATTAATGACCTTTGGTCATATTTTGGCTGTAGCGACGCGGCACACATCTGGAAGGACTATCTCATGGGCTGGAATGCGAAGAACGTCCCCGACCAATCGGGCAAGCACATCATCGTCACTGGCTCCAACAGCGGCATCGGCTTTGAGGCCGCCAAGGTACTGGCTTCCAAAGGCGCGCATGTCACCCTCGCCTGCCGCAACGCGGACAAGGCCAAAGAGGCCCAGGTTAAAATCAAGAAGGCCCACAAGGATGCAACGGTTGAGACCGGGTCGCTGGATCTGGCGAGCCTCAAATCCATCGCCGCCTTTGCTGCGGCCTACCGCAAGAAGCACGGCAAGCTCGATATCCTCATCAACAATGCCGGTGTCATGGTTCCGCCCTATGGCAAGACCGAAGACGGCTTTGAACTTCAAATCGGCTGCAACCATCTGGGCCACTTCGCTCTGACCGCTCAGCTCATTGATCTCGTCAATGCTGCACCGGAAGGGCGCGTCGTCTCTGTCGCAAGCCAGGCGCACCGGGCAGGCAAGATCAACTTCGACGACCTTCACTGGGAAAAGGGATATCAGCAGTGGCCCGCCTATGGACAAAGCAAACTGGCCAATCTGCTGTTCACTTACGAGCTTGATCGCAACTTGGCTGATGCCGGACACTCGACCCGCGCCGTCGCCGCCCATCCAGGCTATTCGGCCACCAACCTCCAGCGCACCATGACAGCAGGCGCCATCGGCAACGCCCTCTTCGCGCAAAGCCAGAAAGCAGGAGCCCTGCCGACACTGCGGGCAGCCACAGACCCGGATGCCGAGTCCGGCTCCTACTGGGGTCCCAACGGCATCATGGAAATGCGCGGCAGCCCTGTGAAGGTCAAGTCCAACCGCCGCTCGCAAGACAAACGCGTTGCACGACGGCTCTGGGATGTTTCAGAAGAGCTGACCGGCCAGACATTCTCGTTTTAGCTAATGAGCCTCATTGATCAGGCGTGGCCTGCGCGGCATTGTATGGCCAACAAGACGCGGGCGCGCCGATCATGAAGCGCGCCCATTGGGAGACTGACCATGGGCCGCAACATCCTTCTCATCACCACCGACCAGATGCGCTACGACGCTCTGGGCTGTACCGGCGGCACGGTCGCCCGCACGCCGCGCATTGATGCGCTGGCCGCGAATGGCATCAACTACTCCCGTGCTCACAACCAGTGCGTCACCTGTATGCCGGCGCGCGCCAGCATCATCACCGGGCAATACCCAGCCACCCACGGCGTATGGACCAATGGCGTGCCGCTGCCCGAGGACGCGCCATCCGTGGCGCGAGAACTCGGCTACGCTGGCTACAAGACAGCGCTCATCGGCAAGGCGCATTTTGAACCGTGGCTGTCGCCGCCCGGCTTCTATGAAAACGACATGGCCAAGAAGGGCGAAACGGGGCCCCATCGCGGCTTTGACCGCATGGAACTTGCCAATCACTTCATGACCGGTAACTTCCACTACGACCATATGATGATGGGCAAGTACAAGGACCAGACAGGTGGCTTCTACCCCATGGTCACACCGGAAGGCCGCCAGAACCATATCGGCGGCAGCGACACGGGCGCCATCCAGTGCTGGACCAATGACATGCCCAAGGAGCTCTACCACACAGACTGGGTAGCCGACCGTGTGATTGCGTTCCTCAACAGTCTGGATGCGGATCAGGACTGGTTCATCTGGATGAGTTTCCCCGACCCGCACCACCCCTGGGACCCACCAGCGTCTGAAATTGATCGCGTAAACTGGCGCGATCTGGACCTGCCCGAGCTCTACGCCGCCACTGCAGAGGAACGCGAAAAGCTGCTGGAGCAAAAACCCCGGCACTGGAAAGGCGCATGGGACGGCTCGCTGCGG
>ERZ1740067.2903-NODE-2903-length-10004-cov-5.464469_pt1 | contig 10004 bp, 3 predicted proteins | sample MGYA00581736_ERZ1740067 | MGnify/ENA primary metagenome ERZ1740067 (study PRJEB43018, sample SAMN04849236) | marine metagenome | isolation source: floating plastic debris | place: Pacific Ocean | collected 2008-08-27 | study: EMG produced TPA metagenomics... | reverse complement strand
TGTAATTGGGTAACCAGCTATCTCTCGCTTCACCTTTGGTGACAGCCTGCCAGTTCTGTGCCAACGTTTCTCTGTCAGCGACGGCGCTATCAATCGGTCTATCGTGTGTGTCGGGTCCTCCATTCCTAGAGCCACGCACAGCCCCGTCACTTCGGGTCGCTCCACCAGAATGGCAACTATCAAAGATGACGGTAACAATCAGCCCTTTATCGGTCATACGCTTTAGCAGCGTCGTCATCTCAACGTCTCGCAGGTATCTGCCATCTTTACAGACATCCATGTGCACAAGCAGTTCATCGTAAAGTTCTTCCCCTTTTTTCAAATCAGGAAAGATAGTCTTTACCCGGCCACCATGGCCCGAATAGTGGATGTACACTAAATCTCCCGATTGGGCAGATTCTGTGATGTCTTTGAAAGCCTGAACAATATTTTCATAAGTAGGTGGCTTTTCCTCGCGCCCTGATCTAACATCCGCAGTAGAATTGGTATCTGGAATAGGAGATGTCAGGCGGGTGATTTTGAGCTGCCCAGATGGGTGCTTCAAAGACCGCTCCAAAAAGTCTCCCATCTTGTCGATATCCCTGACGCATCCTTGCAAGTGGTCATAGTTATCGGGCTTTGGATTGTAATAGTCGATGCCAATAAGCAAAGCGTAGAAATCAGACATACCAATTACTCTCCCAAATCAGTGACTGAAAACAGGCTGTGGACAGGGTTAGGAGCATCTTCTCCCGTATTGTCGGTTCGGACCTTCATTTCATAGAGGCCGGTAGCAAGTGACTCCATGGCCATGGACCAAGCACCATTCTCATTGGCCAAGTTTTGAGTAATGACAGGGCGCTCCTCGGAGATACATTTGATTTCAGCAACTAGCGAGCTAAAATTCACCGCACCTGAAACTTTTGCTCGCAGCGAAATCGGCTCTTTAGCCAGGAACAAATCTTCCATTGCCAAACCAATCCCTTTGATGCCGCTTCGGGTGCCCCGAGAAACCCCTTTCACAGCACCACGGACATCAGCTGCAGATTCTGTTTGAGTGCTTTGTATGCCCTTTAACAAGTTCAACAAAACGTTGGGCTGATTTTGAATAGCACCATGCCCCTCAGCAACGTAGTCAACAATGGCCAGCGCCTCAATGTCTTTCATTTGTACTGGGGTAGCCGAAACTTGAGGAACTGTTCCGTCTCCATCGCCAAGGTGGGCGCGATCGCCGAGCCAAGCAGGCAGCGCCGTACTAATGCTCACCACTCCATTTTCCAACTTTGCAGACTGATTCGTAGGCTGCAATACCCCCACCACAGGACAGGTCACAAACGAACTGCGATACTCAGCATTCTCTTGGTTCGCATCGGCCGCATCATCAATCTCGTCATGAAACGCTAACGCCGCAGCGGCCTTTGTTGGATCGATGCCAGGAATCGGCTCTGGAGACTGAGAAACGCGGTAATAGTCATTGCCAACTTGGAGGGCTCTGTATCTCGGCAAGAGCTGATAAGCCCCCGTCAACGTTGGAATGACCTCATCCAAACCAAGATACGAACCAATATCGATCCCACCTTTCTTCATGCCGTTCGAAAAAAGGTTGAGTGCGTTTAGCGAGCCCCGATACGGCGTTCCAAAGGTGAACAAGGCTTTACAGTTCTGCCATCCACCTAACACTTCCAGATAATATCGCGAGACCAAGCCACCCATACTGTGTGCCAACAGAATCACTTTGGCATTATCATTCCCGCTCGCCTCTCGCCAGCGCTGCAACCGCTTATCTAGCAGTCGCTTCAGAATGTGAGCATTTGCCCGATTATCTCGCCGCCAATCGTAAGGAAATTCGTAAAAGTTAGCGGGCCTCTCATCCGGGTCATCGTAAATATTTCCTTTGACAATGTCTGTAAAATTTTCAGCAATTTGAGCCGATAGTCTATTGTAACCATCGACAATTCTCCCAAATCCAGAGAACACAGGAATCAGATAAGTATCCGTAATGAGGCGAGCTGGCTTGATGCCATCTCCTATGTCGCCGCCGTTGGGATCATCCCCTGATAGTTTCAATTCCTTGAGCCTATCGCCAAAGGGATTGAGCGCTCGCGAAATTGTTTTACCAGAGACATCCCAGAGGTCTTTGCCGTCCTTTTGCAAAACGCTCCCCATAATCCCTGGGAGAATGACGACAATATCTTTCATCGGCACTTTAGGAGTTGACATAATGTTCCTTGCTAATGTTGTTTGACTTAGAACGTGTGAACTTAAAAATGTAATATTTCACCCGCAACGTACGTAAAGGCATCACAGGGATATCGTAAAATTTAATCCTTAAAGGCCCAAATTTGGCCATATTAATGCTGTTTTCTTAATAGTTATCAGGCCTTTTTGCATAAGATACGCATCTGCTGTGAAGAATCGTCAACAATTCCCGGATACACTTTTGCTGCCGTTCAGCAATGTTTTATAAGTAGGATTACGGCTTTTGGAATCTTTAGGAAATCTTCGATACGTATAGAGTAAGTAGGCTAGATTCTAAGTCGACTTAGTGCTTGTGTATCGCTTTTAATTTCTACCAAACTGTTTCAGTCAAACTATCTTTAATAGATGCGTTAGATATGTATAAGCGGTGGAGAGTTTATAGTACGTTTTTGACAGGCATCGCTATTGGGCTGCTGTATGCGTTGCTGATAGGAAATCCCCCGCCACCTGACGCAACTGTTTTTGTTGAGTGGCCTGTTTTAGTACTCTCTTTTTCGGGCGTCCTTGGTGGGATTATTTATGCCATTGTCGTGAATGGCGAGGTAGAAATGCCTCGCTTTGTTGTAGATAGGAGCGGCGTATTCAAGGCGGGACTATTTGGCGATATCTTGCTCGGCATTGCAGGCGCATTTATTTTGGAGCTGCTTCTACCTCCTGATCTTTCTGTCATCGATCCAACAGCAGAAATCGAAGGTAGCGCGATCGCAGCCACTGGGATCATTGGTGGCTACGGCGGGCGCGCCATCATCAAATTTTCACTAGAGCGCTTCTTCAAGTACACCGGCACGTTAGACGAGTTTCGGGCGAATGTCATCACCCAAAGGCAGGCAGAGCCACAGAGCCAGCGACAATCTTCACGAACAGCCACAGAGTCAGCAGCTGAGCTAGGGGCAGAGGCAGCTGTCGCAGATGCGCACACAACCGCACTCATTGAGCAGATTGATCGCTATGTGCAAAGCGGCTTATCAGAAGGTGATCGCACAAAGCTAATCCGTCAACTCCAGGCTGAGCCTGACTCAGTTCGCCAAGCAGTATTCTTGGCCCTAGTTGAACTCAGGGAAGAGATATCCAAGGGTCTCAGCAACGAGCAGCTAGAGCGCATGGCAGGGCTGTTTGACAATCTGATAACAGTCTCGCCCGATGAGCATCCGCTATATTACCAGCTGGCACTCACTCGCACAGCATTGACGGAGCCCGCCTACGCAGAGGCGCTGACGGCGCTGGACAAGGCGATCGCACTCCGTGGCCCATTGGATGTCAACAAGCCCTGGCAATACGAGCTACACCGCGCGGTGGTCAACATTGAGCAGGCACAGGTCGCCAGCGAAGACTTTACGCTATCAGCATCTGCACAAGAAGCAATCCTGGCAGATTTAGAGACCATTGCCCAGGTGTACAATCTCGAAACCATTCTCAAAGCGGCTGACGAACAACAAATTCCAAGACCTGTCGTTAATTGGATTCGTCACAATTCGGAGCTTATAGAAGAGAGAGAAACATTGCAACCGCTCCTTCCTGCGGTACGCTCAGTCATTGTCGGCAGTCCATTACGGCCCATCGGAGGCGAGACGATTGGCCGTAGCCCAGAGGCACTATCAACCTCTCCTGTAAGTGGGAGTGCTTCGACTACAGTCGACGGTCAGCCTAGTAATTCGGCAAGTGATTCAGCTGCGAAAACCCAACCATCACCCAATGCAATCTTTCCAGAAATATTCTCAGCACTGGGACGTTGCTACGACATTCTTTCTCTCGATCCGTTCAATATTTTGGGGAATGAAAGCGCAAAGGCAACTCAAGTCTTTGACTTTTACGAAGCGTATCCAGAGTTAGACGAAGGAGAAACTGTTTTAGTCCCTAAAGGAGTCCGCTATATATCGGGCTCTAGGGGACAAATGGAAGTCAGCTCACAGTCTGAGCTGCTCTATACCGAGTCAGATATCCAAAAGATGTTTGCGAGCACCCTAGGAGCGGCACTCACTAAGGTGATGGGCGCGATCCTGCCATTTAGCCTATCAGCCAGCTATGGCAGCTATAAGCGCGATCGCAAACTCAACAAGAACATCTATGCCTTCACCAAAGCTGAATATATCCACTACAGCCTGCTTCTTGATCGACAGCAATCAAGCGCGCTGCATCTCAATGAAACATTTCGCCAAGCCGTTGCACAGCTGCCACTAACGTCAAACTACGAGTATCTCAACTTCATTGACAATTTTGGTACACATACGGCCATTAAGGTCGAGTTTGGTGGGCTATTTCATCATCGCTACTGCCTCAACAAATCTAGCCATGCCTCGATGGTGCAAGCCGGAGGCAATGTTTCCATCGAGGCTAAACGCGCCTTCGATGCTAAATTCGGCAAAAAAAGCCAGGGTAGCCGGTTCCAGGAATTCTCCTACAGCTCAGATGTCTACGACTTTTGTGGCGGTATGAAGAAAGAGAATATCCACGATTGGTTTGCCACGATTAAAGCCGATCCGGCCCCTATTCATCTGGAGCTGATGCCACTGTACGAGCTGCTTGACAGTCGGTCCTTTCCAGAAGATGAACAGATTATCAAGAAGCGTTCTCTTCTAGAGCTGGCTACCCGCACCTACCTAGAAAAGAATCCACCGGAAGGAATTCCTTGGGAGCTATGGCCCAGCGCTATCGTTGGCAGCAACAGCGGCGAGATATTCTCAGATATTAAGACTGAGCCTATGGCGTTAGCCACCAATGAAGATCGCTATAAACAGGCTCGCATCAAAGAAGTGCGCGTATGGATCAAAGATTGGATTGAAGGGGTACAGATAGTTTTAGAGGGTGACCAGCCGCCGTTCCATGTACATGGCAGCGAAGACGGCGACTTAAAAACGCTGAAACTTGACCCAGACGACTACATTACAGCTGTTTCCGTCAGAGCCCCTACTACCGCAAGGCGGCTAGGTGGGTCAGACACTTACATTGGGTCGATTAGGATGCACACCCACAAGCAGAAAATTTGGACGGTAGGGAAATACGATCCCAGAGCGATCGCACTCGATATTCCCGATGGCTATCAGGTCATTGGCTTCCAGGGTCGCAGCGACAAACGAATCGAAAAACTCGGTGTCATTTCCATTCCCGTCGCACCACAGTGAGCTAGACAAAAGTAAGCTGAACAGAATTACAACAGCATTGCAACAACAATCGGTGAACCAACAATTGTAAGGAGTCTAAGGCGAGCAAAATGGACGAACAGCAGAAGAAAGCTCATATAGAGCAGAAGAAAGCTCGTATAGAAAAGTGGCAACAGCAGGAGTCACCCTTCTATAAACGGTGGCGCGTTTACAGCACATTCTTGACTGGCTTTGCGATCGGTCTGTTTTATGTGCTGCTGATTAGTGATCGAGACTTCCTATGGCTACGTGCAGATGAGAAGTCTGCCATGGTGCTCATTTTCTCCGGCATTTTGGGCGGTGTCATCTACACCATCATGGTTGATGGCCATGTAGAAATGCCGGAGTTTATTCCCAACGACACCGGGAAGTTTAGAGCCGGGCTCTTTGGCGATATTTTGCTGGGCATTGCTGGGGCCGTTGTATTGGATTTTATTGCGAAATCGCTTGAGGCACCGATAGACACCTATGTCGAAATTGCCGCTGCGGGCATTGTCGGTGGCTATGGAGGACGCGCCATCTTGCAGTTTGCACTGCAACGCGTCTTCAAAGATGTCAACCTGCTCGAAGCTGATCGCATCGCATATTTGCAAGCCAATATGCAGCAGCGATTAAATCGAAAGGACAGCCTTGAGCTAATCGATTTAGTCAATGCGCAAATCAGAGTCGGCTTAGCAGGAGACGAGTTAAGTGAGCTAAAAGCAGAAATTGAGGCAGCGGATACGGATGTCAGACGGCGTATCTTTAATTTGACTCGTGATTTTCGCCTAGCGGCTAAGGCAGCAGGTGAACAAGATCGCATTGTCCGCATGATGCCGATTTTTGAAGCCTTGGTCACCAGTGACCCTGAACAGCACGCATACTATGCGGAGCTGGCATTTGCGTATAAAGATTCAGGGTCGCCGGATCTCTTTCGAGCTATTGAATATTTGGATAAGGCGATCGCACTTCGAGGCGACCAGCATCGAGCCGAGACCTGGAACTACGAGCTTAGTCGTGCCATCACTCGCATTCAAGAATCCTACAAGACAAACGGCAGCTACGATTTTGCCCCAGCCGTGCACGAGCGCATTATTGCCGATCTGCTAGCTGTTGCAGAAATTTATAACTTAGAAAATATTCTCAAAGCCGTCTCCGACGAGTCCATGCCGAGACCCATCATCAACTGGATGCGCCACAACCAGAAGATGCTGGCTGCTCATCCCAAAGCAAAAGCCCTCATAGAGCAGCTCGACTCTATGGTGCAGGAAGAACCGGCCCCTCAGCCAGAAGTTAAACTACCTAGCAAGCCGTCATCACCTCCCACGGATAAAGTCTCACCGCGCCCGGTGGCACCGGACACACCGCCAGATGCAGTGCCCAAAGCAGGCATTGAGCTAATCAAGGAATTTGAAGGGTATGCGGAAGAGCTACCAGATGGTCGTGCCAGAGCCTATGCCGACGCCATTTATGGATGGGAAGTGCCCACTATTGGCTATGGCACGACCCGGTATCCTGACGGGAAGAAAGTTCAGCAGGGCGATATCATTAACCGTGAGCAAGCCGAAAAGTACTTGCTCGCTGAGATAGAACACAGCTGCAAGCAAAAACTAGAAGCCATTCCAACTTGGCCTCAAATGAATGACAATCAGCGCTCAGCACTCTATAGCTTTGCTTACAATTTGGGTCCTTCTTTCTATCGTGGTACCAATTTTGACTCCATTACACGGGTCTGTGACTCACCCGACAAATGGCTTGACCAAGCGTGGATCGAAGCTCAGTTTATTAAGTACCGGGATCGTGGAACTCCTGCTGAGGAAGGGTTGCGAAGACGTCGATTGGCAGAAGCTGAGTTGTTTTGTATCCCTGCATCGAAGCCCTCTCGACAAGGCATTATCAAGGGGAAAAAACAACTAGCCGTCCGTTACTTTTCTCAGCGAGATAACTCTTTTCACTCCAGCAGAACGTGTAATACAACAAGTTGTTGGATGGGTGCTCTATATATGAAGCCTGAACTATGGGAGAAATGCAACAGAGACAATAATGCTGACTTCAACTACTACTATAAGTTCGTTGAACAGCATGGTGATACAACAAAACCTGGCCCTCAGACTCAGGCCCTAGAAGACTTGGGGGTTACCTCTCAGTGGCGTTATGATCTTTCCATAAACGACGTTAAAAAAGAAATCGACCAAGGACGCCCTGTCGTACTAGGCATTTATCACAATGGTTATGCTGCTAACCCGACTCGCGATAGTGGACATATGATTTTAGCCGTCGGGTATGACGAAAACAGCCTCATTATCCACGACCCTAATGGAGATTTGGACGTGCTCAACGGTGGGTATCATGGCCCCTTGCATGAATCTGGTGCCTATCTTCACTATAGCTACAAAAATCTGGGCCCTCGGTTTGAAGCAGATGGCCCAGGTAGTGGGTGGGGACGACTCTTCCGGTAGATGATGCTAAAGGCGCTCTGCTTCAATCTTTAAATCCTGTGTAAAGCTGCGTAAAACTCAAGCTGCTGACAGGAAACTGCGATAGGGTTTATGCTGCAAGCATATACTTACTTCTATTGCTGCATATGAATCGTGATGCGCTGATTGTTGGCGTTAGGACTGAGACCACAGACAGGGGCCAGGTAAAACGATGACCCAGTCTGAGAGCGATCGCAGCATACAAATCAATCAGGACGCCTCTGGCAATACGATTGTCTCTGGAGATGGCAATTCCCTTGTTTTTAGCTCTGGGGAGGCTGAGAGGAGATCGCGCATACCCACTGTGCCTCTACAGATGCCGCCCCTGCCGGATCACTTTGTAGAACGGCCAGAGCAACAGAACAACGTAAAAGCTGAGCTATTAAATACAACAACTACACAAGGCACACTTGTCGTCAGCGCCATCTATGGCTTGGGTGGCATTGGGAAATCTGTTCTAGCTTCCAAGCTAGCCCACGATACAGAGGTTCAGGCGCATTTTGCCGATGGCATTTTGTGGGCCACACTGGGGCAGAATCCAGATATTTTGCCGCTGCTGAGCGGCTGGATTCAGGCGCTGGGCGATTACGACTATAAGCCAACGGCTACAGAGTCGGCCTCGAATCATCTGCGGACGCTGCTGTACAGCAAGCGGGTGCTGCTGGTGGTCGATGATGTGTGGAATCCAGCGCATTTGGAGCCCTTTCGCGTGGGGGGTGAGGGCAGCTGTGTGATGGTGACGACGCGGGAGGCGCGGATTCCAGAGGCGCGGAAGTACAACCTGGATGTGATGAGTGCGAAGCAGGCGCTGGCGCTGATGACGCAGAAGCTACGCGGGGCGCTGAGTGAGAAATCCCGTGAGCAGGCGCTGGGGTTTGCGAAGCGGGTGGGGTATTTGCCTTTGGCGCTGGAGCTAGCGGCGTCGCAGATTGAGGAAGGGGTGAGCTGGCAGGAGCTGTTTGAAGACTTTACAGACGAGGTAGCGCGGCTAGAGGGGTTGGATGTTTATGGTGCGCAGGAGATACCTGATGATGCGAAGCGGCGGAAGTACAGTTTGCTGGCGTGCTTTAACCTAAGCCTGAAGCAGCTGTCGCCGGAGCAACTGAAGCAGTTTGCGTGGCTGGGGATTGTGCCGGAGGATGTGAGCCTGACGCAGGCGATGGCGCAAACGCTGTGGCAGGTGACGAGTCGGCAGGCAGGGAGCATTTTGCGCACTTTTAGGGCGAAGGCGCTGGTATTGCAGGGGGCGACGCAGGCGGATGAGCGGGTGAGCTATCGGATGCATGATTTGATGCATGATTTGGCGCAGCGGCTGCTGGTGAGTCCGGTGGAGCCGGAGAGGATGGGAGAGCTGCCGGGGTTGGGGTTGAGTAAGGTGGCGGCGCATGGAGAATTGCTGGAGCGGTATGCGGCGCAGACTGAAGGGGGGCAGTGGCATACGCTGAAGGATGACGGTTACATTTTTGCGCATCTGACTTGGCACATGGAGCAGGCAGGGCAGCTGGATGCAATTAATGAGCTGTTGTGTACGAGCGATAAGGATGGAAAGAATGGATGGTATGAGGCTTGTGATGCGCTGGGGAAACCTGCGGGATTTGTGAATGATTTGGGCCGGGCTTCGCAGCTGGCAGTGAAAAACTATCAGCAAGCGCGGGGAGAAACGATTTCTCGGCTGTTTCGCTATGCGCTGATGAGAACGTCGCTGAATAGTTTGGCCAGTAATGTTACGGCTGAGATGGTGGGTGGGCTAGTGAAGACGGGGGTGTGGCAACCTGCCCAAGGGCTAGCCTATGTGCAGCAGACGAAAGATCCTTGGCACAGAGCAGCGTGTATTTCGGCCATTGTGCCTTGTATGCCAAAAGCGCTGTTGCCAGAGGTGATTGAGACAATAGGCCAAATGAATGATGCGGCTTATCGCTCTTATGTATTGAGTAAGCTGGCTATGCGATTCGCTGAGATCTGGCCAAGTGTGCTGACAGCTATTCAACAAATACATGATCGCTACGGTGATCATCGAAAACACATGCAAGGATATTCTTACAGGTCTCTAGCCCTTTGCAGAATAGTTGAGCAGTTGCCTTCGCAATATCTGGCAGAGGCACATAAACTAGCCTGTCAAATCCAAGATCCGACGGAACAAGCCATTGCTTTGATTTCGCTTGCTAGGAGAAGT
>ERZ1740067.2902-NODE-2902-length-10005-cov-17.522814_pt1 | contig 10005 bp, 6 predicted proteins | sample MGYA00581736_ERZ1740067 | MGnify/ENA primary metagenome ERZ1740067 (study PRJEB43018, sample SAMN04849236) | marine metagenome | isolation source: floating plastic debris | place: Pacific Ocean | collected 2008-08-27 | study: EMG produced TPA metagenomics... | reverse complement strand
ACTTGATGATGCGCAGGTTAGCTAATTAAGATTTACTTTATAAATTAGCTCTTAGTCGATCCTTCTTCCCCAACACCGCATTTACTGCTGGCGGTGACCTTCTTCCTCCCCAGCGCGGCGAACAGTTTGAAATTGGAGTCAGAGGCGAATTTCTAGACGGTCGGCTAATTGGCAATTTAGCCCTGTTCAACCTCACCCGTCAGAACCTGCCCACCAGCGATCCTGATAATCCACGGTTTTCGTTGGCCGTCGGTGAACAGCGCAGTCGCGGTATCGAACTAGATATTACTGGCGAAATTTTGCCCGGCTGGAACATCATTGCCAACTACGCTTATCTTGACGCCGAAATTATTGAGGACGACGACTTGCCTGAGGGTAATCGTTTATTCAATGTGCCGGAGCATAGCTTTAATTTGTGGACAAACTATGAAATCCAAAAGGGAGATTTACAGGGGCTTGGCTTTGGTCTCGGCTTCAATTACATTAGCGAGCGATTTGGTGACAACACCAATAGCTTTACCCTCGACAGCTATTTTCTAACTAACGCTGCAATTTCCTACAAACGCAACAACTGGAAAGCTGCGCTGAATTTCCGCAACGTATTTGATGTGGACTACATTCAAGGCAATGAAGGACGTAGAAACAGCGAGATTTATCCTGGTCAAGAGTTCACTATCGTGGGCTCTATCTCAGTGGAATTCTAGGAATAATGATGTTTCACTCCATTCGCCGTTTGGTGCGTTTTGCCTTGTTGGGGTTATCTTTGGCAGCGCTGATTGTGGCCTGTCAGACTACCCCAGTTGAACGCCCCTTGGCTTCATCAAGTTCAACGGCAGTCGATAACTGTCGCGTTGTAGAGCATTTTGAGGGAAAGACAGAGGTTTGCGGTCAACCCCAGAAGGTTGTGGCGCTTAGTCCATATGTTTTGGACATGATGCTCGGGTTAGGCGTGCAGCCCGCAGCCTTTGCTCAGTCCGCGAATTCCAGCGCTGAAATCGTTCAAATCTACGACAATCCAGCATCACAAATTCCTTACCTCGGGCAATGGATAACCACAAAACCGGTGGCGTTGGGCGATCGCAATACCCCGTCCCTGGAACGCCTGACCTCGCTGCAACCAGATTTGATTTTGGGGGAGAGTTTTCAAAACGATAAATATTCCTTGCTCACTAAAATCGCACCCACTCTACTGTTTGATGGACTTGCTCTAAGGGACGGCAAGGCACAATTTTGGCGAGAAAATATTGAGGCGATCGCCCACGCTTTGGGTCGAGATCAGCAGGCGAAAGAACTGCTAGCTACCCGTGATAATTACGTTGCTCAAGCACGGGAAGCTTTACAGCCAGTGCTGCAAGCCTATCCTCGAGTGTTATTGATTGGTTCTGATCTGGTTGATCGGGTTTTCTGGCTATCGGAAAATATAGTCACAGCCAGTTTGCTGAAGGAGATTGGCTTTGAACTTGTTCAGCCAGAAGGGGTGGAGTTTTCTGCTGAGGTGTCTTGGGAAATACTGCCTGACATTGAAGCCGATATCGTGATGGTGCTTGACTGGAACACGGAGCGGTTTATGAAGCCCGAAGCTTCCAGACAAGACAAATGGGCGCAGAAGCCATTACTCAATGCCATGCCGGTTTTTCAACAGGGTCGGGTCTTTTTTGCTGACTATTACCTTTGGGCTAACCATCTTCGCGGCCCCTTGAGTGAGGGCCTAATCCTAAAATCCCTGCCGGACCTGTTGTTACCTACCGTGGCAGACAAAAAAAATGCCTAGGGCGTGTCAGTTGCCTGATCAGAATTCTGTATACCTCCGCCCCAGTTTCTAGCAAGCACGATCCAAACCCATGGATATCCTGTCCTATGCCCTACATTGCATAAGCCAACGTTGAACTTTTAAAGCATTGCCAACCATGGTTTGATTAATAAGAACTAGTCGCATTAGTTCCTGACCATTGCGTAACAATGACTTTCCTCCTTTCTATCCCAGAGTTCTACCGCCAGAACCCGGAAGTGGCTGAACAACGGCAGAAGGTACGACAGCCCTGGACAGTCCCTTTAAACGATGCCAGCGGCAGAAATCACGGATATCGCCAAAAAGTCACCCTACGTCCTGGGCTAGAGATTCAGATTGATGATTACACCCTCCAAGAAGAGCTGCTTATAGAAGCCGATGGTGCGGAGCTCTGTTCTCCCCAATTATTTATAGAAATGAGCTTTATGCTCTCTGCCAATAACCCGAAAGAACAAGTGCTGGCTCAGCATAATTTCTTTGATGTTTGCTGGTGGGAAAGATGGGGTGGAAACATGGTTTGGTGGCAACCGGGCGAACGGATTCTCAAGTTTGATATTCACCTGCAACCGAATGTATTTAAACCCCTTTTAGGCAGTGAACTAGAAACGCTGTCAGAGCCCCTAGCCAAGGTTATTCAAAGCTCTCAAACAGGGCAATGTGATTTGTGTTTTTGGCAACTGAGCACAACAACACCTGCTATGCAAATAGTGATTTACCAGATATTGCGCTGTCCTTACGAAGGACCAACTCGCTGGATCTACTGGGAGAGCAAGGTGTTGGAGCTTCTGGCGCTGCGCTTGGAAGAGCTTAAGGAGTCCAGCTTAAAACCAACGGCGAAATCAACCTTAAAACCCGATGACCTAGACCGCCTTCACCACGCCAGAGAAATTTTGCACAAACGGCTGGCAAGCCCGCCTTCGCTACTAGAGCTGGCGGAGTTGGCAGGGTTAAACGATTACAAACTGAAGACAGGCTTTAAGGAGGTATTTGGCAACACCGTATTTGGCGACTTAAGACAACATCGCTTGGAACAGGCACGACACCTTTTGCAAGAACGCCAGATTTCTGTAATGGGGGCGGCGACAGCAGTGGGCTACGCCAACCAAGCTCATTTTGCCGCTGCATTTCGTAAGCAGTTTGGGATAAACCCTGGCAAGCTTTGTCGCTAAGAGGTGCTTCAATTTAACTGCTCATTAATTGCTAACCATTGCGTTAGAAAGCCTATATTCCAAAGTTTGTAGCGTTGCCCACTGCTTAACGTTTCTGAAATCAACGTAGCTTTTGGAGTTGATGACAACACGTCCTAGGCACCCCAAAAGATCCGTCTAGGAGTCAATCAGGATCCGTCTAGGAGTCAAAACTAACTGCGACACACTGTAATGTGCTCCGTAACTGAGAATTGATTTCAACAGTGCTGGTGTGAGCATGAGTAGTTTCAAAATCTTTTATGGGCTTTTAGCCACTGGATTCCTAACCCTAGGATTATTGCCAGAAGCTCATTCGCTAACTCAAAATCCTGCCTCTGGAGGCGACTCAAAAGCTGGCGATCCTGCGTTTTTGGCCCAAGGCGAGGCTGCTATTAGAACTGATACCTCCCTTGAAACGGCTGCCAGAACTGGCGTGGAGCCAAGTGTATTTTCTAGCAATAAGGAGCCTGAGGAACGATTGGCTTCATTGCCAATTACGGAGCAAGCACCTGCTACAGCGGTAGATGAGTGGGTAGCAGACGTTGCCCAGTCCGAGTCGGCACCCGCTACAACGGTGGATGAATGGCGCAATCAACTGGCTCAGGCGCAAGTGACGATTGTAAATGTGCGTATTGAGGAAACAGAGGCGGGGCTAAGGGTCGTTTTGGAAACGGCAGGAGGCGAACCAAGAATTTCTGAGTCGCGCACGGTGGGTAATGCGTTGGTGTCAGAAATTTCCGGCGCGGTGCTGGATTTACCTGGCGGGGAGGGGTTTGAGGAGTTTGGTCCTGTGGAAGGAATTGCGCTGGTGAGCGTAACGGGTTTGCCTGGCGACTTGGTGCAGATTTCTATTACGGGCAGTGATGCGGTTCCCCAGGCTGAGGTGGCCGTTGAGGGGGGAAGTCTGGTGCTGAGGGTGATGCCGGGAGAGGCGATCGCCCAGGGAGACGACGATTCAATTTAAATATCGGTTACGGGCAGCGAAACGGGAGGCTATAGCCCGCCCAATGCCACCACGGCTACGCGCACCGATACGCCGCTGCGGGATATTCCCCAGTCGATTCAAGTGGTGCCCCAGCAGGTGATTCGAGACCAAAATGCCACGCGGGTTAGCGACGTTCTACGGAATGTGTCGGGGGTGACGCCCCAAGGGGGCTTTGGCGGCTCTACGTTTAACTTTACGACTCGCGGTTTTGAAGACTCGAGAATTGTTAGAAATGGCTTATTTCGGGCGACCGATGTATTTAATGACCCGTTTATAACCGCGATCAATACGGTGGAGCGAGTTGAAGTGCTGAAGGGTCCTGCGTCGGTGCTGTATGGTCAGGCGGAGCCGGGGGGGCTGATTAATATCATCACCAAGCAGCCCCAGGCAGAGCCCTTTTATGAGGTGCATTTTAGGGCGGGCAGTTTCGATTTAATTGAACCGGCCATTGATTTTACCGGTCCCCTAACGAAAGACGATCGCCTTACCTATCGTTTAACGGCGTCCTATCAAAATGGGGGACGATTCCGCGAGTTTGTTGACTCGGAAACATTTTCTGTATCGCCCATACTGCGCTACGAGTTTAGCGAGAATACGGACTTAACCGTCGAATATGAGTATTTGATCGACAACCAAACCTTTGACGATGGTTTGCCCCTTGATCCGGTTGTGTTTGACCTGCCTCGCGATCGCTTCCTGGGCGAACCGGACGATTCTTTAAACGCAGAAGCCCACCGCTTTTACGTAACTTTTAACCATCGCTTCAACGAGAATCTGCGCATGCGGAGCGGCTTTGGCGCTGAGTTTCTTAACGATGAGCTGAGGGCTTTTCGCCCGGGAAATTTCGACCCCGTTACTGGCGATGTGGAGAGAGGTTTTGCCTTCAATGAAGGATTTAACGAAACCTTTTCTTGGCAGACCGATCTAATTGCTGAATTTGAAACGGGGGCGATCGCCCATCAGCTCCTATTTGGGGTTGAACTATCGGTCCTTGATTTAGATACCCCTGACAGTTTTGTCTTTAGGGACAACGACGGCATTCTTTCAATTAACCTGTTTGACCCCCAATACGGCGTATCAACCCCTATTCCCGGCGACGCCGTTTCACCCACTTTAACCAGCAACTCCCAAGAGACCATCGGTATTTACCTACAGGATCAGATTACCCTGCTGCCCAATCTCAAACTGCTGGTGGGCGGTCGATATGACTTTGTGAGAAATGAAAGTGTTCTAGAGTTTCTAGGGAGCAGCCAAGATACAGCTGTGGTCAGCGAACTGGATGATGGAGCCTTTTCCCCTCGCGTAGGTATCGTCTATCAGCCCATAGAGCCAATTTCTATTTACGCCAGCTATAGTCGGTCCTTTGTTCCCAGCAGCGCTAACACCATCGATGGGGAAATTATTGAGCCAGAGCGGGGAACCCAGTATGAAATTGGGGTGCGAGGAGAATTTGGTGACGTGGTGGTTAATTTGGCGGCGTACGACATCACCAAAACGAATATCACTCGCGCCGATCCCAACAACACGTTTTTCTCCATTCCTATTGGGGAAGCCACAAGTCGCGGCGTTGAGCTGGATGTGGCGGGGGAAATATCGGACGGCTGGAATATTATCGCTTCCCTTTTCTTTAACGAAACGTCTATCTCTGAGGGGGATGCGAGAAATCCTGAAGGAGATGCTTTACGCAATGCGCCCAATTCCGGTGCCAGCCTGTGGAGCACCTATGAAATTCAGTCGGGGAATTTACAGGGGCTGGGCTTTGGGGCAGGCATATTTTACGTGGGCGATCGCGACGCCGAAGTGCCCAACGATCTTATTTTGCCGTCCTATGTGCGAGTCGATGCCAGTATTTTTTACCGGCGCGACAACTGGCAGGCTCAGCTTAACTTCCGAAACTTATTTGATACCGACTACATCGAAGGCAGCCAGAGCACCGTCAATGTGCGCCCCGGCGATCCGTTTTCGGTGGTTGGCAGTGTATCAGTTCGATTTTGAAAATCGGTTGCTTGATAACCTTGCCCAAGGTGCCGAATGAGTCTCGATTTTGGATAGAACTTTCATCGGGGCTGCTCATCATTTCCAGTGCCTTTTGGACCAACGCTAAACTGCCAAAGTATTGCCAAACATGGTTTGATTAATAGGAACTAGTCGCATTAGCCTAGACAATCTCGCACCTATGAGTTTCTTCTTCCCTGCCTCCGATTTCTTGAGCCAACATCCTAAGGTGGCTAAACAGCAAGGAGAGTTGCGACAGCCGTGGACAATTCCTTTGGACGTTGACGGCAAAGGACAGGGATATCGCCAAGGCGTCAGATTGCGCCCTGGCTTACATGTTTTGATCGACGATTACACTCTCCAGGAAGACATGCTCACTTCGGTGGGCAAAAAAGGCGATCGCCCTCCCCACTTAGGCTTAGAAATGAGCTACATGCTTTCAGGTCACAACCACCTTGAAGAAGTATCGGCGAATCACAACTTTTTAGGGGCTGGTTGGTGGGAAGGCTTTGAACAGAAAACAGCCCTGTGGCAAGTGGGCGATCGGATTCTTAAATTTGACATCCACCTCGATGCAACTGTGTTTAAGAGCTTTTTAGGCGACCAACTAGAAATGTTACCGGACTCTCTGTCCGGGGTTATTCAAAGCTCTCGACCTATCCAAACCCATGATTGTTTTTGGCAGGTAGGTACCACCACACCAGGCATGAAGCTAGCAATACATCAAATGCTGCATTGCCCATATCAAGGGGTAACTCGCTGGATGTATTGGGAAAGTAAGGTATTAGAGCTGCTGGTGCTACGCTTAGAGGAAATTAAGCGCCCCAGCCCAGAAACAGCGGTCAAATCAATTTTGAAATCTGGTGACCTAGACCGCATTCACTACGCAAGGGAAATTGTGCACAAGCGGCTAACCAATCCGCCTTCACTGTTAGAACTGTCAAGGTTAGTGGGGCTGAATGACTATAAGCTTAAGCTGGGCTTTAAGCAGGTATTTGGAACTACCGTATTCGGCGATTTAAAGCGGTATCGATTGGAACAGGCGCGGCGCCTCTTGGAGGAGCGACAGATTTCCGTAAAGGCGGCGGCAGCGGCCGTGGGATACGTCAACAAAGGTCATTTCGCCGCTGCATTTCGTAAGCAGTTTGGAATATATCCTCACGAAGTCAATCGATAAAAGCTTTTACTCATTAAAGTGTTTTGTTGATTAAACGCCAGAAGCTTTACGCAGTGGGGAGTACACGACCCAGAATCCTTGCAATATTTAATTTGGAAGTTTAATTGATGGGTGAGGGATCAAAAAAAATCCGTCTAAGAGCACAAAAAAATCCCTCTCAGAGCCCGCTCGGCTTGTAACGCACTGTAATGTTCTTCGTAACTGAGAACCAATTTCAATTGTGGTGTGAGCATGAGCAGTTTCAAAATTTTGTATTGGCTTTTAGCAACTGGAGCCCTAACTTTAGGATTATCGCCAGCGGTTCAAGCGCTAACCGAAAGCCCTGGATCTGGAGACGGTTCTAGATCCGCTGTCGCAGAGGATGAACCAATGCTTCTGGATCAAAGGGCAACGCCCAATGGACCCGATACTCCTTTTGAAACTGCCACTGAAAATTCTGAAGCACCGCTAGCTTCATCGCAGATTACTGAAGTTGTACCCGCTACCACGGTGAATGAGTGGGTGGCGGAGGTGACGCAATCTGAGGCAGTGCCTGCCACCACGCTAGATGAATGGCGATCGCGCATTGCCCAGGCTCAGGTCAGGATTACCAATGTGCGTGTGGAAGAAACAGAAGCGGGACTACAGGTGGTCTTGGAAACGGCGGGAGGCGCGCCAAGAATTCCAGAGCCTCGCACAGTAGGGAATGCGCTGGTGTCAGAAATTTCCAACGCGACGCTCGACTTACCGGGGGGAGAGGACTTGGAGGAGTTCGATCCTGCCGAGGGGATTGCCCTAGTGCGCGTGTCGAGCTTGCCGGGAAATCTGGTGCAGGTTTCCATTACGGGAAGCGACGCTGCACCAGTGGCTCAGCTCAGCACCGAAGGCAGAAATCTAGTGGTGAGTGTGGAGCCGGGAGTTGCCACTGCGGATGGAGACGATGCCCCGATTCAACTGTCGGTGACTGGTGAGCAAGGGACTCGATACGCGCCCCCGACGGCTAGGGTCGGCACCCGAACCGATGCGGCATTGCGGGATATTCCCCAATCGGTTCAGGTGATTCCTCGACAGGTGCTGGAAGACCAGGGTGTTGTTCGCGTTGGTGAAGCTTTACTGAATGTTTCCGGTGTCACCCCAGCCAGAGACTTCGGTGGTTCCAACTTTTCCTTCACTGCCCGTGGATTCGAAGACGCGAGGATTTTGCGCAATGGCACTTTATCGGGAGAAGAAGACCAGTCGACGGTAACGGTTCCCAGTACGGTTGAGCGAATTGAGGTGCTCAAGGGGCCTGCTTCCGTGCTGTATGGGCGAGCAGAGCCCGGCGGTCTGATTAATATCATCACCAAACAGCCTGAGTCTGAACCGTCTTACGAAATTCAGCTTAGGGCAGGCAGTTTTGATTTTCTTGAGCCATCGATAGACTTTACAGGACCTTTGAGCCCTGACGGCAAGCTAACCTACCGCCTTAACGTTGCCTACTTGAAAGATGGACTATCACGAGATCAGGTCGAAGCAGAACTGTTTTCTATTGCGCCCGTAATTCGCTACGAGTTTAGTGAGGGTACAGACCTGACCCTTGAGTATGAGTACGCGGAAGATCGACGCACTTTTGATGATGGAATTCCAGTGGCGGCTGGTTTTGATCCGTTTGACGTGTCGGGAGACCTTTTTTTAGGAGAGCCGGATAATTTCTTTAACGATAGTTTTCATCGGTTCTATCTCACCTTGAACTACCGCTTTAACGAGGATCTTCGCTTGCGTAGTATCGTTGGCGGTGAGTTTGAAGATAGTGCGATTAATGCGTTTCGTTCTTTTGGGTCTTTTGATGAAGACACCGGTAATTTGGAGCGTACTTTGTTCCAAACTAGCGAGTTTTCTAACAGTAATTTTTCTTGGCAAACGGAGCTGGTGGCTGATTTCGAAACGGGTTCAATCAAACACCAACTGGTAGCGGGATTTGATTTGACGTTCTCCAACTTTACTATCGACCCCGGTGAGAATACCAATGGTAATTTTCCAATCAATATATTTGACCCGGACTATGACCAAGAGTTTCCCCCAAGTCGCCCGTCCAATATATTTCTCGACTTTGACACTGAAGAGAATAGCTACAGTGTGTTTTTGCAAGATCTGATTACTTTGACTCCTAATCTCAAACTGTTAGTGGGAGGTCGATATGACTTTATCAATACCAGGAGTGATCGATTTTTTGCTGTGTTTGACGAGAATGGAGAGTTACAGCGAGAGAGCGACACTATCTCTGAAATAGATGATGGAGCTTTTTCACCCCGGGTCGGTATTGTTTATCAGCCTACCGATGCAATTTCACTGTATGGAAGCTTTAGTCGTTCATTTGTGCCTAATTCTGTAAATACCTTCGAAGGCGAGGAAATTGAACCAGAGCGGGGCACTCAGTATGAAATTGGGGCAAGAGTGGAGCTGGGTGACATTTCGATCAACTTGGCGGCTTATGATCTCACTAAAACAAATATTGCCGTTGCGGATCCTGACAACATAGGTTTTTCTTTGGCAATTGGTGAAGTTAACAGCCGGGGAATTGAACTAGATATCGCTGGGGAAATATTAGACGGTTGGAATATTATTGCTTCTGGATTTATTAACGAAACTGAGATTATGGAGGGGGATGATCGTTTTCCGGAAGGCGATCGCCTAAACCAAGCACCGCTCAGCGGAGCCAGTTTATGGACTACCTATCGAATTCAAAAAGGTAGTTTAGAGGGCTTAGGCTTTGGTGCAGGAGTATTTTTTGTGGGGGAAACAGAAGCACAGCTTCCCAACGATACTGTTGTTCCTTCTTACACTCGGTTTGATGCCACTATCTTGGGAGCATCCCACTTATGCACTGAGTGGTGCAGAAAGTTGAAAAGCGCCA
>ERZ1740067.2901-NODE-2901-length-10011-cov-4.320209_pt1 | contig 10011 bp, 8 predicted proteins | sample MGYA00581736_ERZ1740067 | MGnify/ENA primary metagenome ERZ1740067 (study PRJEB43018, sample SAMN04849236) | marine metagenome | isolation source: floating plastic debris | place: Pacific Ocean | collected 2008-08-27 | study: EMG produced TPA metagenomics... | reverse complement strand
CCCAATCACACCAAGCTCGGCCAGCTCTGTCCAAATCTCGGAACTAAAGCCTTGATCGCTGGCCAAAATTTCATTCCGCGTCGCCGTGTCGTATTTGTCCGCCAAATATCGCCGCAGCGTGTCGGACAGCATCTGACGTTCTTCTGTCAGGTTGAAATTCATGCCCGTGCCCCCAGCGAAACCTTCGCAATGATGTTTTTCTGTACCTCGTTTGATCCGCCAAAGATGGAGATTTTTCGGTGGTTGAAATACTCACCCGCGACCGCGCCGACATCAAACGGATCCGGCAGTGGCGTGTTTGATCCTTCGACGCCTTCAGAGGCAAACGGCATCGCATAAGGGCCAATTGCCCGGCGGCTGAGGTCGTTCAATTCCTGCCGGATCAGCGATCCCTTGACCTTCAGCATGGACGCTTCTAGCCCCGGTGCTTCGCCCGCACCAGCCGCCGCGATCATGCGCATGTTGAAGGTTGCCAGTGCCATCAATTCCATCTCAACCCGGGCAATACGCGCCATGAAATGCGGGTTTTCTGCAAGTGGCTTGCCATGATCGCTCACAATGCCAGCCACACGTTTAACGCTATCCAGTGCCGCGTTCGAAAATCCAACACCCGCAATGTTCGCGCGTTCATGGGTCAGCAAGTACTTGGCATAGGTCCAGCCTTTGTTTTCCGCGCCAACCAGATTTTCGACGGGCACGCGCACATCTGTGAACCAAACCTCATTCACCTCATGGGTGCCATCTAGCAGGATGATGGGGCGCACTTCGACGCCCGGTGTGTCCATATCGATCAGCAGAAAGGAAATCCCCTCCTGCTGCTTAACATCCGAATCCGTACGGACGAGACAGAAAATCATGTTGGCGTGCTGGCCCAGCGTGGTCCAGGTTTTCTGACCGTTCACGATATAATGGTCACCATCGCGCACCGCTTTGGTTTTCAAAGACGCAAGGTCAGACCCCGCACCGGGTTCAGAATACCCCTGACACCACCAATCCTCACCCGACAAGATGCGTGGCAGCCAATAGTCCTGTTGCTCTTTGGATCCAAACTTCTGCAACACAGGCGCAAGCATCGACAGACCAAACGGCACGATGCGCGGCGCGTTGGCCTTACAGGCTTCTTCTTCATAGATGCTGCGCTGAACTGCCGACCATTCCGCACCACCAAATTCCTTTGGCCAGTTCTGCGCGAGCCAGCCGCGCGCGTTCAGCCGCGCATGCCAGTCTTCCATCTCTTCCTTAGTCAAGTCCGCTTTGCCCAATCGCACTTTTTCAGCAACTTCAGGTTTCACGTTCTCTTTCAGAAACGCACGCAACGCATCGCGGAACGCGACGTCTTCGTCAGAATAGCTCAATTCCATATCAGTAGATCTCCACCAATCCAGCAGCGCCCATACCGCCGCCAATGCACATCGTCACAACGCCCCATTTGGCGCCCTGCCGCTTTCCTTCCAGCAGGATATGCCCGGTCATGCGCGCACCCGACATCCCAAACGGATGCCCAATCGCGATGGACCCACCGTTGACGTTGAATTTTTCGGGGTCAATGCCAAGCCTGTCCCGGGAATAGAGCGCTTGGGAGGCAAACGCCTCGTTCAGTTCCCAAATGTCTATGTCCTCGACCTTCAACCCGTGCCGCTCCAGCAGTTTTGGAACAGCAAAAACCGGCCCAATTCCCATCTCATCCGGCTCACACCCGGCCACGGCAAAGCCCTTGAACGCACCGAGCGGTTCACAGCCATGCTTGGCGGCATCCGTGTCGGACATCACAACAACGGCCGCTGATCCATCCGAAAGTTGGGAGGCATTCCCAGCCGTCACAAACCCACCTTCGCGCACCGGGTCCAGCCCTTGCAGACCTTGCATCACCGTGTTGGGGCGATTGCATTCGTCGCCGGTCACGGTAACGTCCTTTTGCGAAATCTCGCCTGTTTCACGGTCTTTCACTGCCATCAAGGTGTCCATCGGCACAATCTCATCCGCGAACTTGTTCGCCTGCTGCGCCGCTGCCATACGCTGTTGCGAGCGCAACCCGTATTCATCCTGATAGTCCCGGCTCAGGCCATAGCGTTCTGCCACCACATCTGCCGTTTCGATCATCGTCATGTAGATGGCCGGTTTGTGCTCCAACAACCATGGGTCTGGGGCGGGGCGCATCTTGGATTGCACCATGCTGATGCTTTCGACACCCCCAGCCACAATTGGCCCCATCTGATCCGTTTTAACAGCTTGTGCCGCCATCGCGATGGTTTGCAAACCGGACGAACAGAACCGGTTCACAGTCTGGCCAGACGTGGTGATCGGCAAGCCAGCCCGCAGAGCAATCTGGCGCGCGATGTTGCCCCCGGTTTCGCCCTCGGGCAGTGCGCAGCCCATGATGCAATCTTCGACTTCAGCCGGATCAATGCCCGCCCGTTCGACCGCGTGCTTCACCGAATGCGCACCCATGGTCGCGCCATGGGTCTGGTTGAACGAGCCGCGAAAGGACTTTGCGAGTCCGGTGCGTGCGGTGGATACAATGACAGCTTCCTGCATGGGTCAGCCTTTCCTGTTCAAATCATCAAAAGTCTGGCCATCGGCGACCAGTTGCTTCAACAGCGGCGCGGACTCCCAGAAATAGGGATCGTCTTGCGCCCATTTCTCAATATCGGCCAGCAATTCGGGCAGCCCGACGATGTCCGCCCATTTCAGCGGCCCGCCCCAAAAGCGCGGAAAGCCATACCCGAACAGCAGCGTCATATCCACATCCAGCGGGCGGCGCGCGATGCCTTCACCCACGACCTTCGCCGCCTCATTCACCATCGCGGCCATGTATTTGCGCACAATATCGTCGGCGCTGAAATCGCGCGGAGTGATACCTTTTGCGACGCGTTCAGCATCAATCATTTCCATCACGGTCGGGTTTGGCACGCCAGCGCGCTTGCCAGCGGCATAGTCATAATAACCCATCCCGGTTTTCTGCCCGAACCAGCCCCGTTCGCAGATCTTGTCCGGATAATCCGAAATCCGCGCGCGGGCATCCAGCCCTTCGGCAGCCTTGCGCTTCCTCACCGCCCAGCCGATGTCGAGCCCGGCGAGGTCCGCAACCGCAAACGGCCCCATGGCGAATCCGAACCCGGTCAGGGCCGCGTCGATGTCATAGGGCGACGCGCCATCCAGCACCATGTGATCCGCCGCCGTGCGATAGGTGGCGAGGATGCGGTTCCCGATGAAGCCATCACACACCCCTGCCCGTACCGAAACTTTGCGAAGCTGCTTGCCCAGCGCAAAGCCTGTGGCCACAACGTCGGGCGCGGTTTGGTCTGCCACCACGATTTCAAGCAACTTCATGACATGCGCGGGCGAAAAGAAGTGCAGCCCGATCACATCGTTTGGGCGCGAGGTCACAGCTGCGATTTCATTCACATCCAGATAGGACGTATTCGTCGCCAACACCGCACTCGGTTTGCACACGGCGTCCAACTGTTCAAAGACCTGCTTTTTCACCGACATTTCTTCGAAGACCGCTTCGATCACCAGATCGGCTTGCGCCAGGCCTGCATAGTCGGTCGTCAGCGACAACGCCTTTTGCGTCAGGGTTTCAAATTGCGCTTGAGAAATCTTGCCCCGTTTCAACGCGCCGGACAGGTTGCCCTCGATCCGACCGCGTGCGGCCTCCGCGGCGTCGGCGGACATCTCCAACATGGTTACAGACAAACCCGACAGCAGCGCTGCTGTGGCAATCCCGGCCCCCATTGTGCCACCACCAATAACACCAATTGCGGATACATCGCGCGGCGCGATACCCTTCAACTCTGGCAGGTTAGACACAGCACGTTCATTGAAAAACGCGTGGATCAACCCTTTGCGTTGATCCGTGTTCATCAGCCCCATGAACAAACGACGTTCTTCGGCGAGGCCCTTATCAAATGGCATCTCATACGCCGCTTGCACTGCGCGCACGGTCACACCGGGTGACAATTGTCCGCGCGCCTTCGCCTCAACCGCGGCATGCACCGCGTCCCAATCGAGCGGATCTTTGGCGGGCATATCTCGCACCGGGCGCGGGCCTGCGTTGGCCGCAATCAGTTCCTCGGCATAGGCCAGGCCATTTTCCAACGGCGTACCATCGGCAACCTTGTCCACGATCCCACATGCAAGCGCCTCTTTTGCGCCCACATGACGGCCCGTTGTGACCATGCCAACAGACGCTTCACCGCCCGCAAGACGCGGCAGACGCTGCGTGCCGCCGGCGCCCGGAATGATACCCAAATGCACCTCTGGCAAGCCGACTTTGGCATCTGGCGTCGCAACCCGGTAATGCGCACCCATCGCGGTTTCGAGACCACCACCCAGCGACACACCATGCATGGAGGCAATCACCGGCTTCGTACAAGCCTCAATCCGGTCGCACACGTCCGGCAGGCTTGGCGCCATCGGGGGTTTACCGAATTCCTTGATATCTGCGCCCGCTATAAACGCGCGCCCCGAACCCAAGATAAGGATTGCGGACACCGCATTATCGTCCTCTGCCGCCACAACAGCATCCTGCAAACCCTGCCTGCCCGGCTGGCTGAGCGCGTTCACTGGCGGGTTGTTCAACGTGATCACCTCTATCGCGCCGTGGCGCGCGGTGCCGACAACTGGGTCTGTCATACGGATGTGTCCTCCCAACTTGCGCTTAACTGTGGCCCGAATGTCGGCAAAGTCCCACTCTGACCTAACGTCACGCCAAAGTAACCTCGTCGCTATAGACGTTAGCACGGGAATCGGTTTGAGTGACGCTAAAGGACCGGTGAACCAACGCCGGGACGTGGACAACTGGGAATGAAAACGCTGCTATCTGTTGAAGGCCTACGTATCGGCTTCGGCACCGCACCTGATGTGGTGAGCGATGTTTCGTTCTCTCTCGCTGCGGGCGAAACGCTCGCCCTTGTCGGCGAAAGCGGCTCAGGCAAAACACTGACGTGCCGATCTGTTCTGCGCATCTTGCCTGGGGCAGCTCAAATTCGCGGTGGCAAGGTTTTGTTTGGTCCGGACAAAGCGGACTTGCTGCAATTGCGCTCTGGCAAAATGCGGGATGTCCGCGGCAATCGCGTGTCGATGATTTTTCAGGAACCCATGCGATCCTTGTCCCCGTTGCACAAGATCGGCAACCAAGTCGTCGAAGTGCTCAAACTGCATGCCAACCTGTCCGCCGCCCAAGCGTGCAAGCGCGTCCTTGAAACCTTTGAACAGGTTGGGTTCCCAGATCCTGACCGCGCGTATCGCTCTTATCCTTTTGAAATGTCAGGTGGGATGCGCCAGCGCGCGATGATCGCCATGGCTATGGTGTCGCGCCCCGACTTGCTAATCGCGGATGAGCCAACAACTGCGCTTGACGTCACAACACAAGCGCAGGTGCTCGGCCTGATCAAAGATCTGCAACGCGAAACCGGCATGGGTTTGATCCTTGTGACCCACGATCTTGGCGTGGTGGCCAATATGGCCGAAAAGGTGGTTGTGATGCGCAAAGGGCGTGTGATGGAAGCCGGTCCTGCGGGGCCAATCCTGTCCAACCCAATGCATGGCTATACCAAAAAACTTCTGGCCGCTGCACCAATAATCCCAGAAGTCGCCGACCCGGTCGCCGCTTCCCCAAGCGAGGATCTGATCCTCGAGATGAAGAACGTCACAAAGACATTCACATTGAAGGCAGGCGGCTGGAAAGGTCCAAAACAAGTGCGCGCCTGCCAAGACGTCAATCTGAAACTGCCGCGCGGCAAAACGCTCGCAATTGTTGGCGAAAGCGGATCCGGCAAGACAACTGCTGCGCGGATTGCTTTGGCCGCTGAGCGCCCCGATGAGGGCGGCGAGGTTTTGTTCATGCCCGACAAGGTTGGCGCACCGGTTCACCTCCAATCGATGAACCAAGCAGAACGCATCGCCTTTCAACGTCAGGCGCAAATGGTGTTTCAAGATCCTTATTCCTCGCTCAGCCCGCGTATGCGCATTCGTGAGGCGCTTACTGAACCGATGGAAATTCATGGCATTGGCACGCGATCCGAACGACGCGAGAAAGCCGCCGAAATGCTGCGTCTGGTTGGTCTTGATCCAGCAATGTTGGGGCGATACCCGCATGCTTTTTCCGGTGGCCAACGACAACGCCTGTCCATTGCTCGCGCCTTGACGCTTGACCCGGTGTTGCTGGTCTGTGACGAACCCACTTCTGCGTTGGATGTATCGGTGCAGGAACAGGTTCTGACACTTCTGGAAGAGATCCGCGATGAGGCGGGGCTCAGCTATTTGTTTATCTCACACGACCTGGCCGTGGTGGCGCGCCTTGCCGATGAGGTCGCCGTCATGCGCCAGGGCTTTATCGTGGAACAGGCGGCACCTGAAACACTGTTTTACAATCCCAAACACCCCTACACCCGTGCACTTATCGCGGCACAACCGGAACCTGATATCAACCGACCTATCGATCTTGCAGAGGTGGCGCGTGGCGCAGGCGACCCACAAGCATGGGACGACATGTTCCGCTTTGACGGTTCAACACCCCCTGGCCTGGCCGAAGTTGAACCCGGACACCTCGTGCGGTGCCATGCCTAAAACAAAGCGCGCCAAAATCTATGTCCGCAGCCGGGCCATGAAACCTGACCCAAGGCACCTTGCGGCAATGCTGTTTGCGGCGTTTGCTTTTCTGTGGATCATGGCCACCCTTGCATTTGCTATGCCCTTCGCGGCAACAACACCGCAATCTATTGAGATTTCTACGCATTTCCCCGATGATGTCGCGGGTGTTGATACGGCCGTCAGCATGAACGGGGAGAACATGCGGTGATATTCCTACGATACGCCGCGTACAGGTTTATGACCATGCTGCTGACGCTGCTTGTGGTGTCGGTACTTGTGTTCGTTATCATCAACCTGCCGCCAGGAGATTATTTGTCCAATCAGATCGCTGAACTGCGCGCGACTGGACAGGCCGAAGGTGTCGCCAAGGCTGAGTTTTTGCGCAAGGAATATGCGCTCGACCGGCCTTTATGGCAACAATACCTTATCTGGATGGGATTTTTTCCCGGCCCGCTTGGGTTTTCCGGCCTAATCCAGGGCAATTTTGGTTGGTCGTTCTATCACGATGAGGCCGTGATCGAGATTGTCGGCAGTACGCTGTGGGCGACTGTTTTCCTGAACCTCGCGGTGGTGTTGTTCATCTACTTCACGGCTGTACCATTGGGCGTGCTGGCAGCGGCGCGGTCCAAAAGCTGGATCGACTATACCTCTTCTTTCATTGGCTACCTGGGTCTGGCTACGCCAAACTTCCTGCTTGCACTGATCCTGTATTACTATGGGCGCAAGTACATCGGCCTGCCCATTGGTGGGTTGATGGATCCGCAGTTCGAAGGCGAACCGCTAAGCTGGGCCAAGATTAAATCAGTTCTCATTCACCTCATTGTGCCAACCTTTGTGATCGGCACGGCCGGGGTTGCTGCTATGATGCAGCGCTTGCGTGCAAACATGTTGGACGAACTTGGCAAACCTTACGTCGAAACAGCCATCGCCAAAGGCCTCGCACCCTCACGAATGCTGGCAAAATATCCACTGCGTATGGCCTTTAACCCATTTGTCGCCGATATCGGCAACCTGCTGCCGTCGTTGATTTCCGGGTCCGTGATCATTTCCGTGGTGATGAGCCTGCCAACCATCGGCCCCGAATTGCTTGATGCGCTAAAAACGCAAGATCAGTTCCTAGCCGCATTTGTGTTGATGTTCGTCGCTCTGCTGACCCTGATCGGCACGATGATCTCGGACCTCTTGCTGGTCCTGCTCGACCCCCGCATTCGATACGGAGGGCGCGACGGATGACCGTGATGCCCGATGGCCGTTATGTGGATGACACGCCTTATGACGGCGACGAAAACCTGTCCGCGATTGAACGCGCGGACATGGATGCCCCTGGTTGGGTGCTGGTCTGGAACCAATTCAAAAAACACAAGCTGGGTCTGTTTTCAGGTGCCTTCCTGCTGATATGCTATCTTCTGCTGCCTTTTGTTGGCTTCATCGCGCCCTATTCCGCGAATGAACGCAATGCAGACCATTTGTATGCCCCTCCGCAGTCGATCAACTTGTGGCATGAGGGCGCGTTTATTGGTCCGTATGTGTATCCGATTGAGGGGCGCGCGGATCTGGTGAACTTCCAGTGGAAATACATCGCCGACATCCACAATCCGCAAAAGCTCGAATGGTTCTGCGAAGGGGCCGAATACCGCCTCGCCGGGATCATCAAATCCGACACACACCTGTTCTGTGCACCCGAAGGCGCCACGGTCTTCCTATGGGGCTCCGACCGACTGGGGCGCGACGTGTTTTCCCGCATCCTTTATGGTGCGCAATTGTCGCTGACCGTGGGTCTGATCGGCATCACAGTTAGCTTTGTTCTTGGCATCGGATTCGGGTCCATCGCCGGGTATTTCGGCGGCTGGATCGACTGGGTCATCAACCGCACGATTGAGATTTTGAGATCGCTGCCCGAACTTCCCTTGTGGCTCGCCCTGTCCGCGGCGGTGCCATCAAATTGGGGGCCTGTCGCGGTCTTCTTTATCATATCAATTATCCTTGGGATACTGGATTGGCCCGGCTTGGCGCGCGCGGTGCGAAGTAAGTTCCTCGCCCTGCGCGAGGAGGAATATGTGCGCGCCGCTGAAATGATGGGGGCAAAACCGGGGCGCGTGATTAGGCGACATTTGTTGCCCAACTTCTCATCGCATTTGATTGCCTCTGCGACCCTATCGATCCCAGCTATGATCCTTGGTGAAACCGCCCTGTCCTTCCTCGGCCTCGGCCTGCGTGCGCCTGCGGTCAGTTGGGGCGTGATGCTGAACGACGCCCAGAACTTGGCGGCGATTGAGATTTACCCCTGGACCGCCATCCCGATGCTGCCCATCGTCTTGGTGGTGCTGGCGTTCAACTTCCTGGGCGACGGGCTGCGCGACAGTCTGGATCCATACAAGAGCTGACATGAACCAACTTGGATGGGGTTTACTCGGATGTCGGCTCAGACAACCCGAAAGACGTAGACTTGGGATGTTACGTCCGGCTCAATAAAATAATACGAACGAAAAACCGGAGATCGGTCAACTAACTCCCAGGAACCGGAATCTGTCAGCTCTTCCACTTTGCCTTTAAGTTCTTGTTGGGGGTATGTCTCTGCGCGGGTGTTGAAAATGACGAAGCCACCGGGCTTGGTAATTCGTACAAACTCATCCAAGCAATGTGGCGGGGCGTGTCCAGGACCAAGAGAACCAAAGCACGTGACGGAGGCGTATGAGTTGTCCAATTCGGGCAAGGGATCACACAGATCATGCTCATAAACCCGCGCGTAAGGCTTCGGCGTTCCCGCAAACGCAAGCATTGCCGGAGATAGGTCAGAGCCAACTATGTTTTCGTATCCGAGCAACTCCAACATGCCACCGATAATTCCAGTACCACATGCCGCGTCATAAATCGGTCCCGCATCGCGCATGACGTGTCGCGCAACCATTGCAGTTCCAATGCCCGGTACGCGATATCCATTCCCAAGATTTTCTGCATCGTAGCCATCAGCCCAGCCTTCATAGGCAGACCGCGTGGCCTGTGAGTCCTCTGCGCCATAAACGCTACTTAAATTCTTGTTGTCGTCGACCATTTCGTAACCCTGTTGCCCGTAAATCAGCTTGCTCACCTTAGGCGATTTGTCAAAATTCTCAAAACTGGACTAAATCCGAAGCTTTGGAAGCGACGGCTTCGTTCAACCAAACGTGACGCGATCGCAATGTACGAAGGGGGCCCAAGAATACATAGACGCCTGCAAACGCCCCCGTTAACGTCGCCGGGAACCATTTCCGGAATACGACCATCGCCCTTTCCCCTATCTCTCCGCTGAAAACGGCCCCAGCGCCCAAGCGCACCGACAGCCTGCGCGGGATTGCGTTGATGACGGCGGGGATGTTTCTGTTTTCCGGTGTGGATACGATGGGCAAATTCCTGACGGGCACGCTCGACCCCATCCAG
>ERZ1740067.2900-NODE-2900-length-10015-cov-4.249498_pt1 | contig 10015 bp, 6 predicted proteins | sample MGYA00581736_ERZ1740067 | MGnify/ENA primary metagenome ERZ1740067 (study PRJEB43018, sample SAMN04849236) | marine metagenome | isolation source: floating plastic debris | place: Pacific Ocean | collected 2008-08-27 | study: EMG produced TPA metagenomics... | reverse complement strand
CAAGGCTTTTTGGGAGTTCTGAGGCGTCGAGCTGACGGCCATAGGCCCTGATCTCTGCGGCCAGGTCGTGGATGGTCGTTTTTCTTAGCTTTCCAGCGGACTCCTTTAAGGTTGGTTTTTGCGGCACGCTTGGTTTTGGAACGGCTCGGTGTTCGCGACCCCTGAAGCCAATTTGACGCCTTAGAAGATATCGTTGCTCTTCTAACTCGTCCCGAAATACCAAAAATATTCCTTGGCCTACGGCTATGGGCTCGACATTCAAAACGCTGCCGATGAAGTCTCTAAGTTCTGCTTGGGTATAGTACTTTTGGAATGTCTGCCGTGACGTCAAGTATCCGTCGCGATATGGCCGCACGCCACTCAGGTCAGCCTTGCCGTACAACATGACGGATACGGCCAAGCAGAGCTCCGTTAGGCTGCAGGCGCGCCTAAGTGCCTCTGCCCGCTCTTCAGGGTCTTCGATTACGTTGAGGACAAATCCAAGATTGGTAATCTGGCTATTTTTCAGAGCACTAGGATCTGGTCGATAGTGGGGATCCCAACCTTCGACGGTATAGCCATCAGACCGTAGGGCTCGGATGTCATCACCTTGACCGCACCCATAGTCCAAAATGGTTCTATCGCGACGGATCAGACCACTTGTAAACAACAGGTACATTGGCGCTGAGAGCGCGGCTCGCGTGATCGCCGTTTTATGGCGCTCAACAGTGTTTTTCTCTGGGTCATGCATGTCATCGGCTGATTTCTTAGCGGACTCTTTTGAGTTCAAATCGCTCTGCACGATTTGTGGACCTTTGACGGTCAATCCGGCTTCAGCCAATGTCTTCATCCAAATCCGCCGCGTTCCCTTGTTTGACATGTTCTTAAAGAGCCCCTTGCTCTCTAAGAACTGCGTCAGCTTCGCAAAGTCATCTCTTTGCGGATGATCCGGGGCTAGGAGTAGCTCCTTTCTGTGGAGAATAGGTGGGTTTGTGTCAGAGTATTTCCTCAGCTTTGCGCCTCCTTCCGAAAGGTTGACGAGTAGGCTTGCCCGCAGCTCTGGAAAAGCCACCGTGCTGAAGTCTTGATAGTCCAAGAACGAGAAGGTCTGGTCGTTTTGCCCCGAGACCTTCAACACTGACCATTGGAAATCTTCCGGAACCCTTTGCAGTGCAAGCCGCAGCTTATCCTTTGCGCTCGTCTGAAGGTGATCGACCGCGCTACGGTGCACGTAGATCGACCCGCCTACCTTTTTTCCAACCGCATTTTTGAGAGGCTTATCGTTTTGCAAGTTTAACCCCTCGGGTTGGATCTTTCTAAAGGCTCTTTTGAAACATCCTACCCGACCGAGGGGCGATCGATCTAGAGAACTGCTATGATGGCTTCTGCGGCTTCTAGAACTTCATCTGATGTATTGGTGTGCCCAAAACTAAAGCGTATGGAGGCTTGCGCTTCATCCGATGAGAGCCCGATTGCACGGAGGACATAGCTTGGCTCCGAAATCCCCGAAGAGCAGGCCGAACCTGTAGAAGCTGACACGAGGGGTTGTAGGCGTTGGAGCATTTCTCCCGCATCGCATCCTTCGAACCTTAGATTCGCATTGCCGGGATGACGGGAGCAAAGCTCATCTCCATTCAACCCAATATGGTCGCGGTTCGATCGCAGTTTGTCCACGAAGAGATCTCTTAGACCTGCGACCCGAGCTCTCAACGCAGTTCCGGCTTCAGAGGAATGAAACTCCGCCGCTGAGCCAAGACCAACACACAAGGGAAGCGGCAGTGTGCCGGACCGAAGCCCACCCTCTTGTCCACCCCCGTGAAACAGAGGTTCAATCCGATCCTTCAGCTCTCGGCTCACATAGAGCGCCCCAACACCCATTGGCCCACCAAATTTATGCCCCGACAGACTAATCATGTCAGCCATATCTGCATATTCTTGGAGCCTGACTGCACTTGGTGCCTGCGCGAAGTCGGAGTGGAGTAATGCGCCTGCATCGCGACAAAGTGTTGATATTGAAGCGAGATCTTGGATGGTCCCAATCTCATTGTTCACCAATGCCACGCTTGCCAAGAGAACATCATCGCTTAGCATGTCTCGCAGCTTGTCTAGGTCGACGTGACCTTTCCCGTTAACAGGAATTTCTCGTACCGCACATCCCGTTGTCTGAGCCACATATGCGGCACTTTCCAAGACGCACTTATGCTCTGTTGCTGAAACAAGGATTGTCGTGCGCTGTCTTTGCCGTTGCTCCGGGGTGCTTAGACCTCTGATGGCAAGATTGTTCGCCTCTGTAGCGCCGGATGTAAAAATGATCTCATCCGGATCGACTCCAAGGAGGTTGGCCACTTTGGCCCTCGAAGTCTCGGTAGCCTTATTCGCGGACCACCCTGTGGAATGTTCAGAGGAGTGCGGGTTGCCGTGGAACTCAGTCCAAAACGGCTGCATTGCAGCCTGAACTGTTGGCAACATCGGAGTGCTTGCTTGATGATCAAGGTATATGGTCAAAGGCTTTTCCCGCCAAATCGAACGTAACCTTTAGACCGAGCTTGATCCTGGGGTCAAGCACCAGGACGTCGTTGACCATCCGCTTGGAAGCTCGCTATAACGACCCATGAGCGGGGTAGCGACAATATGAAAAAACAAACAACATTTACACAGGGCTACAAGCCGCAGTTCTCCGGCCACGAGACCTTTCCGTTGCGCTATGGTTGGTTAGAAAAGGCGTTTGAAGCTGTTGACGCTTGTGGAACGAATAACAATAGAATTTTCTCAGAGAGTGCTGCAATTGCTCATTTTGGCGTTGGCAAAAACATGGTGGCTGCAATCCGGTTTTGGGCACAGGTCGCAGGTATACTCGCAACCGATGGGAAGGATGTAAGAACGACCGAGTTTGGTCAGCGGTTACTGGGTCCCAACGGTGTCGATCCTTACCTGGAAAACGCTTCATCGCTCTGGAAAATACACTGGGACATTGCGTCAAATCCAAGGCACACAGCCACATACTGGTTGTTCAATATTTTCAATGAGCAGAACTTTGACCGCGATACGGTGTTGCGAAAGTTGCAAGAATTTATTGATCAGCGTGGTTGGAAGGTGCCAACGGAAAAGACGTTAACAAGCGATATAGGCGTTTTACTGGCTAACTACGTGCCAAGCGTCCCAAGGCGTGGTCCAAACGAAGAGGCATTCAATTCCCCACTGACTGAGCTGGGTTTGATCCGGCGGCGCTCCAATGGAAGGTTCGGTATGAACTTGGGGCGGAAACCGAGCCTGTCTAACGGTGTTTTCCTCTATGCGGTGTGCGATTTTTGGGAGCGAACCTCATCCGCAAACACACTTAGCGTGCAGTCAATGCTACTTGAGCCCGGGTCTCCCGGAAGAGTGTTTGTGCTGGAGGAGTGGGAGCTGATTGATAGATTGGCCGAAGTGGCTGACATCACCGACGGTTTAATTTCTTGGTCTGAGACAGCTGGATTGAAGCAGCTGCTTAGACAAGGAGAGTTTCCGCAAGATTTTGCAGACAGCCTGTGGCCCTCAGAAATTTCAACGTTGAGAGGTTCATATGCCGCTTAACGACGTTGTCTCGGTGAATGGACGCTTCTTGCGATCTGTTCGAATTGATCAAGATGACCGCAATGAAGCCTTGGAGGGCTTTGTTTTCTCATCATCTGTACGAGAAATACTCAATAACTTTTCACGCCAACAATCCGAGAGCGGGCAAGGTGCCTTCACTTGGACTGGTCCATATGGGAGCGGGAAGTCAAGCCTCGCTTTAGCGCTATCGGCTTTGTTGAGTGGTAGTAAGAAGGAACGCGTGGCGGCTGCGAGCAAGACTGATCCGGAGTTTGCAAGGGAACTATGGAAGTTACTCCCTCCAAAGCGCGATGGCTGGAAGTGTGTGTCGGTCGTTGGGCGCGGCATGGAGCCCTTCCAGTTGATCGGTGATTGTATCAAGGATGCAGGACTTGCGGCACGCCAAAGAAAGTTTGATACGTCTGAAAAAGTCATTGATTACTTGCAGTATTTGGCTTCTGAGGACACGGAAAGCTCTGGAGGATTAGTCCTCTTTGTGGATGAAATGGGGAAGCTGCTTGAGCACGCCGCATCCTCATCAGGAGATGCATATTTCTTCCAACTGCTAGGTGAAGCAGCCTCGAGAAGCGGAGGCCGCCTTATCGTCGTGGGTATACTTCATCAGGCATTCCAAGAATATGCCAGCCGCTTAGCGCGCGATATCAAAGAAGAGTGGGGGAAGATCCAAGGTCGCTTTATCGACATTCCCGTAAACGTATCTGGCGATGAGCAGATTGAACTGGTGAGCAAAGCGATTATTGCCACAGATCAGCCGGATTACGCTAGCCAGAACGCAGAAGCTGCTGTGGAACTTCTTGCCGACGCTCGACGCGGCGCCTCCGCCGTTTCGAAAGAGTTGCTTACGAGCGCATGGCCTCTCAATCCACTTGTGACCTTGGTGCTCGGGCCTGCATCTCGCCGGAGTTATGGGCAAAATCAGCGTAGCATCTTCAGTTTCTTAGGGTCTTCCGAGCTGTTTGGTTTTCAGGACTACCTGGAAAAGACAAACATCGAGGATAGGAAAGACTACGGATTGGCTGATTTCTGGGATTATCTCGATTTCAATCTACAAGCCGCAATCGCCGTGTCTTTGGACAGCCACCACTTTGCAAATGCTAGGGATGCAATCGCGCGTTGGGAAACGAAAGATGGAGGCGAACTCGGTGTGCAGCTGCTAAAATCGCTAGCCATTTTAGAGCTGACGCAAAAGCAAACCGGAGTAGGTGCGACGCTTGGCGCACTTTGCCTTTCAACGAACCAAACCGTTGCCGCGGTAGAGGAAGTTTTGTCAAAACTTGAGGCGGCGTCGATTGTTGTTTTTCGAAAGTTCAGGGGCACCTACTCCCTCTTTGATGGGAGCGACTTTGACATTGAAGCGGCGTTGGGTGACGCGTTGAGAGAGAGATCAGACTTCGATCTCAGCTCAATTTCTAACGCTTTATCTTCGCCCAATATAGTCGCGAAACGGCACTACCGTGAAACTGGGGCACTGCGCTGGTGCGAACTCAGGGTAATGCTCGAAAGCCAAGTCGAGAACTTTGTAACCAGCTTTGCACCTACAAATGGATGCTTTGGAGCATTTATCGTCTCACTGGACGATGCGACGCCAAGCATTGTTGAGGATTTTGGTGAGTATAGATGGGGGGCCGATTTTGCGGTTGCGAGGTCTGAAAAATCGAAGAATCTTGTGGCTCTCGCACGAGAGCACTCTGCCTTGAAGGATATCTTGGTATCAAATCCTGAGATTCATCGAGACAAAATCGCGCGAAGGGAGCTCAACGATCGTATCGAGGCGATTGGGGGCCGGATTGAGCATGAGGTCTGGCAATTGATCGCAAGCGCAGAATGGGAAACAGGAATTGACGACCTCCCGATGACAGCACACAGGAACCTCACAGTTTTGGCGTCAGAAATGGCAGATCGTCGGTTTTCGCAGTCGCCAAGACTAAACAACGAGCTGCTGAACCGCACTAAGCCATCGGCATCGGCCAATTCAGCGCTCAAGCTGTTACTGCATGCCGCCGTCCTTAAAGAAGGCACTCCGGGGCTTGGTTTTGAGAAGTTCCCTGCGGAAAAAGCTCTATTCGTATCGCTCGTTGAAGCCAACAAGCTATACGTTCAGGAAGGTAACGACTGGCAATTTGTACCACCTTCAGGAGACGACCCCGCAAATCTGATACCTATTTGGAAAGCAACGAAAAGTTTCTTGAAAAGGCGGGGCAGCCGCAATGTACAGCTTACCGATGTTTATGACCTTTGGCGGGCACCTCCGTTTGGGTTGAAAGACGGTCTAATGCCATTTTTGGCGGTGTTGTTCATGCTAGCCGAGCGCCGGAACCTATCACACTACCGGGAGGGTATTTTCCTATCGACTATCTCGGATGTTGATGTGGACTATGTTCTGAGAGCGCCGCAAATGGTCCAGCTACGCTGGATTGAAATGAACCGAACGACCAAGAGGCTGCTTACTGAGCTGGCTAATGCGGTCGGCGAAGTTGTGGACAAACCAATCTCAACGTTAAGTCCATTAGAAGTTGGACGCGCGCTCATCGCAGCTTACGAACCTACAGCACCTTGGGTTCAAAGAACCGCACGTCTTCCTGAGCACGCAAAAAAAGTCAGAGCGCTGTTCAAGCGTTCTAATGACCCACAAAAGTTCGCATTTGATGACATTCCTGGGCTCTACGGAAAGGATATCGATATTCTCACTGATCAAGGGATCTCTGAGATCGCTCAAAACATCAAAGAAGGGCTCATCGAAATCCGTGCGGCTTACCCTGCGATGCTCAACAGAATGCGCGAACACATTCTGAATGAGTTACAAGTTCACGGGTGCACTGCGAAAGCATATCGAGAGCTGAACGAGCGCGCGAAGAATATCCGAGATGTTGCAGGTGACTTGCGGCTTCGATCTTTCATTACCCAGCTCACAAGCTTCGGAGATGACCTGCAATCGATGGAGGCACTCGCGGGGTTAGGCATCAACAAGCCCGCTAAAGCTTGGATCGATAGCGACATAGATCGGGCAATTGTTCAACTCACCCTGCTTGCGCAGCAGTTCAACCAACACGAGTCTGTCGCGCGCGTGGCCGGGCGGAAGGACAAGCGCTCTGCAATGGCATTGATTGTCAGCGTTGATGATCGGCCCACGCCTGTGATGGAGGAGTTTGATATCTTGGACTCCGACGATGAGGAAGTGAACAACCTTAGTAGAAAGATTGAAGAGGTGTTGCAGCAGGCTGCGGAAGGCACCGGTAGAAACGTGATCCTGGCTGCTTTGGCAAAGGTCGGTGCTGCGAGGATCAAACAATCAGACGCAAGTGAGGAAGTAGATGGCTGACAAAGTAAAACATGTTCTAGGCTTGTCTGGGGGCAAAGATAGTTCAGCTCTCGCGATCTACATGAGCCAGGGCCACCCCGATCTCGATATTGAGTACTTCTTTACTGACACGGGCGAAGAGCTGGATGAGGTTTATGAGTACTTAGCGATGCTCGAGGGCTTTCTTGGTAAGAAGATCCGATACTTGGACCCGGGGCGAGATTTTAAGTTTTACCTTGCCCAGTATAATCAATTCCTCCCGTCAGCCCAGACGCGTTGGTGTACGAAGGACCTAAAGATCAAGCCTTTTGAAAAGTGGGTCAAATCTGAATTCACCGAGCAAGGATTCACGGTCTACAGCTACGTTGCGATCCGGGCGGACGAAGACTTCCGCCAAGGCCTAAACTCGAAAAATGGTAGTTTGATTACTAAGCTACCCTTCAAAGATGATGGCATCGACAAGGCAGGTGTTTTTGAAATTCTTGAGAACTCAGGACTGGGTCTTCCAACTTACTATGATTGGCGTTCTAGGAGTGGCTGCACGTTTTGTTTCTTCCAGCAGAAAATTGAGTGGGTTGGCCTGAAAGAGCGGCACCCTGAGGCCTTCGAGAGAGCCAAGCAGATGGAGAAGACCTCACTCGACAACGGATCGCCGTTTTCATGGAGTGAAGGGGAGACACTGATTGAGCTAGAAAAGCCTGAACGCATTGCTCAAATTCGGGCTGAACATCAGAAACGCGTCGAAAGAGCTAAGGCTAAGCGGAAGGTTGATCCTCTACGGCCAGAACAAGGCGCAGTTGATCTAGATGAGATCTATGGCCAGCAAAAGGTGTGTTTGGCCTGCCATAAATGATCTGATGTGGAAGTTGTTAGGATGCAGCGTTGAAGGCCTTTGGAAGCGGGTTTGCGGCTACCTACCGTCAGATGGCTTGTATGAACCCAAATTTGGAATTTGCACCCCCAATAGATCTCCGAGCCCGCATTTAGACCCACTCGATGAAAAAGCATTGCGCTTCAAGGGCTTTACCAAGCAGCGGAATCTGTCAAAGTGTGCCAAAAGCTTGGACCCTTGTCTCTACTGCTGGGCGGGTAGAAAATCGAGAGAGTGGAAAACAGCATGAGTTCCAGCACCGTAGTTGACGCACTCTCAAGCATCGGTATCGCGCGACTAGCGGCTTTTTGGGGTAAGAACCGACTAGAGGGGCTGTCAGAACTTGGGGTTAGTACCCGCCCTCGCGCCATAGCTGAGGCCATGCTATCTGAGAGTGGGTTGGCTATCTTCAAGAAGAAAGATCTTAGAAACGCCGTGCTAGAGGTGTTTTCGCCACAAGTTATCCGCGACAAACTTGGCTCGAGGCCAGATGGTTGCCCTGTAACTATTCCCCCGAATTTTACTTGGGGAAGAAATGAGGCAACGACCAGCTTTCTAAAGCTGATGGACTTAAACATTGACGAAGCTTTCCCAAACGATTTGTTGTCTGGCCCAGAGCCACATTTGCAAACGGACATTGAAAAACCGCTCTTTGATTATCAAAACAGCATAAGGAAACAGCTTGTTAGTTTTTCCTTCTTGGAGGCCGGTGCCCACAGAGATGCTGAAAACAGCAGAATCGTTGCGCATATGCCGACAGGCTCGGGAAAAACAAGAACAGCTATGGAATTCATTTCAGATTTCCTTCGATTTAGCTGTTCACGCGAAAATCCCGTTGTTGTTTGGCTTGCTCATAGTGAAGAGCTATGCGATCAGGCTGTTCAAACGTTTCTTAGTATTTGGACAAAACTAGGAACTGAGAATGCAAATGTATACTCAATGTGGGGGGGCAGGAAGCCAGATCACCTTGACCTTAGTAAGCCTTGTTTTATAGTTACTAGCTTTCAGAGTTGCTACTCTAGCATTCACTCAAACAAAGACGCTGATTTTGATCGATTTGCAGAAATTAGGCGCGAATGTAGCCTGCTGATTGTGGATGAGGCGCACATGTCGATGGCGCCAACGTACTAGAAAGCAATAGAGTTTCTCTGTAACTCGAGCACTACTTTGATCGGCTTGACGGCTACGCCTGGTAGGCATCACGTAGGAGGTGATGTGGCTCAAACCAAGGCTCTATCAGATTTTTATGGTAATAGAAAACTCACGATCGACCAGCGATTGACTGGCGAGCGAAACTCAATCGAGTATCTCCAGGATCGTGGGGTTTTGTCTTCTGTTGAACGAATGCGTCTCAACACTAGCGCTACTGTTAATCTTGACGCGGAGGCAGTCAGGCTAATTTCCGATCTCTTGGACATCTCACCCAAGGTGCTGGCAGAGTTAGGCAACAACGCCCAGAGGACCTTGGAAGTAGTCGCTGCGGTCGAAAAGCTTGCGCTTATTGATAAGAAGCAGACCATCGTGTTTTGCCCGTCAAAGCAGAACGCATCTGATATGGCATTGGTGTTAAGGGAAAGAGGGTGCGCGGCAAGAGCGGTAACCGGCGAAACGCCACCGAGTGATAGGCGCGAGTCAATTGAAGATTTCAAAAACGGAAGTGTCAGAGTTCTTACAAATTTTGGTGTTTTGACAACCGGATTTGACGCGCCAAAGACAGAGGCCGTTGTGGTTGCGCGTCCGACAACGTCGGTTGTGCTTTATTCACAAATGGTGGGACGGGGCCTTAGAGGCAAGTCAGTTGGTGGGACGCCTAGCTGTACTGTGGTGGATGTGGTTGATAATATTGTAAATTTACCCAATGTGCCGCAAGCTTTTACGTATTTTGACGAACATTTCGGGGAAGCTAAATGAACAAACAAAACAAGCCAGTGCAGATTGTTGATGCGTACTTGGCCCTCAATGCATTACGCCAAGTTGGCTATCGAAACACAGCTACTGCTGTCGCTGAATTGGTTGATAACTCGATCGAGGCCGACGCGAAAAAGATAACCATAGTTACGCTGTCAGCCAGAGAGGCTGTCGCAAAGCGTACGGTATACCGAGTTCAAAAGATAGCGGTTTTGGATGACGGGCAGGGGATGACACCGGATGAGTTGGGACGCTGTCTATCTTTGGGTTGGGGCACTCGACTAGATACCCGTGAAGGCCTCGGACGTTTTGGTTTTGGGCTTAAAGGCTCGTCTCTTTCACAGGCGGAGCTTGTCGAGGTATAT
>ERZ1740067.2898-NODE-2898-length-10024-cov-6.900191_pt1 | contig 10024 bp, 8 predicted proteins | sample MGYA00581736_ERZ1740067 | MGnify/ENA primary metagenome ERZ1740067 (study PRJEB43018, sample SAMN04849236) | marine metagenome | isolation source: floating plastic debris | place: Pacific Ocean | collected 2008-08-27 | study: EMG produced TPA metagenomics... | reverse complement strand
CCAACCATTGGTTGCGGTAGTATCAGTAGCCAAGATGGCAATTTTAGCATCTTTGTTGATTTCATAAGCAGCATCAAAAAACTGAGGCTGGAAGAATTTGCTGTAGTTTTGATATTCTAAGCGGGCCTCCATGGCAAATATGTTGGCAATGAAATTTAATCGGGCCACTACCCCCGCGCTAAATCCGGTACCAGTGGCATATTCAGATACTCCTGCTAGTGCTGGGTCATTTGCAGCTAACGTCTCTAGGTCTTGTCTCAAATTCTCTGAATTGTTTTTGAACAACCACGCAAACTGGGTGTAGGCATCTACCTTGATAAATGGGATATCTAATAAAGTGATTCCAGCGTCCACGTTCATTCCAGTCATTCCATCACGTACATAGCGAGCGTCTACCAAGTCAGTATTGTTAGGGCTTGTTGAACTGGTAGGAATTGTAAATGGCAAACGATTCGAATTCGTAGCTACGGGCAATACGCGTTGGGTGCGATCGTGTACTACGCCTACACCTACCTCAAAAGTATTGATAATTGGCGCCAACGATTTGGCAAAAGGACGTACATAAGGGCGAACTGCAACCAGGTTTACACCATTGATGTCACTGTATAATCCTTCAATCCCGAACATTTTTTCGTTGAAATTGATGTCAAACTCAATTCCAACCTTGCGACGCTCAAAACTAGGCGAGTTGGTATAGTTGTTCAAAAGTCCACCAAACCCAAGGTAAGACCTTCTCAGGGTTCCTATTTTTATATAAAAAGGATCACGACGCTTGCGTCCATAGCGGAAGTATTGAATCATACGCAAAATACCGATCCCATCCTTGAATTCCTCTGAACGAAACGAGCCATCCTCAAGGCTAAACATAATGGGAATATCCAGACCTACTCCTATTTTACCAAAGGCAAGTTCTGGTTGTAAACGAAGCCCCACATAACCCACTTCACCAATTTGAGTGTAACCAATGGGTGCAGCGAATACATTGGCACTATCTGGAAAAGCCAAATCTGCTACTGATTGCGCCTTGGTGTGTTCAGGTTTTGCCAGTATAAGGCATAGGAGCGCCAATACCCCCAGGAGATTGATTTGATGAGTAAATTTTTTGAAGTTCATAAATTAAATTATTTGGTTGTGTATACTAAAGTCTATAACGGATTCTATGTAATTGCTTGTCTCAACTTTTTCTTCTCAACCCTGACTTATTTTGGTCAAATGAAACGACTCGTTTTTGGTTGAGTGTAAACACTGCACTTGAAAACGTTATCTAATTTTTGCTATAAACGTAATTTGAGGAGTAAGTTACTGAAATTGAATAAAAAAGGAACAAATCGTCAATTTTAAAATTGACAAACCTACCTACTTTATCCGGATCGTTTTTATATTGCCATCGTAAGCGATCGCGCACAAATAAATCATTGTCTTTTATTAAAAATTGATCACCACCATGCGTACACTGATTGGGCCATTCAAGCAAGTTATCACCTTGGAAAACCTCCCTCTTAAAGGAGCCATTCAAGACGAGCAATTGGTAGTTAAAACAAATGCCGGAGTTTTAGTAAATGAAGGAGTCATTGAAGCAGTAGACGATTTTGAGACTTTGGCCAAAAACTCCACCTCAGTACAGATCGAGGAATTGAATACTCCTTTGGTGCTCTTACCTGGTTTGGTAGATGCACATACCCACATTTGTTTTGGTGGAAGCCGCGCCCGCGATTATGCCATGCGCAATGCTGGCAAGCCTTACCTTGAGATTGCTCGAGCAGGAGGTGGCATTCTGGATTCGGTACGCAAAACTAGAGAAGCGGCCCTCCAAACCTTGGTCGACACTACTTACCAGCGTGCGACTCGTCACCTACACGAAGGAGTCACTACTTGTGAAATCAAAAGTGGTTATGGCCTATCGGTAGATGATGAGCTCAAAATGTTGAAGGCCATTCAGAAAGTGAATGAAACACACCCCATCGACGTGGTTCCTACTTGCTTGGCCGCCCACATGCGAGGCCCTGAATACCAGGACTCTCAGCTTTATTTAGACCATATGCTTGAGAATCTGTTGCCGCAGGTGAAAGCACAAAACCTGGCTTCTCGGGTAGATATTTTTATTGAAGAGACTGCTTTTTCGGTAGAAGAGGGCCGGCGTTATCTCATTCAGGCTCAATCAATGGGTTTTGATATCACCATTCATGCGGATCAATTCAGTACTGGGGGAAGCAAGCTGGCAACCGCCCTAGGAGCAGTCAGTGCCGACCACCTCGAGGCCAGTACCGACAAGGAAATCAACGCTCTAGCATTGTCAGATACGGTTTCGGTAGTATTACCAGGAGTTTCATTTGGCTTGGGGATGGATTATGCTCCGGGGCGCAAACTACTCGACCGTGGGGCTTGTGTAGCCATTGCCACCGACTGGAATCCAGGTTCGGCTCCCATGGGGGATTTGCTCTTGCAAGCCGCAGTATATGGCGCCGTTCAAAAACTATCAAACGCAGAGGTGTTGGCAGGTATTACCTTCAGGGCTGCTCAGGCGCTCAACCTTCAGGATCGCGGACAATTGGTAACAGGTCAATTGGCCGACTTTATTGGTTTTGATACCTCTGATTATCAGGAAATTCTATACCAACAAGGAAAACTCAAACCTACTAAAGTTTGGAAAAGAGGGAAACTGGTGTGACCTACTATTGTTCAATGTCATTGAGTTAGTAAAAGTATGGGTTCGATCAAGATGATCGCTCTTTGGTGAGCGCACTACGTTTGGTTGAAGAAATGGGTTGACGTTACTAAATCAATTATTCTAGAACTCATTTCCTTCATTATTCGAGGCTCATTGATCAACATTCGAAATTCATTTTTCAGGAATTGTGCTTCAATCAAAGGCTTGGGTGATTGTTATCTGGATCTACTGTTCCGGTGCGTGTAGCAAAACAATTAACCAAGCAGAATAAGCTTTTATCCTAAGTATTTTATATATTGTAGCTATAAACGTGCGTGTATCCAATGAATATTTTTGAAAAAAAAGCTTACCAGCGCATTGAACAGGTTAAAAATGAAAGGCTGAAAGAACTTGATCTGGGAGGCTTGGCTCTGACTGCCATTCCAGCTGAAGTGTTTGAGTTAGAATGGCTGGAAATATTACGCCTCCACTTCAACCGTATACAAACCATTCCTATCGAAATTGCGCAACTTACCCAGTTAAAAGAGTTGAACCTGGTAGTGAATCAATTGACTGATTTGCCCGAAGCCCTCATCCAATTACAACAATTGGAAAGGCTGAACCTTACTTCCAATCAATTTACCAATTTTCCCACTATCATTACTCAGTTGACTCAGCTGAAATCTCTTTCTATCGAACACAATCAGTTAACCGTCATTCCAGAAAACATTGACCAACTTAACCAACTAGAATTACTCAATATTACCGCCAATCAATTGCAGTCTTTGCCTGCTTCTTTGCTCAACTTGTATCAATTGGAGCATATCTTTGCTGAGGAAAACAAATTGGATGAAGCTTCTCAAAAATTAATGCATTGCCGAATCAAAATTTCAGAAGCCCGCGAAACCCATCAACTTGACTTGACTGACCTCGGCTTGCAAGCCATACCATCAGAAATTTATGGATTAACCAACCTCCAAAAACTTTGTCTGGACCAGAACCCACTCAAGGATTTAGATCAGGCCATTGGCAAGCTCAAAAACCTCAAAGAACTTAGCTTAAAGCAAGTTCCTATTCATCATTTACCTCAAACTTTATATGAACTCCATCAACTTGAGGTATTGAACATGTGCCAAACCAAGATCAATGAGTTACCTTCTGACATCAGTCAATTGAAAAACCTACAACAATTGGGCTTAGAAAATACCGAAATTACCCATTTGCCTCACGCCATTACTCAGCTGCCCCATTTGAAAAAAATAAAAGTAAAGGGATTGTTGTTACAGATGCCTCCTATTCAGGTAGCAATGAATGGAATAGAGGCCATTCGTAGTTGGTTTGAGAATGATCAGAATACGATGTCGGCCGTAAAATAATATTGTATTATCCCTGACAGATTTTTGAAACCTGTCAGGGATAAATTCATCTAAATTTCATTTTTCTTAAAGAAAATTTAGTGGTATTTGGCTTAAGAAATAGCTTCCACTAACACTACTACGAATCATATTTCCCCATCAATAAGTCGAAGTCCGTTTCAAACAAATCGTGGGTCATTTTCATTTTCATATGATTCTCCTTCATATCATGATGCTTTTCTTTCAATGCATGGTGAATCTTACGAAACTCCGCATCAGTCATTCCTTTGTTGCCTTGTTTAATCGTCGCGTCATCGTGTTGCTTGATCAATACCATATGATCATTGATCAACTTGGTGTGATCATCCAAGAGCTTTTTGTGATCCTTGGCGGCATCTTCGTAAATTTTGTCCCGTTTTCCCCCATGGGCTGCTTCGTACTTTTTATCCATGTCGGCAAACTCTTTTACCAAAGCGCGATGCTCTTTTTCCATAAACTCATGCTCTCTAGTCATCAGGTCATGTTCTTTTTTTAACCGCTTGGTCAATTCGGGACTATTACCCGATTTTCTGGTTTCATTTGCAATTTCAGTAGAGCTCTTTCCGCCACAAGCAAACATAAAGCTAAGGGCAACCACTACCATTAGATTGGTCAATATACTTTTCATTTGTTAGAGATTTTTTATGTAGTTTTTAGAAATCAAACTCCTTTAAATAAAGTTGTTCAATATTTGAATTTCTTATGATAGTTTCTAATCCTGCTATGCCTAAAAATTCAAACAGTTTCTCAGCAAAAATACTTTTTGGGGTATAACAAAGCAAACCAAACTCCTACATTCACATATAATATTTTATAGTTTCGCGCTTTAACAATAGAAGTAGAAAATCTGCGTTGAAAAAGTTACGTATTATTTTTACTAAATTATAAATTTTGTATTAACTTGAAGTTATTTATAAAACAACCAACCTTTCCCATTTAACTTAACGCTAATATCTCGACATAACTTACTGAAAATATGGAGCTTAGAGAAGTCTGTAGAGAGGGTTATGTCGCGCAAGTATCAAGAACAGTGGTGGTGTTTTGTACCAAGTATTAAACTACCCACACTAAAAATCCTGGATATGAAAGCCTGATATCCAATTCCTTATTTTTTTTGAAAAACACATTAATTATCTATGAAAAAAAATTACCAATATCTATTTATTCTTAGTCTGTTAATGGTTTCTACCCTTACTAGTGTTGCCCAGTATAGTTCAAAGAAAATGGAGATCTCGAACGATACTTACTACGGAACAGTCGAAGTATGCGTAGGATGTGACAATATCAAAGCAAGCGAAGGGCGTACCTATGTAGGCCTGGCCAATAATAAAATAGAGGTAGCCGAAGGTAAATTGATGGGCAAACCATTGCACGGAAAAGCCGTCTTGTTCTTTAAAGTTAACAAGAAACCTTATCTCAAGGCCTCATTTTTTGGCGGACAATACCACCAACAATGCAAAGAATGGACTGAAGATGGAGAAGCAGTGATGGATGCCAACTACAACAAAGGTATCAAACACGGCAAGGTCGTAAATTATGTGTTTGGTAGTGTAGAAACCGAAGATGTATATGACCAAGGCAAACTGATGGCCCAAACTTCATTTGATCCAGAAAGCAAAAAGCCCATCAAAAAAGTAGAAATCAAAAATGTCCAAGGCGATAACCGTCGTACCAAAGTGACTTATTTTGGTCTTCGCAATCAATTGCAAGTAGACAGGGCCGAAAAATGGTCTAATGGACAACTTATTTCGGCTTACTATGATGGAGCCTGTCTCAATAAGGACCTCAAAGGTAATTTGATTGAGAAGGGTAACTATAAAATGAACGAAAAAGTAGGTACTTGGGAGCGCGTTTACGCTGATGGGGTAAAGGCGATCATCACTTATGATCGTGACAAAATAAAGTCAGAAAAATTTGTGAAAGATGGTAAACCTTTCACTGGTACCGCAAGATTTGGATTATTTAGCTCCCGACAAAACAAACTCGTAGATCAGATCACAATTGAGGTAAAAAATGGGGTGAGAAATGGCAATACCATTTTCTTGTGGGGTAAAAATAAAAACAGTGTTGCCTACACCAACGGTAAAATAGCGGCCAAGGAAAGTTTGGCTAATTTTCTAAAAGGACAAAAAGTACTCAAGGAATACGCGCTTAACAAACAATGTGACGGACGTGGCAAAGGCTTATATGTAGAGAAAGTACTGGTAACCGATAAAAACACGATTGTGTACTGCCATTACCGCAATATTCTGCTCACTGGTGGAGCTGGCTTAGGTACTCCCTCGGCAGGTCAAAAAGATGGTTTCACGATGATTGATGTAGACACTAAAAAAGTAAATAAACTCAAACGTACTTTCTTTATTCAAAACGACAAGGTGCGTAGATTTGTATATTACGGTGAAATGATCAATTTTGTATTAGTTTTTGATAAATTGAACGATACCACAAAGACCGTGAGTTTTGTAGAAGGAGACGAGGCGTATGTAACTCAAAATGGCAGTGATCTATACAAATGGGGCTGCTATGATTTAAAATTAAAGTAGTTTGCTAAATACTGGTTTTCCAGCAAGGCAATCTGATGCTCAGATTGCCTTTTTTATTGCTCAACTTGTACTTTAATCAATCAAGTCAAACCACTTTAGGGATGGTAAAATAGTAGCTTCTGACTTTTATCGCTAACTTGCCACTTTATTCATTTTTTTATCAGCGTATTGAGCCAAACAAGGGCATCTGTACGCTCAAACTACTCTTTTAATGACTGCTCAAAACGGAAATAAAGTTAAGGTTCATTACACCGGAAAGTTAACCGACGGAACTGTATTTGACTCTTCGCGTGATCGTGAACCTCTTGAATTTACCATTGGTGCGAAACAAATGATCCCAGGCTTCGAGCAAGGAGTAATGGGTATGCAAGTTGGCGACAGCAAAACCGTGGAGATTGCAAGCGACCAGGCTTATGGCCCAGTAAATGAGCAATTGATGGTAGAAATGCCCTACGAAGATCAATTGAAGCAAATGAATGTACAGGTAGGTATGGAACTACCCGCACAACTCCAGAATGGAAATCAAATTACAGTCATTGTCAAAGAGATCAGAGATACCACTATTTTGGTAGACGCCAACCACCCATTGGCAGGTAAAGATTTGATTTTCGACATTGAAATTGTTGAGATTAGCTAGGTTTTGATGATTCCTGTTCGATGATTCATTGACCGACTTCATACACTTAAGGCTCCTTTGATAGGTATCAAAGGAGTTTTTTTATTACTCACCAAAGGTGACAGGTTAAAATGAGCCAGTGTGTATGAGACTGGATAAACATTGGTCCTGAACCAACAACTCCCTATACTCTCCTATTGCATTTTAATATTCTTATTACCCGCCACAGGATAAGTAAACACGACCTTTTTCTTAGATAAATTTTCAAACAAAGGACGGAGTAACTTTTCTCCACTTACTTTGGTACGCTCCAAAATATTGGCCTGCTTGGCCGCTTGTGGCAAATGGTTCTCGGCTATTTTATAAGCTTGGTCTATCAGCTTAGCACGATCTGCAAATAATGTGGTATTACGGGTATCGAATACCTTGGACTCATTGTGATTGATTTTGGATACGCAAATTTCGGGGCGAGGCAACCGAATGTACACAGTATCAGTTTTTTCTACCACATCGCTGGGCTTCACTTTTTTGAGGTTCAAGCACCCTACTACTTCCCCCGATACCATCAATACTACCTTAGGATCAGGCAAATAGGCTTTGATTACTTCGTGCTCTACCATGTCTTTGTAACTATACCGAATGAGTTCCAAATTGCCTAAAGATTCTATTTTCTCGAGTACTGCATTGTGTTTGGTAACGGGCTTGTCTTCAGGAAGAAAAGGGAAAGACCCTGTTTTGTAAAAACTCCAGCCTATGATGCCAAAGATAGCACCCATAACGAAGAAAATAATGGAAAAGAAACTACGTAACATGGTGTTTTTTGTGAGGTTGGTATATCACAAAAATAGAACAATTTTGGTAAGAAGCTAATGATGTTGGAAGACTTTAGTTGGGGGTTTTGTTTAGTCCACAGTTTCTTTAGTTAGGAGTTGGTAGTTTTGTTTAGTCGATAGTCAATGGTCCACTAATGTGAATGAAAAATGAAAAACGTAAAGTGAAAAATAATATGTCGCTCTGCGCAACCATTTAACAATGCAACAATGAGCCGAAGGCGGAGCAATAAAACAAAATAGTCCACAGTAGCGCAAGGCGGAACAATTAGCTCAGCTCGCCAAGACTCAGTTAATCAACAATTAAACATCAATAATCAATACGTCGCCTCACGCAACCCGAAGTCCTGAGCAAAGCCGAAACAATAGAACAATGTAACAATAAGCGAAGCGGAACAATATAGCCATTTAACAATAAATCATCACTCAACCACACCTTTTGGTGGGTTGGTTTGAGGCGGTTTGGCAAATGCTTCAGTCATGAACCCTATGCCATAAGCCAACAATTGAGTCCAAACCGCTACTACGCTCAGCACCCCTACTTCTGCATCTTTTTCTTTGGCCACCGCATCCGAAAATGCCAACAATGAGTAAAGGGCCAATCCAGAAATATGGATTAAAAATAGATTGAGGTTGATAAGTAAGGTAAGTGGCAACGAAAACACGCCTAGAGCAAATACCGCTGGAAAAAAATGGACGGCCTTGATTTGCCCTTTGTGGAAGCGGCTGATGTTGATTCGAGCGCGCCCAAAAAAATGGAGTTGCTTATAAAACTGACGAAAATTGGTGCGACGTTTATGGTATACATGGGCTTCGGGAATGAGCCCTACCTTGAACCCACTATTGATAATACGAATGCTAAACTCAATGTCTTCGCCCATCTTGGGTAATATGTATCCTTTGGTTTTTTCGTATACTTCACGCGAAATACCCATATTGAAGCTACGTGGATGAAACTGCCCCCCTAATTGTTTTTTATTGCCCCGAATCCCTCCAGTACTCATTGGCGAAGTCATGGCATAACTGATGGCTTTTTGGATTTTTGTGAAAGATTCAGCGGCCTTATCTGGCCCTCCATAAGCATCAAGGTAATTTTCGGATAAACGATTGTTCACAATTTCCAAGTATTTTTCTGGAATCAAACAATCTGAGTCAAATACAATGAAATAATCCCCATTGGCTCTTTCGTAGCCGTAGTTACGCGCAAAACCTTGTCCACCATTCTCTTTGAAATAATAATGTATTGTCAAATGATCCGCAAACTCCGCCACGATTGATTCACACTTGTCAGTGGAGCCATCTTCCACAATAATTACCTCAAAATTTTGATAAGTTTGTTTGGTCAAGCTATCCAACAACTCGCGTACTTCTTCGGGACGATTGTATACTGGAACAATGATCGAGTATTTCATGATTTTAATGATTGAGGTCCAGAAAACTTATGAATTGGAGTTAGTAGGTGGGTTATCAGGATGGATCCCAATTTTTTCGGCCACCACGTATTCATGGGTTTGAGGTGAGTTGACTACCATCATCTCGCCCAGAAAACCCGCCAGGAAAAGCTGCACTCCAATCACAATGGTCAATAGTGATAAATAAAACAGCGGACGATTGGTCACCGGAGTACCCATTTTGGCATGGCTATACACTGCCCAAAGCTGATCTATGATCAGCCAACTTGCCCCTAAAAATCCCAATAGGAAAAACACAATTCCCCAAGCACCAAAAAAATGCATCGGCCGTTTACGGAATCGAGTTACAAAAGTAATAGACAATAAATCTAGAGGACCTCGGATGAAACGCTTGAGCCCACCAAACTTGGTAGTGCCATATTTACGGGCCTGATGATGTACCACCTTTTCGCCAATTTCTTTAAAACCGGCCGCTTTGGCAATGACTGGGATATAACTGTGCATCTCGCCGTATACATCAATATTTTTCACGACTTGATTTTCGTAGGCCTAAAGTCTGATCGGAAGAGCGTCGTGTAAGGT
>ERZ1740067.2895-NODE-2895-length-10034-cov-5.715903_pt1 | contig 10034 bp, 8 predicted proteins | sample MGYA00581736_ERZ1740067 | MGnify/ENA primary metagenome ERZ1740067 (study PRJEB43018, sample SAMN04849236) | marine metagenome | isolation source: floating plastic debris | place: Pacific Ocean | collected 2008-08-27 | study: EMG produced TPA metagenomics... | reverse complement strand
GACCCTTAGTCCCGCTTCAAGCTCCAACCCTTTTTCATAGATAGCGCGTATGCCGCCGAAGCCCGCTGCCGTTGTCCGATCCGTCTGACTCAATGATGTAAAAGCATCGCCACTTTCAGTGACGATCAGTCCAACATCAGTTTCATCTTGCTCCTCGCTTAGGAACACGCCACCGTTCCAAGAGACAACGCCAATATTACGACTGTCGAACCGCACCTCCCCAATCGTTCGCCGAGTGTTGTATGATAAGGTAGACTGAGCAATATCGTCCACCTGCCCCCCCACGAGGGTTCGTTCAGAAAGATCAGCATCTTTATCAAAATAGGACGCAGAAAGGGTCAATCCCCCCAAATCCGTCGATGTTATGGCAGATACGGAAGCAAGAAAAAATCCATCTGAAAAGATCTCCTTAAACCCCATGGGCGCAAGGCTTTGATCATTGCGCAGCGGCGACAGACCAGAGCCTTCGATCGTGGCATCTTGCCCCCACACCATGACATCAAGAGCTGATCCGGCCGAGCCCTCCCGGCGAAAGGCGCCCCGGGCGCCCACCCTTTCAAGACTGCCCGCCCCCCCGAAAAACCCGGGGCGATGGCGCGTATAAGCAACAACGCGGAAGGCGTCACTGTCCGACAGCGGCATGTTAAGCATCATGTCACCACCGCCGCCCGCATCAAACTCGTTAGTGCGATACTCTAACGACAGACGCGACTGACGCACACCGATTTTTGGAGGCTGTGCGATGAGTTTCACAGCACCTGCCAAGGCCCCCTCACCATAGTTGACGCCCTGAGGACCTCGCAGCACTTCAAACCGCTTAAGGTCAGCAAAATCAAAGGCCGTTTGCAGGCCCTGTACAGAAACCGGGGTGTCGTTGACGTACACCCCAACTGTCGGCTCGCCAACGCCGCTAAGGCTCGAAACACCGCGAATCAAGATGTCGCCACGCCCGGGCGCCATTTCTGCAACCGAAACCCCGGGAATGGGGCCAGCATAGTCATTATACGCGCTACCCCACTTATCAACAAACTCATCAGAACGAAAAGCGGAGACACTGACTGGGGTCTGGAAAAAGCTAGTCGGCCGCCGTGTTGCGGTGATGACGACGATGTCATCGATGTCTGCTGGCTGTTCCCGGTCCGATGGCGGACCATCTTTGGTCGGTACATCACCAACCTCCTCCGCCAGAGTGATCACGATCGCACCAGGCGCCACGTAACGGGCGCGAACACCCGTCCCCGCCAGCATCTGTTCAAGCGCATCCTGCGACGACATCTCGCCGTCCACCGCTTGCGTTATCGCCTGCTCCAAAACGCCTGGGGCCGCGATCACGTTGACGCCAGCATCACTGGCAAAGCGCTCCATCGTCTGCGTCGCGGGCCCGGCAGGGATGGAAAAAGTCTTTCTAGCGTCCGCCGCGGCAGCCACTACAGGGAGAGACAAGAACGCAACCAAGGCTGCCGCAAGCCGGCTCAGCCTGGCGGCACCTAACGAGGCTGCGTTTGAACGCTTCCATAAGCGCATGCTGTCGCAATGTCCCATAGTAGTCTGGCTTTCACCATTCCGAAGATTGTCTAGTGCGACCTTAACATGGACATGAAGCGTCGCTCAAACACTGCAGAACGGCCCCATGGCGCGAAAGACACCGTTGAAGCGTAGACCGGTGAGGTGATATTGTGAAATCGGTCGAAGCTCAGGGTTAGTTTCCTTCGACTCCGATCGAATAGAAGGAAGTCCTCAATCGCTTGGTCAGTTTCCGAAGCGCAACGACAGATCTGTTCACCAACGGTAGCGCCGAATTTATCGGGCAATTGGCAGATCTATGGGCTTATCACCACTTGCGTAGGTCACCCATAAACCACGTTGAGTGACAGAACGAGTTAATACTGTTAATGCCGGTCTACGTCTCCCAAGGCCCCCTCTTGCCAGTATGCCACGCTCAACTGATCACCTTTGCCAAGCTTGAGATCCGACTTGAACAATCGACGCATTTCGTTCGCGGTCTGCGCTTCACCGCCAAACCAAGCATATGTATAGGCCAAATCAGATGCGACGAGTTCTTTCGTAATTTCCGTACACTTTGTTTTAAATTGATCGCTTGGAACTGAAATGACGTTCATTGCAGTATCGGGAAGGTAAAAATATGGATCTGCTTGCTCTGGAAACGCGATAAGCACTGTCCCATCCATGGGAGCAGGAGCAGCTTCCAGGATTCTCGCGATCGCCGGCAAAGCCGTTTCATCACCCGCCAACAGAACTGGACCATCCGTGTTTGGCAGGGATGGCTCCCCAGCAGGCCCCATCAAACCTATTTGATCACCAATATTCGCGTGTTCCGCCCAATCTGCAATCATGCCGCCAGCATGTTGCACGACATCAATATCGACCTCATTCTTTTCTGGCCGAACATCACGTAAAGTGTAATATCTTACATGCAATTCGCTTTCGCCATTCGGCCAAACCGTCACGCCGTTATCCGCGACACGCGGCCATTCTGGATCATCGATATACCCTTTCGGAGGTCGCATCAGCTTTACGTGTAAGCCGTCAAGCAGTGACGCAATTCGCTCTGCGTTCAGTGTGAGACGTATCATGCCCGGAAAGATGATCCGGCGGTCTTGAAGCGTGAGTTTTTGAAAGTTGACCGGTGCGCCATCTGCGTTCACTGATCGCTCTAGATCTGCCCATGAAACCGAACTTCCAGCTGCTGGATCAATCTCACTTATTTGCGCAGCGACCGCTTCTCTCAGGAAATAGAGCATATTCTCATTGGGCGCATACAAATGCACGGTAAGCGCGGTTCCGTTGTGACGAAAGTCAAATTCACATCCGTCACGCGTGAACCGAGCGTGAGAGGCAGAGATATGTTCAAGGTCGATATCGTGTTCTTCGATATGTTGCATAAGCGCTTCAAACGCCTCTGCAACGTTCGGAATAGGAACGGATGTGCGAGCGTCAACAGTCATTCGATGTGTATTTCCTCAGTATGCCTTAATCGCCAGGCCAAAATTGTTCCGATCGAAGCGCCGATAGCAGCCGCAATCAGTAATCCGGACAAACCAATGAGTTCCACGCTTGCCAGCCCTGCCCCAGCAAAAACCATAAGAATGACGCGCTCCAAACTGTTAAACGCCGAAAAGTCTGTTGCGGCAGAATCTTTCCCGCAAACCCCGATCAATATGGAGCGGCTAGCTGGCACAGCGCCGAAGGTGAGCGCGCTCGCCAGTAAAACAAATATCGCTGTAGGCCCATGTCCGAAACCATTTCGAAAAATCACCGCAAAGATCAAACAAAAAACAACACTAACCAATGCAATCCCAGCAAGAACAGTGAAACCGCCAAACGCATCAATAAGAGGCCGGATAGCCATTATGGCCAATAGTCCCACGGCGCCGCCGCCAACCAGACTTAGCAATGCGGCATCGCCAACACTGAACCCGGCATCGATCAACAGGATCGATTTCAATCCAAATGACACTGCGAGGCCAAGACCCGTAAAGATCTCAACCACCATGAGACGCCGCGCCGCCGGTTTTTTAAACAAATTGAACTGTGATATTAAGGATGGTTTCGTCTCGGGCGCTGTCCAGCCTCGGTCGAGACCAAGCACAAACACCAAGAGTGTTGATGCCACAGCAAATGCCGCCAATCCGAAAACAACACTCGACCACCCAAGGTCCGCCAAGAGATAGATGACCAATGCGCCAATCACCGTTCCCGCAAGCGCTGCTCCTGCTGTTCTGTACGAAGATCCTTTAGCTCTATCTTTAGGAGATAATCCTCGTACCATCAATCCTGATAAAGATACATCCTGGGTCGCCATAACGGTCGAAAGACAAAGGACTAAGCCGATCAAGATTAAAGGCGAGTCACCCGGGTCGGCCAGTGACAAACCAAGGATGATAATAAACGCCCCAATGTGCCCAAACAGGATCCAGGCACGATAGTGACCGAGGTTCGGATTTCGAAATCGATCAACGACCGGCGCCCAAAGGACGTTTAAGACGAAAGGAAGCGATGCAAGAAAGACCAGACCTACTATGGCGGTGGGTTGTCCGGCTGCGCGCAAAAACAACGGCACGCCATGTGCTACGAACTGTCCAATAGCAGCTTGCGCAATCGACAAGACCATAATGGCTGGCAGCAGTCCTTGTGGGGTCGATGCCGTAACAGCGCGCACAGAGAGGCTCACTCCTCTGCCCCCCTTAGAACCGCTTTGTGATCGCCAATCCAAATGTCCGCGGCAATGTCACTTCCCTAAAATTCGTAACAAGCGCATTGCCCCCTGCTTCATCGGTTACATTGTTCACAAATGCCCTCAGCTGGAGCTGGTCAAACTGATAGGCTGCACCAAAATCTACCAGCGTGTAATCACCGATTTCCTGATCGGGTAGATTATTGAAATCATTAAAGAAGGAACCGATGTAACTTACCTGTCCATTCAATGTGAGGTTAGGCAAAGCTAAGGGGTTCCAATCGAACCCTAGCGTTGCTGATCGCTCGGGGTCTTTGCCGATCCGGTTACCCAAAAGATCAGGTCGCGTAGCAATGCTTTCGGTGACTTCGGTTTGCAAGATACCAAGGCTGACAAAAACGTTCAGCGTGTCGGCGAGGCTCGTGCGAGCCTCAATTTCAAGGCCATAGGTCTCAGATTCTGGAAGGTTCACCACAATGGTGGAAGCGAGGGAGCCTGGGGTCAATTGCAAGAAGAACTGGGGATCGTCATACACGCTATAAAATGCGGTCGCACTGAACTGCGTTCTCTGATCCGCTGAAACATAACGATAGGCGCCTTCATAGGTCCAGACGCGTTCAGACTCGAATGTGATCGGTTGCGCTGTGGCGAGCTGGATAGCGGCGCCACCTGGGTTCCAGCCTTCGCGTGCTGTCACAGAGATCGTTTGTTCCTGCGAAAGATTAAGTCGAACACCAATCTGCGGCAGAGTCACAGTCTCCGAACTGGAAAAGTCCTGGAAAGCTGGCGGAACACTTATAGGGAACGGTGGCGATGGCAGAGCCAACACAGCAGAAAATGTTTGCCGATCATTCTCATCCGAAAGCACCCGGCCGCCCGCCAAAAGGTCGATCGAGTCCATCAGTTTGAAAGCTAAATCAGCGAATGCGGATAGCGTTTCCTGCTCCCCGTTTGCGTTCGCGAAAAGCGTGCCGCTTGGAAGTGGTGGCACTTCATTTAAGATCTCGAACTCTTGTTTGCGTAGCGTATAGGATGCCCCAATTAGACCTGACGCACGATTGCCATCTGGCAGATTGAATAGGACGTCCTGGTTGAAGATGGTCTCATTGAAATCAAAAAAGAAGTTTTGCGGTACGGGGATGATCGGCTGGTCGTCAGTGCTTACAAAAGCCGCATCGCCATAGTTGGTAATCGACGATAACCGCGCGCCGTTTTCAAACGCGTAATGAATTTCAAGACCGGCCACCCACGCTTGAGTATCGAATATTCGTAAGCCGCCGGTGAACGCCATGTCCCGGCGATCAACGTCATTTGCGAGAACTGTCCCCCGAGTTTGCGGCGTAGTGCCTTCCAGATATTCAATCAAGCCCTGAACACGCCACGGGCCGGCATCGCCCTGCGGCAAGAACAGCGCTTTTCCGCGCAGACGGGTTTGTTCAAATGCTGTGAGCGCATCCAATTTGTCTTCCTGGCCCGGGAGCGCGCCAATAATGTTCCGCGGATCATCGCCAGCGCGATGTTCTATTGTTCCGCGCAGCGCCAGCCGATCCTCAATAAGTCCGCCCGAAGCCATACCATTAATCACATAACTTGTGCCGTGAAAGTCATCGACTTCCACAATCCCTTCTAACGCCGCTTCGGCCGAGAAGGTCGGATCTTCTGTCTTAACGACAATTGCGCCGCCAATCGTGGCGCGTCCGCGCAAACTTGTTTGTGACCCCTTCAACACCTCAAGACGTTCGACATCCCAAAGCGTAATAAAGTCTGAGTTTGAAATGTTGAAGGGCGGACAATATCATCGATAATAACTGGCACCCGAGGCTGCGTACCACCAAGCCCTGTCTGAGCCAGCCCCCCTGGCCCGCCTCCCTCAATGCCGCGAACAATAGGCGCCTCACTGAGCGATCGAATGAGGGTGTTGGCCGTTGATTGGGCAACTTCATTCAGCGTCTGCCCGACTTCTTTTTGCAGCGCGCTCTTGTCATAAATTGCGACACTGCTTGTCGTATCCAACAGACGTTTATCTTGCCGCTCACCGATCACTGTAATCGTTTCAGGCGTGCCAGTCTCGGCCGGCACTTGAGCGAGTGTTGAAACCGTCAGCATGCCACCAGAGCAAGCTGTCAGGACCGTTACTGAACAAATGTTCCTGCATGAAGTCCTTTTGTGAAAGCGCATGAAATATCCAATTCGTATTCGCATAAGTTTTGCGAACGATTATCAACTGGATGATAGGCACGTCCATTCGTAAAACCTGACAGTTCAGGCAAAAAAACAAACAGATTGGACGGGAGCTAAAACTTGCGGGGGGAGCGGCCAAAGTAGCTTTTCACCGCTCTGGAGAACGCCTCCGAGCTGGCATAACCAAGAGTTCTTGCGGCCGCCTTCGCTGGAACACCCTGATTGAGCATTTCAGACGCTTTTTGCATTCGGGTTTCAAGAATAAACCGCCCCAATGGTCGGCCAGTGGCTTGTTTGAACCGGGCTTTCATGGCGGACTCGCTCATTCGGCAAAGCCTTGCGATATCCTGAATCGTAACCGATGTGCTTGGGTTGTTTTCAACCTCTGAGATCGCAAACGCTATGATGTCGTGTTCGATTTGGTCCTGGGGTTTTTGTTCTGCGCAACGTGCCTGCCTACTCCAAATATCTGCAAGTAATTGCAGCGACAGAGATTGCAGTAGAAGGTTTGAATTTGGCCCATAGTTACGCGCACAATGGATCAGTTTTTGTGCAGTAATCGCAAGGTCGATATCCTGCTCCACAACGTCGTGGAAGTCTGATTTAACAAGCGCTAATGCCCACTCCACGATCTCTGGCGAATGCTCGCGCATAGCCGCCAGGTATTCCAGTTTGAAACGCACCGATACGGTTTCAAATTGGCCCTGAGCTTCTGCATCTACCTTCCATTTTGACGAGGCCGATTTCCCTGAAACTAGTGTATCACCAGGCGTTACATGCGTGGTCCGATATGGGGCTTCCAATTCCTCTGAATATGAGGAACCGTGAGTGCGGAGTTCTACAATAAGGCCTGTTTCCGCGACGACGTCAGCGGAGTATTCTCTCTGCCCTTTAACGCTGCCTACGGATACGATGATCCCATTTACAGGTTCAAGCAATTTCACGAATCCTGTTGCGAGAACAGAATTCGTTAGTGCACGAAGCTGCAATATCTTAACGTCGGCAGCTTCGGCAAGCTGCTTCGCCTTTGCTAGGGTGAATTCTCGATATGACGTTCTCATCTCTGGTGAGAGTAAACCACATGAGAACCATTCGCAACAAGCGCGCTCAAAGATACTCAACTGGTTTCATCGATCGGCTAAAATGGGCCAATAGGTGAATTTTCATGCATGGACAGCATGCCAGTGATTGCTGCCCAAGTGTGAACAAATAAAAAGAGGCCCGCCTTTTCCTAATCCGTAGGCCGGAGGTTCGAATCCTCTCGGGTGACGTGCTTCCCGAAAACTGAGCCATTTGAAGCTGGAATTTTCTAATTTAGGCTGCCGTTTTGGTGGCGGAGGGTTCCATGAAGAAATCCAAGTTCACGGACGCGCAAATTGCGTTCATTCTGAAGCAAGCAGACGAAGGGACCTCGGTTGCTGATGTGTGTCGGAAAGCTGGCGTGAGCCAAGCGACATTTTATATCTATGGACGGCTCTCCCGGTGCAAGTGATTTGCGCAATGATTTCTAACGGTATTTGGGTGCCAACATCTATCCGGCGTCACCAGACTGGGCTGGCGCGCCCAAATGGGACATCCGCGTGTGCAAGGGCCTCAACAACTGGGCGGCTTCATTGAGCCATTATAAAACTCAGGTTCCCCTCGCACCGTATCCAGACCGGTCGTTCACATTTCTCTTCTCTTTTTCACTCTTGCCCGCAAAACCTTGATCAGGCTGCACGGAACTCCGTACCACCACGGAGCATCGCAAAGATGACCCGGGCATTCTTGTTGGCAATGGCGACGATGGCTTTGGCCGCACCGCGCCTTTCTTGGAGACTGATGGCCCACTGACTGACCGCATCAGAATGCTTCGGTGCGGTTCGCAAGACAGCGTGAGCTCCATGCACCAACAGTGTACGCAAATGTCTGTCTCCGCGTTTTGATATCCCAAACAACCTTTGTCGGTTACCACTCGAATGCTGCCTTGGGACGAGACCCAGCCAGGCTGCCATGTGGCGACCATTTTTGAACTCTGCTCCGTCACCGACGGCTGCAATGATCGCTGTCGCTGTCTTTGGACCGACGCCCCTGATCTTGGCGATGCGCTGGCAAGCTTCGTCCGTTCGGAAGACACGTTCGATCTCTCGATCGAACCACTTCACCCTCACATCAAGCTGGCACAACATATCGAAAAGCTGTTCGAGCATCGCCGCAAACAGATCGCCCAACTTACCGCGCTGTGTGCTGAGCAGTTTTGGAATCTCACGTCGCACACGCGTGATAGACAGCCCGATGGCGAGGCCTCGGTCGAGAAGCAATCCTCGCATCTGAGAAACCAACGCTGTTCTGTGATTGACCAGTCTTTGACGGCCGCGGTGGAGCGCCTGAATGTCTTGTTGGGCCAAAGTCTTCGGCGGCACGAAACGCATATTCGGCTGCTGCATCGCCCTGCAAATCGCCTCAGCATCGTTTTTATCGTTCTTTTGGTGCTGGGCGAATGGCTTCACGTATTGCGGTGCAATGATCCGTACACTATGCCCAACGGCTTCAAACTCTCTCTGCCAATAGAACGCACCGGTACAGGCTTCAATGCCGATGGTGCACGGCGGTAGCTTCGCAATCTCATCGAGAAGCCGCGTTCGGCCAAGCCGCCGACGGAGTAGAACTGCGCCGCAAGCGCTCTCTCCATGCAGCTGAAAAATGTTCTTCGCGAGATCAATCCCAAGGTACTTCAAATCCATCGTGGTCTTCCCTTTCTTTGCAAGGCCTCAGCCTCGCTGTTGGAGGGAGAGCCGTCCATCCCATTAAATGGCGAAAGAAGTATGCCGGACTGATGCCAAGCGAGATGAAACGGCTGAAGCAGCTCGAGGAAGAGAACGGTAATCTGAAGAAGATTGTTGCCGATCTTTCGTTGGATAAGGCCATGCTACAGGACGTCATCAAACGAAAGCTCTAAGGCCTGCTCATCGTCGCAAAGTCGTTGATGGGATAATGGCTGAATGGTCTGTCAGTGAATGGCGAGCGTGTCGTGTACTGAAGGCACCGCGATCTACTCACCAATATCGATCAACGCGCGATGAACAGGCCGACCTCAAACAGCGGATCAAAGAGATTGCTCAAACCCGTGTGCGGTATGGCTATCGGCGTATCCATGTTCTTCTAAAGCGAGAAGGATGGACGATAAACGCGAAGCGCGTTTATCGACTTTATCATGAAATGGGGCTGCAGCTGAGGAATAAGACACCGAAGCGGCGGGTAAAAGCGAAGCTCCGTGATGATCGGAAAGAGGCGAAAACGGTGAACGAGACTTGGGCCATGGACTTCGTTCACGATCAATTGGTCACCGGACGTAAACTGCGTATCTTGACCGTCGTCGATACCTTCTCTCGGTTCTCGCCGGTGATTGATGCCCGGTTTAGCTATCGGGGCGAAGATGTTGTTCGAACGCTGGAGGTGGCGTGCAAACTGTTTGGCTATCCAAAGTCAATCAGGGCTGATAATGGCCCAGAGTTCATCTCGCGTGATCTTGATCTGTGGGCTTATCAAAATGACGTGACCTTAGACTTCTCTCGCCCAGGAAAACCCACCGACAATGCCTTCATCGAGTCGTTCAATGGCAAATTTAGGGTAGAATGTCTGAACTCGCACTGGTTCATGGGACTTGATGATGCCCGCT
>ERZ1740067.2894-NODE-2894-length-10035-cov-5.939980_pt1 | contig 10035 bp, 12 predicted proteins | sample MGYA00581736_ERZ1740067 | MGnify/ENA primary metagenome ERZ1740067 (study PRJEB43018, sample SAMN04849236) | marine metagenome | isolation source: floating plastic debris | place: Pacific Ocean | collected 2008-08-27 | study: EMG produced TPA metagenomics... | reverse complement strand
TTTGATTTTGATACTGAAATCCTCGTTTCTTCAGTGTCAAAATCTATCGAAATCCAATATCGGGCCGCGAGCAGACTTGTTCTTTTCCGATCAAATCGCAAGACGTTTGCTCCCAATGCATCCTTGAACCAATCGGAGGAGGTGAACAGGGTCACACCCCTTCTGATCTGACAAAAGGTCCTCTCAAAACACCAAATTCAGGTTTCGACACCCTTCTGACGTTCGGCGTCCGTCTTTTTCGACATGCACCCAAAAAAACGTCGGTAGAATCGGAGAGGAAGAGTAAAGGCGGTCCGACCAAGGTCTATGCTCGTCCTGCTGCCACATTGAACGAACGAAGAAGGCCGTCACCAATTTGCGATGCATCTGGTTGGCAATTGGTCGCTATTGCGCACGGACACTTTTGACCCTGCGATAAAAGAAATACGGCCAAAGCAAAATCCGAATGGTAAGGACTGTTATTGGCCGCGACCGTTTTAGAAGTCTGGCTGCATAACGATCCGCTTCTTTTTCCTGCTCTGGGACTTGGCCACGATCGAGATGCCCCAGCACATGATGACCCACTTCATGATAAAAGGTTTGTTCAAGTCTCAGTTTCCGCAACCAGCGGATGAGACCCCGCTCGTTGTCCAGATCCCATGTCAAGACAATCCTAGAATAATATGGGCTATAGAGGCCGAGATAGTCCAAGTGACGGTTCTGAGCGATAACATCTATCCTGGTTACACCATCGAGACATATCCCAGGTGTTACGCTCCACTTTGAAAGTAGACCTACGGCTGCAGTTTTATTGTCAATTTCATTGGAAACATAAAGTGGCGTTTGATCGGAAACATAAGCCGATGGTAGATCATTGCATCGCTGCGCAAGCAAGTTGAGCGTCAATCGGTGAAGTGGGGTGAGGCTTGTGTTGGAGAGGCGCTTCACCTCTTTGCAAAACTCTTGTGGGTCCAACTCATGGAGAATGGCAAGAAGAACACCAAAATATCTTGCCGATGGTCCCTGCGGGACGGTCTCCCAAATGTTGTTTAGTAGTCTGCGCTTTATCTCCATTGCCGATGTTTCTTTTGACTTATGAAGGTCCTGCCAGGACTCACGCACCAAATTGACTTGATCAGAAGCAATGCCCTGCAACAGAAGATCAACGGCTTGAGCGCAATTTAGTGCCATAGTATTTGCGGTACCAAAAACCCCAAAAAAGTAGCGGTGAGCACTACAAGAATGCTCACCGCCCAGGAAACGGAGTTCCTAAGCGATCGAAAAATTAGGCCGTTTTTGAAAAGATCTCACGGCCGATCAGCATGCGCCGGATTTCAGAGGTGCCCGCGCCGATTTCATAAAGCTTGGCATCGCGCAAAAGCCGTCCGGTCGGGTACTCGTTGATGTAACCGTTGCCACCGAGAAGCTGAATGGCATCCAGCGCCATCTTGGTTGCGTTTTCCGCGGCATAAAGGATCGCGCCGGCAGCGTCTTCGCGGGTGGTTTCACCCCGGTCACAGGCCTTTGCGACCGCGTAGACATAGGCCTTGGAGGCGTTCATGGAAACATACATGTCCGCGACCTTGCCCTGGACCAGCTGGAAAGTGCCGATCGGCTTGCCGAACTGCTCGCGCTCGTGAACGTAAGGGATAACCACGTCCATGGCGGCTTGCATGATGCCAACGGCACCGGCGGCCAGAACCGCCCGCTCGTAATCGAGGCCGGACATAAGGACATTGACCCCCTTACCGACGTCACCGAGCACGTTTTCTTCCGGCACTTCACAATCCTGGAAGACCAGTTCCCCGGTTTCAGATCCGCGCATGCCCAGCTTGTCGAGCTTCTGGGCAACGGAAAAGCCCTTAAAGTCCTTCTCGACCAGGAAGGCTGTCATGCCTTTGGGGCCAGCGTCCATATAGGTCTTGGCATAGATGATCATCGTGTCCGCGGACGGACCGTAGGTGATCCACATCTTGGAGCCGTAGAGGACGTAGTTGTCGCCTTTTTTATCGGCGCGCAGCTTCATCGACACAACGTCGGATCCTGCCTCCGGCTCGGACATCGCCAGCGCGCCAAGATGCTCACCGGACACCAATTTGCCGAGATAGCGTTTTTTCTGATCGTCATTGCCCCAGCGGCGCAATTGGTTGATGCACAGGTTCGAATGCGCCCCATAACTCAGACCGATGGACGCCGACGCCCGGCTGACCTCTTCCATAGCGATGCAGTGTTCCAAATAGCCGAGGCCGGAACCGCCCCACTCTTCTTCAACCGTGATGCCGTGCAGACCCAGTTCACCCATTTCCGGCCACAGCTCGCGCGGAAACCAGTCGTCGCGGTCAATCTTTTCAGCCAACGGCGCGATCCGGTCCTGAGAATAGGACCGCACGGTGTCGCGCAGCATGTCGGCGGTCTCGCCGAGGTCAAAGTTGAAGCTTGGAAAATCGTTGCGGATCATACGCTGTCCTCCCATTTGCGCTTTTCGTAGCGCACGAAATTGCTCAGGATACCGACCCGGTCATAGAGCTGCCGGGCAACGGTGTTGTGATCGTGTGTGTGCCAGTAGACATTGCTGCAGCCGCTTTGCTCAGCCGCTGCGTAGACGGCCTCAATCAGCTTGCGGCCAACGCCGCCGCCGCGCTGAGCGCTGTCGACATAAAGATCTTCGAGATAGCAGGTTGGGGTGAGCGACCAGGTCGAGGCGTGCTCAAGGAAATGCACGAAACCGACCAGTTTGCCGTCTTGCTCCGCCACCAGCCCGTCATGATAGCCATCTGACAGCAACCGCTCGAACAACCCATCGGTGACTTCGTCTGCCAGGGTCTGCTCGTAAAACGTCAGATAGGCCTGCCAGAGCGGCAGCCATGCGGCTTTATCCGCCCGCTCGATCGGTCTGATCGTAACTGGTGTCATGTTCAATCCTTCATGCCCGCAAGGCTCATCAGGGTGAAAAGTCCGGTTGCCACATGGACTTGTGCATCCTCCGACAACCCATAAACATCAGCACGGGCAATCGTCAGCGTCCGCCCCGGTTTCAGAACTCGGCCGCGGGCAACAAGCGTTGGCTGGGCCGCAGGATTGAGCAGATTGATCTTGTATTCTGTGGTCAGGACGCCCGTGCCATCTGCGAAGAGCGTCAGGGCCGCATAGCCGGCGGCGCTGTCAGCGATCGAGGATGTGGCACCGGCATGAAAGAACCCATGCTGTTGTGTCAGCTCCGGGCGCATCGACAGTTCCAGATCAACCGCGCCAGGCGCTAAATGGACCATGCGCGCACCGAGGTGATCCATGAAGGCTTGCGCTTCAAAACTCTTGCGGACCCGCTGTTCCCAGTCGGCTGATCGCGGTTTCAAATCCATCTTCAACGCTCCTCACTGGTCACTGGGGAAAGCTCCTCCATGCGCGCGAGCGCACCGGCCTCCACCTCTTCCAGCTCAAGCAACGTCAATTCAATATCGCGTTGTTTTTCCAATAGCTCTTCGCGCCGTGCAGCGATTTTCTCCATCAGGAGCCGCAGCTGCCCAGTTTCTCCCGGTGCACTGCCGTACATGCCAATGAGCTCTTTGACTTCGGCCAGCGAAAAGCCCAGCCGTTTGCCGCGCAAAATCAACTTTATGCGGGTCCGGTCCCCGGGCGTGTACAGCCTTTGACGGCCGCGGCGCTGCGGTGTCACCAACCCCTGCGCCTCATAAAACCGAAGCGTTCTGGTGGTGATGTCGAACTCTTGCGTGAGCTGTGTGATGGTAAAATAGCGCTGCATACCCGATCCTTCGCGGGCACATTTCCGCCTTTTTACGTTAAAGTCAATAGATCTTATTTTCGATATTTATTTCAGTATTTTATCCTTGAATATCAACAACAGACAAATCGTTCTGGAGAACATTCAAATCAACACTGCCGGATATTCCGTCGACAGTCCCGCGCTGGTGATACTGCCAGAGCACCCAATCTGAGGCATAGGACGGCGCATGCCAGATGGAGCGCACCCAAAGCCTGCGGTTCAGCCCATTGCCACTCAAATACGTCCGGTAAAACTCTTCCGGCGCATAGAAAATGACCCGCTTGCCTGCAATCGGTTCCACCGCCGCAACAAAGGCGCTGATCTCACGCAGCAGTTCTTCCGTCGTTGGCCGCCGGGCACAATTTCCCTCAAACTCCAGATCAACAACGGGCGCCAGCATATCCGGCTCGTCCGGCAGGACGGCCAAAAAGTTGCGCGCCTGCGATGCACCGTCCTTACACAAGCTGAAGAAGTGATAGGCACCCGTTGGCAGGCCGGCGGCCCTCGCCGCCTGCCAGTTGGCCGCAAATGCCCTATCTCGAAAATCCCCACCTTCGCTGGCCTTGATATAGGCGAAGGCAACGTCGTCGCTTGCAGCCCTCACCCAGTCGATCGCACCTTGATGATGCGAGACATCAATGCCGCGCACAGGATAATCGTCCCGGTCCGGTTCCCAGTTCATGAAAAAGAAAGCCGCCCCTGCAATCGAAATCACACCACCGACGGCAATGTAGAACAAGGTCCGCAAAACCGCTTGCAAGAATTTCATACCATCCCTCGCCGTCCCCATGCAGCGGCCACCATGGCGTAAAAGTCTTTATAATTTAGGCCAGAAAGTTCGGCCAAAGCGGCGCCGATGCGAGTTCAAGAATATTGCCGTCCGGATCCTTGAAATAAAGGCTGGTGCCACCCGCCGGCCAGACAACCTCGCTGATGATTTCGACGCCTTTCGATGGGAGGTAATCCCTCCAGGGATCGAGCTGATCATTCGAAATCCGGAAGGCAAAATGCCCATGCCCACTTGTGTCGTGCCCGGGAACAATCCCGCCAGATGTTGGCACATCCTCTCCAGTGTGTCCGCGGTAGAAGACGAGAAGGGTTTGCGCTGGCCCGGCATCGTAGGCGAAAAGCCGATCGCCAGCGACCATGCGCTTCAGGCCCAAAACCCCTTCATAAAAGCCATGTGCAGCGTCCATGTCATCGACATAGACCGCAGTCTCAAGAATTCCGTCCAATTTTGGCCGCACGCGCCTAACTCCTAATCGTGGCAGGCAGGTTCCAAGTTCAGCTTCGCGTCAGCTTCACCAATTATTCTAGATCTAGTTCATCGCTCCTGAGAATAAATTCTGATCTCAAAAATGAGTGCTCTGAGCATGTTAAGCTGTGTTCTTTTGGCTAAAGCAAATGGACGGATAACATTGCAACAGCTCGTTTCAAAGAAGACCAAAGCCGCCAATCCTTATCAGGAAAAGTTACACCTAGCAGCTCAATATCTTCACTCGAAACAATTCGAGGACGCAGCAAAGCTGTTCAAGCCACTTGCAAAAAAGCTTCCAAAATCGCCTCAGGTCAATCTTCTCCTGGGCTCGGCATACCTGGGCAATGGCGAGGTGGAAAAAGCGGTGGACGCCTTTCGAAAAGCGGTCCGCTTTGCGCCGGAGGACCCAGCGCCGCATTTAAAACTCGCCACAGCCCTTGTGAAGAAAAACGCAGAGCTTCAATCAATCCTCACTGTTTTGGATAAAGCGCTCAAACTCGACCCTGGATCAGTGGATGCTAATGCTCTGAAAGCTTCTGTGCTCATAAAGCATGCTCAGCTGGATGCCGCTGATGCTTTGATTGACCAAGAAATGGCTAAGCTGACACCAGACCTAAAGTGCTTAGCCCAGTGCGCAAAAGCCTTCCAGCAGGTGGGCAACTCCGAACGGGCTGAACAGATTGCCGACTATCTCCTGGAAGCCGCTCCGAACGACATCGATTACATCGTTTTGAAGGCAGACATTCTGTTTGCAACAGAACAACACCTTGAGTGTTTCAGCATTCTGTCCAAAGCGGCTTCAGAAAGGCCGCAAAACACAGCCATCGCTTTCTGCTTCGCAAACCTCTTGCTGCATTTGTCAAGAAACTATGAGGCATTGCCGTATCTTGAGCTTTGCACGAGAAAAAAACCGAGCGATGCCAAGGGCCGCGAGTTGCATGTTCATTGCCTGCTGATGCTGGAGCGCTACGATCAAGCAGATCTACTCATTCGCGATTGGATCAAGCACCATCAACATTTTACACCCACTTCAGAGCGAAAAAGAACAATTGGCCAGTTTCAGTGGCTCAGAGCATTCATTGAGTTCGGGCGCGGCAATATTGAACAAGCTTGGGAACACTACGGCGCGCGATTTGACACCGGGGCCGTCAATGGCGCTGTTTTTCTAAACTACCCTGCACCCTCTTGGACAGGAGAGGACCTGAAAGGCAAGACGTTGTTGGTATGGTCCGATCAAGGCCTCGGAGACACGTTGAAAGGAGCTTCGCTCATTCCCGAGCTTGCTCAGTCCGCAGAAAAAATCATCCTGGAAACCGAGCCACGGTTCGTCCCGTTCTTCAGCAATTCGTTTCCGCAAATAGAAGTCCGCCCCTTTACCGGAACCACCGGAACACAGGCTGCACGGAAGTCAAAAAAACAAACAGACTTCGACCTGGCATTTTGTTTAAGTGACACGCCAAGATTTCTGAGGCCTGACCTTAAAAGCTTCGAAAAGGTCAGGGAAACTGTCTACACCACCGATATCGAACGCGCTCGAAACATCCTATCCGATGTTCCTGGCCATGATGAAAAGCCAATCATCGGTCTGTGTTGGCGATCTCAGAACATGAAGGCGAGCCGCGCCCGTTACTACATGAACGCGGACGATATGATTGAAATCATCAACAAAGAAGACGCGATCTACATCAACCTTCAATACAAAGTCACTGACGAAGAGATCGAGAAAATTGCCTCCAAGTGCAAGGGCCGCTTTTTCCACTTCAAGGATGCTGACCTTTTCAATGACCTCGACACGCTCGCCTGCCTCATAAATCTATGTGACGTCGTTATATCTGCAAATACCAACGTTGCTGATTTGGCAGGCGTGTTGGATGTGCCGTGCGTAAGGTTCGGCGGCGTGACACCTCAGCTAACGATGGGCCAGGACTTTGTGCCGTGGAGCCGCTCCGTAACGTTCATTCCAGTGCGTGAACCGGCAAACTCTCGTGACATGATCCCTAACGTCATCGATGAGACGAAACGCAAACTGAGCAAATGGTATCCGCTCGCCCGCAACATCAGACTGCAAGCCTCTCACCCTATCGCAGGTGAGCATTGAACTGATCACAGCTCGTTCCAGATCCAGCGAAGCAGGTAAGCTTGTCGTTTGTTTCGCTGTACTGGAACGACGTCGAAGGAGTGTCTGGCCAGTGAAGATGGCCACCTGCAGCTGCCGGGCCCATCCCCCGTCACAAAAGCCATGTGCAGCATCCATGTCATTGACATAAACCGCAGTCGCGAGAATGCCCTCGATGCAAGGTCGCCCCATTTGTGCGAAATCTCCCCCAGATTACTAACTTATTATTTGGCATTATCGCCCAGATTTGCGTGACTCTATTGGCGGGGAGGATGAAGTTGCGGAATCTGATTAGAACACTCCTTTTAGGGAGCACTCTTCTGTTTGTTGCCAATGGTGCGGTGCCGGCAGCCCCCCTTGTTGTTACAGTTCAGGGACCTGAAACAGAAACCGACGCCCGCTACGACTACGATCACGCGGTTATTCACCTCGCTCTGGAAAAGACCAGAGCCGAGTATGGCGACTTCATTATCAAGGAAACCCCAATCGGCCAGAACAGCCAAAGAGCCCTTGCCGCCGCAGCGAACGGTTCTTACAAAAACTACGTCATAAAAGCTTCAGCGAACAATGAGTTGGCAAACTTGGTCGGGATGGTTCCCTTCCCAGTCGATCTAGGGATCGTGGGCTACCGTGTTGCCTTTGCATCAAACAAAACAAAAGCTAGCCTCACTTCTGTGGAGACACTGGAGGACTTGAAAAAATTTAACGTCGTACAAGGGATCGGGTGGCTTGATACTGCAATCTTGCGGCACCACGGATTTGATGTCCGGACAATCGGTGATCACAACAGCATGTTCAGAATGGTTGCGCTGAACCGGGTAGATCTGTTTCCGCGCGGCGCCAACGAGCTGAAAGCGGAATGGGAAACACACAGGTCGATTTTGAATTTGGCTTATGACGAAGGTGTTGCGCTCTATTACCCGCTTCCCCGTTTTCTTGTCACGTCCAAATCAAATACCGAATTGATCGAAAGGCTGAATAAAGGCCTGATCCGTGCGTATAACGACCGCTCCTTGATCGCGTTGTGGCAAAGAGAGTATGGATCCAGCATCAAGTTTGTAAAACTCGGATCGCGGAAAATCTTCCGACTAACCAATCCTCATATTTCGGAACTGGATCCGGCTTGGAAAGAGTACATTTTCGATCCGTTCACCTACGATCGCACCGAACAAGCTACCACTCGGTAATAGCAATCTGATCCGGTTTTAAGATCTGGCTAAAATAGCCTGCCGGTCCACATTTGGAGATGAACCGGCGGATCACGTCAAACGACCGACAATTTCACGTCGATGTTGCCACGAGTCGCATTGGAGTACGGGCATACCTCATGCGCCTTGGCGACCAATGCTTCAGCCTCAGCCTTATCCATACCCGGAACTGAGACTTCCAGCGCGACCTCCAAACCAAATCCACCCTCGGATCTCGGGCCAATGCCGACTGTCGCGGTGATGGACGTGTCTGCTGGGACCGCAATTTTTTCCTGGCTGCCAACGAATTTCATGGCGCCGATGAAACAGGCTGCATAACCGGATGCAAACAGCTCTTCCGGGTTGTTGCCCTCACCTCCGGCACCGCCGAGTTCTTTCGGCGTCGTCAGTTTGATCTTGAACGATCCGGTCAGAGTTTCGACCGCTCCATCGCGCCCGCCGGTTGCCTTTGCTTTCGTTTCATAAAGCACTTCAACGCTCATCTTATCATTCCCTTACAACGTGAAAACTGTATTTGCCGGTAGGCAGCATTTTATATCGTGCACGATATAATTTACCCACATAAGCTGCACTGGCAAAAACGTCAACAGGTTGCGATCAAGTCGCGCGCGATTTATAAGGCGGATTATGAGTACGACGACCAATCAAATGTCTCTTCTGGACGCAATCGGCTTCAATGCGCCCGAAGACGAAAAACCCAAAAAAGACAAGAAGTCAGCTGCGCCGGAAAAGCCTTCCAAGCCAAAGAAACGGAAGTCCAAAAAAGCCGCTGAAACGGTAGCCTTGGCTTCGGATATGGCAGCAGTTGAAGGCACTGATCCAGAAATTGCAACCGGTGCCGTACCAGTGAAGACATCGGACGCAGCCGTAGAAAATCCAATTGAAAACGGCGAAAAATCCAACGGGATTGGCTCGCTGGAGATCCGTCCTGATGGCCCGCTGCCGCTGGACAAATATCTGTGCTTTTCGCTCTACTCGGCAAACCACGCGATGCATGGCGTCTATAAAACGCTGCTGAAGGACGTCGGCCTGACGTATCCGCAATTCCTCGCCATGACCGTATTGTGGGACAAGAACAACGTTCCGGTCGGGGCGATCACGCAAAAACTTCAGTTGGACACCAACACGCTCACACCGCTTCTGAAACGCCTGGAAGCCATGGGTCTCCTCACGCGCACCCGCTCCACCAAGGACGAACGGCAGGTGATCCTGAAGCTCACCCGCAAGGGTCGAAATCTTCAAAAGAAGACTGAACATTTCGCAGAGTGCATCTTCTCCTCAACAGGCCTGAGCCTTGAGGAGATTGTTGATCTTCAAACCAAGATCATGAAGTTGCGGGATAATCTCAGGAGCACTGACCTCAGCTGACGCGAGGCAAGCGCAGCTCTAAAACGGCAGACCGAACCAGAGGGCGGCAGTGCCGAGGAAGGCGAAGAAACCGACGACGTCCGTCACGGTTGTCACGAACACACTGGATGCGATGGCCGGATCAATATTGAGCCGGTCGAGCGCGATCGGGATCAACAGGCCGGACAAACCGGCAAACAGCATATTGATCACGATGGCGCTGCCGATCACAACACCAAGCCCGACGCTTGAAAACCACAACCAGGCGGTCACACCGATCAGGACGGCCAGTGCCAGTCCGTTCAAAAAGCTGCCGAGGACCTCACGATTGAGCACCCGCATGAGG
>ERZ1740067.2892-NODE-2892-length-10036-cov-3.996293_pt1 | contig 10036 bp, 10 predicted proteins | sample MGYA00581736_ERZ1740067 | MGnify/ENA primary metagenome ERZ1740067 (study PRJEB43018, sample SAMN04849236) | marine metagenome | isolation source: floating plastic debris | place: Pacific Ocean | collected 2008-08-27 | study: EMG produced TPA metagenomics... | reverse complement strand
ATATCGCAGGAATCCCCGATGTGAGGCCCCCATGACCCTGCCCTTCGACAATTCTTACGCGCGCCTGCCCGACCGCTTTTACACGCGGATGCCGCCAACGCCCGTCGCGGCCCCCAAGGTGGTCGCGATCAACCATGCGCTGGCCGACCGGTTGGGGATTGAGATCCCCGAAGACGCGGCGGAGCAGGCGGCGATATTTTCGGGCAATGCCGTGCCAGACGGCGCGGCGCCCTTGGCGCAGGTCTATGCCGGGCACCAATTCGGCGGCTGGTCGCCGCAGCTTGGCGATGGGCGCGCGATCCTGTTGGGGGAGGTTGTGGCCCCTGACGGGGCACGGTTCGACGTGCAGCTGAAGGGCTCCGGCCGCACGCCCTATAGCCGGATGGGCGATGGGCGCGCCTGGCTTGGTCCGGTCCTGCGCGAATACATCGTGTCGGAGGCGATGGCGGCCCTGGGCCTGCCCACCACCCGCGCGCTGGCCGCCGTGACCACCGGCGAAACCGTGCTGCGCGAACGTCCCCTGCCTGGCGCCGTCCTGACCCGCGTGGCATCTAGCCACATCCGCGTCGGCACCTTCCAATTCTTCGCCGCGCGCGGCGATCTGGAGGCGTTGGATGCGCTCATGCAGCACACGATCGACCGCCATTACCCCGAGGCGGACGGGCCGGAGGCCCTGCTGCGCGCGGTCATCGCCGCGCAAGCCCGGCTGATCGCCGGGTGGATGGGCGTGGGCTTCATCCATGGGGTGATGAACACCGACAACACGACGCTATCTGGCGAAACCATTGATTACGGACCTTGCGCCTTCATGGACACCTACCACCCGCAGCAGGTGTTTTCCTCCATCGACCAGTTCGGGCGCTATGCCTTTGGCAACCAACCGCAAATCGCGGTCTGGAACCTGGCGCAATTGGCCACGGCGTTGCTGCCGCTGATGCCCGACCGCGATGCGGCGATCGAAAGCTTCACCGAGATCGTGAATGGCTTCGGCGACGTGTTCGACGCGGAATGGACGGCCGTGTTGCGCCGCAAGCTTGGCCTGCAAACGGCGGAGGACGGGGATATGGCACTGGCCCAGGACCTGTTGGACCGGATGGCCCAGGGGCGCGCTGATTTCACCTTGGCCTTCCGGGGCCTGAGCGGGGCGGCACCGGACGACGCGGCCGTAGCGTTTGAGGCGCCACACCTTTTGGACCCCTGGCTCGAGACATGGCGCGCGCGCCTGGCGCGCGAAGGCACGGATGAGGCGATGCGGATCGCGACGATGCAAGCCGCCAACCCCGCGCTCACCCCCCGCAACCACCGGGTGGAGGAGGTCATCGACGCCGCCGAGACGGGCGATTTTGCACCTTTCTGGCGGTTGCACACAGCGCTGAGCGATCCGTTCACCGATAGCCCAGAGGCGGTTGAGCTTGGCACGCCGCCCACCGATGACACACGCGTCACACAAACCTTCTGCGGCACATAGGCCTCGGGCGCTGGTCCGTTTTTTCTCAAAAAACGGCACCGAGTCCCCAAATTTTCTTGGAGAAAATTTGCCTGCGCGAGCGCGGCCATCGGCGGGCCTGGGCGCGGCGATACCGCCGGATCTTCTAAAGCGCTTTATGCCTGCCAAATCCGTACTCCGCCCCCGCGATACACCAAGCGTCACCAAAGTCGCCGTGCCCTGGGCAGGCCCGCCCCCTCTCGGCAGGCTTTGCTAGCAAAGCCGCCTGCCGGGCAATGGATGGCCGGACAGCTACGCTGCTGTTAACCGGCCTGGGTGCTTAGCGGGATCAGCTTCATGCAGATCTGGACCGCACAGGCCGATTGATCAAAACCAACCCGCCACACACCAACGCCAACGCGATCCACAATTCCGCACCCACTTGCTCCCCCAGCAAGAGCCACCCCAGGGCCACGCCAAAGACTGGCGACAAAAATGAAAATGCCGCCACCGACGACGCGGGATAAATCGACAAAAGCCAAAACCAGAACAAAAAACCTGCCGAGACAACCGCGACGATCTGGAAGCCCAGGCCCGCCCAATGGATGAGGCTTGGGTCGCGAAAAAGCTCCCCAAAGAACGGCGCTGCCAGCAGCAGCAACGGGGTCGACACCACCAATTGCCACAGCAATTGCTGTTCCGGCCGCACCTCACGCAACGCACTCCCCCGCGCCAAAAGCGCGATGGCGGCCCAGGCCATCGCCGCCAGCAAGGCCAGAAGATCCCCAGCGATGGAGGCATCGTCCCCATCCCGCGTCAAAAGCGCCACCGCCACACCCGCCACGGCCAGGGCCAGCCCCGCTGATTTCATCACCGTCAGCCGATCACCGGGCAGCAGAACGTGGGCGCCCAGGGCCAGCCAAACTGGCATCGTGTAAAAGATGACGGACGTGCGTGCGACGCTGGTCAGATCCAACGCCAAAAAGAGGCAGATGAATTCAAACGCAAACACGGCGCCCACGGCCAAGCCCGGCAGGACCGTGCCCGGCGCAATGCTTAAGGATATGCCCCGCACCTGCATCCACAGATAGATTAGAACCGCACCGCCCAAGGACCGCAGGGCCGCGAAAAACACCGGCTGCAGGCCGTCATTGGTGACCTTGATCACCACCTGATTGAACGCCAGAAGCAGCGCAAAGCCCGTCAGCGACACCGCCCCGAACAGGTCCATCTGTGATTTCGGTTGCATCGCCGCCCTCCCCATCGCGTCTTACCGCACGGGACGGCCCGCGCAAGCCCGCTTCCCTTGACCCGCAGAATGGCATAACCCAGGGCCCGACGACGCGGAGACGCCCCCATGCGCCACAATCGAAGAACGCTGTGTGCAAAAAGTCCTGCGCATGACCGAGCAGCGCCGGGTGATTGCGCGGGTGTTGGACGAATCCGAAGACCACCCGGATGTCGAAGATCTGTATGCCCGCGCGGTGATCGTGGATCCAAAGATCTCCATCGCGACGGTCTACCGAACCGTGAAACTGTTTGAAGAGGCCGGGATCCTCGACAAGTTGGAATTCGGCGATGGGCGCGCGCGCTACGAGGATGCCGAACGCGATCACCACGATCACCTGATTGACCTCAATTCCGGTGAAGTGATCGAGTTTGTGGACCCCGAGATTGAGGCGCTGCAGGAAAAAATCGCGCAAAAGCTTGGGTATCGCTTGAAAGGACACCGGCTTGAGCTTTACGGCGTTCCACTGAAAAAGACGTAGCAGGGCGATGGACCTTCTGGTCCGGTTCCAGCACATCTGAGGTCGGAATAGCGCCGGGCTGGCGCGCGCGGGGATTTATGGACAATTTCAAAGGCAAGGCGAGGATGACGCTGGCGATGTTGGGCTTCGCCTTGGCCGACACTTTCATCAAGCTGACCTTGGGCGCCTTGCCGGTGGGCCAGGTGATCGCCGTGTTCGGCTTTGGTGGGGCGCTGATTTTTGGCGGATGGGCCGCGATGCGCGGCGAGAAGGTGTTTGATTGGTCGATCTTTACGCTGCCATTTTGGCTACGCCTGGCCTCGGAAGTCGTGGGCACTGTTTGTTTTGTCATGGCACTGGCGTTGATCGACCTTTCGCTGCTGTCCGCGATCATCCAGGCGAACCCGCTGTTGGTGACGCTTGGCGCCGCGTTCTTCCTGGGCGCCAAGGTGGGGTGGCGGCGCTGGGTGGCAATTCTAATCGGTCTGGTGGGTGTGTTGATCATCGTGCGCCCAGGCATGGCAGGATTTGAGGTGGCGACGTTGTGGGCCGTGGGCGCAACATTTGGCCTGGTGGGCCGAGACCTGGCGACACGGGCGATCCCGGCATCCGTTTCCACATTGTTATTGGCGGCCTGGGGCTTCGTCGCGGCGGGCGTGGCTGGCTTGGGTATTCTGGCGGTCACCGGCGGCGTCGCTATGCCAGACCTCAACCTGAGCCTTTTGCTGGCTGGCGCGCTCGTCTGCGCGCTCGTCGCTTACTACTCGATCACCGCCGCCATGCGCATAGGCGAGATCGCCGTTGTCACGCCGTTTCGCTACACCCGGTTGGTCTTTGCGCTTATCCTGGCGCTGGCCGTTTTTGGCGAACGGCCCGACGCCCCGACCCTGATCGGAGCGGCCATCGTGATCGCGACGGGCCTTTATACGCTGTGGCGAGAACGCCAGGTGGCGTGACATGTTACCGCTAACAATCCGCTTCACGCCACAACCCTAACGGTGCTATAGCGCCCCCAACTACGGGACAGCGGAGAGCGCCATGAGCACCATCATCGACATTTATGCACGCGAAATCCTCGACAGCCGGGGCAACCCCACGGTCGAGGTCGATGTGACGCTGGACGACGGAACGATGGGCCGCGCCGCCGTGCCATCCGGCGCCTCAACCGGCGCTTATGAGGCCGTGGAAAAGCGCGACGGCGACAAGAGCCGCTACAAAGGCAAGGGCGTGTTGGAAGCCGTTCACGCCGTCAACGGTGAGATCGCCGAGACGCTTTTGGGCTTTGACGCGACCGAGCAGGTCGCCATCGACGGCGCGATGATCGAGCTGGACGGGACCGACAACAAAGGCCGCCTGGGCGCCAACGCCATTCTGGGCGTGTCCCTGGCTGTGGCCAAAGCGGCGGCCGATTTCACCGCGCAGCCGCTTTACCGCTATGTCGGCGGCACCTCGGCCCGCACCCTGCCCGTGCCAATGATGAACATCATCAATGGCGGCGAACACGCCGATAACCCAATCGACATCCAGGAATTCATGATCATGCCCGTTTCGGCCGGGTCGATTGCGGATGCGGTGCGTATGGGATCAGAAGTGTTCCACACGCTGAAGAAAGAGCTTTCGGATGCGGGCCTTTCGACGGGCATTGGCGATGAGGGCGGCTTTGCGCCCAACCTGTCCTCCACCCGCGACGCGCTGGATTTCGTGCTGAAATCGGTGGAAAAGGCGGGCTACAAGCCCGGTGATGACATCATGCTGGCGCTGGATTGCGCCGCGACGGAATACTTTAAGGACGGTGCCTATGTCTTTGCGGGCGAAGGCAAAACCCTGACGCCGGACGAAAACGTGGCTTACCTGGCCGCGCTTGTGAACGATTACCCGATCCTGTCCATCGAAGATGGCTGTTCCGAGGATGATTGGTATGGGTGGAAGGCCCTGACCGACGCGCTTGGGGATAAGGTGCAATTGGTCGGTGACGACCTGTTTGTGACCAACCCCGCCCGCTTGGCCGAAGGGATCGACAAGGGCTGCGCCAACTCGCTTTTGGTGAAGGTGAACCAGATTGGGACGCTGACCGAAACGCTCGCCGCCGTCGATCTGGCCCATCGCTCGCGCTACACCTGCGTGATGTCCCACCGCTCGGGCGAGACCGAGGATGCGACCATCGCCGACCTCGCCGTCGCCACCAATTGCGGGCAGATCAAGACCGGCTCCTTGGCGCGGTCTGACCGGCTGGCGAAGTACAACCAGCTGATCCGCATCGCCGAGCAATTGGACGAAACGGGCGTGTATGCCGGGCGGTCGATTTTGCGCTAATCGTTCAAGCGCATAGCATTCTTTACATGACGTAGAGGCAACCCTGTGGCTATGGTGGGGTAACACCACCTAGGGCGATCACGCCGAATGATGAATGATACGACCCTCCGGCCTGACCGGAGGCTGGACGATTTACCCGAGCTAGAACGGCTCTGGTGGGCTGAATTTGGTGACCCGGTCGAGATAATTGCGCGGGTCATCATTATCCCCGCGGCGGGCTTTGGGGTGTTGGCCTATCAAGGGCACTTCTATGGGTTGGTTTGGGCCGCCGCGTATCTGATGATGATGGGAATGTCCTATCTTGGTATGCGGCCGGGTCGGCCGGATACACCCGCGGCGCGGGCACTTGGCTTTTCCTTGTATTACATCACGGCATCGGTGTTTCTGACGCTGCCGCTTTACTTTGTGGTCCTGGACGATTTCACACTCAAACTGGCCGGGGCGTTGGGGTTGGCGGCCTATATGGCCTTTAACCTGTTTCGCGACGAACCGCCGCAAACCGTCGAAAAGTACGACATTGCGATGGGCGTGGTGGTGATATTCACGGTCTGGGTGTCCCATGTGCCGCTCATCCCTTCCTTTGTCGCGCAGGTGGTTTTGACGCTGCTGTGCGGTGTTGTGGGGTTCTATTATACGCTGGCCATCCGCAAAACGCGGGCCAGCCTGCGCGATTTACGCTTGGCGGCGGCGCGCGGGGTCGAGGCGCAAAAAATGGAGGCGCTGGGGCGCCTATCCGGCGGCGTCGCCCATGATTTCAACAATATTCTGACCGTGATCCGGGGAAATCTCGACCTCTACCGAGAATTAGACTCGGGGCCCGAACGCGACGCGGTGGTGGGGGAAGCGCAGCAAGCAGTCACGCGCGCGGCCGGTTTGGTTTCACAATTGTTGACCTTTGCGCGGCGCGCGCCATTGGAGGAGCAAGAGTTGGAATTGGGGGCCGTGGTGTCCGAGATCACCGTGATGGCCAAACGTTTGCTGCCGGAAAGCGTGCAATTGCATGATAAACTGCCCGGTGGGCTGATCTATGCACGCTTGGATCCGGCGCAATTGAATTCGGCCCTGTTGAACCTGATCCTCAATGCCCGCGATGCCATGGAGGGTCGCGGGCAAATCGAGCTGTCGGTGACATTGAGGCCCGGCGCAGCGGTTGAGGGCGACGCGCCGGCGAAGGACGGCACCCTGCGCCATGTCTGCGTGGCGGTGGCCGATACCGGACCTGGCATGGCGCCGGAAACCTTGGAGAAGGCGTTTGAGCCGTTTTTTACGACCAAGCCGGTCGGCAAAGGCTCGGGCCTTGGCTTGCCGATGGTCAAGGGGTTTGCAGAGCTATCGGGGGGGCGGATTTCGGTGCAGACGGGGCCGGTGGGGACAGTGATCGCGCTACATTTGCCGATTTTGCAGCACGGCTAAGCGCGCTTGCCGTAACCGCAGGCCTGTGGTCAGAGGAAAACAGCATTTTCGCACAAGGAGCCCCCATGACCGCCGATGAGATCATTGCCAAGCTAGGGCTAACGCCCCATCCCGAGGGCGGCCATTACCGTCAGACCTGGATCGCTGAGGGTGGGGGTCGGGCCAGCGGAACGTGCATCTATTTCCTGCTGAAGGCTGGCGAGGCCAGCCACTGGCACCGCGTCGATGCGACGGAGATTTGGCTGTACCACGCGGGCGCGCCGCTGATCTTGTCGGTGTCCGAAAGCGATGAGGGCCCCGCACGGGACCTGTTGCTGACGCCGGATTTGGCTGAAGGGGAGCCGCAATTGGTTGTGCCGAAAGGTGCGTGGCAGGCGGCGCGCACGACGGGGGATTTCACGCTGGTCTCCTGCACCGTCTCACCCGGCTTCCAATTCGAAGGTTTCTTCCTGGCCGAGCCCGGTTTCGATATCCCCCGAGGCTAAGCACGGGGTGTCAGGGCGGGGGCATCTCCACCCCAGATCAGCGCAGGCAAAGCCTGCACAGCCCTTGGGTGGACCAAGCGCCCTTCGGGCGTGGGTGGGGCGTGTGGCACGGGCGGACGCATAAACCGGTTGTTGTATTTTGTGGCCCATGCGGGAGCCTCCGGCGGAGGTTTTTTTGGCAAGATGAAATTAGGTGATGCGCTTTACGGTGGAGGGGCAGTGCGGCGGCCACCGCCAACTGGGGCGGCGACGCCGGTGGTGCCGGGGGCAGAGGTGGGCAGTCCGTTCAGAACCCGAACGGCGAGATAGGCGAAGGCTTGCGCCTCCAGCGCGTCCCCATTGAGGCCGTGGGTCTCCACCGGTTGGGCTTGGGCGCCAGTGGCCTCTGCCAGCATGGCCATGAGAGTGGCGTTCTTGCGCCCGCCTCCGGTGACGAGGATGCGGGTGGGGCGTTCCGGCAAGTGCTGCAGGCCGCGTGCCACGGCACCGGCGGAGATGGCGGTGAGGGTGGCGGCGGCGTCAGCGTCGTGCAGGGTTTCAGTGGCTTGCGCAAGGCGCGCGAAGGCGTCGCGGTCCAGGGATTTCGGCGCTGGATCGTCGAACCAGGGATCGTTGAGGATCTCCGTCAGGAGGTCCACATCGACTTGGCCTTTTGCGGCGAGCGCGCCATCCGCGTCGTAAGCGCCCAGGCCACGGGTGGCCATCATGTCGTCAATGGGGGCGTTGGCGGGCCCGGTGTCGAAGGCGAGGCACGCGCCCGGTGCCTCGGGCGCGTCGGCTCGGGGATCCACCCAAGAGACATTGCCGACACCGCCCAGATTCAGGAAGGCGACCGGCCCGTCGGCTCCGATAAACCGCGCGCAGGCCCAGTGGTAGAAGGGCGCCAGTGGCGCCCCCTGCCCGCCCAATTCCATATCGGCGGAGCGGAAATCCCACACGACAGGGCAGCCCAAGGCCGCCGCAAAAGCCGCGCCATCGCCGACCTGATGCGTGCGCCCGGCCGCCGGGTCGTGGGCCAGCGTTTGGCCGTGATAGCCGAGCACCGACACCTCCGGCAGGCCCTCGGCCGCCGCGATATGCGCCCGGGCCACCGCCGCCGCCGCGGCCTCCGCCCGTGCCTCCCCCGGCCAAGCGCCCAAACCGGCGCGCAGCACGGCCCGATCCGCGTCCGAATAGGGCACCGACCACGATGGGCCAAAGCCCATCACATCCACCCCGTCCGTGTCGATCACTGCGATATCAACACCATCCAACGACGTGCCCGACATCGCGCCCGCCGCACGCACCACCTGCCTCTTTCCCTTGCCTGCCATTGTCGCTAGACCCTCCGTGCCCGCACTTTGGAGCAAACGTGCAATGACCTACCAGCCCAAATCCGACTTCCTTCGCATCATGATCGAGCGCGGCTTCTTAGCCGATTGCACCGATTACCAGGGCCTCGATGAGGCTCTGATCGCGGGCGTTGTGCCGGGCTATATCGGGTTTGATGCAACGGCGACTTCGCTCCATGTGGGCAGCCTGATGCAGATCATGACGCTGCGCTGGATGCAGAAGACGGGCCATAAGCCCATCACGCTGATGGGTGGCGGCACGACCAAGGTCGGCGATCCAAGTTTTCGGGCCGATGAACGCCCGCTGCTGACGCCCGAGAAAATCGACGAGAACATCGCCGGAATTAAGAAGGTCTTTTCGACCTACATCACCTACGGCGATGGTCCGACGGATGCGTTGATGCTGAACAATGCAGAATGGCTCGACAGCCTGAATTACCTCGACTTCCTGCGCGATATTGGGCGGCATTTTAGCGTCAATCGGATGCTGTCGTTTGAAAGCGTGAAGTCGCGCTTGGACCGGGAGCAATCCTTAAGTTTCCTGGAATTCAACTACATGATCCTCCAGGCTTATGACTTCCTGGAGCTCAACCGGCGCTACGGCTGCAGGGTTCAGTTTGGCGGCTCCGACCAATGGGGCAATATCGTCAACGGGATCGACCTGACGCGCCGCGTGTTGGACCATGAGATTTTTGGTATGACCACGCCGCTTCTGACGAAGTCGGACGGGACCAAGATGGGCAAGACGGCCAGCGGGGCCACGTGGCTCGATGCCGATCTGCTGTCGCCCTATGAGTTCTGGCAGTTCTGGCGGAATATGCCCGATGCGGATGTGGGCCGGTTCCTGAAGCTTTATACCGAGCTGCCGGTTGAAGAATGCGACCGTCTGGGCGCGCTGCAGGGGGCCGAGATCAACGAGGGCAAGATCGTGCTGGCCCGTGAGGTCACCACGTTGCTGCACGGGGCGGAGGCGGCCGCGGGCGCCGAGGCCACGGCGCGCGAGGTGTTCGAGAAGGGCGGCGCGGGTGAGGATTTGCCGACGCTCGCGTTGAGCGCGGCGGATCTGGGTGACGGTATTTCGGTGGTTCAGCTGATTACACGGTCTGGGCTGGCGAAGTCCGGCAAAGAGGCCAAACGCCTGATCGCCGAGGGCGGCGCGCGCCTGAACGATGCGGCTGTCACCGATGCGGGCCTGATGATCGGCGCCGCCGATCTGGCAGAGCCGATCAAACTGAGCGCTGGCAAGAAGCGCCATGCGTTGGTGACGTTGGCGGGGTGAGTTGGGGGCAGTTGGCCCACCAACTCACCAGCGTTATCAAC
>ERZ1740067.2891-NODE-2891-length-10036-cov-6.013626_pt1 | contig 10036 bp, 7 predicted proteins | sample MGYA00581736_ERZ1740067 | MGnify/ENA primary metagenome ERZ1740067 (study PRJEB43018, sample SAMN04849236) | marine metagenome | isolation source: floating plastic debris | place: Pacific Ocean | collected 2008-08-27 | study: EMG produced TPA metagenomics... | reverse complement strand
ACGACCGCCAAATCCGAGCCGTGCTCACGGTCGTGAAGGTCAACAACGAGATCGAGCGTCTCGCGGACGCAGCCGTCGCGATCGCCGAGGGCGTCCTCGCCCACGCCGCCGCGCCCGACGACGAGGCCCTCCCGCCGACCTTCCGCGTGATGGCCAACAGCATCGTCGGCATCACCCGCGACGCGGTCGACGCGTACGCCAACACAGATCCAAAGCTCGCCCGAATCGTTCTCGCCTCGGAGAACACCGTCGAGGCATTCAGCCAGGGCATCCTCCGCGAATCCGAAGCGCAGATCGCCGCCGGCAACCTCTCGATCGAACGCGCCTTCACCCTCCACGCCATCTCCGGTCAGTGCGAACGCATGGCCGACTACTGCACGAACATCGCCGAGCAAGTGATTTATGTCGCGACCGGCACCATCGTCCGCCACACCGACTCGGGCTGGATCGACGTCGACTGACTAGACCGCCGCAGCGCTTCGGCAGATCTCCTCGAGTGCCGAGCAGGCAACGTCGCAATCCGCCTCAGTCAAGTAAGGCCCCAAGCTCAATCGGCATGCCCCGCCCTCCCCGAGCGTTCCGAACGTCCCGTGCGCCCGCGGTGCACAGTGCAGCCCCGATCGCACCAGCACACCCGCGTGCGACTCGAGCGCCGCCGCGAGCGTCGCCGCGTCGAGCGACTCATGTACCACGCTAAAGACGCCCACGCGATCCTCGATCGCTGCCGGCCCAAGCACGCGAAGCCCAGCATCGCTTCCCGGCAGTCGGTCCATCATCACACGCATGAGCGATTCCTCGTGCGCACGAATCGAGCCGATGCCCCGATCCAGAATCCATCGCACACCCTCGCTCAATCCAATGAGACCAATCGTGTTGTGCGAGCCCGGCTCGTACCGGTCGGGCATCGTCACCGGGTGCTCATCGCTCTCGCTCACGCTGCCCGTCCCGCCCTCGCGCACGGGCTCGATCACGTCCTCAAGCTCGGGCCGGATGTACAGCCCGCCCGTGCCGAGCGGCCCGAGCAAGCCCTTGTGACCCGGGAACGCGAGCAGGTCGATGCAATTCGCCTCGACGTCAACAGGCACATGCCCGACCGACTGGGCCGCATCGACCAGCAATAGCACGCCCCGCTCCCGGCACCGCCGCCCGATCTCGCCGATCGGCTGGAGCGTCCCCGTCACGTTGCTCGCGTGCACCGCCGCGACCATCACAGTGTCGTCCCGAACCGCCGCGAGCACATCGTCCGAATCGACGATGCCCGTCGCGGGATCCACCTCGACGCACGTCCACTCGAGACCAAACCGCCGCAGCGCATTGAGCGGGCGGAGCACCGAATTATGGTCCATCGCCGTCGTCACGATGTGCGTCGGCGTGCCCTGCATGAGCCGATCGAGCGTGAGGCCGCGGATCGCCAGGTTCAGCGCGTCAGACGTGTTGAGTGTGAAGATCACGTGCTCGGGGGACGTGCCGCCGAAGAGCCGGCAGAGCCGTTCCCGGCACTGCCAGATCAACGCCGCCCCGTCGACGCTCTCGCGATAGCTTCCCCGCCCGGGCGATGCGCCGAGCTCGGTCGCGTACCGCGCCATCGCCTCGTGCACCGACGGCGGCTTCGGAAAGCTCGTCGCGGCGTTGTCAAAGTAAAGCCGTCGGCCGGCACCCATAACTGAATCGGTCGCTGCGTCCATCACGGAGCATGCTACGCGAAACGCCCCGGCCGCATCCCGTGGGCCCGACCTACTTCCGCGCCCGGCCTCGCACACTCAGCCCTTCGGACGCGTGTAAAACGGCAGCTTCTCGACCACCGCATCGAGCCTAGCCCGCTCTGCATCAACAGCCAGAGCCGTGCCCGCCTCCGCGTGGGCCCGATCGACAAACGCCATCGCGATCGACCGTTCTAGCGTCGGGCTCCAGCAGCCGCTGCTGACCTGCCCCACCACCGTGCCGTTCGCGAGCACCGGCATGCCCTGCCGCGCCGTCCGCCGGCCGTCGACACCCAGACCCACAAGCACCCGCTCGGGCCCACCCGCATCACGCGTCTTTTCGAGCGCTTCCTGCCCAACAAACCGCTCGCCACGCTCGTCCTCGTGCTTGTCGAGCGTGATCGCGAAGTCCAGCCCGCACGCAAGCGCGTTGATCTCCTCGCCCAGCTCCTGTCCGTACAGCGGCATGCCCGCCTCGAGCCGGAGCGTGTCACGCGCACCCAAGCCCGCGGGCTTCAGGATCGCGTCGTCGCTCTTAAGATCAATGTTGCTCAGCATGAGCTTCATGACCATCCCGATCATGTTGCCCGGCAAAATGACCTCAACGCCGTCCTCGCCCGTGTACCCCGTCCGCGCGACCATCAGCTTCACGATCATCAGGTTCTTGACGGCAAACCGGTACCGCTTCAGGCTCGGCACCTCCTTGCTGAACTTGCTCAGTAGCTCCATCACAGCCGGCCCTTGCAGCGCGACCATGGCCGTCTTCTCCGTCTCGTCCTCCATCTTTGCTTTGAGCTCGCCCGCCGAGATCAACGCGCCGAAGTGCCCGACGATCTTCGCCCGGTTTGCCGCGTTGCACACCACGAGGAACTCGTCTTCCTCGAACCGCGAGACGATCACGTCGTCCATCACGCCGCCGTGCTCGTTGCACATAAGCGTGTATCGGCACTGGCCCTGCTGCATATCGCTGATCCGGCGCGAGCACGCCCGCTCGAGCAGCTTCCGCGCGTGCAAGCCCTTGATGCGCAGGCGCCCCATGTGCGACACATCGAAGATGCCGCCGCTCCGCCGCGTCTGGCGGTGCTCCTCCTGGATCCCCGAGTAGGAGATGGGCATGTCCCAGCCCGCGTAGTCCACGAATTTCGCCCCGTGGTCCTCGTGGAATCCCTTCAACGGCGTCTTCATGCCCACAGCGCATCTCCAATCAACTCCGCACGCGCGACAACCAGTCGCAAACCCGCGGGTCGGCGAGCCTATCCGCTCAGCCGGGCCACGGCGCGTTGTCGAGCAATCGCACGACTTTCGGGCCCGACCCAAGCCGAGCCGTGATCAGAGCCCGCGCAGTGCGCCCCCCCCACCGATCGCTCATTGGCATGAGCGTCCGCGCGTCCCGCACCGTCGCGTAATCAATCACGAACCCGTGCCTAAGCAACTGCTCCCGCATCACAGCCTCGGCCGCGTCGGGCGTCGCCTCGCCCTGCCCGAGCTTGAGAGCCCGCGAGATCTGCCCCGCCTTCGCACGATCCGCCGGAGACAAAAACCGATTCCGGCTCGACATTGCCAGCCCATCGTCCTCCCGCACCAACGGCGCAGCAACGATGTCAACCCCGAGCCCGTGCATCGCCGAAAGCGCAGCCACCACCTGCACCTGCTGCCAGTCCTTCTCGCCAAACACCGCCGCCGCCGGTCGGCACAGCTCAAAGAGCCGCTTCACGACCTGGCACACGCCCTCCACATGCCCGGGGCGAAACCGATCCTCGAGCGCGGGCTCCGTCGCAACCGCCGGCAACTCGGGCACACCCACCGAGCCGTCCCGCGGATACACGTCCTCGGGCCGAGGCGCGTACACCGCCGACGCGCCCGCCTCGGCGCACATTGCAGCGTCCGCTTTAAGCACACGCGGATACCGATCGAAATCGCTCGACTGGTCGAACTGCGTCGGGTTCACAAACACCGTCGCGACCGCGCCGCCCCGAAGCCCGTGCCGATCCGCGTGCTGGGCACCGATCGACACCAGCGACGCGTGCCCCGGGTGCAGCCCGCCCATCGTCGGCACGAGCACACACGACCGCTCGCCGAAGCGATCCAGGTACGCCGAGAGCTCTTCGTTGGTCGTCAGGACATCCACGCCGCAAGAATCGCACGTTTCTCAGCCGCGTCAACTCCGAGCCGAGTCCCGCCCCGTGACTCGATCAGGTGCGAATCTGCAACACCCACTCGTGGATCGATCGCGAGTCCGGCAAAGGCGCGAGCTGCGCCTCCACCCGGTACGACCCTTCACCCTCGTAATCACACGCCGACACGACCCCGAAGAGCGGCACAGGCGTGTCGTCGATGAGGTGCACGCCGACGATCAAGCGCCTGCCCTCGTAGCAAAGCCGCCGCGTCGTCATCACCAACGCACTCCGGCTCAGCGCCCGCCCATGCGCGGGCCATGTCGGCCCGGGCCGATCACGCTCATCGAGTTCCGAGACGCTCAGTGACGCCTCGAAGGGATGCCCGCCCCCGATCGTTTCGCGGGCCGAGGGCTTTGCCGCCGTCCGCCCCACAAGCTTGAGCCGATTGCCCCGCTGAGCCTCCCGCTGGGGCGGACGGAGGTTGACCGACTTGAGCGACAGCCCGTCCCACGTCGCCGCCGCAAGCGTCGACGGCGGCGGCGGTACGAACCGACCGACATCATCGCCGGTCATCCGGTCGTCCAACGTGCGATCAGGCATCCGGGTTGAAGCGGCCGATGGCATCCCCCCGGAAATCGGCCGGTCGCCCGCCCCACTCCGCCGCCCATCACCAAACCAGCGCCCAGCACCGCGCCCGAGCCCGTCGCGAGCCGCCCATCCCCCCGCCCCGCTGCTGTGGCGGGTCCGATACCGCCCGCATCGAACGTGCGCGAGGTCTCCGTTGCTCTGGTTCCAGCCAATCGGGTGTTGGCCCTAGACTCGACCCATGGCCGCCCCGCGCATCCATCTCCTGATCCTCACGCACACAACCCGCCACCTCGATCTCGCCCTCGCAGCCCTCGCGCTCCAGACCTCGCCGCCCGATTCGGTCTGCGTCTCAACCGACACCGACGACCCCGCGATTGCCGACCTCATCGACACCATCTGGCCCCGCGTGGGCGCCCGCCTGGCACGCAACACGCGCCCGGCGCCGCCACTTCGCCATGTCAGCAGGCCCCACTCGGGCCAAGCCCGATTGAACCAGGTCCGCAACAACGGCCTCCGCGCGATCGGCGAAGCAGCGCACGCCGCGCCCCATGACCTCATCGTCATCCTCGACGGCGACACCATGCTCGCCGAGGACGCGGTCGCCCGATACCGAGCGTTCGCCGCCGCGGGTGTCGAGCTCGTTGTCCCCTTCCGTATCAACCTCGACGAGCGCGCGACCACCAAGCTCTCCCGCGACCTGCTCCTCTCGCCCGACCCCACCGCGCCCCCGCCCCTGATGCACCTCGCATCGGCCGGCGAGTACGAGGCGCTCGAGACCCGCGACCTCCGATACCGCCGCCAACTCCGCCAACGCCGCGGCCCACTCGGCCGGGCGGGCCTCGTCAAGAACCACAAGCCCAAGGTCCTCGGCGGGCACCACGCCGTGTCCTGGCGCGCCTTCCAAGCGATCAACGGCTACGACGAGCGATACATCGGCTGGGGCTTCGACGACGACGAGCTCACCCGCCGACTCCACATGATGCGCCCCGCGCCCAAGACAGAAATCGCTGTCAGCCGAATCCTCGCCTTCCACCTCTGGCACGAGAGCCGAGCACCCCGCCGCCTCAACGAGTCGCCGGGCCACGCCCTCTTCAAGGCCCGCCCACACCCCCGCCTCGCGGTCAACGGCCTCACGAACCCCATCGATCAGGCCCCGCCGAACGTGCGAACCGTCAGCCCAAAGCCAACGCTCGACGCACCGAGCGACCACGCGACCGAGCCCGTCAACCCGTGACCGCCGCCCCTCGCCCAATGCCCACACCGAGCCAATGGGCCGACGGATTCCGCTCGCTTGCAGCGTCGGGCCTGCCCGCAGATTTCCCCAAAGCGACCGCGCCGATGGAAGCCCGCTCGGCCTTCGCCGCCGACTTCCGCGACGAGCGTGGCAACCGCCCCAAGCCCGTCACCGAGTTCCTCGCCCACGCACTCGATCTCCCCGCGACCGACAGGCCCGACCCACGCGGCGACGCCGCGTTCTGGCACGCGCTCCGCACGGGCGACGCGGTCACAACCACCGAGGCTGGCCCGCTCTTTCCCGAACTCTCGAACGAAGGCATCGAGATCTGGACCGAAACCGAACTCGCCGGCCTGCACGCACTGACCTGGCACGCGATCGCCGACCCCGCGTTCCGCCCGCGCGTCATGAGCGCCGCCGAGTGGCACGTCCAGACGCTCCAGCCCGACAACGCGACCAACCGCCCATGGGCCGCCCACGTCTTCGCGTTGCTCGCCACACGCACCGGCGATCCTGCCGCGACGCTGCACGCACAGACGCTCGCGCACAACTGCCGCGTTGCCACGGGTGTGCCCGACCGAGTCTCGTCGCTCGTGCTCGCCGACGCCGCCCGCGCACTGGATGCGATCGTCGAGCAGACCGACTGGATCGCTACAACCTAACCGCAACGACTCAAACGGACTGGTGCGCCGAGTCTTCCCGGCTGCGATCACCGCGCACCCACCGCCGTATCGCCGCGTCATCGACCGCCGCCTTCGGGTTGTGCCGGGCAACCGCCGCGGCGACCAAGCCCATAAACATCGGCTGCGGCCGAAGCGGTCTGCTCAGAAGCTCCGGGTGGAACTGCGCTGCGACGAAGTACGGATGCGTCGCGTCCTCGGGCACATCCTCGCCCGCGACCTGCGGCAACTCGAGCATCTGCATGATCGGCTGCTCCGGATGCCGACCGCTGAAGATCAGCCCGCCCGACTCGAGCCGCTCGATGTACCGAGGATCGACCTCGTACCGGTGCCGGAACCGCTCGCGAACACTCGCGGCACCCTGGAACAGGAAACTCGCGAGCGACTCATCCGCCAGCAGCACGTCCTGCGCGCCGAGCCGCATCGTGCCGCCCAGCCCCTCGATCTTCTTCTGCTCGGGAAGCTCGTTGATCAGCGCGTCGGCCGACTCGGGGTCGAACTCCGTGCTCGTCGCGTTCTCAAGACCCAACACGTTCCGCGCGTACTCGATCACCGCGAGCTGGAAGCCGAGACAAATGCCAAGGAACGGAATCCCATTCTCTCGGCACACGCGGATGCACGCGATTTTGCCTTCGATTCCACGCGAGCCAAACCCGCCCGGCACGATGACCCCGTCGTACTCCGAAAGCACCCGCTCGGCGGTCATCGGCGAGTCGATGTCCGAAGACTCGATCCAGCCGAGTTCGACATCGGCGCCCAGGTGCGTGCCGCAGTGCTCGACCGCTTTATCAATCGACGCATAGGCGTCGCGCAGCTCGGTGTACTTGCCCACGATGCCGACCTTGACCGTGTGCGGCCGGGGCGCGTCGAGTTTCTCGACGTACCGACGCCACCGCGCTCGCGCCACGTCCTCCGCGCCCATATCCACACGCCCGTGCAGATCGAGCAGGCTCAGCACCTCGCGATCGAGCCCGCCCGCCCGCATCTCCTCGGGAATCCGGTAGATGCTCGGACGATCGTGCATCGAGAACACCCGCCGAAGCGGCACGTTCGAGAACATCGCGATCTTTTCCATCACGTTCGTCTGCACAGGGTTCGTCGCCCGGCACGCGATCACGTGCGGCTGAATGCCCGCCTCCATCAATCGCTTGATGCCGAGCTGGGCCGCCTTCGACTTCTGCTCACCCAGCGCCTTGGGCTCGATGACATACGTCAGCGCCACGAAGCACGACGACTGCTCGCCCTCCTCAAAGGCGAGCTCTCGCATTGCCTCGATATAGAACGAGTTCTCGTAGTCACCCGCGGTGCCGCCGACCTCAACGATCACGACGTCGGCCGGCCGCTGCCCGTCGCCGCGGAGCGCGACGTCACGCAGCTTCCGCTTCACCTCGCCCGTGACGTGCGGGATCATCTGCACATCTCGGCCGAGATACACGCCCTGCCGCTCGCGGTCGAGAATCTCGCTGTAGAGCCGGCCCGCGGTCGTGAAGTTGCGAACCGTCAGGTCCTGGTCGAGCATCCGCTCGTAGGTGCCCAGGTCCATGTCGCACTCGGTGCCATCGTCGAGCACGAAAACCTCGCCGTGGCGATACGGGTTGAGCGTGCCCGCGTCGATGTTGAGGTACCCCTCCATCTTCACTGGCGCGACGCAAAGCCCCTTGTCCTGCAACAACTTCGCCAGGCTCGACGCAAAGATGCCCTTGCCCAGCCCCGACATCACCGTGCCGAACACGATGACGTACTTGTGCCGACCCTTGACGTAGCCGTCCGGGGTCGGCGAGTAAAACTCGGTGAATTGGCTTCGTTCACCAGCCGAGGCGAGCAACTCGTCGGCGGAAGAGCGGGCGGCCGAGCGATTGCCAGTCATCGGGGAATTCTGGTGGGGCATGTCCGAGTGTACCAACGCGCACCCCGCCGCGGCGCACCAATCCGTTACGCTTCGCGTGCCGCATGAACAACACCCACCAGACCAGCCCGCCGCGTGTGCTCCCCCTCCTCACCGCGATCATCGCCACACTCGCCGCGGGGCTGCTCGCGTCCGCGGCTGCGGGCCCACGCATCGACCCCGACACCGGCCGACCCCTCGACAATCAGCCCCAGCCGCGCCACGTCGATCTGCTCCATCTCGACCTCACCCTCGACCTGGGCGATCTCTCGACCGACACCGCCGAAGCCCTCGCTGTCATCGACCTCCAAGCCGTGGGCTCGCCCCGCGACACCATCACGCTCGACGCGGTCGGCCTTGAGGTCATCGCGGTCACCATCAACGACCGCCCGGTCGCCCATGAGACCACACCCACACACCTCCGCATCCTTCCCGAACAGCCCCTCCAGCCGGGCGTGTCGACACGCGTCGAGATCGACTACCACATCCCGGCGATGACCAACGACGGCTTCGGCCTGAGCTGGTCCGCCCGCAAGCCCGGCGGCATCTCCACGACCGACCGCCGCCCCCAGATCCACGCCCAAGGCCAGTCCCAGTTCAACTCAAGCTGGTTCCCGAGCCGAGACGCACCCGACGAGCGGCTTACCTCGACCATGCGTGTCACCGCGCCCGTCGACTTCACCGTCGTCTCCAACGGCGAGCTCACCAGCCGCGTCAAATCACCAGACGACCGCATCCGCTGGACCTGGGAACAAACCACCCCCCACCCGGTCTACCTCGTCACCCTCGCCGTTGGGCACTACGAAACCATCGAGGTCGGCGGCCCAACCTCCGCCCGCCCAGGCCTTACCATGCCCGCCTACGCGCCCGTCGGCACCGCACGCAGAGCACAAGCCAAGCTCGAGAAGACCGCCGAGATGATCGCCTTCCTCGAGGCATACCTCGACGAGCCCTACCCCTGGCAGCAGTACGGCCAGGTCTTCTGCCGCGACTTCCGCTGGGGCGGCATGGAGAACACCGGCGCCACCGTTCTCCGCGAGGACATCCTCTTCGCCGGCCCCCGCGCCCACGACGCGCTCATCATGCACGAGGTCGCCCATCAATGGCTCGGCAACCTCGTCACCTGCCACTCGTGGGAGCACCTCTGGCTGAACGAGGGCTGGGCCGTCTTCGCCGAGTTGCTCTGGCTCGAGTACGCGAGCAACCCCGTCGAGCGCCAAGCCGCGATCGTCGCGGAGCTGACGTCGTGGCGCGATCACCTCGCAAGCCTCGGCCCGCTCACCGCGCCCGACGACGCCGCGATGCGCACCCCCTACTTCGACCATCCCGACGACATCTTCGAGCAGGCCGACGATCCCTACCTCAAGGGCGCGTACGTCCTGCACATGCTCCGCAACGAGCTCGGCGACAGCCTCTTCCGCGACGTTGCCATCGCATGGATCGACACCCACAAGCACGGCAGCGCCGACACCGAAGACTTCCGCCGCGTCGCCGAGCGCGTCTCGGGCCGATCGCTCGAGCGATTCTTCGACCAATGGGTCGACCGCCCAGGACTGCCCCGACTGACCGCCGAACCAACCCACACGCGCCTCGACGACGGCAGCCACATCCTCACCATCACCCTCACCCAAACCCAACACATCGACCGCCTCAACGCCGCCTACCACATCACGGTGCCCGTCACGGTCGAACTCGACGATGGCTCGCGCCGAACGATGGAAATCCCTATGCACACCCGCACCCGCACCTACACCATCGGCCTCGACGCCCCGCCGCGTCGTCTCCTCGTCGAACCCACCGCGAGCCTCCTCGCCGACAACACCACCAAGCCG
>ERZ1740067.2890-NODE-2890-length-10037-cov-7.444600_pt1 | contig 10037 bp, 7 predicted proteins | sample MGYA00581736_ERZ1740067 | MGnify/ENA primary metagenome ERZ1740067 (study PRJEB43018, sample SAMN04849236) | marine metagenome | isolation source: floating plastic debris | place: Pacific Ocean | collected 2008-08-27 | study: EMG produced TPA metagenomics... | reverse complement strand
ATGTCATCTATTTTTAATTTTTCTAATTCTCAGTGGTTAGATTTTGAATGGTGAAATAGCTAAATAGTAAATTTGTATTTGTAAATCGTGCAGGCCCTTGCTATACCTGCTATAAACTTCAATGAAACGTCTCGGATAGCGGCTGATATGGCTAAAGCGAATAAAGACTCGTTAGAACTGTCTTCTCCTGCCAGTGCCCAAGCCAGTGCTGAGGCAACTGCTCAAATAATTGGAACGGTGAAAGGGCCTGGAGAGAACGGTAATCAGTATGTCTTTATTACGTCGGATAATCGCCAGGTAAAGATTGGTGAGTTTGTGTATTACGAGGCGAGTGGGCCTGCAGGTGAAGCTTTGCAGATATTGGGGAAGATATCGGAACGGCGGTTGAGTGACCACTTGCCGGATAGGATTTTTGCAGATGCTGAGATTAGTCCCGATGCGATCGCAGCACTTGTTGGTTTCTCACACCCCAACCCTGAAATCTACGAAGTCACTGTAGATGTGATCGGCTATTTTCATTCAGCGCTGGGATTTATCAATCCACGGCTGACACCTATGCCGGGTGCGCGAGTGCTGATTACAGACGACGAAACCCTCAAGCGAGTGGTGAATAAGAAGCAACCGGGAGAGGTGGGCTCGGCTCAGGTCGGTTCCCTGCTGCTGCGTCCTGGTGGCACTGTCCCAGTAGCGCTAGATGTAAAAGAGCTGGTCAGTACGCATATGGCGATTCTGGCGGGGACAGGCTCAGGTAAGAGCTACACCGCTGGCGTACTGATTGAGGAATTTTTGCAGCCGTACAACCGGGCAGCGGTGCTGATTTTCGATCCGCACGGAGAGTATGGCACGCTGAGCGAAATGCGTGGCCATCCTGCCTTTAAGGCGGATGATGGCTATGTTCCAGATGTGCGAATTCTGACACCAGATGACATTACGATTCGCATTTCGTCGCTGGACTATCACGATGTGCTGACGCTGCTACCGGAGATGAGCGATCGCCAGCAGGCCATCCTCAATAAGGCATTTTTAATCCTTAAGCGGCATCGAAAAGGCGACTATCGCTGGAATGTGGATGATTTGATCGCAGCGGTGAACGAGGCCGATACGGCAGAAGATGACGAAGGCAATCTCAAGATTGGCTCATCTGCCCCCGCGATTGAATGGAAGCTAGAGCGGTTTGCGAACTCGCGCTACTTTCACCAAACGAATCATTTGGCTCCGAGCGATTTGTTCTCTCCAGGGCGAGTGACGGTGCTGCAAATGAACGAAATTAGTCAGGAAGAGCAGCAGGTTATTTGTGCGGCAGTGCTGCGGCAGAGCTATTTGGCACGTATGAATACTGTTAAAGAAAAGAACACAGCTGGCGATGAAAACTATTTGCCCTATCCCGTGTTCACCTTGATTGAGGAAGCGCATCGCTTTGCGCCTGCGAAGGAGCCGTCACGCTGCAAGGCGATTTTGCGAACGATTTTGAGCGAAGGACGGAAGTTTGGCCTGGGTGTAGGGTTAATTACGCAGCGACCCGGCAAGCTCGATTCGGATGTACTCAGTCAGTGTATGAGTCAGTTTTTAATGCGAATAGTGAATCCGGTGGACCAGGAGAGCTTGAAGTATGGCGTAGAGGCGGCTGGGCGAGATTTACTCAAGGAGTTGCCTGCGCTGACGAAGGGGCAGGTGATTATTTCTGGTGCCTGTGTCAATACGCCTGTGATGTGCCAGGTGCGGCAGCGGTTAACGAAGCACGGTGGTGAAACGATGGATGCACCGATGGAGTGGCAGCGGCATTTTCAGGGCAACCGAGTGCGATCTCAAGTCATAGACAGAGCACCCGTTGCCGCGAAAGCAAAGACGAGAACGCTGAAGGGCATTAGCTTAGAGTAGTTTGAGCGTAATGTAGTAGCGCTGCTAGAGGGATTACTGCTGTGCGGCTGCCTGGGCTAAGGCTGCCTGGCTGTTGCTCGCGTAAGACTGCACTCGCTCTGCGGCGAGATCATACTGTTCGCTGCTATCAGGGATTTGAGCCATCAGGTCAGAGGCCCGCTGCCAACGGGCCGCTAGATCTAACCATTCGGCAGCGGAAGTTGCCGTTTGACCATCTTCAGAGGCTTTGTTGGCAATACGTACGGCCTGAGCAAAGGCATCGGCAGTGGCACCTGAATTGCTTGGTGGGTTGCTGGGCACAGCATTGGCCGGTGTATTGCCATTGGCTGAGGAGGCAGCTGGTGCGTTGCTGGGCGGGGCTTCTGATTGATTTGTGAGGGCGTCGGCAGCCGGCGGGGGCGTTTGAGGCGTAATGTCAGCAGTGCGCTCTCCTGCGTCAGTTGCTGTGGTGTCGTTAGTCGGACTATTGGTCTGTGCTGGCAACGGGGGTAAGTCGGTTTGGACAGATTCACTGGTGTCTGCGCCGTCCGCTGTGTCAGCCGTGGTTTCAGTAGGGGCGCTTTGGCGCAGCTGGCTGATGTCTTCACGAAAGATCCAGCCCGTAGCGAGGAGTAGGAGGGCGATCGCACTACCGCCAACAAGCTTTTTGGAAAGGCTATTTTTGCTGGGATCGGGTTCTGTGATGTCTCGAAAGATGGGGCCAGCCGGTTTGAGATTGCGATCTCGAATCCAACGTTTGACGAAAAATGGCCGCTTCAGTGTGATGATTTCTGACCAGAGAAGCGCATTTTCCGGGTCGCGGTTGATTTCCTCTAGCCAGAGTAGCTGTTCTTCTTTGACGATGCGGCTGTTAATCTTGACCTTGCTAATGCGGTGAGGGCTGATACTTTCTAAGATCTCTCGCACCTTGCTGACGACGGTTTGCTTCTCTAGCTGTTCGGTAGAGGCCGCCTCGCAGAGCAACTGAAGCATCCCATCAGCGACGACCGCGCGGGTGCGAATACCAATGTCTGACAGGCGTTCGTTTAGGACTTGGATAATGGCGGCAACGCTACCTTGGCGTGCCTGGCCAAAGGTCTCACTAGCTGGAGTGCTCATGGCGGACATAGCAGTGGATAGGGACGATTTTCAGTCTGTTATTTCTTGTTTTCTGTTCTTTCTCGCGCTTTTTCTTTGGGACTGTGGAGATGGGCTGACGTGGCTTGCTAGCTGCTAGATATAGTGCTTTCGCTAGCGTGTTCTGTTTAAGATTCTCTTTATTTTATAGAGAATACCTGAAAGTGCGTTTTCTCCCTATCTTCTTTCGCTCTAACTGTCGCCCCAAAAGGTTACTTTGGGCTGAGACCCTGCAAATGCGATGTGTCGTTGAAGCGTCGCAGAATCCAATACTCGGGATTGAATTTATTTTCACCGAGATCGTTACCCAGGTTTGGGTGATTTTTTCTATGGGATGTGTTGGCTAGCCAAAATTCAAAGATGGCGGTGTGTGAAATGTTGATTTTCCATGTGCGATCACACCCCATAATCGCTGCGATAATGTGCAGCATCAGTCCTGCATGGGAAACCGCCCAAACAGTCTCCCCAGGGTGATGTTGGCTGAGTAGTTTGTCTACCCAAGCTTGAGCGCGAGATCTGGCTTCGGTGAGCGATTCTGCTTCGGGAACAGGTCGCCATTCCAAAGAAGTCATTAGATGCTCACAGAGACTGGGGTATTGCGTTGTCGCTTCCGCCCAAGTGAGCCCCTGAAATATGCCTGGATGAATTTCTTGAAGGTTTTGATGTTGCTTAATAGGTAGTGAAAGATTGGCTTTTTTGAGAGCTTTCTGAAGCGCCTGTGCAGTTTGAGTAGCTCTGAGCAGTGGGCTGCTGTAAAGGTGTGTTGGCCGGGTCTTTGTAAGTCTGAGTGGATTAGATAGGGCTGGATTTGATAAGTTTGCTTGGTGGATTGCTTGTAAAGGGAGTAGGGCGTTGCTCAGATGCTGTGCTTGCTGCTGGCCGAGGTGAGACAGTGGCGTAGACTGCTGGCCTTCCATTCGTTTTTGGGTATTACCGATAGATTCGGCGTGGCGAATGAGCAGTAGCTTTAGGTAGTCCAAGATTTAGGCCATGCCCCTCTCAAGATTTAGGCCGTGCCCTCTATGGGGTACGAAATGCGGTGCGAATGACAATACACATTAGAACGTGACTGGGGGCGTCAACTGAGATATCACAAGTGTGGCGATGACATTACAGTAGACAGTCAACCGTTTACAATTGATTCATTAAAAATTCTTGGAGAATTTGGAATCTGATGCCTGACGCTACGATGGTTTTTGTGCATTAGTACATCAGATAGTAGTCCTACGCATTAGATAGTAGTCTAGTGGGTATATATTATTCTCTTTGAAAATGGCTGTATGGCCTTGTTCTTGAGTCCTTTCGCTGAATCCTTACATCTATGCTGCTAAAGTCAACTACCCGCCACATTTTGATTTATGCGGCAACAATTGAAGATAACGAAATTGTGCCAAGCGATCAGGATCTGACCATAGATGTCGATCCAGAAAACGAGTTCTCTTGGTCGGAAGAGTCCTTGCAGAAGGTGTATCGAGAATTTGATCGACTGGTAGAAAACTATGCTGGCGAAGACCTCACAGACTATAACTTGCGCCGAATCGGTTCAGATTTAGAGCACTTTGTTCGGTCGCTGCTACAGTCAGGGGAGATTAGCTACAACTTGCGTAGTCGGGTGCTTAATTACAGTATGGGCCTGCCCCAAGTGGTTGAAGAAAAGACTGCAAAGGAGTAGTGTTCGCTAAATGGCAGGCTATTTTCTCTGCTTTTATGGGGGATTCATAGCGGAAGGCATGCTGTTTTCGTTTGGTTTGTGCGTATAGGTCTTTATCGTTAAGTGATTACTTGCCCCAATCCTAGCTGTAAAGCTGTCAATCCTGAGGAGGCTGAGGTCTGTCAGGTTTGTCAGTCTGTATTGCCGCACTACTATTTATGGGGGGTAGGTGACTTATTGGCTTCGCTGAAGCCAGGGACGCTGCTGAATCAGCGCTATTTGTTGAAGCGTGATCGCACCTTCCTAGACACAAAACCTGGCATTTTGCCTGAGTCTCTGCCAGAAATTCCAGACTTTTTGCTGCCCTACTTACATCTGTCGGCCTATCCGCTGCATGTTCCTCGGCCCTACTCGGTGCTCAGAACGCCTGACCAAGCCTATGTGCTGATGTTGGAGTCGTCGGCCTTGTGGATGGCGAACAAAGCCGGTGCTCCACAGGACAAAAAGACCACAACAAGTGTCCCTACCCAGCTACCCAGGTTGATTAACCGCTGGAGGGATGTACCGCCCTTGCGACAGCTGAACTGGCTCTGGCAAATTGCACATCTTTGGGATGCGTTTTCCGCTGAGCAGGTCGCGGCCACGCTGTTGGACAGCAGTTTACTGCGGGTAGACGGTTCGATTTTACGTTTGCTGGAACTAGCTTCCCCTATGCCTGAGCCGGGGGGCACTCCCGTAGAAAAGATGGCTCAGCCGACGCTGGTAGATCTGGCGCGCAGCTGGCAACCTTTGGCCGAAAGTGCCCACCCATCCGTCCGGTCTTTTCTGGAGCGTCTGTGTGAAAGCTTGGAGCGGCAGCAGCTAAATGCTGAGCAGCTAACAGAGCAGCTGAGCTTGGCGATGACAGTATGCGCAAGCGAGCAGCAGGTGGCATATGACCTGTCGGTGAATACTGACCAGGGACCTACTCGCAAACGCAATGAAGATGCTTGCTTCCCAGAGAGTGGCACGGTGGCAAAGCTCACCAGTAAGCAAACTAAAAGCCAACCTCAGCTGCTGATTGTATGTGATGGGATTGGTGGACATCAAGGTGGAGATGTTGCTTCTAAGCTTGCCATTTCGACGATTCGCGAGCAGTTAAAACCGGTACTCTCTCCTGGTGGCGCGCAGATGACGGCAACGGAGCTGTCGCTGGCGATTGAGGCGGCGATTTGTGCGGCGAATGATGAAATTTCGGCGCAGAACGATCGGGAGCAGCGGCAGGCGCGTGATCGCATGGGTACAACCCTAGTCTTGGCCCTGGTCAAAGGCTCAGAAGTTTATATCGCTCACTTAGGTGATAGCCGGGCATATCGTGTGAGTGGGCGCAATTGCCAGCAGGTCACGCTAGATGACGATGTGGCTTCTAGGCAAGTGCGCTTGGGCGGTAGCCTTTACCGGGAAGTGTTGGTGCAGCCCGGATCAGGCTCTTTGATTCAGGCCTTGGGGATGGGCCCTTCGCAGTCTCTGCGGCCTACGGTACAGCGGTTTGTGATTGATGAGAGCTGTGTATTTTTGCTGTGCTCGGATGGCTTGAGTGATAGCGATCGCGTTGAACAATTTTGGCAGCGCGAACTAAAGCCGCTCGTGAGCGCAAAGGATGATACTGCTAAGACGGGTTTGCGGCTGGTAGATATTGCGAATCGCTATAACGGTCATGACAACGTAACGGTGGGACTGCTGAATGCTCAGGTTGTCAGAGTTTCCGAGCGCATCGTGCCTAGAGATATTGTGGCGAGTATGGGCGGTGAGTCCAATGCTGTGACCAGTGCTCAGCCAGCTGCTGGGGCGAAGTCTACAGCCCTCTCTGGTGGGAAGGGAAGGCCGACGACAACGCTGAAAAGTCTTGATACGCGTGTGGCCGCTAGAGAACTTGCGAGCGGCGCTGACTCTGGTGATAATAATGCGCGTAAGACTGAACTGCGTCCAGCTCAAACAGCGCGACTAAATCAGGAAGGTAATGGCGGATTGAAGAAAGTGGGAATAGCTTTGGTGCTGATTCTCTTAGCGGCTGGTGTGCTGTATTCTCTGCTTCCAGGGTTGCGTGATCGCTTTCAATCGCCCGCAGCCAACCCGTCGACAGGCCAAAACTCAGAAGGGACAGAACCGGCTGATGCTGCTCCCCGGCCGCCTTCAGTACGCCCTCCCGCTGAGATTGAGTTAAGTGGCTATGTGCGCATACTTTCTGCTGGTGGTCTTGGTGATGAATTCGGTATTGAAACTGGGGCTGGTGAAACTGGAGAGGGGACGGCAAGTCAAGCTGCCTCGACGCCAACACTGTATCCCAGCTTAGAGCTGGCGACGGCTGACGAAGACAGAACGCTGACCAGTACCATTTTGACTGGGGGAATTGTGCGAGTGTTGGAAAAAACAGCGCTAAACGACGAGAGCTGGGTTCAAGTGAGGCTGTGTAGTTTGCCCTTTGGGAATGATCTGTCAGATACGCCAACGGAAGAAGGTGTCTCGCGTGAAGGGAATGCTGATAACACCTCTAGTAATAGTGGGCCAGATGACACCCCGCAGCCGTTTAACCAGCCGGAATCTATTGAAGAGGGGCAGCCTTTGATTATGGAGCCGGGGCAGGATGGCTGGATGCTTGAGTCTGAGCTGGCTGCGATCGCTCAGAACATGACAGAGGTAGAGGCTAGCCAAAAGGGACGCTGTGAGGGCTGATGTCAGAACGAGATTCTCTTTGTCTATGGGTATCTGTCGATAGCTTACAGGCGCAGCGCGATCGCTTCGCCATTTGGGTGCTGCGTGCCCCCCATCCCAGTGGCCATGTTCATCATGACTGTGAGTGGAGCCCACAGCTAGCCCAGTCCTGGCAAAACTGGCAGTCGATGTTTTCCCTGCGCGGACTGCCCCAGGTCCCACACATTCCCTCTGCCTACGTCCCACAGTTTGTCTTTGAAAGCCTAGAAATTGAGGGCGATAGCGGTGATTCGGGTGCAGTCTCGAGCTACAGCAGCCGCTATATGCAGCATTTGGGCGTCAGCCTATGGCAGTGGCTATTTGACGGGCCTATTAGCAGCAGCTTCGATCGCTCTCAAGGCATTGCCATGGGACAAGATACTCCCCTGCGCCTGCGGCTTGAAATTCGCGATCCAGAGCTGATTGCGATGCCCTGGGAAATTATGCAGCCCCAGCCAGGTAGCCGAGCCCTCTCGCTTAATCGCAAAATCCTGTTTAGCCGCACTAGCAGTGACGTTGATCCGCTGGAAACAACTGCGCTAGACCGGACATTAAAAATTTTACTGGTGCTAGGAAAAGATAGTCCTGGCGATGAAGCATTAGCAGACGAAGCTACTGACGAGCCCTCTGAGGATGATCGCCTGCAGCTGGAGCAAGAAGCAGCGCTGCTAAAAAAGATACTGGAGCAAAGCAGCGATCTAAATGCCCGCTCCACAGCCCGACGGCGAGTGGATATGCTGCTGCGTCCCACCGCTGCAGAGCTGTCAAAGGCGGTCGAAAAGGGTGGGTACAACGTATTTTTCTATTCTGGCCATGGGGTTCCCGGTCCCGATGGTGGTTTGCTGTTTCTTTCGGATGCGACGCTCAGTGGCACAGAGCTGGCCCAAGTGCTGACGCGGGCGGGCGTGAAGCTGGCTGTATTTAACACCTGTTGGGGGGCGCAGCCTGAAGAAACGCAGCAGCAGTCTTTGCCGCGAAGTAGCTTAGCCGAAGTGCTGCTGCACCATGGCTTGCCAGCGGTGGTAGCGATGCGCGATTCGATCGCGGATGAGGAAGCTATTAGCTTTATTCAGGTTTTTGCACAGACGTTAGCGGAGCGGAAGGCCGTGGATGAGGCGGTTGCGATCGCCCGTCAACACCTGTTAACGCTGTATCACTTCAACCAGCCTGCTTGGACCCTGCCTGTGCTGTACATGCACCCCGATTTTAACGGTGCGCTACTCCTCAACGAAGAAACCCAAACGACTCAAATTAACGAGCGTACGACAACTTCTTTTGTCTTGGGCCGACAGCATGCTATTTTGCGAGACCCTGACAATCTCAGCAGCGAATGGCCGATTTATAGCGACATTTTACGCATTGGCCGCAAGCCCGAAATCAATGATTTGGTCATTGCTGACCCGTGGGTGTCAAGCAGTCACGCCGAAATATTCAACCGCCGCGTCTCGCCTGCACAAGCGAAAGATGGACAGCGCTTGGCTTATTTTCTACGGGATAAATCTCGCTACGGCACGTTTTATAAACAAGACGGTGTGTGGCTAGAGGTGCATCGTCAGGAAGTGGCGCTAAGCCCTGGGATGCAACTTCGATTTGGCAGTAAGTCGGAAGGGCAACTGCTAGAGTTTGTGCTTGAGGAATCGTAGTGCGGGCCAAGAAAATGAAATAAAAAATTGCGCGCCGTGCGGAACGGCAAAAAATGCTGCTGTATCCTTTTTAGTCACACACTACAATTCTGTTAGAACAGATAAACGCATTACTATGGCTAACTCTTCATCTGCCGCCTCTTCAGGCGATGTAAACGATGCCGCGCTAGACTCCGCGCAAGCTGAGCTCCTGCAAAGTATTTTGGATCCTGAACAAAGTGCGCCTTGGCTGGCAGCCGAGGCCTCTAGCGAGTATGCTGTGCAGCTCGATGCAGCAGGCCAAGTGCTAGAAATTTCTGATGACGAGGCCACCAAGGGTTGGGAAGGGCTGTCGACTCAGTTGAATCAGCTTTGGTCGAGTTCGTCAGCTAGTGCCCAGACGAGTGTACTGGCTGCGCTCCAAGAGAAGTTTGCTGGTCGGCTGCCGAGTGATTTGTTAAATATGATTGGCGAAAAGGCTCAGGAAGTTGTGAAAAGTGGCCAGCCGATGGTGAAGCAGCTGATTACTTGTGTGCAAGATGGGCTAGATAACATGGCTGAGGCAGATTTGCAGGTCATGGCTCGTCCGATGGCGTTTGCAATGCGTGGTACGAGCGCCGATGAATTTGTAGAGGCGACTATTCAGTCCATTCGCAAGGAAGACTGGACAGCGCTCTCGCCAATTGAGCAGGCAAAGCTGAGCTTGGCAGCGGCTCGCTATGCGATTTCGCAGACAGAAGAGGCATAGAGGTCTTCAGACCTGCTTAGACCTTCGACTTTCGAAACAGAATTTATAGGCTATTTGTGTGGCTGAGCGTAGCGTTGTCTGCGCTCAGTTTTATTTGTGGTATTTGTTTGTGGCGTTTGGTCTGGGATTGCTTGCAAGCTTTATTTTGAATTTGTCGCTTCTTCTGCGGGTGTTTGGCCTTGTGCCATTGCATTGCGAATTTGTTTGCTAATCGGCGTGACAATGCTGATGAGAATGCCAGTTTTTAGAAATGAGGGAACCAAGTCTGTCGAAGTGATCCCTAGGGACTGTG
>ERZ1740067.2889-NODE-2889-length-10039-cov-6.491286_pt1 | contig 10039 bp, 2 predicted proteins | sample MGYA00581736_ERZ1740067 | MGnify/ENA primary metagenome ERZ1740067 (study PRJEB43018, sample SAMN04849236) | marine metagenome | isolation source: floating plastic debris | place: Pacific Ocean | collected 2008-08-27 | study: EMG produced TPA metagenomics... | reverse complement strand
AAGGTCGTATTTCATGCGACCTTTGCGCGTCACTTAGCCCGCTGAAACAGAACGGTTCTAGCAATAACGTATGCCGTAAGCTAAGTGACCAAAGCTATATGAGAACTTGCCTAACGGCTGTTTTGTTTTCTTCTTTGTATTCAGGGATAAGAGCATGTTTAGAAAACTTGCAACAGCCGCCTGCGCGACTTTACTCATTTCTTGCATGGATTACTCTTTGGATAATCCTTCAGCTAATCATTCACCCACGCCTATTCCAGCTTCTCAGCTACCCGAGGTCGAAGCGATAACGTTACCAGAATCAGTAGCCGCTCATGTGAAAGCGACCTATGCAGACGAGCAAAATATCTCTGTAGAGCAGGTTAATATCCTACGCTTTAGCCGAGAGATATGGAGCGATGGCTGTCTTGGTCTAGGCGACCCCGCTGAGCTATGTCTACTCACCCTCACCGAAGGCTGGCAAGTAGAAGCAGTCGATCCCACGACCAGAGGCAATAGTCAGTTTTATCGAACTGATTTGACTGGTGGCCAAATTCGCCTGTCAAAGCTTGAGAACAACTTGCCACCTTCTGTCGGCGATCGCATCTTGCAAACCCTACGCGCAAAAGGGATGGCCCAGGACAATGAACTGTCCATTGTGTCTGCTGAACCCCAGGTTTGGGATAGCTGTTTGGGCGTCGCAGACGAGGACGAAATCTGTGCGGCAATTGGGATTTTGGGGTGGAAAGCCACTGCGACAGATACTCAAAGCAGCTGGACTTACCATACAGATGGACTTGGCAATGCCATTGTGTTGCATTCTGCATCAGAGGCACTGCGAGGTACAATTCCGCCAGCACTAAGGCCTCCTGACGAAACAGATCATTCCTCTGAAATAAATGTTGATGACTTTTCTTAAGCCCCCTTGCGCACGTGAACTGTTTCAGGATGTGGTGCTGCTATTAACGCAATTTTAACCCATGGGCTCAACGCTCTACTGTTAGAACTTTTGGAGCTATGGCAAAACTATCGGTTACCAAGGATTTCCAATCGTAGTAAAGGCTGACCAATAAAAAGGATGTGAAAAATCCCATCGGCCGCTTTCCATAAGTTCTGGAATAAAGGAAATTGTTTCAAAATTAGAACCATGTACATTACCATCGACAATGCCTACGTTACCTTGCAAGAGGGCTAATTGAGCTTGTCTGACGGCCTCAGAGCGAAGAGAGGTATTGCGTAGCCCCCTGTAGAACTCGTTCATGAATCCCAATGTACCTTCGTCGTTAACTGGCCACATGCTGGCAACAGCTGTAGTGACACCTGAATTTACAGCAAATCCAGCAAATCCATATTCAGACGCCGGATCGCCGAGTGCTGTATTGCAAGCACTTAAAACAATCAAATCGAGCATGTGCTGATCGAGGCCGAGTTCTTGTATCTTGTTTAAGGATAATTTTTCATCCCAAAGCTGAATGTAAGACTCCTCAAGGTTACTAGATTCAAAAGAGGCATGGGTTGCCAAGTGCAAAATTTCATAATCCCTGTGCTGAAGTTGGTTCTTTAAATTTTCTCTGACGAACTCTTCATTAAGGAACACATCACCTTCTCGGAGACTCTCTGAGATTACATTCACTTCTGCTTCGACTGCAGGCAAAGGAGGTTGATCGGTAAATTCTGATGCACCCATGGCTAAAACTTGTGCTGATCCGAAGGTGTCACGGGCAATTCGAGTGTTATCAAAGTCAGTCAAGCTAATAGTTGGTAAAATCCCTAAACTATAATTTTCGATCAGATATTGGTCTCCATCGTGTAGAGTTGCGATAGGCAGTGTTCGAAGGCCTAAATCCATCACAAATCCTAAGCTATTAACATTTTCTTCTTCTAAGTGGTCTCTAATCGGTGAAACAATCCAATCGTAGAGTTGATGTGCAGGGGCAAGATATTGCCTAGGCGTTGAAAACTGGCTTGTGACCTGACTTCTGAGATTTAGAGTGGCTTGTTCAACTTGTTCTCGGTTGACACCCCACCGACGGAATCGTTTTGGCTCATCGTTGGCTGTAATCAACATGACTTCTAGCTGATCGTTTTGCAGCTCTGAACGATTTATCAAGGTACTGCTTGCTGATGTTTCATCAGGCTCAGAAACAGCCTGTTGGCCACTTTCAAATGATTCAACTGAGGGACTAATTGGGGCAAAATAAACATAGACAATAGCTGGTTGAGCTTCGGTCGATTCTTCTATCTCCCTTAGTCTTTCCTGAACTTCATGCAGCGTCACGATCGGCGCTTCGCCCCGACCTCCAGATTGAGATAGATATGCCTCAAAGGCACTACTATTTGTGGTTTCTAGCGCTTTAAAGATATTTCCCAACTCCTCTAGTTCCGCTGCAGTACTGTTGACAGTATTCGGAAGCACAAGCGAAGCTTCACCAGAGCCCACAGTAGACAGCGACTCCGTCTGGGTTGAAAGTGTATCGATACCAGCTAAGATTTCGCCACCTAGAAACTCATTCACTGGATCAACTGGTGGGATCCCACGATTAATAAGTGAGATGTTTTCCTGTGTAAAGCTGCCTATAAATTCTCCTGTCGTCAATTCTGTAAGTGAGGTTGATATACTTCCACTTGTCCCACTATTAGAACTGTTTTGAACAATGAAGACGTTAGCTTCAACGGTAGGAGCGCCGTACGTGATGGAAATACTTCCTATTTGGGCTCCAGTGGTTGATAAGCTGGCTCCTATATCTGCAATAGCTGCTTGAGCGCTAAAGCTTGTTGGCGTTGTAATGTTTACTGTTGTTTCTTCAGTATTGGTTCCATTTCCTCTCGCATCAATAAAGCCTATTTGAACATCCCCTGCACTGCTTAAGGTGACGCTACCAGCACTTCGTATACTACCTGAGATGTTGCCATTGGCAGTGGTAATATTCCCTGTCGTTAGTGTCCCGCTGGTGGCCGTTATTGTGAGATCACCACTGCGAGCGCCTCCCGATGTGACAATATCACCCCCTATGTTGACATCTGTTTGCGCTGTGATATGAACATCATTGCTAGCTATCTGACCGCCACTAACTACGCTAGTGCCAATATTGATGCCACCGTTACCACTACTCAAAAGAATACCTTGGCCATTAATGGCACCCGTTGTAGCAAGGCTCTCAACTGAGATATCTTGTTGTGCATTTAAGGAAATATCACTGCCGATTGTTGTAATATTTCCTCCACTAATGCTTCCATCTGTGATAATGGCAATGTTTGCATCAGCGGTAACTCCTCTGATTTCACCACCTGTTGTGTCAATATTGCCTTGGGATTGCAGTGTGACCTCACTGTTGAACTCCGCATCACCAGCGAGCGTGATGTTACCAGCTTGGTCCGTTCCTCCAATCAATATTCTAGAAAAACCATCTTGAATTGCTGCTAGCTCTCCATCAGTGATACTGACCTTATTAGGATCTTGACCATCGCCGCCCCCTAACTCAATACCGATAGAATTGTCAGCTGGTTTGATAGTTAACATACCACTACCAGAGATTGTGGCGTTGCGATTGTCGTTACCATTGGCTAAATGACCAATATTGATGTCATTCCCTACTAAGGTAAGATCACTAATCCCGCTATTCAGTGAGCCCGTAATTTGAGAACTAGTAGCAATAAATTCAACACGTTGTTCTCCGGCCCCGGCACTGGCATTTTCTAGATTCTGGATATCTCGAAAAGAAACGATGGTTGCTCCATCTTGTTGGATGCTCCCTCTATTAATGCTGTCTAGCTGCCAAGTCGTGTCAGTGTAATTGGTAATAATTCTATTATTAGATTGATGTAAGTTACTGCCGCCTGCAATCGTCAGATTTGTATTCGGTATCGCGTTTTCCAGACTGAACGTGTTGTCTCCAGCCCCTCCATCTAAGGTTTCAATATCAGAGAAAGAGAAGATAGTATTTGGGGTGTTGATGGTACCGCTGCGATCACCTGTCACATCAAACGAATCATTGCCTTGAGAGCCCTTGATATAGTCATCAGTAGTATTAGTTGAACCAATGAAGTTCTCAATTCTGTTAAAGGAACTGAGGCCAGAAGCTGAGTTATTTCCGAGGTCAATGGATACAGGGCCATTGAAGGCAGAATAGTCGAGCGTGTCTTGACCGACTGCACCATCGATATCACCTGTGACATTGCCACTGTTGATAAAGCTGAAGGTATCATCTTGAGCACTCCCAATGAGGTTGCTAAAGTTGTTGAATGCTTGACCGTTGATAGAGCCACTGTTCCTGCCATCAATATCGAAGGCATTAGGCGTTGTAGTTGTTAAGAAATCAAGGCTAAGGGTGTTCTGACCACCTTGACCATCGAAAGCTTCGAAGCTGGAGAAATCTATAGTGCCATCAATAATGCCACTGTCATTTGTGGTGAGCTGGAAGAGCACGTCACTGTTATCAGCTAAGAAAGTGTCTGTGTTGCTACTGCCGCCGACAAAGGACTCAAAGTTACTGAAATTGACGACGTCAGTCGCAGAAGCAGTCGCTAAATTAACCTCAATCGGAGCAATGTAAGCAGAGAAGTCAAGCCGATCTTGATTGCCTGCTTGAGCATCTAACGATTCAAAACTAGTGAAATTGATAGCACCGTCGATATTGCCAGCATTGGGGCCATCGATAAAGAAGGTTTCATCATTGTTAGTACTCCTTAAAGTATCAGTATTGCTGCTGCCAATGAACGTTGTGATGCCATTGAAGGAGGCTATGCCAGAAGCAGATGGCGTTTGTAAGTCAATGGTGACAGAGTTAGTAAAGGCTGAGTAGTTGAGGGTGTTGTTTCCCCCTGCGCCGTCAATGTTGCCAGAGAGATTGCCACTGTTGGCAACGTTGAAAGTGTCATCTAGGGTATTCCCAACGAGGTTTGTAAAGTTGTTGAAACCGATGCCATTGACAGAACCACTGTTGTTCCCATCAATGACCCAATTACCGCTGGTAGAATGGGTTAGAGTTTCGATAGAGAACGTATTACTACCACCCTGACCACCGAGAACTTCAATATCATTGAAGGTAAGGGTGCCATTGATGCGACCGCTGTTGGTAGAGGCTAGTTCAAAGGTTTCATCGGTGTTGGCACCTAACAACGTGTCGTTATTGCTGGATGAACCGGTGAAGCTTTCGATGCTGTTAAACGAGTTGACTCCAGAGGCAATGCTATTGCTCAAGTTAATAGAAATGGGGCCAGTGAAAGCAGAGTAGTCGAAAGAGTCTTGACCGCCAGCGCCATCGATAGCCCCTGAGAGATTACCGCTGTTAATGAAGTTAAATGAATCGTCCTGAGCACTGCCAATCAGATTGGCAAAGTTGTTGAACGCCTGACCATTGATGGAGCCACTGTTATTGCCATCAATATCGAAGGCATTAAGAGTTGTCGTGGTTAATGAATCTAGACTGAGGGTGTTCTGACCACTGAGGCCGTCAAACCCTTCAAAGCTAGAGAAGTCAATGGTGCCATTGATAGAACCACTGCCATGGGTTATGAGCTGAAAAAGATCGTCCCCACTACTGCCAAAGATGCTGTCACTGTTGCTAGTGCCACCGACAAAGGTTTCAAAGTTTGAAACAACAGCGACATCTGTCGCAGATGATGTCGCTAAGTTGACACTAACTGGTGAGGTATAGGCAGAGTAGTTTAGAGTGTCTTGGCCTGCTTGGCCATCTAATCTTTCAAAGCTAGAGAACTCAATCGTGCCATTGATAGAACCTGCATTGGGGCCAGATATGTTGAAGGTTTCGTCATTGATAGAACCTTTCAATTCGTCGTTATTGCCACTACCAATCAGTGTCTCAATGCTGTTAAACGACCCTAGGCCAGTGGTCAATGGCGTTTCCAGTTCAACCGTGACAGGGCCACTGAAGCTAGAGTAGTCGAGCGTATCTTGTCCTGCAGCACCGTCAATATTGCCTGTGATATTGCCACTGTTGATAAAGCTAAAGGTATCATCCAGCGCATTGCCAATCAGATTTGAAAAGTTCTGAAAGCCTATTCCATTGACTGAGCCACTATTATTGCCATCAATGGACCAATTACTATTCGTTGCAGGGGTAAGGTTCTCGATGGAGAAGGTGTTAGTACCACCCTGCCCATCAAGAACTTCCACATCAGAAAAGGTGAAAGTGCTACTGAAAATACCATTTATGCGCCCACTACTATTACTCGTCAATTCAAAGGTTTCATCGTTATTGGAGCCTAGGAGGGTATCGTCATTGTCAGAGGAACCAATGAAGTTCTCAATACTATTGAAAGAATTGAGACCAGAGGCCGTGCTATTTGCTAGGTCAATATTGATGGGACCATTGAATGCAGAATAATCGAGTGAGTCCTGACCGTTTGATCCATCAATATCGCCTGTGAGAGTGCCGTTATTGATGAAGCTAAAGGTATCTTCACCAAGCCCACCAACTAAGTTATTAAATGCTTCAAAGGAGAGTCCTTCGACAGAACCCGTGTCATTGCCATCAACGCGCCAGTTTTGTCCACTATCATCGCCAATCAGTGTGCTACCATTTCCGGTACCGATGATGTTTTGAATATTCGCGAATGTTAGCTCTCCTAAATCTAGGGTGACAGGGGTCCCCGTCCACTCTGAATAATTGATCTCATTGAAACCGCCGCCGCCATCAATACTATTAAAATCTCCAAGTGAAACGCCTAGGGCTGGTAAAAAGATATCGTCATTGCTGCCACCCACTAAGTTTTCAATGTTTGTAAAAGATAGATCTTCACCTTGGAAGTAGCCTTCACCGGCTCCAGTTAAGTGAATTCTGGTGTCTGTATTTGGTCCATTGAGTCGATCTCCACCTAAAATCTGAACAGGAACAACAGAAGTGAATATTGAAGGGGTCAGCGTTACTGTGCCTGTGCCATCGGTGCGACCAATAAATAAGTTACTTACACTGTCATTAATTTCATTTAGATCAGTAACTAAAAGATCTAGCCCTGATGAGCTACTACTCGTCCCAATGTTGATATCTTGATTGACGCTAGCTGGTTCTAGCAATACTGTATTGCCAACAATAGTACCGCCAACGCCTGCATCTAGCGCAATGCCATCTCCTGTGAGTTCAATATCCGCCCTATTACCACCGCCAATACTATTGGCCTCAATCCTACCGTTAATTCTGACAAGTTGCTGACTTGTGACATCAATAAAGCCCGCATCTCCCGCGTCGGTGCTAGCTGATGAGGACGAGAAGATGCTATCTACAATAACCTCATCTCCGCTAATTTGGATGGTGCCCCCATCTCCAGAGGTATCGCCCCCCGCTATCGATGAAGTAGTAACATCACTACTGAGCTCAACTTTTCGGTTAGCAATGAGTGTAACATTGCCCCCGTCACCCGATGTGTCACCAATCGCAGTAGATTCACTATCAACTTCGGCGGCAAGAAGTTCTCCATTCAATGATTCTATAAAGATGTTGCCACCATCGCCTGTATTGTTTTCTGCTGCTGAAAACGATAGAACATCGGAGATATTAATATCTCCAGAGGCTATTAGGGAAATCTCTCCTCCGTCGCCGTTTGTGCCAGTCTCAATAGTATTCGAGATAGAGACAAGATCTGCTGTTGAAAGAGTTCCATTGTTCGTTGTTAAGGTAATGTCACCACCATCATCAGCATTATTTTGGGCTTGAGAAAAAGTCTGTACAACGCCTGTAGTAATGTCATTTAGTGCGGTGAGCGAAATTGTTCCTCCGTCACCTGAATTAACTCCTCCATTGCCTGACGGATTTAGTTTCGCAACGGAGGATGCAGTAATATCGTTAGTTGTTATGCTGCCATTATTGGTTTGTATGTTAATAGAGCCAGCATCATTTGCACTATTAATAGCAACAGATTGTGTATTGATGAGATCTGTCACTGAGATATTTCCAGATAGGGCGTTGACACTGATATCGCCCGCTTGACCTGCATTATCTGCATCTGTTACGGATGTCGTCTGTAAGAGCCCTGTCTGAATATTGCCGCTGGCTTCTAGGGATATAGTCCCTCCATCTCCAGCAAAGTCTATAGGATTGATAGATGCTGTAGAAATGTCATTAATAACAATATCTCCATTATTGGCTCTAATAGTGACATTGCCCCCATGGGCGGAGTAGTTATCTCTAGTAGGGTCAAGTATTTTTGAAGGGTCGAGAACCCCACTAGTATCGATACTATTGACAATAACGCCTTGGCTGCTGGTGAGCGTGACATTACCACCTTCAATACCACTGTTGCCATCTACATTCTCAATATTTGTACCGGTATAGATAATGCCTGTTGTAATACCAGCACCAGAAATGGACACATTTCCGCGTCCTGCTTGAAGAACATCCTCTGTCCCCAGCATCGTGAATGCTCCCACTCCATCACCGTCTGAATCAGCGGTGAAGTTAATATCGCGACCAGGTGTGAAGAATAGGAGATCGAAGTTTAAATCTTCTACTGTGATGTTATTACTGGCTTCCAGTGAAACATTACCTATTACCGAGAGACCTGAGAGGCTAAGTGCGCTAATGTAGCTATCTGTTCCGGTATTGGGTGGTGGGAAAATGCTTCGGGTAACAGTCCAGTTTTCTGGATCTAGCAAAATGCTCCCGACTTGACCTTGAGGTGCATTTAAGTCCGCACTGCCATCGAAGATAAGGCGTGTTTTGCCAGAGACTTCTGCGAATCCTCCATTACCGCCGCCTGAACCACCGCGAGCATTAATGTGGCCAGAAAAGTGGGTTTCCTGATCCGACCAAACGATCACTCGGCCACCGTCACCATTTTCTAAGGCATCTGAGGTGAGTGTAGAGGTTTGATCAATGTTGGTTTGGCGTGCATTATAGACTGGGCCATTTCCCTTGTAGTCACCACCAACTCTAATCAGACCACCTTGGGAGCTACCAGAGGCGTTTAGGTCAGCATTGCTTAAGGTTACAAGATCACCAAGTACATTAATGTTCCCACCTATTTCTCCTGCCGTTGAGAGATTCCCAGCAGCGATCGCATTTCCCTCATTCTCAGCAATGCTGTTTTGCTGCCCTCTCAGTTGAACCGAGCCATCGGGGTTTGTCACGAGTTCCGTCGCGCTAGAGAGGGTCCCACCGGTCAACATTTCTCCAATGCTAGTGGGCTGAAATGTGCTAGCTTCTAGCGATGGATTACGAACCCTTTCTACCTCATAGGATAAAAGCTGTCGTCCTTGCCGAAATCGGATTCTGCTATCCCCTTCTGCAGCAGCGAGGGTAATGGTTCCTTCAGGTGCACTCAAACTGCCTGTGTTGACGACCGTGCCCCCAATTAAATTGATAGATTCACCTTGTTGAACAGTTAAGTCCCCAGTATTTACAACAGCCCCAGGATGCTCTTCTTGAAACTGAAAAATAGAAATTTCTCCGTTTAAGGCGTTGTAGTCTCTGCTGTCTTCGGTCAACAAGTTATCTTCATTAAAGCCAATGCCTGTTGCAGTTGTAGCAGTGAAGCTTCCAGAAAGATTGAGTTGTGCCTCTGGGCCGATGAGGATACCTGCTGGATTCATCAGGTATAGGTTGGCATCGCTACCGCTTACTTGTAAGGTGCCATTGACAGTGGAGGCGTTTGCACTATTGATTCTACCGACGACATTTTGAATGTTTGGGATAGTGACAAAGTTAGCAGTGTGCTGGGCTTCTAGGTCAAACTGCTCAAAGGTATGGAATAGGTTTGAGTTGTCTGCTGATGTTTGTCCTCCAGTAATATCGATGCGATCGCCCACTGTTGTAGTGATTGTTGGACTGCCTTCTTCTGCCAAAATAACTTGGGCAGAAGCACTCCTTACAGAGAACCCGAAGCTCAGTAAGGGTACTAGCACTAACGATGCCTTCGAAGAAGGTCCTGTCGGAAATACTTGACTCATACTGGTGCTGACCACAGCGGCAATCGACTAAGTGAGAATACTTGGTTTTTGGAATGATAGACACCTATAGCATTCCCAAAAAACGATCTCCAATATGTCCAATAGCTATGACTCGCCTGTTCTCAAAGCTTCTGCAAAAGGTTGGATGTATCAGGT
>ERZ1740067.2888-NODE-2888-length-10041-cov-4.451232_pt1 | contig 10041 bp, 10 predicted proteins | sample MGYA00581736_ERZ1740067 | MGnify/ENA primary metagenome ERZ1740067 (study PRJEB43018, sample SAMN04849236) | marine metagenome | isolation source: floating plastic debris | place: Pacific Ocean | collected 2008-08-27 | study: EMG produced TPA metagenomics... | reverse complement strand
GAATGTCCGACAGTTCCGCAATCCCCACCGTAGATCAAGGATTGCCAGAAATCCGTGAAGCAAGACGGTGTACCCGTCCGGCATCTTGTGTTCGGTAAATCCATCTAGCCCCCACAGGATTGACGGCCAGATAAACCAGACAATCAATGCTGTAAGACAGCCAAACCAAACCATTTGAACCATGCGGCGAACAGCCATCTCATTTATTTCAAGCGGGCGATCAGTCATATTTACCTCCAAAGATTGCTTTGTGTTGGGAGTCAAAATAATTGGCGCGGCGTACCGGCATCGGATGCTTGCCCGGCTGGAACACGATGGCCCAGCCACCATCGCGGGCGAATTCACGCCTGATTTCGTCGGGCCTGATCAGCGGAGCCACCGTCACAGATTGATTGAGACCGATTTTTCCAGCCCCACGTTCACGCTCGGAGAGTTCAGGCAGGGACGCGCTCAGCGTTTCGGTCTCACCGCACAGCTTGGCCATGTAGGCGCAAGTGGCCTCATCCGTGCTGCCAAAGTTGAGCACCAAGCCCGTATTGCCGAGGAAGGTTTGCCAGCTTTTGGGATAATCACGCTGAAGCTGGCTGATATCCTGCAAGATGGTCCAGAGCTTCACACCATATCCGGCCATGAGGCCCGCCGCCGTCTCAATCACATCCATGTGGCCGAGAACCGGAAACTCATCGAGCATAAACAGGACCGGCTTGCCGTTTGCAGTCGCTTGCGTGACCGACACATTCGGCACTGCCTCCATGCGCGATAAAGCCACCATCAGCAGAAGCCGCAGAAAACGCTTGTGCTTGGCAAGCCGCCGTGCGGGCAGACACAGATATACAGTCAGCCCTTTTGCCGATGTTTTCAGCGCATCCATATCAAAAGTGGATGTTCCAAGCCCGCGCATCATCGCCGGGCTGGCCAGAAAAGATGTTTGCTCAACGGCGGTGGAAATCACCGATGAGCGCTCATTGTCCGACTTGGAAGCAATGCTGTTGGCCACTTGCGCGCAGTATCCGCCGGTTTCCACCATGCGACTGAGAAGATCATTGAAGCCTTCATCATCCTGCGTGATCAATTCGCGGACATGTGGCAGCGTGCGCTCCCGACCGATACACTCCAACGCCACATAGAGAATGACGCCGTGCAGAAAATTTCGTGCGGCCATGGTCCAGTGTTGGCCACTGCCGGTTTCCTGCACCACCAAGGCATCGGCGAGCAGCCCCGCCTCATCGATGGCGTTTTCATCCTCTGGGTCGATGATATCCAGCGGATTGAATGCAGCCAGATCGCCTTCCGGCACCCCGCTATCCAAGAAGGGATCGATGATGGCGATTTGCTGGCCGAGTTTGGCCGCTCTGTGTTTGGCCGTGATGCGCGCCAGTTCCCCCTTGGGATCATTGGCGATCACCGACCCCGTATAGAACAGCAAATTGGGAACGATTGAACTTGTGCCTTTGCCGGACCGCGCCCCGGCAATAGTAACAAGATGCCGATCATCAATAGGGACACCCAAATAGGTGTAACGACGCTTGCCTTCCCGAAAGCCTAGAAAAATGCGATCTTCTTTGTTTGGATCATAGGCAAGCGCATCTGCAATCTCGCCTCCCGTTTGCCAGCGGGAAGTGGCCAAAGGATCAAGTTGCAAACCTTCGCCATAACCGCGCGGCGGATGGAATCGAACTGGTCGAGCCATGTGCTGCTCCTTTTCTCAGGGTGGTTTTCTTCCACCCTGAGAATGAAGCGGCTAAAGTTCGCGTTCTAAGGTACGGTCTCTGGTATGTCCGGCACTTCGGTTCCGCCCGGCGGCGTGAGTGCGTCGGGATTTGTCTGGTGCTTTATCACGTCCAGACGCATTTTTGAGCGTTTTGGTCCGCGCCAAGTCTCGGTATAGCCCAGCCAGTTCGAGCGCATGGCGGCGGCGCTCGGCTTGAATGTCATTCTGTAACACTTGGCGTTCGGCCTGCTGACGCTGGATCAGCGCCTGCATTTCTTGGCGGTCACGATCCCGCTTGAGGGTGACTTCCATCTCATTGCGCTTGCGGATAGCGTTGTTTTTGCCGCGTAGCCAGTCCCAAACGCCGCGCCAGCCTCTGGCAAAGCGTTCTTGTCTGGTTTTTGATTCCTGCGTCCAACGTACTTTTTGTCGATCACTCAGGGCCACACGCGCCGCTTTCTGACCCGCAACAAGGTCCGCTTTTCGCGATAAAAGGGGCTGCATTTGTTTTGTTGTGTCCGCCTGCGCAGATTCGACATGCCGCTTGAGTGCCAATGTATAGAGATCAGCAATCCGGCTTTTGGTTTCCGCCACCGATTTAAGATCGATGTCACCCAGCAAGGCCCGCGCGGCTTTTACTCGCACGCCAGTCATGCGGGTAAGGGAGTAAATTTCACCCTGATAATCGATGGCGACAAAATCCCTCCGATCCCCGGCGGCCAGAAAATAACCACGTTCACGCAAGCCCTTGATCAGGTCGTCACCGGATTTCGCCTTGTTCCAGCATTCCTGAAACGTTGCCTTTATCTCAGAGGGGTTCTTGCCAGCCCGCTTAGCTTGCTGCCATTCGGCCAAAGTAAAGTTCAGAGGGTTGCTTTCGCGCCCCCTTTTAAATCCATCAGGCAGCGACCAACCATGATCGAGGAACAGACCGCGCGAAATATCATTCAGCTTGCGTTTGAAGTGAGGCAGATTGACCGCCCGCATGTTTGCGGCATCAATCCGCGACCAGACCACATGGGCATGACGGCGACCTTCCTTTTCGTGAAACACGATGGCGCGCGACTGACCTTCAAGCCCCAACTCAGTTTCGACTTGCTTAGCGGCTGTTTCAAACACTTCGGGCCGCACATTTTCATCCTGCGGCGGTGACAGACTGACAGAGAACAGATATTGCTTGCAGCGCGTGCCCTTGGCGAGCGCTTCGGTCTCGGCAAAGGCCCCCGAAAGATTATCCGCCACAAACCCCCGAACCTCATGCAATTCCACATGATCATTGTCACGGTCATTCATCAAGTGCTGGGCCAAAGCCCGACCACCACCGCGCTGGGATGCCTTGATGATCATGGTTTGAAGTCCTCATGATCGAGCGGCTTGTCCCCTGTATTCGTTTTGGCGCGAGAAAACGCTGACCGACAACTTTCGGTTACAGGTTGCGTAGCAGTTTCCTGTATCCCCAACGCAGCCAAAAGGAAGCGCCGCATAATACGGATATCATCGCACGCCTGCCGCAGTGATTTTTGCGTGTCATCATCAACCGGCAGTGCACCGACCTTGGCGGCTTCCGCCATTTCGGCCATGTGCTTTGGCAAACCCGATGAACCAAGCATTCCCAGCACTTGGGCAAGGGCTTGTTGATCCTTCACCGGGTTAAGCCCGCGCGCTTGTCTGATAGGCGCATCGGGATCGAACAATCGCGCCTTAATATAAGCGTTGACCGACTGCCTCCCGGCCATTTCCTTAAGCTGCTTTTTCTCAGTAAAGGTCAGGCGGAGCGATACAGGGGCTTCCCGCTTTTTCTGTTTCTGGGACTTGTCCTTGGATTCATTGGATGATTTTTCCGACCCGCCATTCGAATTTCCAAAACTACCCCATTTGGGCGTTAATCCATCGCCTAACTCTGGCATGACCCGCCCCCATCCGCCTCACCGGCGGTCTTTTCAGCGGGCGTTTCGCCCTCATTTGCGGCACAATCCGCAGAAATCTGCGGCAGTGCATCAAACTCCTGAAAAGGGAGCGTTTCAAAGTTCTGGTAATAACTACAGTGGCTTAGTTGATCATTCCACTCAGATAGAATATCAAAAAGATGGTTCGAGGTTTTTTCCTCAAGGTCCACCATTTTCCATATCTCACGGTAGTCAGCTGCGCTGACATCTCCGATCAGGCGGCCTGGCCGCCCGGCGCACGGTCGTGCTTGCGAACCCACCGGGTTCGATATGGTTTCATTCAGCTCCGCTAAAGCCTCATTAAAGAAAGCCGTTGAGAGGATAAGACTAGCCAGCCGTTCTTGTGAGCCTTGTAGCATTGCGATTGCCAAGATGGGCGAGTGCTAGGATCAACGATGCAAAGATTGTTACATATACTTCGTAGATCATACCGTGCAGCGTTAAGCCAGCAGCTAGGCCGAGTATGCCGAATAAAGCGCATAGTGCGTAGCGCGCTTTGTGATGGGTCTGGTAGCCATACCACATGCCCAAGGTACTCAGCGGAAGGGCAATCGCGAAAATAATCATATGCGTCAGGTCACCATGGTCGTCCCCAGCAAGGACACCTGGCATTGCGAGTAAGACGATGGGAACCGCTAAGCAGTGTACAACACAGATTGCGGATAAAACGATTGCTAAGCGATCAATAACACGCTGCATTGACGGCTCCGAATGACGTAATAACATAGCCTATATTGGTCGAAATCTGGAAAACCAAGCGGAATTTCCACTTGTTTAAATAGTCCGGTGTTATAAGCCTGTCCGCATCAGCGACGGGCCGGGTGTCACCTATGTACTGGCCTGATTGAGCTAGCAAAGGTGTATCGAATTTGGATCAAACGGTCGACCTTGACGTTCGCGAAGACATTCTGCATCGGCGAACACGATCTTCTCTCCGATATTATGTCGCTGAGGCGCGTGACCGGAATCATTCGCCGCCGCTTTTGTTCATCCACGGTGCGTTTTGTGGTGGTTGGATTTGGGCACGAAACTTCCAGCCCTATTTCGCCCAGAATGGCTATACCAGCTACGCACTCGATTTGCGCGGACGTCAAGGCGTAAGCAGTTTCTTGCCCAGCGCGCATGGCTTGGCGGATTATGTTGCGGATGTGGAAGACCTTATCGCGCATCTTGGTGTTTCTCCGATTTTGATTGGTCATTCTCTTGGTGGGATGGTTGCGCAAAAACTGAGCGCTTTAACCCCGCCGCCCGCGCTTGCACTGATGGCCAGCGTTCCACCAGAGGGGCTCGGACTTGCCTCCTGGCAGCTTGCCTTTTCAAACCCCCTTCTGTTTTGGAACACAGCCACTTTTGCCATGTCGCCGACAATAGGCTCCACCTTGGTCGCCCGCGATGCGCTGTTTTCCAAAGACGCGCCTGATAGCATTGCCTATGAAGTCTTGAGCCGAGCCATTCCAGAAGCACCCCGCGCGCTTATGGAAGCGCAGCTTCCGCTGCCATCTTTGCCTGGCTTTCTTGGGGATACGCCGATTGCCGTCTTTGGCGCTGCCGATGATATGCTTATCCCCATATCTGCGGTTGAACGGACTGGGCAATTCTACGGCGTTGACCCCATAATTTTCGAGAATACAGGGCACGCTATCATGGTGGACACCCGGTGGCGTCGCGTTGCCGATCACCTGCTTGCGTGTTTAGCTACGTTGCATTCTTAGACAGTCTGCGAAACTCCTGGAATGGGTTGAGGTGGCCTGCTAGGGCTGATCTCGAAAGGTGGGGGCCAACTGTGTCATGACGTCAGCTAATTTATTCGAGACTTTCGTCGGCTTTCGCGCGCCGACTGAAGTTGCCTTGACCACAGTCGACGGCCGCTCCTTGCGATATGCGGATATAGACTCACTTTCAGCTAAGATCGCTGGCGTTCTGTGCGATCGGGGCGTTCGGCCCGGTGATCGCGTTGCAGCGCAGATCAATAAAAGCCCAGAAGCCTTGGGACTATATTTAGCCTGTCTGCGATTTGGAGCGATCTTTGTTCCAATGAACACCGCCTACACCAAGGCAGAGGCGAGCTACATCATTGCAGATTGTGCGCCGGCATTGGTTGTCTATAGCCCGGGCCTGAGCACTGCTGACCTTGAGATTGATGGCCCTGCCGTTGAAACGCTGGATGGGCGCGGGGGCAGCTTGATGCAAGCTGCATCGGAAACGGCTGCCTTGTCCCCCGTCTTTGCCGCAGCGGCGTCAGACCCTGCTGCTATTCTCTATACATCAGGCACAACCGGACAACCTAAAGGGGCGATTTTATCTCACGGTAACCTGGCTTCAAATGCCGCTACCTTGGCGCAGGCCTGGCGCTTTTCCCAAGCAGATACGCTGCTCCATGCGCTGCCTTTATTTCATGCGCATGGCTTGTTTGTTGCATCCAATGTGGCGCTTATTAGCGGTGCTAAACAAATCCTACTGCCGCGCTTTGATGTCGACGATGTTCTGCAGCATCTAGGCAATGCCAGCGTGTTTATGGGCGTGCCGACATTTTATACGCGCCTGCTGGCAGATTCGCGCTTCACTCGGGCAGCGACTGAGCACATGCGCCTCTTCACATCCGGCTCAGCGCCCTTGCTTCCTAAGACTTTCCAGGCCTTTGAAACACGCACTGGGCAACAGGTCTTAGAGCGATACGGCATGACGGAAACAGTCATGATTGCGTCGAATTTGTACGATGGACCGCGCGTGGCTGGCGCTGTCGGTCCTGCTTTAGCCAATATCGAAGTGCGTGTTGTTGGTGCTGATGGTAAACCAGTGCGTCAGGGCGAAACAGGGCAAGTCGAGGTTCGGGGCCCCAATATCATGTCGGGCTATTGGCAGGCTGAAGCGAAAACCGCTGAATCGTTTGCCAGCGATGGTTTTTTTAAAACGGGCGATCAAGGCTATTTGGACGACGCTGGCTATCTGTTTTTAGTCGGCCGCGCCAAGGATATGATCATCAGCGGCGGGTTTAACGGCTATCCAATTGATATTGAGCAAGCCCTCAATGCCCGTGAGGAGATTGTTGAAAGTGCGGTCATTGGGTTGCCACATACCGATTTTGGCGAAGCGGTGACGGCTGTCGTGGTACCACGATCCGGATATGAGATCGATGAAGCAGCGGTCTTAAACGACCTTAAATCCGCTCTAGCAAACTATAAAGTTCCCAAGCGGCTTGTTGAAAGAGACAGCCTGCCGCGCAATACGATGGGAAAAGTTCAGAAAGATCTTTTGCGTAAAGAGTATACCGCAACGCCTAGCTAGTTCCTGCAAGTGATGCTGTTTTCTCTTTCAAAGACGAAACAAAGCCTTGCAAGCCCGCCTCGCGGATCAGTTTTCGGTATTCTGAGTTCCGTAAAGCAACTTCACTCACGCGGCCGTCCAGGAAGACATCAATGATCTTTACGTCACTTCCGGCTTTGCGCATCCTATAATCCAGGTTTACCAGCCGCTTTTTGGTGCGCAGCACGGTCTCAACCACAATTGTATTCAGCCCGCCATCACGCGTTTCCCGTGTCGAGAATTTTGGCGACTGGCTTTTGGAAAACCGGCTTGCATATTGGGTGATCATCCAGTCATTAAACGCTGCTATGGCTTGATTGCGTTCGTCATCATTTGCTGTTCGCCATGCTTTGCTGCCAATAATCGCTTTTGACATCGCTTCCATATCGAAGGCCGCGTTCAGTGCAGGCCCGATAAGTGCTTTGCGTGCGGTCAATTCGGTTTCATCCGACATCATGAGATTGGCCAGGGCCACATGCAGGCCATCAATAACGTTGACCGCTTGGTTGACCTCGACAGCGTCCATCAGTTGAGACTGCTGCGCGTGAGCCATCGGCGCAACAAGGGTGCTGAGCGAATAGAGTGTTAAGAGAAGGCGAAATAACAAGATAGTCTTCCACTTTGTTACTGTGCATCGAGCGTAATATAGTCTTTCTGAGCGGCAAATGAACATGCGCGGATAGTCCTTTTCACACTTGCTTCATGCAAGCTATAGCTGCGTGATCTTCAAGTAAGTTGTTGGTATGCACCGTTCTTTGTTGCTCATATGCGGTATTATCCTTGCTGGCCCAACGCTTGCGCGGCCAGTTTGTGCCGCCGGAACTTTTTCGTTCACCTTCGAAAACGACATCGCCTTTGGTACTGACCGGGAGTATTCGAATGGCGGGCTGTTTACCTATACCGCCGACGTAGGCCAAGCCCCTGGGTTTTTGCGCCGATTTGCTATTGAAGATCTTGGCGCTGAGGCATTCCAACTTCGTTATGGTGTCGGGCAACGCATGTATACGCCCATCAACAAAACTGCGACTGAGCCGTTGTTTGATGAGCGGCCTTATGTTGGGCTTCTCTTTGGTCAAATTGACCTTAATTTTGAGAAGGGGACGACTGTCCACCGTCTTTCAGCCCTGCTCGGTGTCTTTGGCCCAGCTGCCCTGGCGGGCAGAACGCAAAATTTTTTCCACCGTCTTGCCAATACCGAAAGGGTTGAAGGCTGGGCCAACCAAATCCGCAATGAGCCAGCGCTCAACCTCAATTATGATGTCACGCGGCCCGTTCGTCTGGCTGGTGAGACGGCTCTTGACCTTGATGCCGAACCTTTTATCGGCCTGGCGTTTGGCAATGTCAGCACGGGTGTGCGCGCTGGTTTTGTTTTGCGCTTTGGGCCGTACTTGGATGGACAGCCCACTGCCGTTAGCGTTCGCAGTCGTTTAGAGCCGCCCCGCTTATTCAGGCCTAGCGATAGTCTGAGATGGCATGTGCATGCGGGCTTTGTGGGAGAAGCAGAAGCCTATTCCTCAACGGTTGACGGGAATCTCTTTCGGAGCAGCCAATCAGCACCGGACAAAACGTTGCAATGGGAGAGCCGTGCTGGCGTGATGGCTAGCATTGGGCGCTATTGGTTGGGTCTGAGCACGACCATTCAATCGCGCCAGCACCAGCTTCAAGACAAAGCGACCCATAAGCTGGGTGAGGTACGGCTCGGCATCTCTCTCTTTTAGCCTGAATTTAGCTTTGGCCTTGCACGCTGTCTTGCGTGGTCACCGCGTCCGCGGGCGAAAGGCTTTCCAGTTTGCGCAGCGCTGGGGTCCATTCTGGTGCAATCTCTAAAGCGCTCGAATAATGAGCGCGGGCACTTTGAAAGTCGCCAATGAGTTCATGGGCAATGCCGAGATTATAATATGCTACATGGGGCGAAATGGGGGTTTCGGTGAGGCCTTCTTCCAAGTAGGCAATCGCACTCGCATAGCGTCTGAGGCCTATAAGGGCAGCGCCCATATTAATCTTGGCTTCTGCAAGCGCCGGATCGATATCTAAAGCTTGTTCATAGTCTGCGATGGCGTCCTTATAGCGTTCCATACGCATAAAAATGATGCCGCGGTTGACATAGGTTGCAGGGACGTTTTTCCCCGTTAGCGTGCCTGAAGTCAGGGCTTGGCTACATAAATCCAAGTCTTTGCGTGCGCTGGAGCCAAGTTCAACAGCGTCAAAACAAGCTTTGCCGAGACCCTCTCCGAAATAGGTTCGATTGGCCGAGGCTGTGTGCGTGATAGAAAGGACGCTGGCTATCGCCAGGATGACGATTATTTGATGTCGCTTCATATTCCTCCCCAAAAACATGTTGCAAAGGAAGAGTATGCTCCCTTTGAAGGGGTGTAAAGTAGCGAGAACTTGCGACGATTGTCCGCAGGCTGGCAACACAGTTTGCTATAGAGAGATGCTGTGCTTTTGAGAGTACACGCTCTATTTGGAGAGGCATGGACACCACTACCAAAGCCAAACCGGCGCCGAAACAGCCAAGCCGCGCGAAATTAACCGAAGGATCGGTGACGAAAGGCCTGCTTAGTTTGGTCATTCCCATGGTCATCGGCATTGTGGCTGTTATCTCTCAGCCTGTCGTGGATACCTATTTCGTGGGCCTTCTGGGTACACGTGAATTGGCGGCGATGGCCTATATCTTCCCAGTCTCTTTCATTCTCTCGAGTGTTTTGATTGGTATCGGTGTGGGGGCAACCGCCGTCATCGCTCGCCAAATCGGGTCAGGTGATTGGGCGGTCGTTCAGGTTGCAACCTTGCATACGCTGTTACTGGCCGTTGCGATGTCGCTTGTCATCGCTGCCTTGCTTTGGCCGCTCCAGAGCATCATTTTCCAAGTCCTTGGCGCCGATGCCAGCCTTATCCCCGTTATTTTGGATTACATGTATGTGTATCTGATTGGGATGATTGGCATGGTTCCAGCCATGATTTCCAGTTCCGCGCTGCGTTCAAAGGGTGACGTCACATTATCTAGTGGCATCATGATTTTATCTGCAGCAACAAACGCTGCGCTTGACCCACTGTTGATATTTGGGTGGGGGCCAATCC
>ERZ1740067.2887-NODE-2887-length-10042-cov-3.574347_pt1 | contig 10042 bp, 9 predicted proteins | sample MGYA00581736_ERZ1740067 | MGnify/ENA primary metagenome ERZ1740067 (study PRJEB43018, sample SAMN04849236) | marine metagenome | isolation source: floating plastic debris | place: Pacific Ocean | collected 2008-08-27 | study: EMG produced TPA metagenomics... | reverse complement strand
AAGGCGCTGCCCACTGACACGGCGCTGGACCTCGATATCTATCAGGGCGACGCGGAAAAGATCGCTTACCGGGCCGTCTACGGCGCCTGATCTTGCCACCACGATCTGACTGGAAGCCGCGCTTTCAAGGTGCGGCTTTTGTCGTTCTGGGCGGCGCCATGACTACAGATGATCCGCCCAAAACGCGTCCAGTGCAGTAACGTTATCGGGGATCGCCATCAGATCCACGTGGTTCGCACCTGCAATCTCCGCGCGCGTCACCTTAATCCCGGCGCGTTCCATCGCGCCTCTCAGCGCCTCAGACCGTTCGGGTGGGATCAGCGCATCAAGGTCCCCGTGCAGAATGGTCACCTGCGCGTCGACGCCATCGAGATCATCCGCCGACCGCCACTTTTCGACCCCGGGCAACCAGCACGCCGGAAGGTACGATGCCTGCGCCAACAAGGTACACAGCCGGTCATAAGGTGCTGACAGCAAAACCGCGCGCACTTCACGCCGTGCGGCCACATGCACCGCCAGACCAGAGCCCAGCGAATAGCCATGGACCAGCGGAGGGTTTGCGAACCCCAGCCCGGGCAGCGCATCCATCAGCGCCAACGCGTCTGTCTTCAGCTGCGCCTCACTTGTTGGCCCTGCCGTCCCGCCCCCACCGCGATACGACATTGCAACCACGGACGCCCCCTGCCCCAAGTGGTAATCAAGGATCGATCGGAACAGATCCAAAGATCCACCATTGCCCATGAAATAGACGATCACCGGGGCATCCGGGCCCCCTTCCGCCACAAAAGCCGGGAGCGGGGCCGCACCGGGGGCGGCGATCTCAACGGGGGTAAAGGCGGGGTGGTCAAAGACCGTCTGATCAAATGGATAGATATAGCGCTTGTGGATCGCCACCATGACGACGCCGTAAAGCCCGTAGCCCACCACGAGCAACGCCAGGAGTTTGCTGAGAAGGCTCACCGTTTAGCCGAGTTTGGCGCGCAGCGCGTCGTGCACGGGGGCCGGGACAAACGGGCTCACATCCCCCCCCAGCCGGGCGATTTCCTTCACCAGTTTCGACGCAATCGCCTGATGTTCCGCTTCTGCCATAAGAAACACCGTCTCGATCCCGTCATCGAGCTGCCGGTTCATCCCGACCATCTGGAATTCATACTCAAAGTCTGCCACCGCGCGCAGCCCGCGCAAAATGATAGTGGCCCCAACATCACGCGCGCAATTCACCAGAAGGTTCTCAAACGGGTGGACCACAATCTCCACCCCGCTGGCTTCGGCGATGGGGGCGCATTGTTCGGCCACCATGGCCGCGCGTTCGTCGATGGAAAAGAGCGGGCCCTTGTCGCGGTTGATCGCGACGCCCAGGACCAACCGATCGACCAGTGCGGTCGCACGCCGCACGATATCAAGATGCCCCAGTGTGACCGGATCAAAGGTGCCGGGATAAAGACCGATACGCATGGGATGCCTTTCGCGCGTCCAATTCCAACGGGACCTTGCCGAATTGCGGCCGATCCATCAAGCCTTTGTCGAAACTAGATAAAGTTGGTGCCGTAAGGCTCAGTAGCCTTTGATCATCCCTTCCAGCGCATCTTTTTCCATCGCGAGTTGCGACAGCCGCGCTTTGACCACGTCACCGATGGAGATCAGCCCGATCATGGCATCACCTTGCATGACGGGCATGTGGCGAAACCGGCCAGACGTCATCTTGGTCATCACCGAATCTGCTGTCTCGGGCCCCTCGCAGGTCACGAGGTCCTTGGTCATAAATTCCGTCACATCACTGTTCAGGACCGATGGCCCGCGGCGGCCCATCTCGCGCACGATATCGCGTTCAGACAGAATGCCCAGCGGAACCGATCCGTCGCGCGACACAATCAGCGCGCCAATCCGGCGGGCCGACAGCATCTCCGTGGCTTCGGTGATCGTGGTCTCTGGCGGAACGGTGAAAACATCGCCGCCACCTTTGGCTGCAAGGATTTGATGAACGAGCATTCGCGCCTCCCTTCGCTATGCGTTGATGTGACACCAGCCTGCGGTTTGCTGGCCCGACCTGTCAAGAGAGGGCGATTCACTGCCGTTTTTGCCAAATCGGCGCTTTTGCCCCCGTCGCCAAGCCCCTAGTGTGCCCGCAATCAGATAAGGAGATGCCGCGCGCAAGATCTAACGCACTTCATCAACGGCCAGATGGCCCCGGGCACGTCGGGCGCCTTCAGCGATGTCTTCAACCCCGCCACGGGGGAAGTGCAGGCCAAACTTCCCATCGCCAGCCCGGAAGAAATGACCGCTGCAATCAACGCCGCCGCCGAGGCACAACCGGCTTGGGGGGCAACCAATCCGCAAAAACGGGCGCGGGTGATGATGGCGATGGTGGGTCTCATACACCGCGACATGGATAAGCTCGCTGAAGCGCTCAGCCGCGAGCATGGCAAAACCTTCCTTGACGCCAAGGGCGACTTGCAGCGCGGGCTTGAGGTGATCGAGTTCTGCATTGGCGCGCCGCATCTGCTCAAAGGCGAATATACCGACGCGGCGGGGACAGGGATTGACCTGTACTCCATGCGCCAGCCACTGGGTGTCGTGGGCGCGATCATGCCGTTCAATTTCCCCGCGATGATGCCCTTGTGGCACGTGGGCCCTGCCCTCGCCTGCGGCAATGCGGTGGTGCTGAAACCGTCTGAACGCGATCCGTCCGTCCCTTTGATGTTGGCCGAATTGTTCGTGGAAGCGGGATTGCCTGCAGGCGTGTTCCAGGTGGTCAACGGCGACAAAGCTGCTGTCGACACAATCCTCGACTCAGAGATCATTCAGGCGGTGTCCTTTGTCGGATCAACACCCATTGCGCAGTACATCTACTCGCGTGCTGCTGCGACCGGCAAACGCGCCCAATGCTATGGCGGAGCCAAGAACCACCTGATCGTGATGCCGGATGCCGACATGGACCAGGCCGCCGATGCGCTGGTCGGTGCGGGCTACGGGGCAGCAGGCGAACGCTGCATGGCAGTGTCTGTCGCAGTGCCCGTCGGCGAAGAGACGGCGGATCGGTTGATCGAAAAACTCGTCCCCCGGATCGAGCGGTTGAAGGTCGGTCCGTACACCGCCGGTGAGGATGTAGATTTCGGCCCCGTCGTTACGGCTGAAGCGAAACAGCGCATTCTCGGGCTGATCCAGTCGGGTGTGGATCAAGGCGCCGACCTGGTGGTCGACAACCGCGATTTCTCGCTTCAGGGATATGAAGATGGCTTCTTCGTTGGCCCGCATCTGTTCGACCGGGTCACACCGGACATGGACATCTACAAGACAGAGATTTTCGGGCCCGTCCTATCGACCGTACGGGCGGGCAGCTACGACGAAGCCGTGGCCCTTGCGATGGATCATGAATACGGCAACGGCGTGGCCATCTTTACACGCGACGGCGACACCGCCCGTGACTTCGCCCACCGGATCAACATCGGCATGGTAGGGAGCAACGTGCCCATCCCGGTGCCCTTGGCCTATCACACCTTCGGGGGCTGGAAGAAGTCCGTGTTCGGCGATCTGAACCAGCACGGGCCAGACAGCTTCAAATTCTACACGCGCACGAAAACCATCACGGCGCGCTGGCCATCGGGCATCAAGGAAGGCGGTGAGTTCAACTTCAAAGCCGTGGACTAGAGCGTTTCGCGTTCAACTTGAGGTCTTGTGCATCACTTTTCGCGTTCGACCAAAGGGAGAGGCAGCGAACAAGTGATCCAAGTTTTACTCGAAACGCTTAAGGCGATCCGAGAAACCAAAAAAGGCGGCCCCCCAGAGGACCGCCTTCCTAACTAACTAAACCGCTCGTAACTCGTTACGACTTCTTGCGGCGCTTCATAGCGGCCAAACCGCCAAGACCTGCCAGCAACATCCAGCCAGCGGCAGGAAGTGGCACTGGCGAGACGTCGACTTTTACGCCTTTGAATTTCCAGTCGTCGTGGTCGCCCGTCGCACCCAACAGGAACATCGAGCCGGTGTAGACATCGCTGGCAAGATGAGTCACTGCCGAGTAACCGTTGCCCTCAAAGTCCCAGGCAGATCCGGTCCACGAGTAGAGCCGGAACTTGTCGTTGCTACCAAAGTAGCTGAAGGCCAGCTTTGCAAGCGACACATGTTCGCTGAACGAAAGCTTCAAGAACTCGTTCGAGTGGTAGCCATCAACCGCGTGGGAATCGTGCGTACCAAAACGTTTGATCCCGATGCCGTTGTTCCATTCGGCCAGACCACCAACAGCTGCGCAGCTGCTGTGGTTCGGACCCCTGCCATCATCACAACGCATGCCAGTCACGTCGAGCGTGAGACCGCATTTGGTCTGCGAAATCTAGCACTCGTAATAGCCGCTTTGTGAAGGCGATCCCGCAACAAAGTGGACGCCCACGGTAGATGCGGAAGCGGCGCTTGCGCCAAGCGCCATAACAGCAAATGCTGCGAAAATCGTCTTCATTAGCCCCTCACATAATAATTACCCCCGCCATACACGGCAGGTCCACTACGCCAATATGCCACTTTGGCGGATTCTTGCCAAGGGCTTAACGCCTGTTTTTTGTGCGTCGTTGCCGCACCCCCCATTTGCCTTGCTCACGTCGAATGAGACCCCGTAAAAAGCTGAAATTGGTAGGAATAACCTGATCGCTGTATGTTGTGTGCTTGCGGAGCCTTCGCCAAGCGCCAATTGTTTCCAAACAAGAAACACAAATTGCGCCCCAGCAAGACACGAAAATGTCAGCAGCTCTCAAGAAAAGGAGAATCGTGTGAAGCCGGAACCTGACTTCACCATCGGCATAGAAGAAGAGTACCTCCTTGTTGATCGTGCGTCCATGGACCTCGCGGAGGCACCATCGTCCATGATGGACGCATGCCGAGACACCCTAGGCGATCAAGTCAGCCCGGAGTTTCTGCAATGCCAGGTCGAAGTCGGCACAGCCGTTTGTGCGGACATCAAGACCGCCCGCGACGATCTACGCCGGTTGCGCAGCGCAGTGGCGGATGCGGCGGCTGCCCACGGCCTGGCCCCCATCGCGGTGTCCTGCCACCCCTTCGCCGAATGGCGCGATCAGACTCACACCGACCGCGAACGCTACCATGACCTGCAGCGCGCCTTGGCCGGCGTGGCCCGGCGGTTGTTGATCTCCGGCATGCATGTGCATGTGGGCATCCCCGACCCCGACATGCGCATCGATTTGATGAACCAGCTGTCCTACTTCCTTCCGCATCTTCTGGCCTTGTCGGCCTCCTCGCCATTCTGGCAAGCCACCGACACCGGCCTTGCATCATACCGGCTGACCGTGTTCGACAACCTGCCGCGCACCGGTCTGCCACCGCAATTTGGGTCCTGGGCGGAGTATGAGCGGACCGTGAATATCCTTGTTGACCTCGGCGTCATCGAAGACAGCACCAAGATCTGGTGGGATTTGCGCCCCTCATCGCGCTACCCCACAATCGAAAGCCGCATCTGCGATGTCTCCCCCCGGCTTGAAGATGCGTTGACCATCGCAGCCCTGACCCAGTGCCTGACGCGCATGCTTTGGCGATTGTCGGGCCAGAACCAGCGCTGGCGGCTCTATGATCGCTTCCTGATTGGCGAGAACCGGTGGCGGGCCCAGCGCTTTGGCACCCGCGAAGGGCTGATTGATTTCGGCCAACGCACCATCGTGCCGATTGCCGACCTGATCGACGAATTGATCGAACTTGTCTGGGAAGACGCTGAAGCTTTGGGCTGCACGCCTGAGGTGGCGCGCGCCCGCGACATGGTGGCGGGAGGATCGTCGGCGGACCGCCAACGTGCAGCGTTTAAGGCCGCATCTCAGACCGGTGCAAACACCGACGCGGCCCTGCGCGGGGTAGTTGCGGGATTGATCGAGGAGTTCACCCAAGACCTTTAGAAGGTGGTTTCAATGGGCTGAGCCTTCGCCGCCACCACGGATCAACCGCACCAGCGGCAATATCCCTTTGGTCACAACAGGGATCAGAACGAACCCCAGGATCAGCCCCAAGATCCCGTCAAGCGTGGCCACTATCAGCCATTCGACGAAACCGGCCGCATTGGTCAGCCCATGGGCGACGCTTTCTGCCACTCCGTGGATCGTGCCATAGGGGGCATGCATCCCCAGATCATCTAGCCCGTGGATCACGATACTGCCGCCCACCCACAGCATAGCTGCGGTCCCGATGACCGAAATCACTGTCAAAACCCGTGGCATTGCACGCACAATCCCATGTCCAAGCGCTCGCCCGGCTGAGGTCCGCCCGTTTTGCGACAATGCGAGCCCTACATCATCGGCTTTGACCAAAACTGCAACGGCGCCATAAACCAGCGCGGTGATCCCAACCGCCACAGCCGCTAGAACCACCGCGGAGGTCACGAAGTCATCGGACTCGATGGCCGAACGCGAGATCGTCATGCTCTCGGCCGACAAGATAAAATCGGTCTTGATGGCACCCGCCACCCGGGTTTCCTCCAGATGCGCGGCATCCAGCGTTTCGGCATCCTTGGCCGCCGAATGGTCTTCTTTGTGGAAGAACACATGGGCGACCTTTTCGGCCCCTTCAAAACACAAGTAGCACCCGCCCAACATCAACAGCGGCGTCAGCACCCAGGGCAGAAAGGCATTGAGCAGCAAAGCCAAGGGCAACAGGATCACCAACTTGTTGAAAAACGACGCCCGCGCGATCTTCCACACAATCGGCAGCTCACGCGCAGCCGGCAGGCCGGTGACGTACTTCGGGGTCACCGCCGCGTCATCAATCACGACACCGGCAGCTTTTGATCCGGCCTTTACGGCATCATCAAGAACGGTCGCGGCGACCTTGCCGCCAACCTTTGTGGCTTGGGCTGCCATATCATCGACTTGTGCCGCGGCGAGCTTCGCAATCGCTGCCACATCGTCCAGAAGTGCAAGTAACCCACTCATTGACCGTCGCCTTGTATCGCTCTGCCACTGGCTACCATTGACGCGGCCGCGCGCCAACCGGTACACTTTCGCGGGCGCCGCGGTTCCCCTACACCGGTTAAAACCATCGAAGGCCCACGCCACACAATGCTGAACACCCACGCCAAAGACCTCAAAGTCATTCAGCAGTCACCCCAGGACGCAGCCTTTGTGCAAGACCCTTACGCGTTTTATGCCCGCGCACGCGGTTTGGGCGAGTTGGTCTATTGGGCGGACTACGACATGCCCGTGGCCCTCAGCCAACGTGCGGTGAGCGTCCTGCTAAAAGACCGCCGGTTTGGGCGCATGCCGCCTGCAGACCTTGCCCCCAAGGATTTGCCTGACCATCTGCCTGACTTCCGCCGGCCCGAGGCCTACTCTCTGCTTGCTCTAGACGGACCCCCCCACGTGCGGTTGCGCCGTCTGGTCATTGCCCCATTTTCAACCGCACGGGCGCTCGATCTGGCCCCGATGATAAAGGCGGAAGCGCAGAAATTGGCCGCTGCCCTGCCCGACGGGCCTTTCGACCTGATCACGGCCTTCGCCCAGAAACTGCCGATCAAGGTGATCTCGAACATCATCGGTGTGCCAAACGAGATGGGTCCGCAACTGCTGGCATGGAGCCATGCCATGGTGGCGATGTACCAAGCCGGGCGCACCCATGCGGTAGAGGTCGCCGCCAACGACGCAGCGGCGGCTTTCTATACCTACTTGAACGACTTTCTGGACACGCGCCTGGCCGCGCCAACGGATGATCTTGCCTCCGAATTGGTATCGCGCAGCAGCGATGACCCGCTCGAACGCGACGAATTGATCTCGCTTCTGGTTCTGCTCCTAAATGCTGGCCACGAAGCGACCGTGCATTCCATAGGCAATGCTATCTACACGCTCTTGTCGCAAGATCAGCCGTTTGACGTGACCCATCCCGACGTTTTGTCACAAACGACCGAAGAGCTTTTGCGGTTCGAACCGCCGCTGCACATGTTCAATCGCTACGCGCTGGAGGACACTGATCTTTGCGGCTTTCACATCCGACGCGGCCAAAAGATTGGGGCCTCGCTTGCGGCCGCAAACCGCGACCCTGCTCTTTGGCCCGATCCTGACCGTTTCGATCCCACCCGGCAAAGCTCACCTTACATTTCGTTTGGAGCAGGCCCGCATTTCTGTCTCGGCGCGCCCCTCGCCCGGCTGGAACTCGAAATCGCGGTGAAGGCCTTATTCAATCCTGATCTGAACCTTCGGTTGATCGAACAGCCCCTATATGGCGACACGTATCACTTCCACGGGCTGACCCGTTTGATGGTCGAAAAAACCAGCTGATCAACTGTCCAGCGGCAACATGGTCGAGGATTTGATTTCCTCCATCGACAGCAAGGCCGTGACGTTGAAAATCGCCACATCTGAAATCAGCGCCTGATAAAAATCGTCGTAAGCACGGGCATTTGCGACACGAACTTTAAGAATGTAATCGATCTCCCCGGCCAAACGATGGGCTTCCAAAACCTCCGGCCGGGACAGCAAAGCTGCAAGGAAGCGCTTCTGCCAATCCGCCTCGTGGCTCGATGTGCGGATCAGCACGAAAAAGCACGCCTCGAACCCCAGCGCATCGGGGTCCAGCACCACCGTTGTCTGGCGGATCACCCCGCCGTCGCGCAGCTTCTTGATCCGGTTCCACACCGGCGTCTTGGATGAGCCGACTTTGCGGGCGATCTCGTCCAGCGATTGGTCGCCGCAAAACGGACAGACACTCCGGCGCCTTCTGATATTGCGATAAACTCCGCTCTTTGTGCTCTACACTGGAACGTTTGTCCCTAAATGACGCCCGGTACTGCCCAACGCAAGAACATTATTCTATATCAAGCACAAGTAATGCGCGGATCCAGTCGATGAAACATTTCCCAATCTTTTTGGCCCTCGAAGGGCGCCGCGTGGTCATTGCCGGCGCGGGCGAGGCCGCACTCGCAAAGCTGCGCCTTGCTTTGAAGACCGAAGCGCGGATCACAATCATCGGGCCGGACGCGATTCCGGCGATCCGCGACCTTGCGCAGAAGGGTCGCATCCGTCTGATCGAACGCCGCGTTGAGCCCGGCGATGCGCTATGTGCGGCGCTGTTTTACGCCGCCCATGATGATGAGGCTGAAGATGCCCGCGCCTCCCGGCTGGCCAAAGCAGATGGTGCGCTGACATCCTGGGTCGACAATCTGGAAAACTCCGAATTCATCACGCCCGCCATTGTGGACCGCGACCCGGTCACCGTCGCCATCGGCACAGCAGGCGCCGCCCCTGTGCTGGCCCGCGCGATCAAGGCAGATTTGGAAGAACGCTTGCCGAAAGGGCTCGGCACGCTTGCGCGGATCGGCAAGGCGTTCCGGCGTGTGGCGGACCGGTTGCCGAAAGGCAGGGTGCGCCGCGACTTCTGGTCGGATTACTATTTCAATGCCGGGCCGCGCGCGCTGGATCACGGCGAGGAGGTCGTGAAACTGGCGCTGGATGATCTGCTCGCCCAGCACATGAACGGCACCGCCCGCGATGGTCACGTGGCGTTTGTGGGCGCGGGTCCCGGCGACCCCGAGCTTCTGACCCTGAAAGCTCGCCGGTTACTGCACGAAGCCGATGTCGTGATCTACGACCGGCTCGTTGCGCCCGAAATCCTTGAACTGGCGCGGCGTGAAGCGTTGATGGTCTCGGTCGGGAAGGAAGGCTTCGGGCCATCGACACCGCAAGATGACATCAACGAACATATCGTCACCCATGTGGCTAAGGGCGCGCAAGTCGTCCGCCTTAAATCCGGCGACCCAACGGTTTTTGGACGGTTGGACGAAGAAATTGATGCCTGTGCGCAGGCCGGTGCAGCCTATTCCATCGTGCCGGGGATCACTGCAGCGTCGGCCGCCATCGCAGGTCTGAACCAGAGCCTGACCAAGCGGGGCCGCAATTCTTCGGTCCGCTTTGTGACAGGCCATGATATGAAAGGCTTTGCCGAACACGACTGGCGCGATCTGGCCAAGCCGGGCGCCGTATCAGCCATTTACATGGGCAAGAACTCCGCCCGCTTCGTGCAGGGCCGCTTGCTGATGCATGGGAGCGCCCCGGCCACGCCAGTT
>ERZ1740067.2886-NODE-2886-length-10048-cov-18.448014_pt1 | contig 10048 bp, 9 predicted proteins | sample MGYA00581736_ERZ1740067 | MGnify/ENA primary metagenome ERZ1740067 (study PRJEB43018, sample SAMN04849236) | marine metagenome | isolation source: floating plastic debris | place: Pacific Ocean | collected 2008-08-27 | study: EMG produced TPA metagenomics... | reverse complement strand
AGAAGAAAACAGCTTTCTTCAGTATGTCTTAACTCACTCCGTCGCTGCTATACATGAAACCAAACTTTGGATTCTAATGATGGCAACCCCTAGATAGATAAATTACCAAGCAAGTTATCGATGAATTGATAAGTAGAGTCGCGAAAAGCATCACGGACAACGGAAGAATATGTTTCCCTTACTTCATCTTTTGTTGCCATTAGTTACCGTTAGTTGTGGTGATAAACGGTCAATATCCCATTAATAATTAGGACTCCTACTATCCAAACCAATCCTATAAAAAGCACTAATCCCCAGCCTTAAATCCCTATGTAACAATGAGTGAAGCGGAACCCAGCAATTGCTTTATAAGAATCAAAAACTTTGGGGCATTGCTGTGACGCTACGGTATTGGTTGATTAGTAGGTAGGAGGTTTGACTATGGTTATGACTACGGATCGGCAGGTCGCTGTGGCACCGCGTTTGACCATGCAAACGATGGACATTGCCGAAAATACAACCGCGGTGCGATCGCTGGATTGGGATCGGGAGCGCTTTGATATTGAGTTTGGGCTTCAAAACGGCACCACCTACAATTCCTACGTCATCAAGGGCGACAAAATTGCCCTGGTAGAAACGACTCACCCAAAATTCAAGCAGCTTTATCTGGAAATTTTGGCGGGCATTGTAGACCCGGCAGCCATTGACTACATTATTTTGAGTCACACAGAGCCCGACCACAGCGGCTTGGTCAAAACCCTGTTGGACTTGGCCCCTAATGCCACCGTGGTGGCGTCTCGGGTTGCGCTACAGTTTTTGGACAATTTGATCCACTGCCCCTACAAAAAAATGCCGGTGAAGGGGGGCATGACCTTGGATTTAGGTCAGGGACACGTGCTGGAGTTTATTAATGCTCCCAACTTGCACTGGCCCGACACAATGTTTACCTACGACGCCAAAACAAAAGTGCTTTACACCTGCGACGCTTTTGGAATGCACTATTGCAGCACCGAGATGTTCGACGAGGATCTAAGCAAATTAGACGCGGATTTCCGGTTTTACTATGAGTGCTTGATGGCTCCCAATGCCCGATCCGTGCTGACGGCGTTGAAGCGTGTAGATAAGCTCCCGGGCTATGACACTTTGGCGGTGGGACACGGTCCGGTGCTGCGTTTCAACGTAGAGGAGCTGATTCGTCGCTACCGGGAGTGGAGTCAGAAGCGGGCTAGCGCTGAAACGTTGGCGGTGATTTTTTACTGCTCTAACTATGGTTATGCCACTCGCATGAGCCAGGCGATCGCCCACGGCATTGCGAAAAATGCCAGCGTGGCAGTGGGAATGGTGGACCTTAGCGTCGCCGATCCTCAGGAAGTAAACGAAATGGTTAGCCGAGCATCAGCGCTGGTGGTGGGCACCTACGACCAAGATGATGAGCAGGTGGAAGCGGCCATCAGCACGATTTTGTCGGCAGCAAAAGGAAGCGGCAAAAATCGCCAGTCCATTGGGATCTTTGAATCCTTTGGGGGGAACGATGAGCCGAGCTACACCTTACAAAACAAGTTTTTGGATCTGGGTTTGAAGCGGGCTTTTAAGGTGATCCGGGTAATGGATACCCCCAGCGAGCCGGTATATCAAACCTGTGAGGAGGCAGGCACCGACTTGGGACAGGCGTTGACTCGCAAGGAAAAAACCAAACAGATTAAATCCTTAGATGGCAATCTGGACCAGGCGATGGGTCGTTTGAGTGGTGGACTTTACATCATTACGGCCCAGAAGGGGGATGTTAGCGGTGCCATGTTGGCGTCGTGGGTGGCGCAGGCTAGCTTCGAGCCCCTGGGTTTATCCATTGCGGTGGCGAAAGACCGGGCGATCGAGTCTCTGATGCAAGTTAACGACACCTTTGTGTTGAACGTGCTGGAGGAGGGGAATTACAACTTCCTTATGACTCACTTCCTGAAGCGGTTTGCGCCGGGACAGGACCGCTTTGAGGGGATTGAAACCCAAAGAGCTCAGAATGGGTCACCGATTCTCAGTGATTCCCTGGCGTTTCTGGAGTGCAAGGTAAGTCGACGGATGGATGTGGGCGATCACTGGGTTGTTTACAGCACCGTGGACGAAGGACGTGTGGCGAAAGATCAGGGCATGACGGCGGTACACCATCGCAAGGTGGGTAACCATTATTAAGGCGCTGTAGTGATTGCTTGGGGCGGTCAGGGCGATGTTGTCCCGGGACAGTCCATCGCTACTGGCGTCTCCTGTGGTCGTTGAATCAACATCCGAAGCGTCTTAAACAGGTTGAAACCCTGAAGTCGAACCCTATCGACATTCTCGGTGGGGTGGGTCATTAACTATTCTGAGCATAGAACAGTTTGGTTCTGACGGTTTTGCCAATGGATTGGTTTGCCCATGAAAATGGGGGATGGCTTAGCGCCTAGACACGAAAAACCCCGAGCCAAAAGGCTCGAGGTTATCGGGGTGCATCTACTTACATTCTTCTAGGACACAGTTTCTGACCCGGACAGAATTAGAAAATTACCGACAGAATCATCGCCGAAATCATTCCCCACTGAATCTGTGGAGATATTCAAGGTGAAATTGTGTTTGGCGTGAAATAATACTGGTCTGGAATTGTTATTTATTTTGCTTTTTCGTCCGCTTATTTTTATCCGTTTATTTAGTCGCTTTATTTCGCTTTTAGGTGTCTCATGGATAGCAACTTAGTTTTGTCCTATATTGTCCTGCTGATTGTTTTGCTCAGTGGGGCTGCTTTTTTTGTGCTGCGCCAGGCCTTTAAAACCCGGCGAATGGAAAGCACAATGCAAAAGTTGCAGAAAAAGGTGAGCAATCGAGAAGCAACGGCAAAAGATTATTACGAGCTGGGAAGTATTTATTTGGATAAGCGGCTGTTTGCCCAAGCGGTGGGGCAGTTGCAGCAGGCGCTGAAGAATCGGGAGGAGATGGAGCCGGAGAATGTGGCAATCATCTACAACGCCCTGGGCTATGGCTATGTGGCCCAAGAACAGTACGATATGGCACTGCGTCAGTACAAAAGTGCGGTGAAGGCGTTTCCGGAGTATGCGACGGCATGGAATAATTTGGCATTTGCCTATGAGAAAAAACAATTAATTTCTCAGGCACTGGAAGCCTACGAAAATGTGCTGGGAATTGAACCTGGAAATTCGGTGGCAAAACGACGGGCGGGTTCTTTGCGCAAGCGGGTGGCTCCCCCGGCTCCTTCGGAAGGGTAGGAATCAGTTAGATTTCCGCGCTACAACGGGGTGGGGGGATCGCTGTTGATTCGGGAGACGTTGGGAGTAACTTATGGGGTTTGAGGAACAGGGGCGATCGCTGCGGACAATTGCAGTGGTGGGCGATGTGCATGATCAGTGGCTGCCGACGGATGGTCGGATTTTGGCGGGGCTGGGGGTAGATGCGGCGCTGTTTGTGGGAGATTTTGGCAATGAGTCGGTGGACGTGGTGCGGGCGATCGCGGAGACGCCAGTGCCGAAGGCGGTAGTGATGGGAAACCATGACGCTTGGTATACGGCGACCCCCTGGGGGCAGAAGAAAGCGCCCTATGATCGGGAAACAGAGGACCGGGTGCAGATCCAGCTAGATTTATTTGGAGCGGATCATGTGGGGTATGGGTTTAAGGATTTTGCGGATTTGGGCGTGAGCGTTGTGGGGGGGCGTCCCTTTAGCTGGGGCGGTCCAAAGTGGCAGAATGAAAAATTTTATGAGCAGCGGTTTGGGGTGGCAGATTTAGAAGGGTCAACGGAACGGCTGAAGCAGGTGGTATCGGAGACGGGGCAGTCGGCGGTTATTTTTATTGGGCACAACGGTCCTTACGGGTTGGGGAACGAGCCGGAGTCCATTTGTGGGCGCGACTGGAAGCCTTTGGGGGGAGATTTTGGCGATCGCGATTTGACGGCGGCGATCGCGGCGGCGCGGGAGATCGGCAAAACAGTGCCATTAGTGACCTTTGGACATATGCACCATCGGCTGCGCCATACGAAAGAACGGCTACGGGATCGGGTGATTGTGGATAGGGCGGGGACGGTGTATTTAAATGCGGCGGTGGTGCCTCGCATTGAACCGGTGGGGACCATAACTTGCCACAACTTTATGGTGGTTACCTTGGATGGGGACACCGTGGTGCGGGTGCTGCGGGTTGCCGTGACGGCGGAAGGGGAAACGGTGGAAGAGGAACGATTGTTCCAGCGACTAAACCCCGTCAAGTTAGAATCGGCGATCGCCTAAACATGATCCCAACGGGAGTCCAGAGGGTCTCTGCCCCTTTGGTAGGGGCTCGGGGGCGACGCCCCCGAAAACAAAGTATTTAGCTAAACTCCACAGACTGAACGCAATTCATCCCCGCCGCCGCAAACTGGGCAAACGCCTGATCCGCCGCATCGGTGTAGTCCACCACATCCGGCACAACCACTGGAGAGGTACAGTCTTCAAGGAGATAAACTCGCTGGGCGATCGCCGGATTGACCCTTTTGATTTCGTCTAACAAGTCGGCAACAGTCCAAGCGACGCAATGGCTCTTGGCTTGACCCGCAATAATGATGCGGTCATAGTCCAGGAGTCGCTTAACTAGAGCAGAATTGGGCGCAGCGATAATTTGACCATCGGGACCATCACTAACCTCAGGGCGCAACGCTGAATAATTCTCCGTCAGCGGATTTTGTCCCTTGAGCTCATAACGGGTGGGGCTGCACCGGGCAACGCTGTGGAAGAAAACCGCCTCCTCCACCGCTGCCACCAACCCATGGCCGATGCCCCCTAACATGCCGTGAAAGGGCCACACCGTCAGCGGATATTTGCCCGCTGCCTCCAACTGGCGCACGTAATGGAGCGCCCAAGTGGCGTTATCGGTGTGGGAATAATCTCGGAAGCAGCCTCTCAAAGATGGATTAACTTGCCATTTACCCGACTCCACATCGGCAGCCGAAATAATGGTCATAGGAGCTGGAAATTTCCCCGTGGCATCCACCCAAAATGTGGGGTGAAAAATTTGTGCGGCACTGTGGGTATCGAGGGTGGGGACGATATCGGTAATCGCGCCCAGGTGGCGATAGATAAATTCACACAGGCGACGGCTATCATCAACGGCTCCGGATCCGGATCGCCCCGCCACAAATAGCTCAAAGTCTGGCAGGCAAAAGGTGTTTTGCACGTCAATTAGCAACAAAGCCGTGCGAGTTTGATCCTCGCTGGCGGGAGAGATATGGTGCTGTTCCGCCCACTGTTTAGCTTCCACTGCCCGCTCTTGGTAAGGCACGCGCCAAACTTCAGCAACGCGATCGCTCTGAAAATGTTTAGGAATTGGCAGCGTCCTGGGAAACGAGGTAGTTTCTTGGGCTGAGGCGCTGGGCGATCGCCGTTTATTAAAATCTGCCACGGCGCTATCCACAGATTTCGCGGCGTTAAAGGGGGAGGGAGAGCTTGAGCGATCGCCGCCAATAAAAATGCCCACACGGAAAATTTCTCCATCTACCCTATCGGGCAAGCCTTGCAGCAGTTCATTGCACTCATAATCGGACAGAGTCTCACATTGGGACAGTTTGGGTCGAATGGCTTCCCTAATTAAGGTTTCTAAAAAGTCGGGTAGCCAAGATAGATCCGGCGTTTCCTCCTCGGAGGCTCCTGATAGGGACCGTGTGGTGGCAGAAGTGTCCGGGTTTGGTGCCAATTCGGACCCCGTTTCAGAGATATTTTCGGTGTCTCCGCCGGACGCTTCGGGCGCAGACACCACCCAGCTCTTTAAGGCACTGAATTTATCGCTAAGACTCAGGATGGGAAACAATTGGTCAACCTGTTCCACCAACTGAAGCAGCGGTTTAAAAGGATAAGATCCCGTTTCCTCAGCCACTAGCTTTTGGAGCGTCCGGGCAAGATTAACAAGCTGAATATCCTGAAGATCGCCTTTAAACGTTACATCCAGACTTTTAAATCTCAAATTAAGCTGAATACCCATAAAGAAATTTGGGGATCGACTACCATGAGTTACGAAGACAAACTGCTTAAATAACTTTAAAACGCTTATCTTCTCCAGGTTAACGGGCTTGCCTGAAATCAATTTATTTTAATTAACTGCTCCCATTGACTGTCGCCATGGCATAAACAGCAGTGTTCAGGCAATTTTGTGAACCGAATCATCCCCTACCCGTGCCGCGATTACTGTCGTTACCATTCAAGACGGCACCATCCTGGTCAGTACCATCCCGAGACAGATCCAGATATCGCACCTAGAGAGAAACACTCACAGTGGGAGAACTATGAGCACTTTACATATTTCACGACCGGAAATCAGCGCCATGACCGCTGAGGACGTAGAAGAACTAGCGGCGCGCTTGGAACAGGATGAGTACCAAAGTCCCTTTGCGGCGCTGCAAGATTGGCATGTGCTGCGAGCAGTGGCGTTTCAAAAACCTGAATTAGCCGAGCCTTACATTCATTTACTGGATATTGAGCCTTTCGATGAAGCTTAAGTTAGAGGCTTAATAGAATTGTTATACAAGGAGCTTAACCAAGCCCCTTGTATAACTACTCCTCAATAAATGCCGCTCTCTTGATTGAAGGGCATCGAGTCTCACTGGGCTTTTTGATTTTAGTTGCCATAAACTTTACCAGCCTAATAAATCTGCCATACTTTCATAAGCGCTGACGTTACGCGCTTGGAAGAACGGGCATGGTTAGACGGCGAAATTGGTGGGTTGCAGGGACAATCGCTTTTGTGGTGGGCGTTGGTGTGGGCACCCTGGGCGATCGCAACTGGCAGCGAGGGCTGGCGGTGGGAGCCATTGGGCTGTCAGCGGTGGTTACGGTGGGCACCCTTCAAGAGCGGCGGCGCATTGAAGATGAGCGATTTGACAGTGCGTTGGGCAAGGAGCCAAGTCCCCCCAAAGCGTTGATGGGCTCCACCGGATTGGCGTTTTTAGATGCACTGCCTCTGCAATCAATCCGTCATTCTATTCAACGTTCTATTCGCGGCTCAGTTAAACACTCCATTGCATTGATTCGATCGCGCACCGTCAAGCCCAGAAAGCCTCTGCCTGCTGGGCGATCGCCCCTCCCTCAGCCTTTTGAGACCGCCGCCCCTACCCCTTTAACGGCGATCGCCCCACCGGCCTCTATTCCCCAACTGCAAAGTCAGCTTGACCAGGTTAATGACCGTCGCCATCAGGTAGAAGCGGTGATTACGGTGCTGCGGCAAGAGCGGGATAGTTTACAAGCGCAAATTATTGAAGAAACCCAGCAGAAACAAAATTTATATCGAGTTTTAAGCGACTTGGAAATCCGCAAAGCAAACTTAGAAGAAAACCTGATTCAGCAACAGGAATCAGTGGAAAGTTTAGCTCAGCAAAAAACAGATCTGGAACAGGCGATCGCAGCGATGGGCACCCTAGGCAGCGAGGTTCAGCGGCTGCGCCAGGAGCGGGAAAAGTTGGCGAAGGAAGTGAAAGAGTTAGAAAGTCGCGACGCTAAATTGCGCAAGGACTATGGCACGTTGGAAAATAAAGCTCGTAAATTAGTGCAACGCTTGAAACAGTTAAAAAGCACTAATTCTTAGTTTCTGGGGATAGAGAAATTAGGGAAGGTGAGAGCGGGCGTTGGAACTTTAAGCAGTCTGTTACGGTTTTTCGAACTTCGAAAGACTTGGATTAGCGTGGGATTAGAACTCTGTGCTGTTATCGGTGCCGTTATTCCACTACAGAAATTTCTATGCTTGCTACCGAACGTCGAACCACCCCCCGCGCCGACCAGCTTCGTTACGTTAATCAGGCGGTGATGGGGCGAATCAGCGCCATTGATCGCCATCCCCAGCGGCGAGTGGGAGCCTACCCTTACACCTTATTTCACGAGCCCGGTGAGTCCATCCACGGCACGGTGTTGATGTTCCACGGCTTCAGCGCTCGCCCCCATCAAATGTGGCGCCTGGCTGATTATTTATTTAAAAACGGCTTCAATGTTTACCAGGCAAACTTGGCAGGTCAGGCGTTAATTGAGCCCGGTGAGAATTGGCCTCAGGTGACGCTGAGGGAAGAGTACTCTCAGCCCCTGCGGCAAAAGGTGGCGGCGGATCCGGTGTTGTCGAAATTTGTGGGCAACCTCAAGCAAAGTGCGAGCCCAACCCAGGTGCAAAAGCCGGGGGCGCTACAAATGATGTCACTGATGGCACGACTGGTACGCATTGAGCCGCAGATTTTGGATATAAAGCGGGCGATCGAAACTCCTGGAGATCCCGATTTCGACAAGTATTACGAGTCTGACCACGAGCGTTATGTAACTGAGGCTCTGGGTTATCTTGGCGACCTGGAGGCGATGCCGGGACCGATCTTCACCGTGGGGTTGTCAGTGGGCGGCGCGGTAGCGTTAGGATTGGCGGCGGCTCAGCCCCAGCGGATTCAACGGGTGGTGACCTACGCTCCACTGTTGGAGACCCACGGCAGCGATCGCCGTCAATACGTTGAATTAACTGGTCCCTTGAGCCTGCGAGAAATGGGCTGGGATCCAGAGTTGCAGTTTCCGGTGAGTTGCCTAACCGCAACGGATCGGTTTGGCGGTAGCTACGTGAACAGTGCTGAATCCGTCAAGGCGTTGCGATCAGTACCGACGATGATGGTGCTGACGGAGAATGAGGATGCGGCGGATGTAGCGACCAATGAGAAATTTTTTGGGGCGATCGGCGGCGGCGCTCAGGGTCATTATCTTCACAAATATCCCGCCGAGGATCTGGTGCCCCATCCCATGGTGGATCCCACGGAAATCAGCCAGGGGATGAGCAATGCTTTTTGGCAAACAATGTATCAGGAAACCTATCGCTTCTTAAGCGCAGGGTCAGTGAATCCCGAACAGTTGAGCAGCCTTTCTCCGAGCAGCGATTTACCTGAAGTTCCCCCGGTAAAACACCATTAAAGGCAAAGCTAATGGGTCAACTGTGGCTTTATGGTGGACTCTTGAATTAGTAGAACAGTCAGCGATCCCTGAGGATTATCGTTCGCGAAGCGTTGGAAAAGCCAGTAGTGGAGATTCAGCTTCGTTGCGTGACTCAAAACTGTCCTATTTTTTATCGAATTGGCAATAGTTGAATCTCTCAAATTATTCTGTTTTTTATTAGGCTAACTGTGAAGCCTAAGCTGGAAAAAAGCAGAAGAAAGGGGTGAGCTACTGAGAGCTCACCCCTTGTAGCGGGTGCAATTCTTGAAAAATGCCTTTGACTTAATAAATTCAAGGCTTACTGATAGCTCATTTCAACTATTAGTTAATTGCTTCTTCGACGGAATCCTTGATGTCTTCCTTAGCGTGCTCAGCACTTGCTTCTACCTGCTTAGCTTTACCTTCAGCCTGGGTTTTCTTGTCGCCAGTAAAGTCACCAATAGCTTCTTGTACCTTACCTTCAATGTTCTTGGCAGTTGCTTCGGTCCGATCAGAGGCACTCATATCTATCTCCTACGTTTTAAAATCAATAGTTAAAGCAAAGCCGAAACGCCTTAAGCATTTGAAAAATTCTAGAAGCGTTCTTTTCTTGCTTGTGTTAACACTTTAGGATTTTGAGATGTGAAAGCAATCTTCCCAGAGTAATGAACAGTCTATACCTTGAGGCATAACTCATCTCAGCGGTAGATATGCCTCAATGTAAATATGATTTACCCTAGTTTATTAAGGAAAGATTTCTAACCATTTTGTGTGGCAATTAACGACCCAGTATGAGCGACCGTTGTGGACCTGTAGAGAACTTGCCGTTGGTTTTAGCGGGACCAATCCTTCGCCGTGTGCAGCCCACAGCGGTGACCGTTTGGTTAGCCTTGCGCCACCCCCAGGCGGTCACGTTGAAAGTGTGCGCCACTTACGTCAACGACCTCAATCAACTGGGAACGACGCTAGGGCAGAACACTCAAGAAACAGTGCGTCTCGCCGAATGTCTACATATTGTTGCCATTACCACCTTTGTTGAAACGGCCCTTGAGCCAGGTCAACTTTATGCCTACAACTTAGAGTTCAGCCCCTTAGAGGACGTCTGAAAAGTCTAATTTATGACGCCAGCCGCTTGAGTAAGAGT
>ERZ1740067.2885-NODE-2885-length-10051-cov-7.268307_pt1 | contig 10051 bp, 9 predicted proteins | sample MGYA00581736_ERZ1740067 | MGnify/ENA primary metagenome ERZ1740067 (study PRJEB43018, sample SAMN04849236) | marine metagenome | isolation source: floating plastic debris | place: Pacific Ocean | collected 2008-08-27 | study: EMG produced TPA metagenomics... | reverse complement strand
GTGCACTTTGCGGCTGAACGAATGAGTGGCAGTCGTTGGGTTGGGGCATTCACCTCTCCAGTAGCGATGGCGATCGCAGCATTTGCGGCTCTTACCCTGCCAGACCAAATGCAGGTCTCAGAGCCCTTGGTCCCTGCGCTGAAATCCAACTGGCTGATGATGCATGTGAGCGTGATGCTGATTAGCTACTCGGCGCTGATGGTGGGGTCCTTGATTGCGATCGCATTTCTCATCGTCACCCGGGGACAAGCTGTAGAACTCAAAGGCAGCTCTGTTGGCACAGGGGCATTTCGCAACCGCAAATACGATCTCAATCGTGCCGATACAGCAATGGCCACAGAAACTATTTCAACAGAAACGCTCGCTTCCGAACCACTCGTGAGCGCAGGTGGAGGAACCGCTGTGCTAGAAGCACCCACAGCTGTCACAGCATCAACCTCGACGACAGCGGCAAAAGCCCTATCTCTGCAAAAACTTAGCCTTGCAGACACATTGGATAACATTAGCTACCGTATCATTGGCTTAGGGTTTCCCCTACTGACTATCGGTATCATCGCAGGTGCCGTTTGGGCTAACGAAGCCTGGGGCTCTTACTGGAGCTGGGATCCCAAAGAAACCTGGGCATTGATTACATGGCTGGTCTTCGCCGCTTATCTGCACGCTCGAATCACAAAAGGCTGGCAAGGTAGACGTCCGGCTATCCTCGCAGCCTCCGGATTCGTAGTGGTTTGGATTTGCTACCTTGGGGTCAACCTTTTAGGAAAGGGTCTCCACAGCTATGGTTGGTTCTTTTAATCCCAGGTCGTTTGAACCCAGGCTTAAGTAAAAAGGCTCTTTTAAGCCAACTTAAACACATCTAAATCTAGGCAACATGGCTTGAGAAAGCCCTCAGGGAGCCCAAAATCCACACAAAAGCCTATACAACGCTGGAAAAAAGGCTGGAAATAGGCTGCTCAGCTGCAGTTTCATTCGTGACAACCTCGACCACCTTGTTCTTGGCAGCAGGCTGACTAAGCGCCTCCACACAAACCTTGGCAACCTTTTGCCGAGGAATGCTGCCTTCAAACAGGGTATCGGCCGACGACATGACAATCGTCTGAGCATTGTTTTCATTTTTAAGGCCACCGGGACGCACGATGGTGTAAGGCACGCCACTCTGTTTGAGGTAGTCCTCAGCCTGCTTCTTCCAATACAAAATTCCCCAGAACAGATTCAGTGGGTGAAAAATCTTGGAAACACACAGAGACGACACCATTACAAATTGGTTGATGTTTGCTGCCTTAGCCGCATCTACTAAGTTCTTATTACCTTCGTAGTCCACTTTGTAAGGGCCCGTTGGATCCAAACTAGGCGCGGCACCCGTTGCACTGATTAACACTTGACAGTCCGTTAAGGCCACACGCAGGCTATCAGGTTCCATAACATCACCAACTGTCAGCTCAACCGCAGATGTGAGGATTGAAGCAGCTTTTTCTCGATCTCTTACCAATGCCCTAACAGAAATGCTTTCATCAACATCTTCTAGAGCTAGCAGCTGCTCTACGACTCGTCTACCGGTCTGCCCAGTTGCACCCGCTACCAGCACTCTCATTGCTCACCTTCCCTAATTAAGATTTCAATTTAAGATCTCACCTAAGGCAGTATAACTACGCAAGCGTAGCAACAGACACTATCCAGAGAGACAACAGCTGCCATGTTATTAGTTAGCTTGATCCGTAAATCAACGAAGGACTTTGATGAATATCAGTAGCTATTGTTGGTAAACCTGTATCTTTTATGTCTCATCAACAATAGTTTATACGGATACTATCAAGGCTGAGTATCCCACTCACAAACCGTACTCATATTTTTAGTTGCCATATGCAAATTCCTTCTGATGCGTCATCTCAATCGCTAGATTCCCAATTTCTTAAGGCGGGTGCTAGTCTAATTGAAGGGCAAAAAACCTTACAAACCAACGTCAGGTCTTCCTCAAAAGAAACATTGCACTTCCAAGGCAACTACATAGGCCACATGGAGATGTATGCAGATGCAGCCCATGTGGCGCGGTATCTAGATGCTCACCAAGACTGGTTTCACCGATGCGCACATCCGATGGCCGTAGAGCCCATTGGTGAGAATGGCTATGGCCTCACTGTAGGCAGGTTTAAGAGTTTGAACCACGTTGTAGAGCCCAAGATTGGGCTCAACCTGCTACCGCAAGAAGAAGGTGTATATCGCATAGAAACGATCCCGGTCCCTGGCTACAAACCAGAGGGATACGACGTTGACTTCAATGCCTCAATGACCCTGTGCGAGACTCCAGCCAAAGACCTCCCTGAAGATGTCAATATTGATACACTGACCCAAGTGGAGTGGGAGCTTAATCTATCCACTTGGGTAGAAGTACCACGCTTTATCCAAGTCCTACCGGACCACTTAGTAAAAGCCTCTGGAGACAAGCTACTCAATCAAATAGTTCGCCAGGTTTCTAAACGCCTTACCCGCAAGGTTCAGCAAGAGTTCCACACTTCGCTTGACTTGCCTATTCCTCACGAGCACAAGAAGCGCTTCTGGCAACGCTAAGACATTTGATTAAACACTGAATAATTCAAACGCTAACGCTTACATCGAAGCAGCAAATCGGTCAGTTGCCTCAATTAGCGCACTGGTAATGCCTGGCTCAGTCGCTGAATGACCAGCGTCTGCCACAATGACCAGCTCAGCCTCTGGCCACTCACGATGAAGCACCCAAGCTGAGGTCATGGGGCACACAACGTCGTAGCGGCCTTGCACGATAACCGCCGGAATGTGGCGGATTTTATCAACATTCTCAAGCAGCTGATTGGGACGCTCAAAAAAGCCACCATTGATGAAATAGTGACACTCGATGCGAGCAAATGCATCGGCAAAACTGCCTTCTCCAAAGCGTTCCAGCAAGTTGGGATCAGGAATCAGTTTGCTGGTGCTCGCCTCCCAAATCGACCAGGCTTTGGCTGCTGTTTGTCGAGTATCTGTATCCTCACTCGTCAGTCGTTGGTAGTAAGCACTGACTAAATTATCCCTTTCCACTTCGGGAATGGGCGCTAGGTAGCCCTCCCATGCATCGGGAAAGATAGCGCTAGCACCAGATTGATAAAACCAGCGAATTTCTTCTGGGCGCAGCATAAAGATGCCGCGTAAGATCAAGCCATTGCAGCGGGTCGGGTGAGTTTGAGCGTAGGCAAGTGCAAGCGTGCTACCCCAGCTGCCACCGAAGACGGTCCAGGCATTGATATTGAGGTGCGATCGCAACCTTTCAATATCTGCTACCAAATCCCACGTCGTATTATCTGTCAGCTCAGCATGAGGCGTACTCCGACCACAGCCACGCTGGTCAAACAAAATAATGCGCCACTGGGCCGGATCAAAAAACTGACGGTAGATCTCTACAATGCCGCCACCAGGCCCACCGTGCAAAAAAACAACGGGCTTCCCCTCTGGGGTGCCCGCCTCTTCGTAATAAAGCGTATGGAGCGACGAAACTGGCAGCGTGCCTTGAAAATAGGGATCGATCGCTGGATAAAGCTGACGCATAGTGCACTAAAACAGTAGGTTCACTAAAACAGTAGACGGCGAACGGGTTAAGCGACCACCCAGAGATACAGTCCATGGATATGTCGGGCTACCGATACAAGCAATCCTAGCTGATGAGCGCAACTAGCTGGAATATTCCACCTGAGACGGCATCTTGTGCTCGGACGCATCACCTTGGCTTAAGTTTTGTCGCCGCTCTCGTGGAAGCCGAAAAATCACACACCATTTGCCTGTCTCGGGGTCACGCAAAGAAATAAAAGGATTGGGCTTTAGAAAAGTGCGAGCTGACTTCTTCATTACTTTAAAACTGTAAACACACATCTAATCAAAGATACTCAGCCGAAAACGCAACAGCTGTGACGATCACAGCCATTTACCGTGATAATTATCACAATCAATCTCGGCATATTCCGCAGCCATAGATTATTAAGATCGTGCGATACGGCGATTTTTGGTACGGTTGCTAGAGAGAAACCTTGTAACCAGACAGCTCGACTACTTCCTGAAAAAACGGATTCTTAGACAGCAGACCAGAAGCAACAAGACGTGACATCTATGACCGTAGAAGTTTGGCCGGGTCGGCCTCATCCCCTAGGCGCTACTTGGAATGGAGAGGGAACAAACTTCGCGTTATTTTCCGAAAATGCGACGGGCGTCCTTCTTTGCCTATTTGACGAAGCAGGCCAAGAGACACGGGTACGCCTCCCTCAGGTCACAAACTATGTTTGGCACGGATTTTTACCGAATATTGCCCCCGGTCAGCAGTATGGATTTCGCGTAGAGGGGCCCTATGAACCAGAGGAAGGCCACCGGTTCAACGTGCATAAGCTACTGATTGACCCCTATGCCAGAGCGTTAACCGGGAACATTCACTTTGGCCCAGAGCTGTTCAGCTTCCCGATGGATGATTTTGAGAATCGCGATCGCGACCTCGACTTCTGCGATATCGACAGTGCCGCTGCTATGCCCAAAGCCGTCGTCGTGGAATCCGATTTCGACTGGCAGGGGGATCAGCATCCCGATATTTCTTGGGACCAAACCATCATCTACGAAGTCCACGTTCGCGGCTTTACCCAGCGAAACGAGAAGATCCCCGCGCAGCTCCGAGGGACCTACGCAGGCATGGCGCATCCCGAAGCGATCGCACACCTCAAAAGCCTCGGCATCACTGCCGTAGAACTCCTCCCCGTACATCACTACAACAAGTACCCTGGCCACCTCGTCGCCACTGGACTACACAACTACTGGGGATACGATTCACTTGCCTACTTTGCGCCGCAGGCTGACTACAGCGCTCAAGCAGGCCAGCAGGTCAAAGAATTCAAAGAAATGGTCAGGGCTCTGCATAAGGCCGGCATAGAGGTAATCCTAGATGTGGTTTATAACCACACCGGGGAAGGCAATCACCTAGGGCCGACATTCTCCTTACGTGGCATTGACAACGCAGCCTACTATCGACTGGTCAAGACCACACCTCGTTACTATATGGATTTCACAGGCTGTGGCAATTCCCTCAATGTAAGGCATCCCCAGGTGCTAAAGCTGATCATGGATAGTCTGCGCTACTGGGTGCTCGAAATGCACGTAGACGGATTCCGCTTTGACCTAGCTTCAGCCTTGGCACGCGAGCTGTATGAAGTAGACAGGCTATCGTCGTTTTTTGACATCATCCACCAAGATCCTGTGCTCTCCACCACCAAACTGATTGCTGAGCCGTGGGATCTTGGCGAAGGCGGCTATCAAGTAGGTAACTTCCCGTTACTGTGGTCTGAGTGGAACGGCAAATATCGCGACACTATCCGCGACTTCTGGAGAGGAGAGCACTACACAATAGGAGACTTTGCCTTCCGATTTACTGGTAGCTCCGACCTATATCAGGACGATGGCCGACTGCCCCACGCTAGTATCAACTTTATTACAGCCCACGATGGATTTACCCTTAACGACCTTGTCAGCTATAACGAAAAGCACAATGAGGCAAACGGCGAAGGCAACCGAGATGGTGAAAGCTACAACCGATCCTGGAACTGTGGCATAGAGGGAGAAACAAAGGATCCTGAAATACTGTCACTGCGAGCAAAACAGCGGCGCAACTACCTGACAACGCTGATGCTTTCTCAAGGTGTACCCATGATGCTGGGCGGGGATGAAATCGGACGCAGCACTCAAGGGAACAACAATACCTACTGCCAAGACAACGAACTCTCTTGGTTTAATTGGCAACTCTCCGATACACAGCAGGCATTGCTCACCTTTACGCAAAAGCTCATTAAGTTTCGCCAGGATCATCCTATCTTTAGTCGCCATCAGTGGTTCTTTGGTCGCGAAATCCATGGATCCGGCGTCGTTGATATCGGCTGGTTTCATCCAGACGGAAGCGAAATTAACGACACCGAATGGCACGATAGCTCGAATCAAGCCATTAGCATTTTTCTCAACGGGGCAGAAATCCCTAACCTTGACAATCGAGGCCAGCGCATTTTAGATGACAGCTTTGTGCTCCTCTTTAATCCTTCAGATGAACCGCTAGACTTTACGATTCCAGAATCGGTAGAAACAAAAGAGTGGCAAGTTGTCATCGACACCGACCACGACCGCGGCTTTGTAGAAGGCGGTAAGATCTATAAGCGGGATCAACCGGTGCTAGTTACAGCCAGATCGCTCACCATACTGAATTGCCCGCACTGCTTTAACCTTACAGGATTCAATCAGTCAGCGAACCCGTCATAAGCTACTATTACTACGCCATAGCTATTAAGGGCTTAGCCACTATGTCTTGCTATCCCAAAATTTACGACATCGTAAGGCGAATTCCATACGGGCAGGTTGCCACCTACGGTCAGGTTACTGAACTTGCTGGACTCATTGGTAAACCCAGAGTCGTTGGCTATGCACTTTATCGAGTCACTGATCAAGACGATATCCCTTGGCACAGAGTTATCAATGCCAAGGGTGAAGTCTCTCGCTCGTCATTAAGAGATGGGAATGACGAACTCCAGCAAGTCTTGCTTGAAGGAGAAGGGATCGTTTTTAAGAAAAGAAAGCTAGATTTAAAGCAGTATCGGTGGAAACCAGGATTTACCCACATCAGCCAACTTTCAGAAGAAGAGTAGGCATCTCTCTCATCTTCTGAAATCGCCTACTCCTTACCTTCAACCTAGGCAATACCTAGCCAACTGACACCATGGCAGCAGGCTGCGCAGAAGCATCTAGCTCAATGGTGAGCTCTCTAGGCTCTGGCGTATTTTGCAAGCTTGTTTGAATCTGAAGTGCACCTTCCTGCTCAAGGTCTTCGATAAACCCAGGCTTAGCCTGTGTAGCTTCGAGTTCATCGTCAAAAGGACCAAAATAATAAACGCAGTTAGGCTCTGAAGTTGTAATTTTTACCCACCAGCTGTTGGAAAAAATACCAAACAGACCACTAAAAAAGTTTTTCATTACAGTGTTGGCAAATAGATTTATTGAGCGTTGACGAGCGGATGAATAAACTTTCGAAGGATGTTTTGCTAGCGCTTTTACTTGAGCAACCACACATTCCCACAAACAGGCGGGCAGTGCAGAGAAGGGGTCAATATAACCGGGCCTTTTAGATTGTGCAGGAATAGTGAGGTTCTACATTTCTAAAAGACTAAGCTAATCGCAACAGCAAAGTCATCAAACGTAAGAGGGACGCCACTGGCTGCATAGAAGGAACAGACCGAGAACTTTTTTCGGGCCACTTCTCTCGCAGACAATGACACAACCACCCGTGAACCGTGATTGTATTGTAAAACAGCTTATGAGTCATGGGCATAGGTTCGTATTAATCAGACTCCTTTCTCTGCGAGAAAAGACCTATTCAAAACCGGCCAATCATTTATGGGAGCTGTCAATTAGGAATTTCATAAATAAAATGTTAAGGGTTTGGGCCAACTAAATCAGTATCTTTGTTTACACAAACAACTCTGACCACTGAAATTAGGCTTCTGAGGAGGGTGAATCGTCGCCAGAAAGGCCAGTCCCTGACGAGTCAAAAGCTACCGATTCAGAAACAGGCAAATCCACACTAGATGCGTCCTTTTCCTTCGGCTGAATCGTCAACGGTGGGAGTTTCTTGACCCATGCCTGCCGATATATTTCGTATAGGGCCATGCCAGCAGCCACGGAAGCGTTGAGGCTTGGCGTTTTACCACCCAGCTCGATAGAAACCAAAACATCGCATAAGGTTTGCACCGAAAGGCTGAGTCCGCTCCCCTCCGAACCTACGACCAGAACGACTGGCTCAGAAAAATCTGTGGTGTGCACCGGCTGAGACGCCTCAGCAGCCAGTCCGTACACCCAAAATCCTTGCTCCTTCATGTACTCTAGGGCGCGGCCAAGATTGACGACTCTGGCAACTGGCAACGTTTCAAGCGCACCGGCTGCAACCTTAACAACTGTTGATGTGATCCCAACGGCTCGACGCTGAGGGATCACGATCCCCTGTGCGCCGATGGCTTCGGCAGAACGAATGATGGCACCAAGATTATGGGGATCGGTGATACCGTCAGCAGCGACAATAACCGGGCGACGAGCAACCGCTTTGGCCTGAGCAACCATGTCTTCTAGCTCAACGTATTCGTGTGCAGAGACTTGGGCAACAATGCCTTGATGGTTAGCTCCTTGTGTCATCTGGTTGAGTCGTAAATTGTCGACTTCATCAATGACTGTGCCGTTAGCTTTAGCCTCTTGGAGCAAAGGTCGAAACTGAGAATCGTAGTGAACTTTAGCAATCACCCAAATGCGGTTGAGCGATCGCCCAGAGGTAATGGCCGCTTCAACAGGATGGCGTCCATAGATGAGGTCGGGCTTGATTTCTTCTTGGGACGTCTCGTAGCGATCGCGTCTGTAGGTTCTCTCACGTCTGGCATCATCTTGTCTGTTGGTGCGAGGTCGCCCTTTGCCATCGCCCCTAACGAAAGGTTTACGCCCTGAACCACTAAATTTCGATCGTTTATTACCGCTACTAGGGCCGGTGTATTTGCCCTCACCAGAGCGCAGCTTGGGCTTTTCTCCAGAATGCGAATTTGGCCGCTCTGAATTCGCACGGCCAGAACCCGACTTACCAGAGCCTGGCTTACCAGATTTCGGTCTGCCGCTCCAGGATTTCTTCTTAGCACCTGAGTGCTTCTTGCGAGGTGACTTAAACGAGCGCTCTGAAGGATTGGACGAATTCTCTGGGCCGCTCACAGGCGCTTCCTCTAATGTATGTATACAGTGTGTGGTTGGATACTGCCAAAGCAATCGATACCCTACCAATTTTAGAGGGGCTTACAACGAATTCCTTTTGGTAGATACAAATTAGGAACAACGGACAATCTACGTGATAAAAACGACATCAAGCGATACACGAAGATTCCTAACAACAAAGAGCCGTAACAGTATTAGGAGATCTAACCATTGGGAGTTCTAACAACTTGGGCCACTGGGAGCGAAGGCCACTCCCTCAGAAATCTCGCTAAGTAATTTCTAGATGCTTCAGCAACACCATCAGTCTGGCAGGGTCACTCAAATACAAGAAGCCAATCAAGGCTTCTAGCCCTGTCGCTTTTTGATAATCTGCGCCTTTTGCCCGGCGGCTACGTCCAGAAGTAGCGTTACGGCCACGTCGCACGATATTGCGTTCGGCTTCGTTTAAATAAGGGTGCAATATATCGACGTAGGACGACTGCTGTTCGGCTTTGACCTGGCTGACTACTTGCTGGTGGTAGTCACGGATGCGTTTTGAAGGGAGAAGTAAACGCGATCGCACATACAGCTCGAAGACTGCGTCACCAATGTAGGCCAACGAAATCGGCGCTATAGCATTTAGTTGCTTTGGCGTTATCTCTAATATCTGAGAAGCTACTAACACCTCAAAACTGACGTCACTAACACTCAAACTTTCAGCAGGCAGCACTTCTTCAACTGCCTTCTCTGCACCCCCAGCATCTCGACCAATAACGGTGATATCTTCGTTAGCTTCATCAAAAGGTGCATCGGGTGGCAATGCCACAATTAATCTTCCAATCGTTATCAGTAGAAAGGCGTTTCCAGACAGTGGTGCAGTTCAAGCAAACGTACAGACGGAACAGAAACTAGAAAGACAACAGCGGCTTACATCATTGGTAAACCTTGATAAACCGCTCAAAACCAAACTATTTTTTCAAATTCTCAAGCGCAGCGTCTACACTCGGCTGTAAGGACAAAAACTGCTCTAGACGAACCAACTTTACAGTTTGAGTCACCCGTGGGTTACTGACAACCTGAACGCTGCCACTCTCGCCCTTGGCTTTTTTCACCAGTCGAACAAGCGCGCCTAGTCCAGAGCTATCAACAAAATCAATAGTGGATAAATCTAAAATGATATGCGTTGGGCCATCTTCAATGTACTTATTAAGAACCTTGAGGAAAGTAGGCTCCGAAAAAGCATCCAAGAGACCTGTGAGGCGAAAGATTTGACATTTCCCCCTAACTTCGCGGGTGCCTCTTAGACTAA
>ERZ1740067.2884-NODE-2884-length-10063-cov-6.886990_pt1 | contig 10063 bp, 8 predicted proteins | sample MGYA00581736_ERZ1740067 | MGnify/ENA primary metagenome ERZ1740067 (study PRJEB43018, sample SAMN04849236) | marine metagenome | isolation source: floating plastic debris | place: Pacific Ocean | collected 2008-08-27 | study: EMG produced TPA metagenomics... | reverse complement strand
ATGGCGACTCAGGGCGGACCCGGTAGCGCGACCCAGGGCGGACCTGGCAGCGCGGCCCGGGGCGGACCCGGGCGGGACAGTATCGAGCGGATGGGTGTGGCTGACCGCCAACAAATTCCCCCCGTTCCGAGTCGCGGATAAACCGCCGCCCGACCTCATCGACTGGCCTTCCGAAAGGATCGATCATTTGAGTTCCTCGAATTTGCCCAGATGATCCTCTGCGAACGCAGCGACACGTCGTGCAATCAGCGACTTGTCACCTGCGGGCAGCGACCAATGCAACTCTGTTGCGCTCGGATTCACTCCAATACTGAGCAGATCGTCCCTCACTGCATCTGCGATATCGTAACGCTTCGCTGCGCGAGCCTCTTTGACCAATGCTACAAGATGCGCGATCGTTCTTCGTTCGGCTTCACCGAACTCACCCTTGAGGCCGTTAAGGTTAATCCCCATTAACGTTAACGCAGCGGCGAGACCGGAGGCATCGCCCGCCGAGGCCAGCTGGTGCATTATTGTAATGACAAGTGGGGTGTTGAGGTCGTCTGAAACGGCCTGCACCACAGAGAGCGGCATCGCGCCTGGTGGCGTATCGCCCACAAGCGACGCCCACTTCCGCAGCGTCGCCTCCGCCTCCGCCCGCTTCTTCTCCGTCCAGTCCATCGGCTTGCGGTAATGCGTTGAGAGCATCACAAACCGGATCACCTCGCCGGGCACGCCCTGATCGAGCAGGTCTCGCACGGTAAAGAAGTTGCCCAGGGACTTGGACATCTTCTTGCCCTCGACCTGCAGCATCTCATTATGCATCCAAACCTTGGCAAAGCCGTGGCCCGCACATTTCGACTGCGCAATCTCGTTTTCATGATGCGGGAAGGTCAGGTCATTGCCGCCCCCGTGGATGTCGAATGTCTCACCCAGCAACTCACGGGCCATGGCCGAGCATTCGATATGCCAACCTGGGCGCCCGCGCCCCCAGGGGGAGGGCCAACCCGGCAGATCATCCGTGGACGGCTTCCACAGCACGAAATCCATCGGATCTTCCTTGTAGGGCGCAACCTCGACCCGGGCACCTGCGATCATGTCGTCGACAGACCGGCCCGACAGCTTGCCGTAATCGGCGTATTTGCGCACCCGAAACAGCACATGGCCTTCCTTTTCATAGGCATAGCCATCGGCCACCAGCCCCTGGATCATCGCGATCATCTGCGAGATATACTCGGTCGCCCGGGGTTCGTGATCCGGGCGCAGGGTACCAAGCGCATCCATATCGTCGTGATACCACCCGATAGTCTCGTCGGAGCGGGCGCGGATCAGCTCTTCGAGCGTACCAGGCTCACCGGCGGCTTTGCGCTTCAGCGCGGTCTCGTTGATGCGGTCGTCGACATCCGTGAAATTTCGCACGTAAGTCACGGCTGCCGCACCATATTCATGGCGCAGCAGACGGTAGAGCACGTCAAATACCAGCACAGGGCGCGCATTGCCCAGATGCGCCCTGTCATAGACCGTCGGACCACAGACATACATGCGCACGTTGTCGGGATCGATCGGGGCAAACGCTTCTTTGCGGCGGGTCGCGGTGTTGTAGAGGGTGATGCTCATCGGCAAGTCTCACGCATGGGGTTGGCGCGGGCCTAGCAATTCTGCGATGTCATGAAAACAAAGAACCGGCCCGCTGAGAAATCAGCAGGGAATGCAGCACAAGATGCAAATGGTCCCGGTCATGGCAAGATGCGTAGCCGAGCCACGCCGGTGCGGTCAACCCTTGTTTCCGCGCGCGACCTGCGGCAGCTTACGCCCATGACACGCGACACCGTCGACGCCATCTGTTCCGCCCTGCCCGGCGCCTGGTTTTCCAGTGTCCATGACGGCGGACTGGACGCCTGGAAGGTGGGCGACAAGATGTTCGCCACCATCGGCATCGCCAATGATGGCGTGTCGGTCAAATGCGCCAGCGTCGAGGCGGCGCAAATGCTGATCGAGGTCGGCGTGGCGCGCAAGGCCAAGTATTTCCACCGCTCGTGGGTGCGCATGCCGTTTGAGGGCGCGGACGCGGGCGAGATGCGGGCGCGCATCCACGTCTCCTACGACATCATCCGCAACGCTCTGCCCAAAAAAGTACAGGCGGAGCTGGCGGCCTGGCACCCCGACGACTGATCGATCCTTTATCTCGCCAGATAGGCTCAGGAGGGCGCGAAATGGGTGGCGGCGGTGCCGTCTCTGCCGTTGACAATCCGCACCGCCTCTGGCCCCGTGCGCGCAAGTCAAAAAGGAGCGGAATATGGGTCTGTCACAGCGGATCACGACACTCACGGGCGGCGGATCGGATGGCTGGGATGTGTTTCTAAAGGCGCGCCGGATGATCGCGGACGGCACGCCCGTGACCGAGCTGACCATTGGCGAGCATGACATCCGCACTGCGGCCCCGATCCTGCAGGACATGCACCGCGCGGCCCTGGGCGGGCATACGGGCTATGCGATGGTGCCGGGTACGGACGCGCTGCGGGATACGGTGGCCCACCGCACGGCCGAACGCACGGGCGTGCCCACCACCCGCGACAACGTGCTGATCACACCGGGCGGGCAATCGGCGCTCTTTGCCGCCCATGCCGCGGCTTGCGATCCGGGCGATGTGGCGCTGTACCTCGATCCCTATTACGCGACCTATCCCGGCACGATCCGGGGCGTCTCAGCCGTGCCGCTGGCCGTGCAGACGCGGGCCGAAGATGCGTTTCAGCCGCGCGCGGCGGATATCGACGCGGTGGCCGAGGGCGCGCGCAGCCTTCTGATCAACTCGCCCAACAACCCCACTGGTACGGTCTATTCACGCGCAACCCTCGAAGGCATCGCCGAGATCTGCCAGCGCCACGACCTGTGGCTCATCTCGGACGAGGTCTATGACACCCAAGTTTGGGAGGGCGCGCATCTCAGCCCCCGCGCCCTGCCCGGTCTGTCGGCCCGCACCCTCGTCGTGGGTTCCATGTCCAAGAGCCATGCGATGACCGGCTCGCGCTGCGGCTGGGTGATCGGACCGGCAGAGGTGATTGCCCATCTGATCACCTTTGCCACGCACACGACCTATGGCGTGCCGGGGTTCATCCAGGACGCCTCGGTCTTTGCCCTGTCGCAAGGGCCGGATTTCGAGGCGGAGATTGCCGCCCCCTTCCTGCGGCGGCGTGCGCTTGCGCAAGCGGTGCTCGCGGCGCAGAACACGGTCGGTCTGATCCCGGCGCAGGGTGCGATGTATCTGATGCTGGATATCCGCGCGACGGGGATGAGCGGGGATGCGTTTGCAAATGCGCTGCTCGACACGCACCAAATTGCGGTGATGCCGGGCGAAAGCTTTGGCGCCGCAGCCGCGGGGCATGTTCGCGTGGCGATGACAGTCGAGGATGCAGCGTTTGAGGCGGCGTTGCGCACGCTCTGCGACTTTGCAGAGACGTGCGCAAGCCAGTAGTTCACCTTAAAAACCGCCCGCAGCCAACTATTTTTCCAGCATTTTACATCTTACGACGCGGCAGTAGGGGCCTCGCCACCAGCATAAAGGTCAGAACCGGATCGAGCCGCGCACGGTGAGTGTGGTGGCATCCGCCGCGACCCCGGTGCCGCCGATATTGTCGAACTCATGCTCCAGCAATTCGGCGCCGAACGTGTATTGATCGTTGATCTGGTAGGCAAAGCCAATGCCGTAGAACTCACCCGATTCCGACCCGATGGAGGTGTCGACCTCCGCCACACCGGCAGTGAAATAGGCCAGCGTCCGGCCAAAATCATAGCCACCCTGCAGCTTGAGCCGCGCGACACTGTCCACGGTGGCCGCCCCGTTCAGGTCGATATCGGCGGTGTCATAATCCACTTCTCCGCCCAGCACGAAAGTCCCGAAATCGTAACGGTACCCGGCATGCACACCGAGCAGGTAATCATCCCCGTCCGCAGCGCCGGTGCCGTCCACGTCGCCATAGCCCAGCTGCAAACCGGCATAGCCGCCGGTCCAAGTGCCACCCGTCCCGGTAAAGGCCTGCACCGGCGCGGCTGTCGCCTGCGGCGCCACATCGGTTTCTACGTTGGATTGCGCCAGTGCGGCCATCGGACCGGCGGCCAGGATCGTGGCAAGTGCAGTCATGCGGTACATCGGAACCTCCTTTGGGTGTCCAAGAATTGCGTTGATCACCATGTATGTATGGAACCGAAGGGTTCCAAACGGGTCGGCGTCACAGTGCCGTGACGGCCTGTGACAGATGGCAAAATCCCGCCGCGTCGCAAATGGAACAGACTGTGTCGGTCTCACAGCCCACCGTACACATGTGCATACCGACGTTGGGAGGCGTCCATGCAAGGCCTGAGATCCAAGATCGCGCTGGTCGCGCGCACCATCGGGGCAGACCGCGGTCGCGCGGCGCGGGGGCGTCCCTGGCGGGACTAAGACCTGAACCCTGACCGTACGCCAACAGTTCCCGGAACACCGATATGAATGATCAATCCCCCTCACGCTCCGGTGGGCGCGCGGCGCGCCGTGCCGCCCGCGCCGCCCCGCTTGCCGATCATCTGCGCCCGGTGCGCGCAGGCCTCGAAGGCGGGCGTTACAGCCCCCTGACCGCCGCCGCGGTGGAGCGGATCCACCACGCGGCGCTCGCTGCGCTCGAACAGATTGGGCTGGCCGACGCGCCCGACAGCGGCGTGGCCTACCTGACCGCGGCGGGCGCAATTCAGGGCGCGGATGGCCGCATCCGCTTTCCCCGCGCGCTGGTCGAGGATACGCTGGCGCGGGCCAACCGCAGCCTCACGCTGCATGCCCGCACCCCCGCGCATGATCTGCACCTGAGCGGCACGCGCGTGCATTACGGCACTGCCGGCGCCGCCGTGCATCTGGTGGATGTGGACGGCCGTCACTATCGCGACAGCACAGTGCAGGACCTGCACGATGCCGCCCGCATCTGCGACGCGCTCGACAATATCCACTTCTGCCAGCGGCCGATGATCTGCCGCGACATCGCGGACACGGTAGAGATGGAGTATAATTCCGTCTTTGCCTGCACCTCAGGCACCACCAAACATGTGGGCACGAGCTTCAGCGATCCGGCCTGCGTGCCTCCGGCCATCGAAATGCTGCACATGATCGCCGGAGGTGAGGCGGCCTGGCGCGCGCGCCCCTTCGTATCGAACTCCAACTGTTTCGTCGTCCCGCCCATGAAATTCGCCGCCGAAAGCTGTCAGGTGATGGAGGCGTGTATCAAGGCGGGTATGCCTGTCCTGCTTCTCTCCGCCGGCATGTCCGGCGCCACGGCCCCGTCGACCATCGCGGGTGCCATCGTGCAGGCGGTGGCCGAATGCCTGGCCGGCCTCGTCTATGTGAACGCGGTCAAGCCCGGTGCACCTGCGGTCTTCGGCACCTGGCCCTTTGGCCTCGACCTGCGCACGGGGGCCATGTCCATCGGGTCCGGCGAACAGGCGCTGCTGACCGCGGGCTGCGCCCAGATGCATCGGTTCTATGACCTGCCCGGCGGGGCCGCGGCGGGTGCCTCGGACAGCAAGCTGCCCGACATGCAGGCGGGATGGGAGCAGATGAACACCAACGTCATGGCGGGGCTTTCGGGGCTCAACATGGTCTATGAGGCCGCAGGCATGCACGCCTCCCTGCTGGGCTTCTGCCTGGAATCGCTGATCCTCGGCGATGATGTGATCGGACAGGCACTGCGCTGCGTGCGCGGCATCGAAGTCACGGATGAAACGCTGGCGCTGGGTCAGATGGCCGAGGTATGCTTGCGCGGTTCGGGCCACTACTTGGGCACCGACCAGACCCTGGCGCGCATGCAAACCGATTGCGTCTATCCGACATATGGCGACCGCACGTCGCCCAAGGAATGGGTGGAACGGGGCAAGCCCGACCTCATCGCCAGGGCCACCGCGCGCAAGACCGAAATCCTGGGCCAAAAACCACCCGCAGCCTTCGATCCTTCTATCGACGCGGCCATACGCGCCCGGTTCAACATCCACCTGCCGGAATGGTCCTGATGCCCCGTCTTTGTCCCAAGATATCCTGGGGGAGCCGAAGGCGGGGGCAAAGCCCCCTAAAAAAATGACTCAAAAACACTATCGCACATAAAGTGAGGCCCGGCCCCTGGGGGGAGACCGGGCCTCACGCCCCCACGCTGCCGGTCCGCGTCGCTTGGCAACACACGTGACGCAGCACGGCAGATGTGGGTGACCAGGGTCAGCCGTCTGTGGGCGGCATCAGACCTGCCTCTTGGGCGGCGGCCACTTCGTTGGCGTCCAGCGCGCCATCCGCGTTCAGGTCCATCGCGGTGAAGGCGTCAGACGTCACATCGGGAAAGCTGGCCTGAACCTCGTCAATGGTCAGGACGCCGTCGCCGTTGGTGTCGAGCTCTGCTGCGCTCTGGGCCATTGCCAGAGGGGCGGCCAGGACAGCCAGAACAGTCAGAGATGCAAATTTGGTCATAGGGAACTCCCTTGGAGGTTTCACTGCGAAGGTCCGTGAGTGGGTGCCTTCCCCATGTATGAGCGTGCGGTGCCGCGTTCCGTCCCTGTCGTGACCCGCGGATGTCGTCCCGCGCGACGGCCTGCCGATCGGCGCCGCTGCCATGGGCGATGGGTTGCCCAAAAAGGGGGCAAATCGGGAATCGGCAAAAACCCCCGGGGTGGTCAGAGGGGGATGTGCACCCCATTCTCGATCCCATGACACACGCACACACCCATTCAGATGCCAGCCGCCTCGTGCCGTTGATCCCCGCCCTGACCCGCCGCGCCCGCAAGCTTGCCCGCAGCCAGGCCGAAGCGGAGGACCTGGTGCAAGACACCCTGCTCAGCCTGTGCCAGCGCCTGCGCGAGGAGGGGCGGATCGATGACCTGCCGGCATATGCCATGCGCACGCTGGGCAATCGGGCGCAGCGCGGCTGGCGTCAGACCCAGACGCAGGAGATCGAGGAAGGCGACGCGCTCATCCTGCCGGATGCGCATCTGCGCCTCGATTGCGCCGATACGCTGGCGGCGGTGGCGGCGCTGCCGAAACCACAGCGACAACTGATGGAGTTGGTGGCCGGGGGCGAAACCTCTCCGCGCGCGCTGGCTGCCGCCACCGGCCTGCCGCTCGGCACGGTGATGTCGCGGCTCGCCCGCGCCCGCGCCAAGCTGCGCCTAACCCTCAACCGGGACTAGGGCTTCGAGGCGCGGACATCCGCCACCCGCCCGGATTTTTCCAAAAATCCGCCGCCAACGTTGGCGGCAAATTTTTCGAAAAAATTTGCATGTGCCTAATACAACCGAAGGCGCCAAGAAAAAACGGGGAGCCGAAGCCCCCCGTTGAGTTTCGCCGTACAGGCTCAATATGTTAACCGCCCGGTACTTTTCTGCCTGCGGCCTGTACGTCGTCGGGGGCGAGCGCACCCGCCCCGTGTGAAGGTGGGAAGGACTTCAAGTACCGCCCCACCCGTCTCGTCGGGAGCCCGACCGGCCTAGCCGGCCCGGCCCCCTCGCGCCCCATCCCCGGGCCGCGTATCTTCTCAGCTACACCCCGACGTCGCGCCGCAGGTGTTGCACTTCATGCAGGTGCCGTTGCGCACCAGCGTGTAGTTGCCGCATTCGCCGCAGGCTTCGCCTTCGTAGCCTTGAATCTTGGCCTTGGTGCGGGCGTCCATCAGCGTCGCGGTCACAAGGTCGCTGCCGCTGGCTGCCGCCACTTCGGGCACCAGCGCCTCCAGCGCGGCCGACGCATTCACGCCGCTTTCGGCCATGCCCCCTTTGAGCACCACCAGATCCTGGGGCAGACGCTTGCGCAGGTAGCCGGTCGAGCTGATCTGCTTGAGCACCTCCAGCGATTTCGACGCCGCCGTGTCGGAAATTTCGGAAACGTTGCTCACGCCTTCCTCTTCCCCGCGCCCGATATCGTCGAACGTGGCCCCTTCGGGTTTCACATGCGCCAGATCGGTGCGGTCGAGATAGGACACCGCCAGTTCGCGGAACACGTAGTCGAGGATCGACGTCGCGTTCTTGATGCTGTCGTTGCCCTGCACCATGCCCGCCGGTTCGAACTTGGTGAAGGTGAAGGCGTCCACGAACTCCTCCAGCGGCACACCGTATTGCAGGCCCACGGACACGGCGATGGCAAAGTTGTTCATCATCGCCCGAAAGCCCGCCCCTTCCTTGTGCATGTCGATGAAGATCTCGCCGAGATTGCCGTCCTCATACTCGCCGGTGCGCAGGTAGACCTTGTGGCCGCCCACGATGGCTTTCTGCGTGTAGCCCTTGCGGCGTTGCGGCATCTTTTCGCGGTGAGATTTCACGATCTCTTTCACGATATTCTTTTCGACGAGCTTCTCGGCGAGCACCGCGGCCTTCTCGGCCGGTGCACCTGTTTCCAGGACTTCCGCCGCTTCATCATCATCCTCGACCAGAGCTGCGGCGAGAGGTTGCGACAGTTTCGAGCCGTCGCGGTAGAGCGCGTTGGCCTTCACCCCCAGCGACCAGCTGAGCTCATAGGCGCGTTGGCAATCCTCGATCGTCGCATCGTTGGGCATGTTGATCGTCTTGGAGATCGCGCCCGAGATGAACGATTGTGCCGCGGCCATCATGGTGATGTGGCTGTCGACGCTCAGGAAGCGCTTGCCTTTCTTGCCGCAGGGGTTGGCGCAGTCGAAGATATGGTAGTGCTCTTCGCGCAGGTGCGGTGCACCTTCCAGCGTCATCGTCCCGCAGACATGGTCGTTGGCCGCGTCGATGTCCGCCTTGGAAAAACCCAGCGATTTCAGCAGGTCAAAGGTCGGATCGTTCAGCTTGGCCTGCGGGATGCCCAGCACTTGGGTGCAAAACTCCTCGCCCAGCGTCCATTGGTTGAACACGAACCGGATGTCGAACGCGCTTTCGAGGGCGGCGTCCACCTTGGCCAGCTCATTGGCGCCAAAGCCGTGACCGGCCAGCGTCGTATGGTTGATCGCAGGGGCGTTCCCCATGGAGCCGTGGCCGACAGCGTAGCTGACGATTTCCTCGATCTGGGCGGAGCCGTAGCCGAGATTTTCAAGGGCTGCGGGCACCGACCGGTTGATGATCTTGAAGTAGCCACCGCCAGCGAGCTTTTTGAACTTTACCAGGGCAAAGTCGGGCTCGATCCCGGTTGTGTCGCAGTCCATGACTAGGCCGATGGTGCCGGTGGGCGCGATCACGGTGGATTGCGCGTTTCGGTAGCCGTTTGCCTCGCCCAGTTTCAACGCCTCGTCCCATGCGGACATGGCGACGTCGATCAACTGCGGATCGGGGCAGTTGGCGTGATCGAGTGCCACGGGCTTCACCGCCAGCTTCTCGTAGCCTTCGGTGGCGCCATAGGCGGCGGTGCGGTGGTTGCGCATCACCCGCAGCATATGTTCGGCATTCTTGGCATAGCCCGGGAATGGCCCCAGCTCTCCGGCCATCTCGGCGGAGGTGGCATAGGATACGCCGGTCATGATCGCCGTCAGCGCACCGCACAGCGCGCGACCCTCGTCGCTGTCATAGCCGTGGCCCATGTTCATCAGCAGACCGCCGATATTGGCATAGCCCAAACCCAGCGTGCGGAACTCGTAGGAGCGTTGTGCAATCTCCTTGGACGGGAACTGCGCCATCATGACGGAGATTTCCAGCGTCACGGTCCACAGGCGCGCCGCGTGCATATATTCCTCGACCTGGAACTGCCCGTCCTTGAGGAAGGTCAGCAGGTTCATCGACGCCAGGTTACAGGCCGTATCGTCCAGGAACATGTATTCGGAGCACGGGTTGGAACCGCGGATCGCGCCATCTTCGGGGCATGTGTGCCAATCGTTGACGGTGTCGTGGTACTGGATGCCGGGATCGGCACAGGCCCACGCGGCATGGCCCACCTGTTCCCACAGCTCGCGCGCCTTGACGGTTTGGGTGACGGAACCGTCGACCCGGCTGATCAGCTCCCAATCAGCGTCTTTTTCGACCGCCGTCAGGAATGCGTTGGTGACGCGGATCGAGTTGTTCGAGTTCTGGCCCGAGACGGAGTTGTACGCCTCGCTGTCCCAATCGGTGTCGTATGTGGGGAACTCGATGCTCGTGTGCC